>Ga0307320_10000516_pt1 | contig 13928 bp, 13 predicted proteins | sample ER_DNA_369_FD_194495 | JGI IMG/M metagenome (GOLD analysis project Ga0307320, IMG submission 194495) | Bulk soil microbial communities from the East River watershed near Crested Butte, Colorado, United States - ER_DNA_369 | ecosystem: Environmental > Terrestrial > Soil > Floodplain | place...
ACCGGGAGCGCCGACCCGGTTGGGGAGCACCTGGTGGTGCTGGCCCGTGACCCGGCCGGCTACGCCCGGCTCTGCCGGGCCATCTCGACAGCCCAGATGGCCGGGGCAAAGGGCGCGCCTCGGCACGATCTGGGCCGTCTCGCCGAGCTGCACGGTGGCCATTGGCTGGTGCTCACCGGCTGCCGCAAGGGGGCGGTGCCGCGAGCGCTCGAGCAGCGCGGCCCGGCCGCGGCCGCGAGGCAGCTCGAGCGCCTGGTGGCCATATTCGGCCGCGACAACGTGGCGGTGGAGCTCACTGACCACGGCGACCCGCTCGACTCGACCCGCAACGACGCCCTGGTCCGGCTGGCGGCCGCGGCCGACGTCGAGGTGGTGGCGACCAACAACGTCCACTACGCCACCCCTGGCCACCGCCGGCTGGCCACCGCCCTGGCCGCGGTGCGTGCCCGCCGGTCCCTCGACGAGCTGGACGGCTGGCTGCCGGCGGCCGCCACCGCGCACCTGCGCTCCGGAGTGGAGCAGGCCGCCCGCCTGGCCCGCTACCCGGGAGTGGTCGAGCGGGCGGCCGAGCTGGGCCGCGCCCTCGCCTTCGACCTCCACCTGGTCGCTCCCAAGCTGCCCGACTTCCCCGTCCCGACCGGGCACACCGAGATGACCTGGCTGTGCGAGCTGGCCGAGCAGGGCGCGGCCAGGCGCTATGGGCCACGGGGAGCGGAGCGGGTCAAGGGCGCCTGGCGCCAGATCGACCACGAGCTGGCCATGATCGAGCAGCTCGGATTTCCCGGTTATTTCCTGACCGTCTGGGACATCGTGCAGTTCTGCCTCCGCGAGGACATCTACTGCCAGGGCCGCGGTTCGGCGGCCAACTCGGCGGTCTGCTACGCGCTCGGCATCACCAAGGCCGACGCCGTCTCGCTCGGGCTGCTGTTCGAGCGCTTCCTCTCGCCCGAGCGTGACGGCCCGCCAGACATCGACCTGGACATCGAGGCTGGCCGGCGCGAGGAGGTGATCCAGTACGTCTACCGGCGCTACGGCAGGGACCGGGCCGCCCAGGTGGCCAACGTGATCACCTACCGCCCCCGCTCGGCAGTCCGCGACCTCGGCAAGGCCCTCGGCTACGGCCAGGGCCAGGTCGACGCCTGGGCCAAGGAGACCGAAGGATGGTCAGCCGAGCTCCCCAGCCAACTACCCGAGGATCTCCTCGAGCTGGCCGCCGAGGTGCGCCACTACCCCCGCCATCTGGGCATCCACTCCGGCGGGATGGTGGTCTGCGACCGGCCGGTGGTGGAGGTCTGCCCGGTCGAGTGGGCGACCATGGCCGACCGCAGCGTGCTGCAGTGGGACAAGGACGACTGCGCGGCGGTCGGGCTGGTCAAGTTCGACCTGCTGGGCCTCGGCATGCTGAGCGCCCTGCACGAGGCCGTCGACCTGATCCGTGCCCACCACCAGGTCGACGTCGACCTGGCGGCGCTGCCCCAGGAGCCGGCCGTCTACGACATGCTCTGCCGCGCCGACTCGATCGGCGTCTTCCAGGTCGAGAGCCGTGCCCAGATGGCCACCCTGCCGAGGCTGAAGCCGCGGCGCTTCTACGACCTCGTGGTCGAGGTCGCCCTGATCCGGCCAGGTCCCATCCAGGGCGGCTCGGTCCACCCCTACATCCGCCGCCGCAACGGCACCGAGCCGGTCACCTACCTGCACCCACTGCTGGAGCGGTCGCTCGCCAAGACGCTCGGGGTGCCGCTGTTCCAGGAGCAGCTCATGCAGATGGCGATCGACATCGCCGGGTTCAGCGCCGCCGAGGCCGACCGGTTGCGCCAGGCGATGAGCTCGAAGCGCTCCGCCGAGCGCATGGAGCAGCTGCGGGGCCGCCTCTACGCCGGCATGGCCGAGCGCGGCGTGGACGGCCGCACCGCCGACGAGCTCTACGCCAAGCTGGCCGCCTTCGCCGACTTCGGCTTCCCCGAGAGCCACGCGACCTCGTTCGCCTACCTGGTCTATGCCAGCGCCTGGATCAAGCTGCACTACCCGGCCGCGTTCCTCGCCGCCCTGCTGAACGCCCAGCCGATGGGCTTCTACGCGCCGAGCACCCTGGTCGCCGACGCCCGCCGCCACGGCGTGGTCCTGCGCGGCCCCGACGTGAACGCCTCGGCCGCCACCGCCACCCTGGAGCCGGCCGGCGCCGGGGGTCCGGGGGGCTCAAGGAGCGAAGCGAAGCCTGGGCCACAGGAGCGAGCCGCCGACACAGGCGCAGGCGGCCTGCCTGCGGGGCAGTCGGCGGTAGCCCCCCGCTCAACAGGGGGTCCGGGGGTCCGCCTCGGCATCGGTGGCGTCCGCGGCGTCGGTGACGACCTGGCCGACCGGATCGCCGCCGGCCGCCCTTACGCCTCCTTGGAGGACTTGGTCCGCCGCACCGGTGCCGGCCGGGGCCCTCTCGAAGCGCTGGCCACCGCCGGGGCGTTCGCCTGCCTCGGGCTCGACCGCCGGAAGGCGCTCTGGGCGGCCGGCCCGGCGGCCGAGAGCCAGGCCGACCGGCTGCCGGGGGCGGTGGTCGGCGGGCAGGCGCCGACGCTGCCAGGCATGAGCCCGTTCGAGCTGGGCATGGCCGACCTGTGGGCCACCGGCCTGTCTCCGGAGAGCTTCCCCACCCAGTTCGTCCGCGACCGGCTCGACGCCCTCGGGGCGGTGCCCGCCGCCGGCCTGGCCGACGTCGCTCCCGGCAGCCGGGTGCTGGTGGGCGGGCTGGTGACCCATCGCCAGCGCCCGGAGACGGCCAAGGGCGTCACCTTCGTCAACCTGGAGGACGAGACCGGTCTGATCAACGTCATCTGCTCGCCGAGCGTGTGGGCGCGGCACCGCCGGGTGGCCGCAACCGCGGCCGCGCTGCTGGTCCGCGGCCGCCTGGAGCGCGCCGAGGGGGTCACCAACGTGCTCGCCCACGAGCTCCTCCCCATGGACCTGGCCGTGCCGACGAGGTCGCGCGACTTCCGCTGACGGGCATCCACCGGTTTGCGTGGCCACTCGGGCGGTAGCGGGGAAGGACCTGCGAAAGGGGGCGTCATGGACCGCGACGAGGAACAGCGTGAGGTGGTCGAGCGGCAGCGCGAACGCGCCGAGCGGCTGGACGACGACGACACCGGAGTCATCGGCAGCGAGACGGAGGAACCGGGCCCCGGCCGGGACACCACCGGGACCGACCCTGACTACGCCGAGCCGAGCGAGGCGGTGGCCATGTCCGAGGAGGACCCGGCACGCACCCGACTGGGCGCCCACGAGGTCGGCGGCGAGCCGATCGGCGCCGTACCGCCCGACCTGGACGAGGACCGGCCCGAGGACCGCCGCTGACCTTGACGGTGGCACCGGCCTCGGCGCCGCCGGGGACCCGCCCCCGACCGAGGGCTCAGCCGGTCGTCCGGCGGTGCAGCAGGTGGCGGAGGGCCGGCTCCAGCCGCGGCCAGGCGAAGGTGTAGCCGCCCGCCAAGGTGGCCTCCGGGAGTGCCCGGATGCTGGCGAACAGCAGCTCGTCGGCGATCTCGCCGACGGCGAGCCTGGGAGCGAAGCGGGGCACCGGCACCAGCGCCGGGCGGCCGACCACCCGCGCCAGGGTGGCGGTGTACTCCGCGTTGCTCACCGGGTTGGGCGCGGTCGCGTTGAGCGGGCCCTCCACGCCCTCGTCCACCACCGCGTGGCGCATGATCCCGACCAGGTCGTCGAGGGAGATCCAGCTCCACCACTGCCGCCCAGGCCCGAGGCGGCCGCCGAGGCCCAGCTTGAACAGGCGGGCCTGCACGCGCAGGGCCCCGCCCTGCGTGGCCTGTACCACGCCGGTGCGCACGTGCACCACGCGCAGGCCGGCGTCCCTCGCCGGGTCGGCGGCCGCCTCCCAGTCCCGGCAGACCCCGGCAAGGAAGCCCTGGCCGGGGTCGCTGGCCTCGGTCAGCCGCTCGTCGCCGCGGTCGCCGTAGAAGTGGATGCCAGAGGAGCTGACCAGCACCCGTGGCCCGGAGCTCAGGCCCGCCATGGTCTCGGCCAGCAGCCGCGTGCCGGCCACGCGGCTCTGGTGGATCTCCCGCTTGACCTTGGCGGTCCAGCGGGGCGCCCCGATGCTCCGGCCGGCCAGGTGCACGACCGCGTCGGCCTCAGCCAGGGCGACCTTGTCCAGCGACCCGGCGGCGGGGTCCCAGTGGGCCACATCCGGTCCAGACGCGGTACGGCTGAAGCGGGTGACGACGTGGCCGTCACGGCGCAGCAGCGGCACCAGGACGGACCCGATCAGTCCGGTCGCGCCGGTGACGACGACGTGCATGCGCTGACCTCGCTTGGGAGCAGACCTACAACCACGGCAACCGACCCGCGCCGGCTGCCCGGGTCGAGGCCCCGGGCAGCCCAGGCGTGGATCCCGACGTCATACCCGCTGGACGCGGAGGCTACCGCCCGCGGCATGGCCGTCTCGTGCTCCCGGACCGGCCTGGTTCGCCGCGTGGCCGCGTGCGGCCCTTACGGCAGCCGGGAGGTGCCCAGCCAGAAGCCCTTGATGGAGCGGATCGCGGCCTGGAACTCGTCCAGATCGAGCGGTTTGACCACGTACGAGTTGGCGTGCAACTCGTACGCCTGCAGGATGTCGGAACGCGCCGTCGAGGTGGTGAGCACCACCACCGGGATGGTCCCAAGGTCGGCATCGCGCTTGAGCTCTTCGAGGACGTCCCTGCCGTTCATGCGGGGGAGATTCAGGTCGAGCAGCACCATCGAGGGACGCGGCGCATGGCGGTGAGGATCCTCGCGGCGCAGGAACGCCAAGGCCTCCTCGCCGTCGCGGGCCACGTGCATCCGGCCGGTGACGCCTTCCTCCTGGAGCGCCTCGATGGTCAGGCGGACATCGGCCGGGTTGTCCTCCACCAGCAGGATATCGGCGGGATCGTGGTGGTTGCCGATCAGGGTCGAGCCGGCCGGCCAGGGTAGGCGAGCGACTTCCATGGCCCTACTGTCGGTCCTCCGAGCCGGCTGCTGAAGCGCCCTCGGCGCCGAACCTCGGTGCGAGCCAGGGTTGGCTCGCGCGCGCGGCCGAGGCCGACCGCGCCGTCAGGGCCGCGAACGATGCCTCCCCAGGGCCGGAGCGGGCCGCGCCCGCGCGCAGCGCGAGGCGCCAGGGGCGGCTGGGGCTGTCCAGCGCCGCCAGGGCGTCCTGGAACCGGGCCAGGACGGCACGGTCGTCGCCGTCGTGGAGGAACAGCACCACCAGCTCGCACGGGCCGAGCCGGGCGAGCACGTCCGCCGCCCTGAAGGTCCGCCGCATGACCCGGGCCACCGCGGCCAGGGCCAGTTCCCGCTCGGGCCGGTCGGGTGCCTCCTCGGCGCCAGGCGCGGCCTCCACCGTGAGGCGCAGCAGGGTGGCGTCCTGCCCGTTCCGCCCGGCCAGGGCGAGCAGGTACGGGCCGATCGCGGCGAGGGTCTGGGCGGTGAGCAGCCCGGTCGCCTGGTCGAGCAGGGCGAGCCGTCGCACCTCGGCGATCAGGCGGGCCTCGGCCACGGCGTGGCGCAGCACGCGGGCGGTCCCCTCGGCGTCGAACGGCTCGGTGACCAGGTGGTCGCGGGCGCCTTCGGCGACCGCGTGGGCGGCCGCCTCGTCTCCGGCGGGAGCGAGCACCAGCACGGGAAGCCCGGCGGCATGCTCGCCGAGCGACCGGTAGGCGGCCAGGCCGGTGGCGTCGGGCAGGAACAGGTCGAGCAGGACCAGATCGGTCTGGTCCTCGCCGAGCAGGACGAGCGCATCGGTCAGCCGCCCGGTGTCGCGCAACCCCACGCCGGCGGGCAGCCCGGCCCGCAGGCGTTCCCTGGTGGCGGCGTCGCCGCTCACCAGGAGCACCCGCAGGGCCTCCGCGGTCTCGTCCACGCCCCTCCTCGTCGCCCAGCCGGCACCGTGTGGTCGTGCATCAACTATCGGGAGGCGTCGGGCGGGGTTTGAGCGCTGCCGTCCCGGTCAGTGGTGCTGGCAGGTGGGGCAGAAGGTGGTGCCGCGGCCGCCCAGCACGATGCGCCGCATGGGGGTGCCGCAGCGCGGGCAGGGCCGGCCCGCCTGACCGTAGGCGACCAGGAAGCCGGCGTAGCGGCCGCTTTCCCCGTTGACCATGCGGTAGTCCCGGAAGGTGGTGCCCTCCCGGTCGACGGCGGCGGCGAGCACCTCGCGGATGGTGCCGTGGAGGGCGTACGCCCTGGTCCGCCCGACCCGCCGTGAGGCGGGGTGGATGCGTGCCAGCCACAGCGCCTCGTCGGCGTAGATGTTGCCCACCCCGGCCACGGGGCGCTGCGACAGCAGGAACGGCTTGACCGGAGAGCGGGTCGCGGCCAGGGCGAGGGCGAAGCTCGCCGGGTCGAAGTCGTCCGAGAGCGGCTCCGGCCCGAGCCGGGCCAGGCTCGGCAGCACTCCGTCGTACGCGCCGGCCTCGACCACCGCCAGGCCGCCGAAGCGGCGCGGGTCGCGGAAGACCAGCTCGCGGCCGTCGTCAAGGGTGAGGCGGGCACGGCTGTACGGGTCGGCCGGGCCGAAGTGCAGCGAGCCGGTCATGCCGAGGTGGAGCACCAGCTCGAGGCCGCGGTCGAGCGGGCAGATCAGGAATTTGCCGCGCCGGCCGACACACCGCACCAGGCGGTCGGCGAGCCGCTCCGGAGCGTGGAACCGGCGCTGTGGGTCGGTCCACACCCGCAGCACCCGGCGGCCGCGCAGCTCAGGGTCGAGCTGCCGGCGGACCGACTCGACCTCGGGCAGCTCGGGCATGTTGGCGCCAGCGTAGCGCCGACGGCCCACGAAGCGGCGGGCCGGGAGGTCCGGGGACGCCAAGCCGCGCCGGTCAGGTTGTAGATCGGCCGCGGGTGGGATCGATCGGGACTCACCGGCCAGGCCGGACGCCGCGGCGATCGGGCGGGCCGAAGGGTTCCAGGTCCGGCGCGGATGGGCTACGGTCACAGCCATGATGTGGACGGTCGCGCGGCGGACAACAGCCCTGGTCTCGATGGCGGTGGCCGTCCCGCTCCTGCTGCTCTGCCTCGCGGGTCCGGCGCGGTCGTCCAGTCCGATGGCCGCGCCGCGGCTCGGCCTGATCGGCCTGCCAGGCACGGAGCAGGCGGTGCTGCGCGACCGTTCCCCGCTCTTCCTGCTCGTCTCGGTACGGCGTGACGACCAGAGCCGGATCGGCCCGGCCGCCCTCGGCCGGCTCGACGCGGTGCCCGGCGGTGCCGCGCTCCGCGCCCTGGCCCGCCTGGCGTTCGCCGCCGGTCCAGGCAGAGCCGCCCGGACCGTCGCGGCCGAGCCGCGGGCGCCGCCGGCGCGCTGAGCGCGACCGGGACCCATCCCCTCCCGCCTGACGCCCATGCCCGTCGCCTGACGCGTGGGTTGGGGCAGAGGAGCGCTCGCATGAACGTTCGTCTCGAAGATCCCGACATCGGGACCGGCCGGGCCGTCCGGATCCTGGCCGCCGCCGCCGTGATCGTCGCCGCCGTCGGGCTGCTGGTGCTGGTGCGCGCCGCGGTCGGCGGCGTACCGGACCACCGCACCGTGCACCTCGACAACCAGACCGGCCTCCAGCTCAGGGTCGACGTGCTGGACGCCTCCGGCACCCTGGTGGCGCTCGGCACCGCCCAGCCGCGCTCGGCGACCACCATCACCGAGGCCGTCGACGTCGGCCAGCACTGGACGTTCGTGGCCACCTACGGTGGGCGCGACGTGTACCGCGGGACGCTCGCCCGCAACGAGCTGGCCGTGCGGGGCTGGACGCTGCGCATCCCCGCCTCGGCAACCGCCGAGCTGGAACAGGCCGGCTACCGGTAATGCGAGAAGAGCCGGAGCCGACCACCGGGAGCGGACCCGACCTGGAGCTCGTCGAGCACCAGGCGGCCAGGTCCAGGCGCTACCAGTCGCTGGGCTACCGGACCAAGCGGGTACTGCTCGGCCCGGCGCTCAGCACGGCGCAGCTCGTCCACGAGCGGATCAGCAAGCGGGTCGCGCTGGCCGTGTTCTCGTCGGACCCGATCTCGTCCACCGCCTACGCGACCGAGGAGATGCTGCTCGTCCTGATCGCCGCGGGCGGGGCCGCGATCGGGCTGGCGTTGCCGCTGGCCGCGGGCGTCGCGATGCTGCTGCTGATCTTGGTGCTGTCCTACCGGCAGGTGATCGCCGCCTACCCGCAGGGCGGCGGCGCCTACATGGTGACCAGGGACAACCTCGGCAACCTCATGGCCTCGGTATGCGCCTCCGCGTTGCTGGTCGACTACGTGCTCACCGTCGCGGTGAGCGTGTCGGCCGGCACCGCCGCGCTGGCGTCGGCCGTCGAGCCGCTGCGGGACTACCGGGTGGCGATCTCCGCCGCCTTCATCCTGGTGCTGCTGTTGGGGAACCTCCGCGGCGTCCGCGAGTCCGGCCGCATCTTCGCCGTCCCCACCTACGTGTACATCGCCAGCCTCGGCGGGGTCATCTGCTACGGCTCCTACCGGGTGCTCTCCGGCCTCGGACCGATCCAGTACACGCCCGAGCAGACCTCCGAGCTGGCCGGTGCCGGCGGCCAGCTGGCGGCGGTCTCGCTCTTCCTGCTCCTCCACGCCTTCGCGGCCGGAACCACCGCCCTCACCGGGGTGGAGGCGATCGCCGACGGGGTGCCCGCCTTCCGCAAGCCGGAGGCCCGCAACGCCCAGCGGACCCTGGTCGCGATGGCGCTGATCATGGCGTTCCTGTTCCTGGGGGTCACCTTCCTGGCGATCCAGCTCGGTGCGCGACCGTTCGAGGGCGGCCACCCCACCCTGGTCGCCCAGATCGCCGAGCACGTCCTCGGCAGTGGCATCGGCAGGGCCCTGTTCGTGTTCGTCCAGATCTCCACCCTGTTCATCCTGGTCCTGGCGGCCAACACCGCGTTCAGCGGCTTCCCGGTGCTCGCCTCGTTCGCGGCCAAGGACGCGCTCATGCCCCGCCAGCTCCGCAAGCGCGGCCACCGGCTGGTGTACTCCAACGGCGTCATCGCGCTCGCCGGCGGGGCGCTGTTCCTGGTGCTCGCGTTCCGCGCCGACGTCCACGCGCTCATCCCCCTGTACGCCATCGGGGTGGTCACCTCGTTCACCCTGGCCCAGGCCGGGATGACCCGGCGCCACCTGCACCTCAGGCAGCCGGGCTGGCGCAAGGGCCTGGTGATCAACGGCTTCGGCGCCACCGTCACCCTGGTCGTCCTGGTGGTCATCACGGTGACGAAGTTCACCCACGGTGCCTGGATGGTGGTGGTCGCCGTCCCGGTGCTGGTCTGGCTGCTCCGCCGCACGCAGCGCGCCTACGGCTCCGAGATCGCCGAGCTGAAGGTCGAGGCGACCCAGCGGCTGGCGCCGCCGAAGCCGCGCCACGAAGTGGTGGTGCTGATCGAGGACCTCGACCAGGCCGCCCTGGCGGCGCTGCAGTACGCCAGGCAGCTCAACCCGCTGCACCTGATCGCGCTGCACGTGGCCGTCGATCCGGACCGGGCCCGCGAGCTGTGCGCCCTCTGGACCCGCGTCCGCATCCCGGTCCCGCTCGAGGTGGTCGACGCGCCAGGTCGCAACCTGCTCGCCACCGCCAGGGCGGCGGTCGAGGAGCTGGTCCGGTCCGACACCGAGGTCACCGTGGTCGTCCCCAAGCGCAGCTTCACCGGCTTCTGGCGCCGGCTGCTGCATGACAACTCCTCGGCCGGGCTGTTCAAGGCGCTCGGCAGCCTCGACGGCGTCAACGTGACCATCGTGCCGTTCCGGCTCGGCCGGCGGGCCCGGCTGCGCCTGGTCCGGTCCGAGGCCTGACCGGGCGCCGCGCCTCAGGAGCGCGCGCCGGTCCCCAGCGCGTCGGCGACCCTGGCAAGGTCGGCCACGAAGCCCTTGTAGGCCTGCTTGCGGGCCTCGTCGTCGGGGGCGCGGAGGATCGACGACGGGTGCACGGTGGCGGTCACCTTGGGCGCCAGCGGGGAGGAGACCCACTCGCCCCGCTGCTGGCTCACCCGGAACCCGGCGCCGAGCAGGGCCTGGGCGGCGGTGGCGCCGAGGCAGACCAGCACCTCGGGCCGGACCACGGCCAGCTCGGCGTCGAGCCACGGCCGGCAGGCGTGGATCTCGCCGGCGTTCGGCTTCTTGTGCAGGCGGACCTTGCCCCGGCGCTCGAACTTGAAGTGCTTGACCACGTTGGTCACGTACGCCTGGCTCCGGTCGATCCCGGCCTCCTCGAGGGCCCGGTCGAGCAGCCGCCCCGCCGGTCCGACGAACGGGCGGCCGGCCTCGTCCTCGCCGTCACCGGGCACCTCGCCGACCAGCATCACCGCGCCGGCGGCGCCCTCCCCGAAGACCGTCTGGGTGGCGTCGCGCCACAGGTCGCAGCCCTTGCAGCCGGCGGCCGCCTCGCGCAGCTTCTCCAGGTCGGGATCGTCGGGGATGAGCTGATGGACCGGGCTCGGGGCCTTGGTGCGGGGTGCCATGGTCGCCTCGGCGGGGTCGGCTTCGCGCCGGCCGTCACCGGCGTCCGTGCTCGCCCAGGTACCACTCGCCGCCGGCTGCCAAACCGCGGCGCGCCGGCTGGCGGGTCTGCCCGAATTTGCCGGATCAGAGCGTTGCGCTGAGATGTTTGTTAGGTTCGAGCATCCCGTCTGGATCAGGAGGTGTCCGTGCCCGAGCACGAGGAAGGCTCACCACTGCGCATCGCGATCGTGGCACCACCCTGGTACGCGATCCCACCGCAGGGCTATGGCGGCATCGAGTCGATGGTCTACTGGCTCGCCGAGGGGCTGCACGCCAGGGGCCACGACGTCACCGTCATCGGCGCGGGGCCGCGCGGCACCACCGCAGGCTTCCTGGCGACCGTCGAGGTGCCGCCGAGCGAGCGCATCGGGCAGGTGCTTCCCGAGGTGACCCACGCGCTGCACGCCGCCGACCTCCTCGACGACCTGCAGCTCGAGGCGCCCATCGACGTGATCCACGACCACTGCGCCGCCTCCGTGCTCCGTGCCGCCCGCCACCCCGCCCCCACGGTGGTGACCGCGCACGGGCCGGTCGACGGCGAGATGCTCGACTACTACCGGCACGTCGGTCCGGGCGTGGCGCTGGTGGCCGTGGCCGAGTTCCAGCGGCGGCTGGCCCCCTCGCTGCCGTGGGTCGGCACGGTGCACAACGCCACCCCGGCCGACGCCTACCCGTTCGAGTCCTCCAAGGACGACTTCTGCCTGTTCCTCGGGCGGATGAGCCCGGAGAAAGCCCCCGACCTGGCGATCCGGGCGGCGCGCGCGGCCGGCCGGCGGATCCTGGTCGCCGGCAAGTGCACCGAGCCGGTCGAGCGGGAGTTCTTCGACGCCCGCGTCCGCCCGCTGCTCGGCCCGGACGCCGAGTGGGTGGGGGAGGCCGACACCGAGCAGAAGGCCGACCTGCTGAGCCGGGCGCGTTGCCTGGTCTTCCCGGTGCAGTGGAACGAGCCCTTCGGGCTGGTGATGGTGGAGGCGATGGCCTGCGGCACGCCGGTGGTGGCGCTCCGCGCCGGCGCGGTGCCCGAGGTGGTCGACCACGGGGTCACCGGGTTCGTCTGCGACCAGGTGACCGAGCTGCCAGAGGCGATCGAGCGGGTCGACGAGCTGGAGCCGAAGGCCTGCCGCCAGCGGGTGCTCGACCACTTCGACGTGGCCCAGATGGCCGAGCGCTACGAGGAGGTCTTCCGCCTGGCGGTCCACCGGCGCTGAGCCGGCGGCGCCGATGGTGCCCGGGCTAGTCCTGGTCGGGATCCTCGATGCCGGTGAGCGCCGCCTCGACCAGGTCGGAGCCGGGTCCGACCACCCGTCCCTCCAGCCCGGAGGTGAGCAGCAGCAGGGCGAGCAGACCGATGGGGAAGAGCGCGACGAGCGCGAGCATGGTCACCGACACGAAGGGAAGCCTCCTCGGCTGGAGTGGTCTCGACCAGTCTTCCAGGTCTATCGGAGCCACCGCGGGACGTCTGGATCGTCGTTATGGTTTCGTTCCCAACTGCGCCGGGTGGCGTCGGGCTTGCTAGTGTCAGGGCATGGCCGGGTTCGACCTCCACACCCATTCCACCTGCTCCGACGGCACCCTCGAGCCGGAGGAGGTGGTGGCGCTCGCCGCCGGGCGGGACCTCGCCGGCATCGCCCTCACCGACCACGACACCGTCGCCGGGGTCGAGCGGGCCAGGGCCGCCGGGCGCGCCAGCGGGCTCGAGGTCCTGACCGGCTGCGAGCTCTCGGCCGAGCACCAGGGCAACCCGGTGCACGTGCTCGCCTACGCCTTCGACCCGGCGGAGCCGGTGTTCGCCGCCAAGCTGGCCTGGATCCGCGACGGGCGGGTCGACCGCGCCCGCCAGATGGTCGAGCGGCTGCGCGAGCTGGGCGCGCCCGTCGAGTGGGCCCGCGTGCGCGAGCTGGCCGGCGCGGCCACGGTCGGCCGCCCGCACATCGCGCGGGCGATGGTGGAGGCCGGCGTGGTCGGGACCGTTGCCGCCGCCTTCACCTCGGAGTGGATCGGCAACGACGGCCGCGCCTACGTGTCCAAGGCGGCCGCCACCCCGGTCGAAGCGGTGGAGCTGATCCGGGGCGCCGGCGGGGTGGCGGTGCTCGCCCATCCCTCGCTGCACGCCGGCGCCGGCGCGGTGCCCGAGCCGGTCATCAGGGCGATGGCCGCCGCCGGCCTGGCCGGGCTCGAGATCGACCACCCCGACCAGCCGCCCGCCGACCGCGCCCGCTGGCGTGAGCTCGCGGCCGGGCTGGGCCTGCTGGGCACCGGCGCCTCCGACTGCCACGGCGCGCTGTTCGGCTACCGCATGGGTGTCTGCCGCACGCCCGAGGCGACGGTCGAGGCCCTCCTGGGTCGTGCCGGCAGGTGAACGGGCTGCCGCTGGACACCTTCTTCGCCGCCAAGAGCTTCGTCACCCTGCTGGTGATCATCGACCCGGTCGGCAGCGTGCCGCTGTTCCTCACCATGACCAGGGACTACGAAGCGGCTTCCCGCAACCGGGCGGCCTGGCAGGCGGTCGCGGTGGCGGCGCTGATCATCGCGGTGTTCGCCCTGTTCGGGCAGCAGATCCTCACCTACCTGGGCATCACCGTGGCCAGCCTGCAGGCTGCGGGCGGGCTGCTGCTCCTGGTGATCGCGCTCGACCTGCTCAGGGGCGAGGTCGCCGGCCTGTCCGGCGAGAGCCGGGTCAACATCGCTTTCGTGCCGCTCGGCACGCCGCTGCTGGCGGGGCCGGGCGCGATCGCCGCGATCATGGTCTTCATCCGCCAGGCCGACGGCCTCGACCAGCGGCTCGGAGTCGCCGTCGGGCTTGCCGGGGTGCTGGTGGTGCTCTGGCTGACCCTGCGCTTCGCCGGGCTGCTCCAGCGGGTGCTCCGCCAGGCGGGCATCGAGCTGATCACCCGCATCTCCGGGCTGCTGCTGACCGCGATCGCGGTGCAGCTGGTGGTCGACGCGGTGCGGGAGTTCATCCGGGCAGGCCCCTGACCTCCCGTCCACCGGCGGCCCCGCCTATGGGGTTTGGCCCGGTTGTCCGATAGGTGGCGTAGTCTCGGGGCATGGACGGTGTCGAGCAGCAGGCCCTGCCTGGCGTTGACGCACGCAGGGCGGCGGTGCTGTCGCCGTCGGCCCTGGCCCGCTACCGGCTCTGCCCCCGCCTGTACCGCTTCCTCCACGTCGACGGGCTGTGGCACATGTCCCGCATCGGCGCCGGCCAGTCGTTCGGTACCAGCATCCACGCGGCGCTCAGGGAGTTCTTCCGCCAGCCGGTCGCCGACCGCTCGCTGAACGGGCTGCTCACGCTCTTCCGCCGCTACTGGGTGCGCGAGGGGTACGGCAGCAAGCAGGAGCGGGACAAGGAGAAGGCCCGCGGGCTCGAGGTGCTGCGCGGCTGGTACGAGCGGGCCGACACCAGGGCGGTGCCCTACGCCACCGAA
>Ga0307320_10000519_pt1 | contig 13870 bp, 10 predicted proteins | sample ER_DNA_369_FD_194495 | JGI IMG/M metagenome (GOLD analysis project Ga0307320, IMG submission 194495) | Bulk soil microbial communities from the East River watershed near Crested Butte, Colorado, United States - ER_DNA_369 | ecosystem: Environmental > Terrestrial > Soil > Floodplain | place...
GCGTGCAGCCGCCGGAGCTCGCTCGCCTGCTGAGCCGTTACCTCACGACCGGTCTCCCGCAGGAGGGCGTTCGCGAACAGGCCACCGCTCATCCCGACCTTTCGGTGGATCCGCCAGACCGCCAGGTCGATCCCGGCGCGGTCCAGTGCGATGCGCCATGCGAGGACGTGCTGGTAGACGCTGTCCACGAGGGTGCCGTCGAGGTCGAACAGGAACCCCTGGGCTCGATCCACGCCGCCATGCTACGGGCGCCAAGGGGCGCCGCGCGCTCGGCGTTGTCCCTTCGGGGGTGGACTCGTTGCTACAATCCGGCCGTGAGCTGAGGTCGATCTCCCGGGCACGACCTGCGCCGACCGGCGCTCCGTGACGCACACCCCGACCAGGAGACGACCCCATGTTCGATCGCTCGACCCAGACGACACCTCGGAGCGCTCGATGAGCATGCTCGAGGTCACCGACCTGTCCGTCGAGGTCGCCGGGACCCCGATCCTCGAGGGCCTGACCGTGTCGCTGCGCGCCGGCGACAAGACCGGCGTCGTGGGACGAAACGGTGCCGGCAAGACGAGCCTGCTCAACGTGATCGCCGGTGACGAGCCTCCGCTCGCGGGGCGGGCCGTCGTCCGGGGCCGGCTCGGCTACCTCCGGCAGGAGCCGCGCGGACGGGAGACCAGTACGCACTCAGCGCTCTCGCATGTGCTGGAGGCCCGCGGGCTCCAGGAGATGGCCGATCGGCTCGAGAAATTCCGCCTCGCGATGGAGGAGCGCCCGAGCGAGCCGAATGTTGCACGCTTCACCCGGCTCGAGGAGCGGTATCGCGCGGCCGGGGGCTACTCGGGCGAGGCGGAGGTGCGCCGGATCGCGGCCGGGCTCGGTTTGCCCGACGACCGCCTGGACCTGCCGGTGCGGGCTCTCTCCGGAGGGGAGCGCCGCCGCCTCGAGCTCACGCGGATCCTGTTCTCGGGTTCGGACCTCCTGCTGCTCGACGAGCCCACGAACCATCTCGATAGCGATGCCAAGCACTGGTTGATGAAGTTCCTGGCCGCGTACCGCGGCGCGATCGTGGTCGTGAGCCACGATCTCGGCCTGCTCGACGCCGCGATCACCCGGGTCCTACACCTTGACCGCGACGGCGTCGTCCAGTATCGCGGGACCTACTCGGAGTACCGGGCCGCCCGGCGCGCCGACGAGGCGCGGCTCGCGGCGCTCGCCGCGCGTCAGCAGGCCGAGGTGAAGCGCCTGAAGACGCTCGCGGATTCGATGCGCGGACAGACCGTGAAGCGCGCCAGGAAGGCGAAGGCGCTCGACAGCCGAGTCCGCAAGCTCGAGGAGCGCGCCGTGGAGGCTCCGACCCGCGAACGCGCCGTCCGCTATCGGTTCCCCGAACCCCCGAGGGCGGGAACGATCGTGCTCGAGGCCGAGGGGCTCGCCAAGGGATACGGCGGCCCGCCGGTGTTCGAGGGCATCGGGTTCCACGTGGCCCGGGGCGAGCGGCTGCTGATCATGGGTCTGAACGGCGCCGGCAAGACGAGCCTGCTCAAGATCCTCGCGGACGTCACGACCGCGGACGCGGGACGATTCCGCCTCGGGCACGGCGTGTCGCTCGGCTACTACGCGCAGGAGCACGAGGGCATCCGCGACGGCGAGCCGGTGCTCGCGCACGTCCGCGCCGAGTCGGTGGACGCCTCGGACCAGGACCTCCGCGGCCTGCTCGGGATGTTCGGCCTCATCGGCCGGGTCTCGTTCCAGGACGCCGGCACGCTCTCCGGTGGCGAGAAGACGAAGCTTGCGCTCGCGCAACTCGTGGCGGGGCGACGGAACCTCCTTCTGCTCGACGAGCCGACCAACAACCTGGATCCGCCGTCCCGGAAGGCGGTGGCGGAGGCGCTCGCGGGTTGGTCGGGTTCGATGGTGCTGGTGAGCCATGACGTCGGGTTCGTGCAGGCGCTCTCGCCACACAAGGTCCTGATGATGCCCGAGGGCGAGCTCGCGCTCTGGGACGACGAGCTGCTCGAGCTCGTCGCGTTGGCCTAGTCGAGCACCCGGAAGGGCGCGGACCCCCGGCATCGGTACGAGTCGTCGAGGCAGAGCCGGACCTCGTACCGGCCGGGCCGCAACGGCCACGGGGCGGGTCCGCGGGCGCCCGGTCCGAGCGTGGATCTCCCGTCGACCCGGGCATCGGTGTACCGCCAGGCCTTGTACGGGCCCTCCGTGGCCGAGACGCCGGCTCGGAACACCGCCAGCCAGTCGAACCGGTTGCCGGGCGCGAACGCCCAGCTCACTTCGAGCCGCTGGTCACCCTCGAGCGTGGGGTCGGCGACGGTGAGTACCGGAAGCTGATCATCAGCGATCAGCACCACGGTGTCCCGCGACAGCTCGGTGTCGGTCGCGTCCAGCAGGACGACGTCGTAGGCGCCCTGCTCCAGTTGGGTGGTATCGAACGCCACCGTCCCGTCTGGGCCGGGACCGGCCGGCAGGTCCGCAAGCGCCGTGGTGGAGCCCGTGGCGGCCAGGATCACGTGGTCGCTCGGTCCTTCGGCGTGGAAGCGGGCGCGGAGCGGCAGTCCGAGCCGGGCGCTCTCGCCCTCGGCCACCACCGAGACCGGCATCGGCGCCGGCGTGACGGTGAACGACGAGGCGACGGACCGGTGGTCCGAGGGCCAGGGGCGGATCGCGAGATCCGCGTTCGCGCGCGACTCGCCGATCACCCGGCTCGACTTCGTCTCGACCGGTCCCGCGTTCCAGACGAAGTCGATCCGGTCGAACACCTCCCAGGGGTAGACGTAAGGCGCTGGGTAGCCCGCGGTCCACGTGAACCCGGGGTCCGCGACCGGATCGGGATGCACCTCCCGGTACGAATCCCGGAACCCGGCGTCCTCCATCGCGAGCGAGACCGGCCAACGCATCGCGTACGGAAGCCCTCGCGCGCGAACCGCGGCGGGGGTCCAGTCGCGGTAGGAGGGGGTATTGAAGTCGCCGGTGAAGAACGTTGGCACCCCCGCCGAGAGCAACGGCTGGAGCGCCGAGAGGTGGTCGCGGATCTGGTCCAGGCGCGTGCGTCGTTCCTGCGCCATGGCCTCGGCGCGGCCGAACCCGCGGTTCACGATCCGGTAGGGCGTGTACGGGCAGCACGTGAGGTGCGTGTTCGCGATCGCCGCCACCTCGCCCGGCGCGAGCAGCAGGTAGGCCCAGTCGCCGTTCGAGCCGGAGGGTTCCAGGATCGGGAACCTCGAGACGAGGTGCATCCGCGGCGAGGCGTGGAACCCGAGCGCCTTCGCGATCCTTCGGGTGCGCGCGTATGGCTCCTGGAGCCCGACGACGTCGGCGCCCGCCTCGCGGATCGCCCGGACGACCTCGTCGAGCCCGTGGGTGACGGTGGCGCCGTACCAGATGTTGAACGTCATCACGGTGAGATCGACCGGCTGGAGCGCGGCCTGCGCCGAACCTCCCGTCGAGGCCACGACCGGCCCCATCGCCAGGGCGACGCCCACCGCCCCCGCGCACAGCCGTCGTCTGCCCGCCATGGTCGGCGCAGCATAGTCCGGGGGTCGGTCGTTATGCTCTGCGCGCTCCGGCGTCCGAGGAATCCCGAGAGGAAGACGACGCATGGCTTCGATCGGCACCGTCGATCTCGCGTTCGTGAACGGGCGCGTTGCCACGATGGACGCCGCTCGCCGTTGGGCCGGCGCGGTCGCGGTCTCGCAAGGGGGGATCGTGGCGGTCGGGACCGATGCCGATGCCCGCAAGCTGGTCGGCTCGCAGACGGAGGTGATCGACCTCGACGGGAGGATGCTCGTCCCGGGGTTCCAAGACGCCCACGTCCACCCGCCGTCGAGCGGCTTCGAGATGCTGCACTGCAACCTCTCCGAGGCCTACGACGTGCGGGAGTACGAGCGGATCGTCTCCGACTACGCGGTGGCGCACCTGGAGGAACCGTGGGTCGTCGGTGGCGGGTGGTCGATGGACGTCTTCCCGGGTGGTAACCCGCCGAAGGACGTCCTCGACCGGATCGTGCCCGACCGGCCAGTCTTCCTGATGAGCCGCGACGGCCACAGCGCGTGGGTGAACTCTCGCGCGCTCGAGATGGCGGGCGTGACGCGCGACACGCCCGACCCGGCGGACGGGTGGATCGTCCGCGACGCGGCGGGCGAACCCGCCGGCGCCGTCCACGAGGGCGCGTTCGTCCTCGTCGAGCGGCACATCCCCGAGGCGATGCCGTCGGAGTGGGTCGAAGGACTCCTCGCCGCGCAACGCCACCTGCATGCGCTCGGGATCACGGCGTGGCAGGACGCGATCGTGGGCGGCAGCTACCCGACCATCGACGCCTACCGGCAGGTCGCCGCCTCGGGGGAGCTGACCGCGCGGGTCGTGGGCGCGCTGTGGTGGGACCGGTACCGCGGGATCGAGCAGGTCGAGGACCTGCTCGATGCGCGCGAGCGGGGCAAGGTGGGGCGGTTCGGGGCCACCACGGTCAAGATCATGCAGGACGGCGTGATCGAGAACTTCACGGCCGCCGTCCTCGAGCCGTACCTGGACGCCGAGGGCCGGCCCACCGACAACCGTGGGAAGTCGTTCGTCGAGGCCGAGGAGCTGAAGGGGGCCGTCGCCCGACTGGACGCCGAGGGGTTCCAGGTGCACATCCACGCGATCGGGGAGCGCGCGGTCCGAGAGGCCCTGGATGCGTTCGAGGCTGCACGGGCGGCGAACGGCCCGAACGACCATCGGCACCACATCGCGCACATCCAGGTCGTGCACCCGGACGACGTCCCGCGCTTCCGCGAGCTCGGCGTGGTCGCGAACGCCCAACCGCTGTGGGCTGTGAACGAGGGGCAGATGCTCCACCTCACGATCCCGTTCCTGGGGCCCGAACGCTCGTCCTGGCAGTACCCGTTCGCGAGCCTCGTTCGGTCGGGGGCGATGCTCGCGATGGGGAGCGACTGGTCGGTCTCGAGCGCGAACCCGCTGTGGGAGATGCACGTCGCCGTGAACCGCACCGCGCCGAGCGCGTACGAGTACGGCGGCGGGACCGGCGAGCCGTTCTTGCCCCACGAACGCATCGACCTGCCGACGGCGCTCGCCGGGTTCACGATCAACAGCGCGTTCGTGAACCACCTGGATCACCTCACCGGGTCGATCGAGGTCGGGAAGCGAGCGGACCTCGCGGTCTTGGACCGAGACGTGTTCGCGCACCCGGTCGAGGAGATCGCCGACGCCTCCGTCATGCTCACGTTCGTCGACGGCCAGCGCGTCTACGACGCGGAGGGGCCGGCCTGAGGCCTGGCCGCTGCTGACCAACGGTCACGAGGGCTCGTTGCCAGGTCGCGCGGCCGGACGCACGATAGCCGCGGCCCGATCGGGCCAATGCAGCCATCGAGCCGAGGAGGTTCCGCCATGGCCTTCGACATGAGCCAGGTGCAACGCGGGGCGCGCAACCGGCGAACGCCGTATCACGAGGCCGCGCAGAAGCACGACCCGAAGGGCTACACGGTCTACAACCACATGTACTTCCCGATCCGATTCGACTCGTTCGAATCCGAGTTCGAGGCCCTCCTCAACGGCGTGACGCTCTGGGACGTCGCGGTCGAACGCTGCCTCGAGATCGCCGGCCCCGACGGGTTCCGGTTCGCCCAGCTCCTGACGCCACGCGACCTCTCGCGGTGCGCAGTAGGGCAGGGCAAGTACGTGCTTATCTGCGACAGCGACGGGGGCATCATCAACGACCCGGTCCTCACGCGGATGGACGAGAGCACCTTCTGGTTCGCCCTCGCGTCCTCGGACGCCCTCCTGTTCGCCCGCGGGCTGAGGAACGCCTACCCGGACCTCGACGTGACGATCCGCGAGGCGGATGTCGCACCGCTCCAGGTCCAGGGGCCGAAGTCGAAGGACCTGATGGCCAAGCTGATCGGCCCGGAGATCCTCGACCTCCGGTACTACTTCTGGACCGAGGCGAAGATCGCGGGGGCGCCGGTCGTGATCACGCGCACCGGTTGGACCTCGGAGGTCGGCTACGAGGTGTATCTCACCGACACCACGAAGGGCGCCGATGTCTACGACGCGATCATGGAGGCGGGGGAGGAGTTCGAGATCCGCCCCACGGGCCCGAGCGACATCCGGCGGATCGAGGGCGCCATCTTCAACTGGGGCGCCGACATGACCTACGAGAACGACCCGCTGGAGATGGGACTCGAGCGCTTGGTGGACTGGGACCTCCCGGACGACGCCTGCATCTCCATGCGAGCGCTTCGCACGATCAAGGAGCATGGGGTGCGCCGCAGGATCAACGGCCTGGAGCTGGACGGACCACCGTTCCCCGAGCTCAACAACCTGAAGTGGCCCATCGTGGATGGGGGAGAGGAGATCGGCAGGGTGACCTCGGCGATCTACTCGCCCCGTCTGGAGCGCAACATCGGGTTCGGGTGGCTGCCGGTCCAGCGATCGACGCTGGGCGAGCGCGTCACCGTCGAAACCGAGTGGGGTTCGTGTTCGGGGACCGTGGTCGAGATGCCGTTCGTCGACCCGGGCAAGCAGATCCCGGTCTCCTGAGGCGCCGGTCGTCCGAACTGAAGCGCCGTTCAGTCGACCCCGGCCGCCCGTGGTCCGAGCCGGGCTTGCGACCGCCGCTGAATTGAACGATGATTCAAAGTCCCGAGGCGCCCGGCCGAGGGATCGAGGGGGTCGTGCCCGGATGGTGAACGAACGGCAGGAGATGCTCGAGCAGAGCGCGACGATCTACTTCGGACCCTGGTACCGACGATCTCCGTTCTTCGACGCGACGCGGCGCGCCGGCTGCACCGCCTATGACGTCTACAACCACATGCTCCTGCCGGCGTACTTCGACGACCCCGTGGTCGAGTACTGGGCGCTGCTGAACGACGTGACCGTGTGGGACGTGGCGGTCGAGCGCACGGTCGAGATCTCGGGCCCGGACGCCGATCGCCTCGTCGACTCGCTCACCTGCAGGGACCTGACGAGGTGCGCCGTCAAGCAGGGCAAGTACATGATCGTGACCGCGCCGGACGGTGGGATCCTCAACGATCCGGTGTTGCTCCACGTCGGCCAGGATCGCTGGTGGATGCAGCTCGCGGACTCGGACGCCGGGCTGTACGCCCTCGGCGCGGCGGCACGGTCGAACCTCGACGTCGAGGTCTCGTACCCCCACGCGTACCCGATGCAGGTCCAGGGAGCGAAGGCCGCCAAGACCCTCGAGAAGCTCGTTGGTCCCGCCGTGCTCGACCTCAAGTACTACTGGTGCGACTGGTTCGACGTCGGCGACATCCCGGTGCTGATCAGCCGGACGGGGTGGACCGCGGTCCAGGGGTTCGAGATCAACCTGCTCGACCCCGACCGGGGCGACGACCTGTGGGACGCGGTCTTCGCGGCGGGCGAGGAGTTCGGGATCCGGCCGGTCGCGCCCGTCGAGGCGCGCCGCATCGAGGCGGGGATCATGAACTACAACTCGGACATGACCCACGAGGACACGCCGCTGCACCTGATGGGCCTGGAGCACCTCGTCGAGGACCAGCCGCAGGACTACATCGGCAAGGAGGCGCTCGAGGCCCTCAAGGCCAAGGGCGTGGATCGCAAGCTCGTCGGCATCGAGTGGTCGGGCGACGAGCTCAAGGCCGAGCTCTCGTGGTTCTGGCCGGTCGTTCGGGACGGTGAGCAGGTGGGACGGGTCACCGACGCCGTCTGGTCGCCGAAGCTCGAGAAGAACATCGGGTATGCCTGGGTGCCGATCGACCTGGCCGAGCCCGGGACGAGGATCGACGTGGAGTCCGAGCACGGGCCGATCACGGTCTCAACGGCCTCGATCCCGTTCATCGACGCCCGCAAGGAGGTCCCGACGGCCTCCCTGCGCGGCTAGGGTCCGGGGCCGATCCGATCGAGGGGGCGACGAGATGGAGGGCACCAGGGTCGACCGGAGGCCGCCGGAGACCGCGCCCCCCGCCAAGGGCTTCCGGCGCGCGCTCCTGCTCGTCGAGCGCGTGACGAAGGAAACGGTGTGGGACTGCCGCATGTGCGGGCAGTGCATCCTGCACTCGACGGGGCTGTCGTGCCCGATGCGTTGCCCGAAGAACCTTCGGAACGGCCCCTGCGGCGGCACGCTGCAGGACGGGAGCTGCGAGGTGCTGCCCGAGATGAAGTGCGTCTGGGTGGCCGCGTGGGAGGGCTCGCGCCGCCTGCCGCTGTGGCGGGATCACATCCAGCACGTCGAGCCTCCGGTCGACTGGCGGCTCCAGGGCACGTCGTCGTGGGAGAACCTCGTGACGGGACGCGACCGCCAGGTGCCAGAGGGCTGGTCGGGATCCTCGCACGGATCGGGGTCGTGAGACCCACCCCATGACGGACGGCGCTCCGCGCAGTCACCTCCACCGTCTGTTGCAGGACGGCGAGTTCGTCGTCACGGCCGAGTTGCAGACGAGCGACTCGGCCGATCCGTCGCGCATCGTCGAGCTCGCCGGGACGCTCCGGGGCAAGGTCGACGCGGTGAACTGCACGGACAACAGCTCCGCGCATGCGCACATCGCCGCGATGGCGGCCGCTCGCCTGCTCCTGGATCAGGGCGTCGAACCGGTGATGCAGCTGGTCTGCCGCGACCGCAACCGGCTCGCCCTGCAGGCCGACCTCCTGGGCGCGGCCGCGCTCGGGGTTCGCAACATCGTCTGCATGACCGGCGACGACGTGAGCGCCGGCGACCATCCCGAAACCAAGCCGATCTACGACCTCGACTCCGTCCAGTTGATCCGGACGGCGAAGATCATGCGGGACGGCGGCACGTACCTTTCGGGCCGGGCCCTGACCGACCCGCCGAGCTTCCTGATCGGTGCCGTCGAGAACCCCTTCGCGCCGCCGCTCGAGTTCCGGCCCATGCGCCTGGGGACGAAGATCGAGGCGGGGGCGGAGTTCGTCCAGACGCAGATCTGCTTCAACCTCGACAAGCTTCGGGTCTTCATGGCGCGTTGCGGCGAGCTCGGGCTGCTCGACCACGTGTGGGTGCTCGCCGGGGTGTTCGTGCCGAGCTCGGCGGCGGGCGCGCGCTACCTACGCGATGAGGTGCCGGGGCTCGACGTGCCCGAGCACGTGATCGAACGCATGGACTCGGTGCCTCGCGACGCGCAGCCGGGGGAGGGGATCCGGCTCGCGCTCGAGATCGTCGACGCGGTCCGGCAGATCCCCGGGGTCTCGGGCATCCACCTGATGACGATCAACCACGAGGAGGCCATCCCGCGCGTGGTCGAGGGTGCCGGGTTGGTCCCGCGTCCGGCCCGGCAGATGTGACGATCGCGTAGCGATCCGTTACGCGGCGGTCGAGCCCTGGAGCCTGGGATGAACGCGGGGGGCCCGCGTGTCGAATGGCCGCTGTAACCGACAGACTGGAGCCATGACCATGAGGCGTGCTCTCCTCGCGCTCGGCGTCGTTGCGGCGCTGGCGTTCTCCGCGTGCACCACCGGAACCACCACCAACAACACCGCCGAGCCCAAGGCGGTCTTCCCGTCCAGCCAGCCGACCGTCGCCACGGGGCAGGGCGCCGTCGTGCGGGTTGTGCACAACGTGCTCCCGGCGGTCGTGAACGTCGTGGCCGAAAGCTCCGAGGGACAGGGCGAGGGGACCGGGTTCGTCGTGCGCTCGGACGGCATCATCGTGACGAACTTCCACGTGGTTGAGGGCGCATCGAAGGTCACCGTGCTCAGCTCGGCCGAGGAGCCGGTCCACTACGACGCCCGCGTGATCGGGGGCGACGAGGAGGCGGACCTCGTCGTCCTGCAGGTGGACGCGACCGACCTGCCGACGGTCGCGATGGGGAGCTCCTCCGATCTGCAGCTCGGCCAGCAGGTCGTCGCGCTCGGCTACGCGCTCGGGCTGGCGGGAGGGCCCTCCGTGACGACCGGCGTCGTCTCGTCGCTCACCCGCCGGATCACGGTGCAGGATCCGCGGTGCGCCGAATGCACCAACGGCGAGCGGGTGTACACGGACGTGATCCAGACCGACGCCGCGATCAACCCCGGGAACTCCGGAGGACCCCTCCTGAACATGGCGGGGCAGGTCGTCGGCATCAACACCGCGGGGGCGAACCAGGCCGAGAACATCGGGTTCGCGATCCAGGTCGACTCGGTCAAGCCGACGATCTTCCAGGCCGCCGAGCACCCGTCCCAGCCGGTCGCGTTCATGGGGATCTCCTCCGCGGACGCGTCGGACCCGTCGGTCCAGTTCGAGTTCGACCCGCAGGTGACGAGCGGCGCCGTGATCGTGGACGTGGTGAGCGGCGGGCCGGCCGAGCAGGGCGGGATCCAGGTCGGCGACGTGGTCGTGCAGTTCGACGGCCAGGCCGTGGACTCGGCCGAACGGCTCGGCGAGCTGATCCGCGAGCACCGCCCCGGCGACCAGGTCGAGGTCGGCGTTGTCCACTCGGACGGATCGCGGGACACGCTCACCGTCACGCTCGGCGTGAACCCGGTCGCGACGACCTAACCCCCAGGGCAACGGAGGACTTCGCGCGCCGGTGGTGCGCTAGCCTGATCGCATGAAGGTGAGGCTCCGCAACCCGGACCGGGAGGTCGAGCTCGCGGGCGGTCGAAAGATCCACGACGTGCTCGGCGAGCTCGGCATCAACCCCGACACCGTGCTGGTCATCCGCGAGCGTGAGCTGCTGACGCGCGAGGACCGGGTCGGCGAGGCCGACGTGATCGAGATCCGCCCGGTGATCAGCGGTGGCTCCGGCGGGAACCGGATGAAGTGCCGGCGCTGCAAGGCTCCCGCCGTCGTCGAGATCCGCCGGCACAACGCGGCGTTCTGCGCCGACTGCTTCCTTCGCCACGTGCGCGAGCAGGTCAAGCGCGCGATCGGGGCGCACGACATGTTCCGGCCCACGGACAGGATCCTGGTCGCGGTCTCGGGCGGCAAGGACTCGCTCGCGCTGTGGGACGTCCTGCTCGAGCTCGGCTACCGGGCCCACGGGCTGTACCTGGGCCTCGGGATCGGGGAGTACTCCGAGCGGTCGCACGAGGTCGCGCGTGCCTTCGCACGCGAACGCGATGCGCACCTGGTCGAGGTCGACCTGGCCCGCGACTACGGGTTCGACGTGCCGACCGCCGGCAGGAAGGGCTCGCGGTCGACCTGCGCGGTCTGCGGGCTGTCCAAGCGCTACGTCTTCAACCGGGCCGCGCGCGATGGCGGGTACGACGTGATCGCGACCGGGCACAACCTCGACGATGAGGCCGCCACCCTGCTCGGCAACACCCTGCGGTGGCAGACGGACTACATCGCGCGCCAATCGCCCGTGCTGCCCGAGGAGGACGGATTCGCGCGCAAGGTCAAGCCGCTGTACCGGCTCTCGGAGCTCGAGACCGCGGCCTTCGCGTTCCTGCGGGGGATCGACTACGTGGTGGAGGAGTGCCCGCTCGTCGCCGGCAACACGCAGCTCCGCTACAAGGAGGCGATGAACCAGCTCGAATCCACCTCGCCCGGTACCAAGGCCCAGTTCTTCCTCGGGTACCTCGACCGGGCGGCGCCGCTGTTCGCGATGCAGGACGAGGTCCGGCTGGTCGGGTGCGAGCGCTGTGGTCAGCCGACGACGGGCAGGTTCTGTGCGTTCTGCCGCGCGCAGGCGCAGATCCTCGGTGAGCGGCTCGAGGGCCCGGGGGCCGAGCGAGGCTCGCCGGGGAGGCCGTCCGACGATCGTGAGACCGCCGAGGCGTTGGCCGACGAGGTCATGCCGGTCGAGATCTACGGGACGCCCCGTCGATGAACGGCCCCTTCGAGGCGGGGGAGAAGATCCTGCTCGTGGACCAGCGCGACCGTCGGTACCTGCTCACGCTCCAGACCGGCGAGACCTGGCACTCCCACGGCGGGGGACTGCCCCACGACCTGCTGATCGGGTCGCCCGAGGGGACCCTCGTGCACTCGGCGACGGGGATGGCGTTCCGGGCGTTTCGTCCGCGGCTGGCCGATTTCGTGCTGAAGATGCCGAGGGGCGCCCAGCTCGTCTACCCGAAGGACGTCGGCGCGATCTTGATCGGGGCCGACGTCTTCCCCGGCGCACGGGTCCTGGAGGCCGGGACGGGTTCGGGATCGCTGACGCTCGCCCTCTGCCGAGCCACCGGGCCCGAGGGCCGGGTGGTCTCCTACGACCTGCGGCCGGAGTTCCAGGCGGGCGCCGCGCGCAACATCGAGTCCTTCTTCGGGAAGGCGCCCGACTGGCTCGAGCTCCGCGAGGGGGACGTCCGCGACGTCGGGGGGAGCGGCGAGACATTCGATCGAGCGATCCTGGACCTCCCGGAGCCATGGGGAACGCTCGAGCCGCTCTCCTCCGTCCTGCCCCCGGGCGCCATCTTCTGTGGGTACCTGCCGACGACGAACCAGGTGCAACAGCTCGTGCTCGCGTTGGAGCGCAACGCCTACGAGCACCTGGAGACGTTCGAGGTGCTGCACCGCTCGTGGCACGTGACCGCTCGGAGCGTGCGTCCGGATCAGCGGATGGTGGGGCATACCGGGTTCATCACGCTGGCCCGTCGCGTCTGAAAAACGCTCAGGTCAAGCGCCGTACCGGCCGAAGACCGTATGCATAGGCCAAGAGACCTCCCCCGTCTTCATCGGTCGCGGTGAGGACCGGAGGTATGCTTCCGCACCGGCGGGAGGTGAAGCAGATGCCGGAGCCCGATCCACGCGAGCAGCAGGAGCAGTTCGAGAAGCAGGTTCACGAGCTCCAGACGCAGGTCCGCTTCCTCGAGGACGAGGTTTCCCTCCTCCGCCGCCGGCTCACGAACGCCCCCCGCCAGGTCAAGCTGCTCGAGGACAAGCTCATCGAGGCGCGTTCGGATCTCTCGCGCGCGCTCTCGCAGAACGAGAAGCTCGCCGGCACCCTGCAGGCCGAGAAGGAGCGGATCGAGGGGCTCCGTGAGGAGGTCGAGAAGCTCAGCCAGCCGCCGGCATCGTTCGGCGTCTACCTCGGCACCAACGACGATGGCTCGGTCGACGTGTTCACCGCGGGCCGCAAGATGCGCGTGAACCTGTCACCGGACCTCGAGACCGATCTCCTACGCAAGGGCGCCGAGGTGATCCTCAACGAGGCGCTCAACGTGGTCGAGGTGTTGCTGCCCGACCGGGCGGGCGAGGTGGTCAAGGTCAAGGACCGGTTGGGCGAGGACCGCGTGATCGTGATCGGACGCGGCGACGAGGAGCTGGTGGCCACGCTCGGCACCGCGCTCCTCGACGAGCAGATCCGCGCCGGGGATCCGCTGTTGATCGACCCGAGGTCCAACGTCGCGCTCGAGAAGCTGCCGAAGGAAGAGGTCGAGGAGCTCGTGCTCGAGGAGGTCCCCGACGTGTCCTACGAGGACATCGGCGGCCTCGAGGGACAGATCGAGGCGATACGCGACGCCGTCGAGCTCCCCTTCCTGTACGCCGAGCTGTTCCACGAGCACCAGCTCGAGGCGCCGAAGGGCGTTCTGCTGTACGGGCCTCCGGGTTGTGGCAAGACGCTGATCGCCAAGGCCGTCGCCAAGTCGCTCGCCGACAAGGTCCGCGAGCGGACCGGGCGCCAGGACGCGCACTCGTACTTCCTCAACATCAAGGGGCCCGAGCTTCTCAACAAATACGTCGGCGAGACCGAACGTCAGATCCGCCAGATCTTCCAGCGAGCCAAGGAGCGGAGCGAGGAGGGGCTGCCCGTCATCGTGTTCTTCGACGAGATGGACTCGATCTTCCGGACCCGCGGGACCGGGATCTCGAGCGACGTCGAGTCGACGATCGTGCCCCAGCTCCTGTCCGAGCTCGATGGCGTCGAGACGCTGAAGAACGTGATCGTGATCGGCGCCTCGAACCGCGAGGACCTGATCGACCCGGCGATCCTGCGGCCCGGACGGCTGGACGTGA
>Ga0307320_10000522_pt1 | contig 13824 bp, 15 predicted proteins | sample ER_DNA_369_FD_194495 | JGI IMG/M metagenome (GOLD analysis project Ga0307320, IMG submission 194495) | Bulk soil microbial communities from the East River watershed near Crested Butte, Colorado, United States - ER_DNA_369 | ecosystem: Environmental > Terrestrial > Soil > Floodplain | place...
ACGATAACGAGCACGGAGACGCCCATAAAGGCCAAGAATGCGCCGGCGGTCATTCGGCCGTGCTCCGCCGCACGATCTCGGCGAGAACGACCGAGTAGTCGTCCGCGCCACGACCGTTGCGCTCGGCGTCCGTCAGCCACTCCCGCGCCGCGGCCGCGAGCCTGAGGTCGAGCCCGTGCTGCGCCGCGGCGTCGAGGATCAGGTCGGCGTCCTTGCGCGCGAGCGAGAGCGGGAAGCGGCGTGTGTACTCGCCGGACTCGAACGCGGGCCGGCGTCGCTTCGCCTGCTCGCCGAGGGGTGTCACCTCGAGGACCTCGAAGGCGACATCGGTCGACAGGCCGAGTGCATTTCCCAGGGCCAGCGCCTCGCCGAGCAGCCCGGCGACGCCCACGAGCGTCGAGTTCGCCACGAGCTTGGCGGCGGTGCCCGTCCCGACAGGGCCGACGTGCAGTACGGTCCCGAGCGTCTCGAGGAGCGGCGTCCAGCGCTCAACGAGCTCGGCAGGGCCTCCGGCGAAGATGCGAAGGGTCCCGGCCTCGACCTCGCCGATGCTCCCGAGCACCGGCGCATCCACGAGCGAGCCTTCCGGCACCATTCCCGCCAACCGCTCGAGCGACGGCGGCCCGACCGTCGACATCTGAATGAGCACCGAGCCGGGGGAGAGGCCGGCCGCGGCGCCGTCGGGCCCCTCCGTCACGGCGGCGAGCGCCTCGGGATCCGCGACCATCGTCACGATCACCTCGGCCCGCTTTGCGGCCTCCGCGGGAGTGCGCGACGTCGAGGCTCCGGCAGCCGCGAGCGGCTCGGCCTTCGCCGGATCCCGGTTCCAGACCGTCACCTCGTGATCGGCGTCGAGCAAGCGCCGCGCAATCCGCGAGCCCATCCCGCCGAGCCCGATGACCGCGACCCGTGCCATCAGGAGAGCACCTCCGCGGAGCAGCCGAAGACGAGCGCCGCGTGGACGTCCTGCGGCTCGATCCCCGTGAGCGACGGGTGCCCGAGGTCGACCTCGACGTCGGGCCAGCGCTCGAGGCCCAAGGCGGCGGCGCCCTCGTCGGCACCACAGCAGAGAAGCGTCGAGACGGAGATCACGTTGCGCCGTCCGGCGCGGCGGCGCGCGATGCCCTCGAGCTCCCGCAGCTCCTCCAGCGGGTCGATGCGGACGTTCGAGTCCGATCCGACGCACATCCCGATTCCATGGTCGCAGAGCTCCTGCGCGGGCACGAAGCCGTCGCCGAGATTGGCCTCCGTGGTCGGGCAGACGCAGACGCGCGCGCCGTTCTCGGCGAGCAGGTCGAGCTCGCGCTCATCCGCGTGGGTCGCGTGAATCACCGTCGCGTGCGGCCCGAGGCAGCCGGCTTCCGCAAGGAGCTCGATAGGACGGACGCCGTGCTCGGCCAGGCACTCCTCGATCTCGCGCGGCTGCTCGTCCGCGTGGACGTGCAGCGGGAGCGACTCGCGGGCGGCGTAGGCGCCGAGCTCCTCGAGCCAGTCCCGCGGGCAGGCCCGGACGGAGTGGGGGGCGAGCCCGACCCGCACCCCGGTTGCGCGAACCGTCTCGAGTTCCTCGAGATATTCGGCGACCGAGCTTTGCCGGGAGCGCTCGAGCCCGCCACGCCCGTAGGCGGCGAGCAGGAGGACGATCTCGATCCCGGCCTCCGCCGCCGCCTCGACCGCTGCGTAAGCCTCGGCCAGCCCGAGGTAGTGGAACTCGCCGACTGCCGTGTAACCGGCCGCGAGCATCTCCCGGTAGACCTGGACGTAGCCGCTTCGAACCTGCTCGGGGGTCAGACTCTCGGCGAGCTCGAGCATCGCGTCACGCCAGCCCCAGAAGTCGTCGCCCTCGGTGCGACCGCGCAAGGCCCGCTGGAACGCGTGGCTATGCGCGTTCACGAAGCCCGGCAACGAGACCGTTTCCGCCATCGCCGTATCCTTTCACCGTGGCTGCGCGCGCAATACCGGCTCCACTTGCCCAGATCCCGAACGCGCTGACGGTCGCGCGGCTCGTCCTGATCCCCGTGTTCGTGGCTCTGGTGCTCAGCTCCGACGGCGCTCACAGCTGGCCGGCGGCGATCGTCTTCGGCGCTGCCGCGATAACGGACCAGATCGACGGGTGGCTCGCACGACGCTGGCGGGTGGAGTCGAGCTTCGGCAAGGTCGCCGACCCGCTCGCCGACCGGCTGATGATCGACGCAGCGGTGATCCTGCTCTGGCACGCGGGCCGGCTTCCGTGGATCGCTCTCGCCATCCCCGCACGTGACGTTGCGCTCGTCGCCGGGTACAAGCTCGTCGTGGGTCGAGGCTACGACTTCGAGGTCAACCTCGCCGGCAAGGTGGCCACCTGGCTGCTCTATTCCTCGCTTGCGTTCGTGATGGTCACGCGCGAGGGAACCGACTGGCCGCTCTGGATCTTCTGGGCCGGCGTGGCCGCCGCCGCCGTCTCGCTGGCCGGCTACCTGCTCAAAGCCCGGCGGGAGGTGCAGGCATGAAGGCCGTCGTGATGGCGGGCGGCGAGGGCACGCGCCTGCGGCCGCTCACCTCCAACCAACCGAAGCCGATGGTGCCGATCGTCGGGAAGCCGTGCATGGAGCACATCCTCGAGTTGCTGAAGACGCACGGGCTCGAGGACGTGATCGTGACCGTCGCGTTCATGCCGCAGGCGATCCGCAGCTACTTCGGGAACGGCGACAGCCTCGGGATGGACATCGAGTACTCCGTCGAGGAGTCGCCGCTCGGTACCGCCGGCTCCGTGCGCCTCGCGAGCGATCGGCTCGACGAGACCTTCCTCGTCATCTCGGGGGACGCGCTTTGCGACGTCGACCTGACGGACATGATCAGTGCCCACCGCGAGAGGCAGGCGGCGGTCACGATCGGCTTGAAGTCGGTCGAGAACCCACTGGAGTTCGGGATCGTCGTCACCGACGAGGACGGCCGGATCGAGCGCTTCCTCGAGAAGCCGTCGTGGAGCCAGGTCTTCTCGGACACGATCAACACCGGCATCTACGTGCTGGAGCCCGAAGTGCTCCGCCACATCCCGACCGACCGCCCGTACGACTTCTCGAAGGAGCTCTTCCCGCTGCTGCTCGAGATGGGCCGGCCGCTGTACGGACACGTCTTCGAGGGCTACTGGCAGGACATCGGCAACCTCGACCAGTTCCGGCAGGCCAACTTCGACGCGCTCGACGAAGCCGTGCGCCTGGAGATCACCGGGATCCGGCTGCGCGGCAACATCTGGCTGGGAGAGGGGGTCGAGGTGGACGACCTCGCGGCGATCGAGGGCCCGGCCTACCTCGGCAACTACTGCCGCATCGCTCCGGACGCGACCGTCGGCGCCTACTCGGTGCTCGGCTCGAGCGTGACGCTGCTCGAGCGCGCGCGCACGGAACGATCCGTGATCGACGCCGCGACGCATCTCGGCCGCAGCGCGCGCGTCGAGGGCGCCGTCGTCGGGCGCGCGTGCGACATCCGCGCGCATGCACACGTGCAGGAAGGCGCCGCGATCGGCGACGAGGTCACGCTGGGCGCGCAGAGCAACGTCCTGCCGCAGGTCCGCATCTACCCCTACAAGGAGGTCGAGACCGGCGCGCAGATCCACGAGAGCCTGATCTGGGAGTCGCGCGCCTCCTCGCAGCTGTTCGGCGCGAGCGGCGTCGCCGGGCTCGTGAACGTCGACCTGACGCCCGAGACGGCCGTCCGCCTCGCGGCGTCGCTCGGCACCGCGCTCAAGCGCGGCGCGCGCGTGGTCGCGAGCCGCGAGTCGCCGGCCGCGTGCCGGATGATCAAGCGCGCAATGATCTCCGGTCTCAACTCGACCGGAGTCGACGTCGCCGACCTGCGAGTCCTCCCTGCGGCCGTCAGCCGCCACCTGCTGAAGAGCGAGGGCTTCGACGCCGGCTTCCACGTCGGCGTGAGCCACAGCGACCCGGAGATGGTGGAGATCCGGTTCTACGAGCAGCCGGGGATTCAGCTCACGGCGGAGCTCCAGAAGGAGATCGAGAAGCACTTCACCCGCCAGGAGCTGCGGCGCGCGGCCTTCACCGCGGTGGGTTCCGTGACCTATCCGGCGCGGGTGCGCGAGAGCTACGCGCAGGACCTGCTCGCCGGCCTCGACGTCGAGGCGATCCGTAGTCGCGGATACCGGATCGTGGTCGATCACGCCTACTCCGCGACGTCGTCCGTGCTGCCGCTCCTGCTCGGCCCGCTCGGGGTCGAGGCGGTGAGCGCGCACGGATTCGCCGCGGACGGAGCCGAGCAGCGCGCGGGGCTGCGCGAGGCGGTCGGTCAGGCAAAGCGGCTGGTGACCGCGATCGGCGCCGATCTCGGCGTCGTCTTCGATCGCGCGGGGGAGCGCCTCTTCCTGATCGACGAGCAGGCGCGCGAGATCCCGGTCGAACAGGCGCTCCTGCTGTTCCTGCGGCTGATGGGCTCGGACGGGCGCGTGGGAAAGCTCGCCTTCCCGATCACGGTCACGAGCCATGTGGACGACCTCGTCGCCGGCAGCGGCCTCGAGGTGATCCGCACGCCGGCCTCGCTCGCGGAGCTGACGAAGGCTGCGGCCGAGGACGGCGTCATCTTCGCCGGCGCGGTCGGCGGCGGTTACGTCTTCCCGGAGTTCCTGCCGGCCTACGACGCCGTCGCGAGCCTCTGCAAGCTCCTGGAGCTCCTGGCGCCCGTCGAGCGCCCGCTCTCGGAGCTCGTCGCCGAGCTACCCGCGAGCACGCTCGTCCACCGGCAGGTGCCCTGCCCGTGGGCACTCAAGGGGACGGTGATGCGGGTCCTGACCGAGCGCATGCGGGACCGCGACGTCGACCTTCTGGACGGGATCAAGGTCTTCGACGAGCGCGGCTGGGCGCAGCTGCTGCCGGACCCGGATGAGCCGCTGGTGCACATCTACGCCGAGGGCGCTACCAAGGAGGCCTCCGCCGAGCTGGAGAGCGAGCTGCGAGGTCTCGTCGAGGAGATCATGCAGACCGAAGGCGCCGAGACTCCGGCCGGAACCTCAAGCTGAGGTTGACCCTTCGGGGTCGTTCTGCTTGACTACGAGCGCTTCCGCCAGCGACGAAAGGCTCACGTGGAACCGTTTCCAGATCTTCCTTCGCTCTCCGACGACGACCTCAAGCAGCTGATCGACGAGCTGACGAAGGAAGAGCTGGAGGTCTCGTACCGAAGACGCATGCTGCATGGGAAGATCGACCTGCTGCGCGCGGAGCTCCAGGCCCGGCTCAGGGAGACCGGGGGGAAGAGCGTGCTGGAGCAGGTCGACGTCGACCGGCTCGCCGCGATCCTCGCCGGCAAAGCAGCGCCTTCAAGCGAGGGCTAATTGAGTCACATCTACTGTCCGGAGTGCGGGTTCCAGAATCCGGAGGCCGCCAACTACTGCTCCAAGTGCGGCACGCTGCTCGTCAAGGACGAGCCCGGCTCCGAGACGACGATGAGCTACACGCCCGAGGAGGGCGAGGAGGACGCCGCGCCGACACTGGAAGAGCTGGGAGCGGAGGGCCCGGCGCTCGTCGTCCGCTCCGGCGGAGGGCGCGCCGGGGAGCATTTCGTCCCGCAGGGTGACCGCACGACGATCGGCCGTTCGCCCGACTGCGACATCTTCCTCGACGACGTGACCGTCTCGCGCAAGCACGCGCTGCTCGTGCAGAAGGAGGGCGCCTTCTTCATCGAGGACCAGGGAAGCCTGAACGGGACCTTCCTCAACCGCCGCCGCATCGAGTCGGGCCGCCTGGAGAACGGCGACGAGCTCCAGATCGGCAAGTACAAGCTGAGCTTCCTGGAGAAATGAGCGCTGCCGAGGCGACAGCCGAACGGCGGCTGCTCACGATCGGCACGGTCTGCCGCCGGCTGCAGGCCGAGTTCCCGGACATCTCGATCTCCAAGATCCGCTACCTCGAGGATCAGGGCCTGCTCGCGCCGAGGAGGACGCAGAGCGGCTACCGGCTCTTCAGCGAGGACGACGTCGAGCGGCTCGAGACGATCCTACGGCTCCAGCGCGACGAGTTCCTGCCCCTGCGCGTGATCCGGCAGGAGCTGGCCTCGCCGTCGGGGGCGGGGAAGGAGCGGCGGCGCCGGCGCGCGGGCAGTCTCGGCGACCCGGACGACGAGCTCGACCTCGGTGCGCTCTGCGAGCGCGCCGCGATCACGCCCGAGCTGGCGCGGGAGCTCGAGGAGTACGGCCTGTTGCAGGCACGTCGCGAGGGCGGGGAGAAGCTGTACGCGGCAGGCGACGTCGAGATCGCGGTCGCGTGCGCGAAGCTCTCGCGGTTCGGGATCTCGGCACGGCATCTGCGCACCTTCCGCACTGCCGCCGACCGCGAGGCGGGCTTGCTCGAGCAGCTCGTCGCGCCGTCCCTGCGTTCACGGAACTCGGACCGGCGTGAGGCGGCCGTGCAGCAGCTGCAGACGCTCGCGGAGGTCGCGCAGGAGCTCTCGCAACTGCTCTTCTGGCGAGACCTGCGGCAGGTCGCGACCCACTGATGGCGGTCGACGTCCTGAAGGCGAAGATCCGGGACGTCCCGGACTTCCCGGAACCGGGGATCGTCTTCAAGGACATCATGCCGCTGCTCGCCGACCCAACGTGCCTGCACGAGACGGTCGGCCTCCTGGCGGAGTGGGCCGAGCCGCGGCGACCCGACGTGATCCTGGGCGCCGAGGCGCGCGGGTTCATCCTGGGCGCGGCGCTCGCGTACGCGCTTGACTGCGGCTTCGTCGCGGCCCGCAGGCCCGGCAAGCTGCCCTGGAAGACCGTCAGTGCCACGTACGCGCTCGAGTACGGCGAGAACTCACTCGAGCTCCACGCCGACGCGATCACGAGCGGACAGCGCGTCCTGGTGCACGACGACGTGCTCGCCACGGGCGGCACCGCTCGCGCGATCTGCGACCTCGCCGAGCAGCTCGGCGGCGAGGTCGTCGGCGTCGCCTTCGTGATCGAGCTCGAGTTCCTCGAGGGACGCAAGCAGCTCGACGGCCGCGACGTCCATTCGCTCATCACGTACTAGCCCTACGCTTTGGCGTCCGAGACGCCGATTACAACCGGAACATGTACGACGCGCTCACCACCAGGTACACGTTCCCGTGCCCGGAGCGGGGCGAGGCGCGCGTCGCGCTCTCGTCCTTCCGCCGCCTCGAGCAGCTCCCGGGGCCCGCGCAGCCGGCGGTCTTCGAGATCGAGTTCAGATGCGCCTGCGGGACCGAGCACCCCGGGCTCGTCTCTCACGACGAGCTCGACTGGGCACCGCTCGGGCTCGGCGGCGACGCGACGTTCCTCAACCTCATGACCGCCACCGTCGACCCGCTCGACGCGGAGTTGGCCGACCTCGCCGCGCGGCGGATCCAGGCGGGAGAGTGGCCCTGGAGCTTCTTCTGCTACGCCGAGGAGCGGCCCCGGCCCGTGTTCCCGTCGGCGTTCGTCGTGCTCGCGCCGGCCGGGGGCGGGGAGGGGGTCGGCCTGGCCGTTCGCTGCCCGGTGTGCTCGAGCATCTCGGTCAACCTCGTCAGCACGCAGCACCTCGACGTGCCGTTCCACAACGACCGCGAGATCGGGGTCCTGGAACACCTGTTCGCCGCGGATGCGGAGCGAGTCGTGGAGGAGTTCGCCGCAGAGCTCTACTCGTCGAGCTTCGACACCCGCCGTTTGCGCCTGCAATAGCCGGGATTCAGTTCCTCGCCGTCCGGGTACAGAGCCGACCGGAGGTGGTGGCATGTACGGCTTGACACGTGGAATGATCACCCTGCTCGGCGCGGCCGCGGCGGGGCTGCTGGTCTGGCTCGCAACGCAGATCGACGGGGGCTCGAACGGCGGCTACTGGGCCGTCTACGGCCTCATCGCTGGGGCCGGGCTCGTGATGGCGTTCTCGCAGATCCTCGGCGGTTGGACGAAGTGGGGCCTGCCACGCATGTCGCTCAACGTCTTCCTGCTCGCGTTCCTCCCGGTGCTCGTTGCGGCCGGGTGGGTCATCGTGGCAAAGCAGCCTCATTCGAACTGGTTCCGCAGTCACGTCGACAGCTGGTCCGGCGACATCGGGATCCGGGGACTCGTGAACGACCTCGGCGAGTACGTCTCGGTGCTGGCCTTCGGGATCGGGCTCGTCTTCGGCTTCACGTTCGACACCTCGGGCCCCGCCGCCCACGGGCCGTTCGGTCGGCGCCGGCGCGCTGCGGCGATTCCGGCCGGTGGAGCCGCGCCGCCGCCGGAGGACCGGCCGGTCGCGCGCGAGGAGAGCGAGGTCGCCGGCGACGACGGCGATCGCGAGGTTCCCCGCGAGCAACAGCCCGCCCGCAGGGAATAGCCCTCTTCTCCCGCTCTGGCCTTCCCTCCCGGGAGGGATGAAGCGGGCTGGACCGGCACCGATACAGCTGGCATGAGCGCTGCCCTCTCGACCCGGGAACCGCGACGAATCAGGCTCCTCCTGGCTCAGTGCGCGGAGGCGAAGCCCCAGACGCCGGTCTTCGAGCGCCTACGCGAGAAGGTCGGTGCCGAGCTGGCGCGGGTGCTCGTCTTTGCGCTCGCCGGGAATCAGCGGCGGTCGGCCCGGCGCGGTTGACGCCGCGGCTCGTCCGCGCCGTACACCATCACCAGGATGTAGACCAGGAAGCCGACGACGGCTCCGAAGATGAACGCCGTCCCGCCGTTCACCCCGACCGCAAGGCCGCCGAGCCACACGTAGAGGCCGAACACGAGCGCCCAGATGAACGAGACGACGCCGCGCGAGATCGCGGGAAGACGGAAGTGCGGCACGCGCGGACTTTACCGCCTGCGACCGGGGGAGTGGTTATCCACATGCTGCACGCACTGCTGTGGAAATGTGGAAAATTGAATTTCCGCAAATTGCGGCTTCGACGTGTTCCGACACCCTTGAACCGGACGGGCCGTGCCCCTAGATTGCCTCTTGCGCCGAGCACGGAACCGGAGTAGGTCGAAGCCGAGTTCGAGGGCACTACCCGCAAGGGAAAGGTCAGCGAAAACGGTGGACGAAACGGAAACCGGCTCGGCGAATTTTTTTGGTCCGCCGGGGCCGCCGAGGGTGGAGCGGCTCGGTGCCGGCTCCGATTCGAGGTTGACATAACGCCCGTTATCGTGCATTCCGTAGAAATGGCGCCCAGCCAGGGGTTTCAACGCCGCAGGTTCGTGGCAGGAACCAGCGAGGCAGGATGACCGCGGTCGAAATCGAGAACGTTCTCGCGACCCCCGAGCTGCACGAGCTCGTCGAGCAAGCCGAGCAGACGGGGTCGCTGCGTTACCCGGACCTGAACGAGATCCTCGAGCCGCTGCGCCTCGACCCGCTCGAGACTGACGCGGTCTTCCGGGAGCTCGAGCAGCGCGGCATCGAGGTCCTCGAGCCGAGCGCGGAACAGCGGGAAGCGCCGCCGCCTCCACCGCAGCCCGTCCAGCAGGAGACGACGACCGACGCGCTCCAGCTCTTCCTGCGCGATGCCGGCCGGCACCCGTTGTTGACGGCTGCACAGGAGGTCGAGCTCGCCAAGCGCATCGAGCGCGGCGACATGCAGGCCAAGCAGACGATGATCCAGTCGAACCTGCGCCTGGTGGTGTCGATCGCGAAGAACTACCGCAATCAGGGGCTCCCGTTCCTCGACCTGATCCAGGAGGGCACGCTGGGCTTGATCCGGGCCGTGGAGAAGTTCGACTGGCGTCGCGGGTACAAGTTCTCGACCTACGCGACCTGGTGGATCCGCCAGGCCGTGGCGCGGGCGCTCGCGGACAAGGCGCGGACGATCCGGATGCCGGTCCACATCGTCGAGCGGATGCAGAAGCTGAACCGCGCCGAGCGGACGCTCTGGACGCAGCTCGGCCGTGAGCCGTCGCTCGAGGAGATCGCCGAGGAGGCCAACCTGCCGATCGCGCAGGCGCACGAGGTGAAGGCCGCGGCTCGCGCGTCGACGAGCCTCGACCAGCCGGTCGGCGAGACCGAGGACGCGGTGTTCGGCGACTTCGTCGCGGGCGACGGGCCGTTGCCGGACGAGGAGGTCGAGGTCTCGCTGCGCTGCCAGGCCCTCGCGGAGGCCCTAGCCGCGCTGGGCGACCGCGAGCGCCAGGTGCTGATCCTGCGCTACGGCCTCGACGACGCCGAGCCGAAGACGCTCGAGGAGATCGGCCGCCGCCTCGGCCTGACGCGCGAGCGCGTGCGCCAGATCGAGACCGAGGCGCTCAAGCGCCTCGCGCGGCTGCGCGAGATGGAGTCGGTCGCGCGGAGCTGATACCGAGGGCCGAGCCGTCGAAAAGCGGCAGCGCGGCGTCCTCCCCCACTCTCGTTCTCACCAGCTCGTAGGCCTCGTCGAGCCGCGCCGGCCGCATCACGCGATGACCGTCCGAGGCGACGACGGCGACGTCGCCCGCATCGATCAGGCGCCACGCCAGCTCCTCCGACTCGACCCCGTGCCGGCCCAGGAGGCTCGTCGCGTTGACCTGCAGCGCCCAGCGCTCGGCGAGCTCGTGCGCGAGCTCCGGGCGCTCCCGCACAGACTCGGCGCGCTCAGGATGGGCGATGAGCGGTGTCAGCCCGGCATCCTCGACGTGCTCGGCGAGCGCGATCAGCCCGGAGGTCGGCCCGGCAAACGGCACCTCCATCAGCACGACCTCCATGCCCTCGAGGACGTAGCGGGACGGATCCTCCCGCAGCAGAGGCGGTGCGGGCGTCAGCTCGAAACCGAGGCGCAGCTCGAGCCGCGCACGCGCCCGTAGGTGCTCGAAGGACCGCCGAACCTCATCCTCGCGCTCCTCGGTCAGCGGCAGGTGCGGCCAGACATGAGGTGTTGCGAAGAGGACCGCCGTGCCGGCGTCGGCGGCGATGTCGCAAAGCTCGAGCCCGTCTTCGAGCGTTGCAGCGCCGTCGTCTCCAGACGGCACGACGTGGGAATGGACGTCGACGAAGCGCGCCTCCATGGTGCGCAGGCTACTTGCCACCGTCGGATCGACCGGTCATTTCAGACGGAAGGCCGGGCAGCGCCCGCCCGTCCTGAAGCCCCACCGCAAGCGGTGTCTTTAGGCGGCCCTACGAGCTCCTGTCTATTCGCCGCGCAGGTAGAGCTGCAAGTCCGGGGCGACCGAGCGCAGCTCGCGCAGGGCCCGCGACTCGAGCTGGCGCACGCGCTCGCGGGTGATGCCGAGGTCCGAGCCGACCTCCTCGAGCGTCTGCGGCGGCTCCCCGTCGAGCCCGAAACGACGCGAGAGGACGTGGCGCATGCGTGGGGTGAGCCGTTGGAGGGCCTCCCCGAGCTCCGCGGAGCGCAGGTTGTGGGCCGTTGCGGTGTCGGGACGCTCGGTCTTGGTGTCCTCGATCAGGTCGCCGTAGAGGCTCTCGCCGTCGCCGACGGGGGTCTCGAGGCTGACCGGGTCCTCGACGAGCTCTAGCAGCGTCCGTACGCGCTCCGGGGGAAAGCCGCTCTCCTTCGCGATCTCGGGCAGGAGCGGCTCGCGGTTCAGCTTCTGCGCTAGGACGCGCCGGGCGCGCATCACCCGCCGGACCTGCTCGGCGACGTGCACCGGCAGCCGGATCGTGCGGCCCTGGTCGGCCAGCGCACGTGTGATCGCCTGGCGGATCCACCACGTGGCGTACGTCGAGAGCTTGAAGCCGAGCTTGTAGTCGAACTTCTCTACCGCCCGAATCAGGCCGAGGTTCCCTTCCTGGATCAGGTCGAGCAGCGGGACGCCGGCCTTCGTGTAGTTGCGCGTGATCGACATCACGAGCCGGAGGTTCGACTCGATCAGCTTCCGCTTGGCCGCCTCGTCGCCTTCGTCCTTGAGCCGCGCGAGCTCGCGCTCCTGGGCCGGCGTGAGGAGCGGCCCGTCGCCGATTTGCCGAACGTAGAGCTTGAGCGGGTCGGCGGTCTGGGGCTCCGTCTCCTCGACCTCCTCCACCTCCTCGGCCTCCGCCGCCTTGTCTTCGGCGACGTCTGTCGGCCCGGCCACGACCTCGAGCCGAGGCTCGGGCACGTCAGGCTCGGGGAGCGCTTCCGGGAGCGGCCGCTGCTCCATCACGCAGGCTGTATCGGTGATACCCCTCCCTCTCTTGAGGGACGGTTGCACCCGCAAGAGGGATCAGGCTTCGAGGTGTCGAACCGAGATCCAGCGGGAATGGCTAACTCTCAGCCGAGGCTGACGTCAGACTCAGTGGCGATCGAAATGGTCGCCAATTTGACGCAAGGGGTTTTCTGACCGATGTGCGGAATTGCGGGATACAGCCTGAGCGCGTCCAGCGGGGTCGAGCGCACGCTTGCGGCTCAGGCGCTCCTCGCGGGGATCGCCGAGCGCGGCGCGGACGCGGTCGGGTACGCCTACCGCAAGGGCACACGCCCGGTGGCGATCCACAAGCAGCGCTCCGGGGCCAGCGCCCTCCTGGAGGAGGTCGTCCTGCCGACGAGCGTGACCGAGGCTCTGATCCACGTCCGCGACTACACGAAGGGCCACCCGCGCATCGAGGCCAACAACCACCCGATCCGCCACGGCGCGGTCGTCGGGGTTCACAACGGCATCATCGTCAACGACGACGAGCTGATGGAGCGTCACGGCTTCGAGCGGGCCGAGCCCGAGATGACGGTCGACTCGGAGGCCATCTTCGCGCTCGCAGAGGCGCACGACGGCCGGCCGGGCGCCCTGGAGCAGCTCTGCGGCTCGATGGCGACCGCGTGGCTCGACGAGCGCCGGCCCGGAACCCTCTTCCTTGCCCGAGGCGTCGGGAGACCGCTCTGGATCGGCACGGGCCGCGACGAGATGCTGTTCGCCTCGACGAAGGCCGCGCTGGAGGTGGCCGAGCGCTACCTCCGCCTCAAGCTCCGCAAGCAGGAGCTGGCCGAGGGGACGCTCGTGGTCGTCGGCGACGGTGAGGTTCGCGAGAAGGCTCGTTTCCAGCCGGATCGCGACTTCGAGGAGCGCTCGCTCCCGGCCGTGCGGGCACCCCACGAGGGCGCCTTCTGCCTGCAGCGCCTCGCGGCCCTCGCAGCCCTCTAGCGCCGCTTCTTCTTCGGCAGGAAGCGGAACCAGGCGCAGCTGCGCTTGCCTTCGTTGACCGACGGGTCGGTCGCGGTCAGGCAGAACCGGAACGCCGCCGGTGCTCTGCTCGGCCCTCCGGGGAAGGCCAACGTGTAGACGTGGCCGGCGTGAAGATCCTCGAACGTCTGCACCGCGAACCCCGAGCTGCCGCCGTTCTTCGTCCGGTACGAATACTCCACCTGTACCGAGGCGATCCTGCTCTCCTCGGAGATCGTGAAGCGGAAGCGAGGCTGCCGTCCGCGTCGCCCGGTGCTCTTGAGCGCGTGTATGCGGGGCGGGGCCGTGTCGCGCAGCGGCTGCCAGTCCTGGACCAGATCCTCGTGGACGTTGTCCGTCAGCTTCCTCGCGCCGGCTCCGTTCGGCGCGACCTCGTAGACCTCGTTGTCCCCGTCAGCGTCGTTCGAGTACGCGATCGTCGAGCCGTCGGGAGACCACGCCGGATGCGTGTCCGCGCCCGAGTCGCTCGTCAGCCGCGTCGTCGAGGTCCCGTTTGCCCCCGTCACGTAGAGATCACCGTTGCCGCTGCGCGTGCTCGAGAAGACGAGCTGCTTCGAGTCCGGCGACCAGTCTCCCAGCGTGTCGCGCGCGGCGTTCCCGGTCAGGTTCGTGACGCCGCTGCCGTCGGAGTTCATCGTGTAGACGTCGACGTTTCCGCTTCGGTCACTGTCGAACGCGATCTTCGTCCCGTTCGGCGACCAGCGCGGCTCGGTGTCGGCGGCGGCCGACGACGCGGTCAGGTCGACGGGAACGGCGCCTTCGGTCATTGCGATCACGTAGATGTCCCAGCTGCCGGAGCGCTTCCCTGCGTACGCGAT
>Ga0307320_10000529_pt1 | contig 13749 bp, 16 predicted proteins | sample ER_DNA_369_FD_194495 | JGI IMG/M metagenome (GOLD analysis project Ga0307320, IMG submission 194495) | Bulk soil microbial communities from the East River watershed near Crested Butte, Colorado, United States - ER_DNA_369 | ecosystem: Environmental > Terrestrial > Soil > Floodplain | place...
CGGGGAGGGGCTCGCGAGGGAACCAGGGGTTCCTCCGCGAAAGAGGACTGTCCGGTGCGGTCCCTAAGGTGTCGCCGTGACGGTTCTCGGCATCGATCCAGGCACGGCTGCTTGCGGGTTCGGAGTCATCCGCGAAAGAGGAAACCGCATCAAGGCGGTCGACTTCGGCTGGTGGCAAACGCCGGCCAAGCAGCGCCCCGAGCTGCGCTTGAAGACGATTTTCGACGGCGTCACCGAGCTGATCGAGGAATTTCGTCCGCATGCGGTCGTCCTCGAAGAGTCGTTCGTCGGGGTCGACGCCCGCACCGCGCTCTCCGTCGGACAGGCCCGCGGCGCCGTGCTCGTCGCGGCCGCGTCGTTCGGAATCGAGTGCGCTGAGTACGCGCCCTCGCGCGTGAAGCAGGCCGTGTGCGGCTACGGCCGCGCCGAGAAGGCGCAGGTGCAGCGGATGGTCGCCGCGATCCTCGGGCTCAAGAAGCCGCCGGCACCGCATCACGCGGCCGATGCGCTCGCGGTCGCGATCTGCCACGCGCTCGCGCCGCCGCTTTTGAAGGCGGCGGGATGATCTCCCGTCTGCGCGGGGCTCCGGTCGCGCGCGTCGGGGAGCGGCTCGTGCTCGACGTGGGCGGCGTGGGGTATGCGCTGGCCGTGACACCGACCGCCGCACGCCTCGCGGAGCGCGCGGGAGAGGTGACCCTCGAGACGTACCTGCACGTGCGCGAGGACGCGCTCCAGCTCTACGGGTTCGGCGAGCCGGCCGAGCGCGAGCTGTTCGAGCACCTGCTCGCCGTCTCGGGCGTCGGGCCGAAGGTCGCGCTCGCGATCGTCTCTGGCTCACCTCCCGCCGACCTGCGCCGGGCGATCGCGTTGGAGGACACGGCGCGCTTCGAGGCGATCCCCGGGATCGGCAAGAAGACCGCGCAGCGCGTCGTGCTCGAGCTGAAGGAGAAGCTCGGGACGATGGACGAGCCGACGCCGATCGCGGGCAAGCCGCACGCGGTCGCGCGCGACGCGCTCGTCGAGCTGGGCTGGTCGGCGACCGAGGCCGAGGAGGCTTTGGCCGCCGTCGACCCGGATCTCGCGCCGGAGGAGCGCGTGCGGCAGGCGCTGCAGCGGAGGGCGGCGTGAGACGACGCTTGGGTCGTCTCCTTCAGGCCGGACGGGCTGTGTCCGTGCGGCCGTCTGAAACGACCCGTCGACACGGTGTCGGTCGAAAGATGGCAGCGTGACCGAAGCCACGCAGTTCCTGGCGCCGGCCGTGAATCCGGACGAGGACGAGCTCGAGCGCTCGCTCCGTCCGCGCAGGCTGGACGACTTCGTTGGCCAGGAACGGGTGAAGGAGCAACTGGCGATCGCCCTCGAGGCGACGCGCTCCCGCGGCGAGGCGCTCGACCACCTGCTGCTGATCGGCCCGCCGGGGCTCGGCAAGACGAGCCTCGCGTTCATCGTGCGCGAGGAGCTCGGCGTCGGCCTACGCTCGGCCGCGGGCCCCGCGCTCGAGCGCAAGGGAGACGTCGCGGCGATCCTCACCGGCCTTGCGGAGCGCGACGTGCTCTTCATCGACGAGATCCACCGCCTCAGCCGCGCCGTCGAGGAGATCCTCTACCCGGCGCTCGAGGACTTCCGGCTCGACATCGTCGTCGGCCAGGGCCCGGCCGCCCGGACGCTGACGCTCGACCTGCCGCCCTTCACGCTCATCGGCGCGACGACGCGGACCGGGCTGCTGACGACCCCGCTGCGCGACCGCTTCGGCATGACCTTCCGGCTCGAGCACTACGAGCCGCCGCAGCTCGCGCGGATCGTGCGGCGCTCGGCGCGGATCCTCGAGGTCGAGATCGCCGACGATGCGGCGGACGAGATCTCCCGCCGCTCGCGCGGGACGCCGCGGATCGCGAACCGGATCCTGCGCCGCGTCCGCGACGTCGCCGAGGTGCGCCACCAGGGCGCGATCACGACCGAGATCGCTCGTGAGGCGCTCGACCTCATGGAGGTCGACGAGCGCGGCCTGGAGCGGATCGACCGCGCGCTGCTGCGCTCGATCGTGGAGAAGTTCGACGGGGGGCCGGTCGGCCTCTCGACGCTGGCCGTTTCGCTCGGCGAGGAGCCGGACACGATCGAGGACGTCTATGAGCCGTACCTGCTCCAGCTCGGCTTCCTGCAGCGGACGCCGCGCGGGCGCATCGTGACCAAGCGCGGACGGCAGCACGTCGGCGCGGCCCCGGACGACGCCGGCGCCCTCTTCTGATGGAGGGCTTGACGAAACGACGGCTGTGCCGCCGGAACGCGCTGTACGCCACCGGCTCCGCCCGGGTTAGTCAGTCGCGTCCGTACCTTCCAGGTACGAACGCTCCCTGCGTCCTTGCCTCGGAACGAGCATCGCGCCCCGGCGACGAGCGACGTTCCGCCAATCCCTCCTAATGTCGGACCTCTGGATCCCAGGCGCGTCGGGCCCGCTCGACGATCTGGTGGCGCGCATTCAGCTGCGGATCGAGGCCTTCGGCGAGCTGACCGGCGCGCCGCCGGTCGTGGAGGTCGAGCTTCGCGACGGATCGCGGGCCGCCTTGCGCTCGATCGAGGCCGAGCCCGGCTTCGGGTTCGTGACGCTCTCGCCTCACGGCAACGACGGCGGCGAGAATGAAGAGTGGATCGTCCCCGTCGCCGCCGTCGCCCGCATCGTCTTGCGCAAGGCCGAGGAGCGGGAGCCGTTCGGCTTCTCGCCCCCCGAGGCCTAGCTGGCTGCCGTCTCGGCGAAGCCCGCGAGCACCGACTCCCAGCCCTGGCTGTAGCCCTGCCGCGCCTCGGCCGCCCGTTCACCGAGCTTCTCCCAGCCGCGGTGCTCGAGGTCGACGCGCGTCTTGCCCTCCACGTCGGTGAAGGTGACCTCGATCTCGGTGCGCGGCCGGTCCTGCTCGCGGCTCGGATTCCACGACAACACGAATCGGTGAGGCGGCTCGTAGGCGACCACGTCGGCCCACTTCAGCTCGTCGCCCTTCGTCGTACGCTCGTAGATCTGCCCGCCGGCGCCTCCCTGGAAGATCACGGTCTCGGGCGCGGAGCCGCTCTCGCCGGCGTCGATCGAGTGCGTGGCCAGCGGCCACCACTCGTGGATGCGATCGGTGAAGGTTGCGAACGCGTGCTCCACCGAGCAGTCGACCGTTACCGATCGCCTGATCGCCTCGGTCTCTTGTGCCTGCGTGCTCATCCGTTTCTCCTCTCGTCCTCGGCCGCCGCCTTGAATGCAGCGAGGGCCTCGCTCCAGAAGTCATCGAAGTAGTCGCGGACCTCGCCCAGCCCGTCCGGATCGAGCCGGTAGAGGCGCCGTGTCCCTTCGCGGCGCTCGGTCACGAGCCCCGCTTCCTTCAACACGCGCAGGTGCTGCGAAACCGCGGGCCGGCTGACGGGCAGCTCGTCCGCGATCTCACCGACAGCCCGCGGGCCTGAGCGCAACTGCTCGAAGATGGCCCGCCGGGTTCGGTCGCCCAGCGCATCCATGGCGCTTCGGTAAGCCATGACTTACGTAAGTGTACGCTTACGTAAGCCTGGAGTCAAGCTCGGCGAAACTGCAGCTCGTGCCAGGATGGGGTCGGCGCCAGCTCCAGCAGCGCCCGCTCCCCGCCCGGCTCGAGGTACGCGAACTCAGAGGAGCCGTCGTCCCAGGTCACGTCGAGCCGACCGTCCTTGACGCGGTGGTCGAGCCACGCACCCCGGAAGACGAGCTTTCGCAGCCAGTAGACGAGCGACTCGCCTTCCACGAGTGAGAGCCGTTCCCAGTGGCGCACCAGGTAGCGGCCGAGCTCGCTGCGCGGCTCCTCGATGACGCCGTCGGCGGTGAGCTCGACGAGGTCGTCCGTCTCGTCCTCGTCCAGCTCGTTCTCGTCGACGAGGCCGAGCTTGAACGCGGCCGCGCAGACGCGTTGCGAGAAGTCGGAGGCGTTGAAGCTGAAGCGGAGGCGGAGAAACTCGACGACGATGTCGTTGCCCGACGAGTAGTTGTCCACGTCCACAGGCGGAGGATAGCCCCGGCACTAGACTCACTCACATGAGCACGAGGGCAGCACTCGCGTCCGGTCTGGTCACGGCCGGGCTCGTCTTGCTCGTCGTATGGGCGTTCGAGGTGTCGCTCGAGCGCGCGGCGGTGTTGGCCCCGGTGATCGTCGTCGCGTTCGGCGCCGCGGCCGGCGTCGTGGTGCTCTGGGCGAAGGTCGGCTGGGAGTCGCTCGGGCGCAGCCGCCGACCCTGGCTCGTGGTCGGGATCGCGGCCGCCGCCCTCGCCTTGATCGCAGTCTTGTCGCTGCTCGGCGTGGACCTCCCGCGCGAGTAGCTCCGTCCGAGGGCCTCCGTACCGTGAGCTGCCCATGTCGTGGCAGCTGCGGAGCGAGTGCGAGAGGCACGAGGTCGAGGCTCTGGCCTCCGAGCTCGGCGTGAGCGAGGTGCTCGCCGCCGTGCTCGTGCGCCGCGGCTACGGCGACGCGGTGGCCGCCCGTACGTTCCTCGATGCCGAGCTGCCCACGCACGATCCTTCGCTGCTCGGCGACATGAACAAGGCGTGCGAGGCGATCACAGCCGCGGTCGCGGCCGGCACGCGGATCTGCGTGCACGGCGACTACGACGCGGACGGGATCTGCGCCACGGCGCTCGCGATGCTCGTCCTGCGGGAGCTCGGCGCGGACGTGTCCTTCCACCTGCCCAGCCGCTTCGACGAGGGCTACGGCGTGTCCGGCGAGACGTTGACGCGCCTGGCGGGGGACGGCGTCGGCCTCGTGCTCACCGTCGACTGTGGCGTGACGGCGGTCGAAGAGGTCGCACGGGCGCACGAGCTCGGCCTCGGGGTCGTCGTGACCGACCATCACCGTGCGGGGCCGGAGCTGCCTTCGTGCCCGGTCGTGGGGCCGTATCGCGGCGACTACCCGTTCCGCGAGCTGTGCGGGACCGGCGTCGTCTGGAAGCTCGGCCAGGCGCTGCTGGGCCCCGAGTCGGAGGCGCTCCGCCGGCACCTCGACCTCGTCGCCGTCGCGACCGTCGCCGACGTCGTGCCGCTGGTGGACGAGAACCGCGGCCTCGCTGTGGCCGGCCTACGGCGGCTCGCGCGAAGCCAGAAGCCCGGCGTGCAGGAGCTGATGCGCTCCGCACGCGTCGACCCCGCGGCCGTGGACGCCGGCGCGATCGGCTTCCGGCTCGCGCCCAGGCTCAACGCGGCCGGCCGCCTCGGCAGGCCCGAGGCCGCGCTCGAGCTCCTGCTCGCCGAGGAGCGCGAGCCGGCCGCCCGGCTGGCTGCGCAGCTCGAAGAGCTCAACCGCGACCGCCAGGCCGTCGAGGAGCGGATCCTGCGCGAGGCGGTCGAGGAGATCGAGTCATGGCCGGAGGCCCAGCGAAGGCGCCGCGCGTACGTCGTCGCCGGCGCCGACTGGCACGAAGGCGTGATCGGCATCGTGGCGTCGCGCCTGGTCGAGCGGTTCGGCCGCCCCGTCGTCCTGATCGCCGGCACCGACGGCGACTGGAAGGGCTCGGGGCGCTCGATCCCCGGCTTCGACCTGCACGACGGCCTGCGCGAGTGCTCCGGGCATCTCGAGCGCTGGGGCGGTCATGCCGCGGCCGCGGGCCTCTCGATCAAGCCGGAGAACGTGCCGGTGTTCGCGGACGCGTTCGCCGCGATCGGCGACTCGAGCCTCGCCGAAGACGACCTGAGCCCGCCCGCGCGCGTGGACGCTCTCGTCCACGGCTCCGATCTCACCCTCGACCTCTGTGCAGAGCTCGCGCGCCTGGCCCCCTTCGGCCTCGGCAATCCGAATGTGACGCTAGTGCTGACCGGTTGCGAGCTGGCCGACCTCGCCGCCGTGGGCGATGGCAAGCACCTGAAGTTCCGCGTGCGCGAGGACGGTTGCGACGCCGGGAGCGCGATCGCATTTCGGTTCGGGCGCCAGCTCGACCGCCTGCGACGCGTCGGCGCCTACGACGTCGCGTTCCGCCTCGAGGCCAACCAGTGGAACGGCACGACGGCGCCGCAGCTGAACGTGCGGCACGTCTTCGATGCCGACGAGCGCTACCTCAAGAAGCGCGAATGGCTCAAGGCCGAGTGGCGCCGGCAGGACCGCGATCCGGTCGCCACGGCGATCTTCGCCGAGCTCGCCCTCGCCGAAGGCGGCACGAAGCGGCACCTGCTCGAGTCGGAGAGCTTCCGGGCGCTCCTACTCGAGCCGGAGCTGGCCCGGGCTGCGTGAGGGGGAGTATCGTTGGTGCATGCGCATCCTCGATCGGCTCAAGCGAATCCGGTTCTCCTCGTTCTATCGCGGCGACCGCAGCGTCGAGTCCGAGAGATCCGTCGAGAACACCGACGCACTCGCGGCAACCGGCGGCAGGGGAGTGGACCCCCAAGGAATCGGCCACGCGAGCTTCCCGCCGAACTACGTCAAGACGGACGACGGCCGCCCGCGGCACTGAACGCCGCCAGCTGAGCGCGGCGCGGCCGCCACGGCCGGTTCTCGCGTGCCGCGTGGTCCAGCGACACGAGCACTCGCGCCAGCCGCGCGGCTTTGCGTTCGTTCCGTCTCCGGCGCATGAGGGCCATCGTTCGCGCCGCATGAGTTCCCTCCTTCGCGAGGAATCACGCGCGGCGGCCACGGGAAATCTCCGGAGTACACTTTTCTTATGTCGGTCATCGAGACAGCTGAACGCCACGAAGCGCTCATCGACGAGCTGATCGAGACCGTCGCCGCCTACAACAAGGACGTCGACCGGGTCCTGCTCTCGCGCGCCTTTCGGTTCGCCGCCGCGGCGCACGAGGGCCAGCAGCGCCGCTCCGGAGAGGACTTCATCAACCACCCCTGGGGTGCGGCCAAGATCTGTGCGGAGCTGCGGCTCGACGAGCAGACGATCGCGGCCGCGCTGCTCCACGACGTCGTCGAGGACACCGACACCGACATCAAAGAGGTACGGGCGGAGTTCGGCGACGAGATCGCGCAGCTGGTCGAGGGAGTCACGAAGCTGACGCGGATCCAGTTCCAGAGCCGCGAGCAGGCCGAGGCCGAGAACTACCGCAAGATGATCGTGGCGATGGCGCAGGACGTGCGCGTCATCCTGATCAAGCTCGCCGACCGGCTGCACAACATGCGCACGATCGAGTACCTGGGCAAGCAGAAGCAGGTTCAGAAGGCCAAGGAGACGCTCGAGGTCTACGCGCCGCTCGCCCACCGGCTCGGCATCAACAAGCTGAAGTGGGAGCTCGAGGACCTCGCCTTCGCCACGCTGCACCCGCGCAAGTACGAGGAGATCAAGGCGATGGTCAGCGAGCGCCGCGCCGACCGCGAGGAGCACGTGCGCGAGGCCGCGATGACCCTGCAGCGCGAGCTCGAGAAAGTCGACATCCCTGCGGAGATCTCGGGGCGCGCGAAGCACTTCTACTCGATCTACGACAAGATGGCCAAGAAGGGCCGCGAGTTCAACGAGATCTACGACCTGACGGCGATGCGCGTGATCGCCGAGCGCGGCGGCGAGGAGGGCACGCGCGACTGCTACGGCGCGCTGGGCCTGCTCCACTCGCTGTGGAAGCCGATGCCGGGCCGGTTCAAGGACTACGTCGCCATGCCGAAGCTCAACGGCTACCAGGCCCTGCACACGACCGTGATCGGGCCGGAAGGCCGGCCGCTCGAGATCCAGGTTCGCACGCGCGAGATGCATGAGACCGCCGAGTTCGGCGTCGCTGCGCACTGGCTCTACAAGCACGGCCGCGGCGGCAAGCCGGCCGACGACGAGTGGATCGCCTGGGTGCGAACGCTGATGGACTGGCAGGAGGACGAGACCGACCCCCGCGAGTTCATCAAGACCTTCCGGACCGACCTCTTCGACGACGAGGTCTACGTCTTCACGCCCAAGGGCGAGGTCAAGGTGCTGCCGGCCGGCTCGACGCCGATCGACTTCGCCTATGCGGTGCACACCGACGTCGGGCACCGGACGGTCGGCGCCAAGATCAACGGCCGGATCGTCCCGCTGCACTACCGGCTCAAGAGCGGCGACTTCGTCGAGATCCTGACGACCAAGAGCGGGCGCGGGCCCTCGCGCGACTGGCTCTCGCTCGCCGCGTCGTCACGCGCGCGCAACAAGATCCGCCAGTGGTTCTCGCGCGAGACGCGCGAGGAGACCGAGCAGAAGGGCCGCGAGGCGCTCGAGACGGCGCTGAAGAAGCAGAACCTGCCGTACCGCAAGCTGCAGGGCTCCTCGGTGCTCGCTCAGGTGATCCGCGAGACCGGCTTCAAGAAGGCCGAGGACTTCTACCTCGCGCTCGGCTCGGGCAAGCTGCAGGCCGGCCAGATCGTCAACAAGGTGATCCAGCGCCTGAAGACGGAGCAGGTCGTGGAGGAGGAGGCCGTCCCGCTGAAGGCGCCCAAGGCGCGTCACACGACGGCCAGCGAGAACTTCGGTATTAACGTCCGCGGCGTCGACGACGTGCTCGTGCGGCTCGCGAAGTGCTGCACGCCGCTTCCGGGAGACGAGATCGTCGGCTACGTCTCGCTCGGCAAGGGGATCACGATCCACCGCGAGGACTGCTCGAACGTGAAGGCGCTGAAGCGGAACCCGGAGCGGTTCACGAAGGTCTCCTGGGACGGCGGCGCCTCGCAGAGCTTCCGCGTGCAGATCGCGGTCGACTCGTGGGACAGGCCGCGCTTGCTCGAGGACGTGGCGCGGACCTTCGCCGAGCACGGCGCGAACATCGTCGAGTACGGCGGCCATGTCGAGGACCAGCTCGCGAAGAACTGGTACGTCGCGGAGGTCGGTGACGTGAAGGCGCTGCGGAGCCTGCTGACGGCGCTGCGCAACATCGACGCGGTCTTCGACGCCTTCCGGGTAACGCCCTCCTAGCGCCCTGGCCGGCGGCGGCTCCCGCCGGGCGGAGCCCGGCCCCGCCACCGCCTGACGCCGCTCGGGCCCCGGACAGCATCGGGCCGCGAGCGGCGCCCCAGGACGCTAGGAGCAGGTGTTGGTAAAAGGAGCGCCGCTCGAATCACCCCATCGGGGGATCGTCCCTCGACCGAGCGGGGTACCTCGGACGAGGGATGGCGTTTTTCGCGCGCTCGACTACAACGTGACATAGGGAGAGGGGCTTCTCACCAGAGAGCTGCGGCGCCCGCTCGTTTCGAGGACGGCGGGTGGGCGCCCGGCGCGCCCGGCCGGTGGCGGCCGTCCGGGCGCGCCGGGTGCCTCTCAGGGCAGAACGGCGAACACCTGTGGGCGTGCGCCGTGCAGCGCCGTCCGCGGGACGAGCGCCCAGAAGCGTCCGTCGGCGACCGGATCGACCGCGACGACGCGGCCGGCCGAGACGACGACCACCGATCGCGCGGTGCCCGTGACGTGGCCGCTCACCTGCACGAGCGGGCCGGAGAGATCGAGGGGGTCGAGCTCCGCCACGCGGCGGCCTCCCTCGAACGGGTGACCGAGAAGGGCGCGGTCGGGCCCGACGGCGAAGAGCGCCGAGGTCGACTCGCGGGAGCCGAACAGCCGCAGCTGGCGCCCCAGCGCCTGCTGCCGCAGCGCCTCGAGCTTCCCGCTCGCAACGACGAAGCGCCTGCCGCCGTCCTTGATCAGGATCACGTTGCGCTCACGGCGGTTCGCGCGCAGCAGCGACCTGCCGTCCACCTGCCACGGGATCCGGAGGCCGAGGGCGTCCGCGAGCGTCGGGACGATGTCGATCGTGCGGGCCGGTCGACGCACGACGCGCGCCCGGCGCTGTTCGGGCAGCTTCACGAACAGGGGCACGTACGCGATGTCCTGCAGGTTCGCCGACGAGAGCGGGCGGCGCTTCTGGCCGGCACGGAAGCTGACGCCGTGGTCGGCGGTGACCACGACCACGGCGCGGTCGTAGAGCCCGGTCGAGCGCAGCCGCACGATCAGGCGGCCGAGCACGCGGTCGGCGTAGCCGAGCTGGAGCAGGTGACGCTGCCAGTACTGGTCGACCGCTGCCTGGTTGTCGTTCCAGACCTCGTCGCCGCCCCAGCCGGGCGCAGCGTTCACCGAATAGCGCTGGCCCGACGGCAGGTAGCGCCACGGGCTGTGCGGCAGCATCACATGGACGTACCAGAGCGAGGGGCGGGACGTGGGCCGGAGCGAGGACATGAACGCAGGCGGCAGCTGCCCGGGGTCGTGATGCGCGCTCGCGTCGCGGAGGAAGTTCGCCCAGCCGTTCGCGATCGACGGGATCCCGTCGGCGAGGTTGCCCGGAAGCAGCTCGTGCAGGTACACGACACCGGTGTCCTCGGCGAGCGACTGCATCCTGCCGCCGAAGGACCCCTCGAGGCCCGGACACAGCTCCGGCGGGCAGAGATGTGTCTCCTCGTCGACCACGTGCAGGTCGGTCGCGCCGCCGACCAGCGTGAAGAGGTTCTGCCGGTGGTTCATGTAGACCGGGAGCTCCCCGGCGCGCGGCAGCTGCCCGGTGAGGATTGCCGGGACCGCGTGCGTCGTTCCCTCGCCGACCGTGCTCGTGTCCGCGTACCAGGTCGAGCCGCGCGCGAGCCGGGCGAAGTTCGGGAAGCGGACCGCGTCGATCCGGCCGCGTGCGTCGAGGAGCGAGTTGATCGGCAGCTCGTCGAAGGCGACGAGCACGACCGGAGCGCGCGGCCGTTCACCGGCGGCCTGCGCGGCCTCTGGACCGGAGAGCGCCAGGTTCGAAGCGTCGGAATGGAAGAGGAAGAGCGCGAGGAAGAGCAGGGGTGCCGGGCCGAGCACGGTCAGGACGAGCCGCGCTCCCGCGATCCCTGCGTAGGCCGCGGCGGCGGCGAGCCCTACCGTGGCCGCGGCCGCGACCAGTAACCAGCTGGGCCCGCCCGCGCCTCTGATCGCCTGCAGGACGAAGAGCGCGATCAGCGCGGCGACGAGGACGAGGTGGACCGCCGCCCGGGCCGGCCGCGGGGTCATTGCCTCGAGCCCGAGCAGGAGCGCCGGCACCGCGAACGGGACGACGAGCGCGAAGACGACGACGTCCCAGCGCGTCGAGCCGCGCGCGGCGAAGAACTCGCCGTTCTTGCCGAGCAGGTCGAAGAGCGGCTGCGCCACTGCGAACGACCACAGGACGAGCAGATGCAGGCCGGCCTGCCGCAGCGGAGGGGCCTGCAGCCGGCTCACGACCGCGGCTTGGCGAGGTAGAGCGTCCGCGTGCCCGAGCCGAGCTCCTCGCGCCGCTCGACCTCGAAGGCTCCTGCGAGCGCACGCTCGAACTCATCGCGACCGTACGACTCGTGGGTCTCCTCGCGCTTCGCCTGGAGCAGCCGGCCGACCATCGGGTCGTCCCGGTCGGCGAACTCGATCACGAGCCGCGCGCCGAGCGCGCGCAGCCACCCGACCAGCTCTCCGAAGGGCACGTTCCGCCCGATCGCCAGGTGGTGCACGAGCGCGAGGCAGAGAACGAGGTCGGGCCGGCCGCGCTCCTCGAGCCGCCGTCGCTCGACCCCGCGCCAGCCGCGCGCCGGCGAGGCGTCGGCGAGGTCGACGACCAGCGGCAGGATCGTGTTCGACCCTTCTGCCCGGAGCGCCGAGTACAGCTCGCCCGCGACGCGCTCGTCGCCGTCGACCGCGAGCACGTACTCCGCCTCGAGCGCGCGCGAGAAGCGGCCGTCGTTCGCGCCCAGGTCCCAGGCGAGTCGCGCCGGCCCGGCCTCGCGGACGAAGCGCTCCTTCCGGTCCGCGTCCTCGTCGCTGTACGGGGCCGCCTCGCGGTACCCCGCCCACTCGGAGCGGCCCCGCTTCGGCGAGAGCCGCTCGACGAGCTTTCTCAGCCGGCGGACGTTCGCCTGGATCAGCTCCTTCTTGAACCCGGCCGCCTTGAGCTCCGAGCGCACGTCGCGACGCCGGTCGGCGTGCCTGGCCTCGAGCCGGTCGTGCAGGACGACGTGCGACAGCACGCCGCGGCGGAAGCGCGGCAGCAACGCGCGAGCCTGGCTCGGCTCGATCCCCTCGAGGCTGCCGCGCAGCCACGGCTGGGGCGCGATCCCGCGGTAGGCCTGCAGCATCAGTGGATAGAGGAAGAGGGCGCAGAACTGCCGGTAGCCGGCCCACGGCTCGCCCTCGCGCAACCGCTCGAACGAGCCGACGTCCACGAACACCGGCTCGCTGCCGCGCCACTGGACGTTGTACGGCGAGCCGTCCTTGAGCACGAACCCCTCGGCCAGCGCCTCGTCCAGCAGGCCGAGCTCGAGCAGCGCGGCTGCGCGCAGCATCTCGAACGGCCACTCGTACGGGTACGAGACGAACGGCAGGCGCTCGTGCCGGAGCACGCCGGGCTCGATCTCCTCGGTTGCGACCATGCGGCCGTCCTCGAGCGCGCGGCGGAAGAAGCGCGTCCGTTCCAGCAGCTCCCAGTCCTCGCGCGCGCGCGGCGAGAGCTCGCGCAGCACCTCCCCGTCGGACGAGTAGACGACCTGGGCCTCGGGGTCGCGAAAGGAGGCTGGCTCGGGGGTGCGACTAGGTGTCGTCGTCATCCCTGCGGATGCGCAGGGCTCGCAGGAAGCGCCGCCAGGTCAGCTTTGCGGTCACCCCGATTGCCGCTGCGCCGCCGAGGATGATCTGGAGCAGCATGCTCCCGGAGCCGGCGTCAAGGTAATTCAGCGGTGCCATCGGCGGAATACTAGTTGACGTCGGACCACGGGACTCCTCCTGTGTCCCAGCCCACCAGGCAGTAAGGGGAGATCAGCGCCGCGACGCGCTCGAGAAAGGCGCGGTCGTCCTCGCCGAACGCGGCCGGCAGGTCCGAGTCGATGTCGATCTCGCCGACCACCTGACCCTCGTAGGCGATCGGGACGACGATCTCCGAGCGCGTCGAGGGGAAGCAGGCCAGGTAGCGCGGGTCGGCGTTGACGTCGTCGACGACCTCCGTCCGCCCGCTCGCGGCCGCCGCGCCGCAGACGCCCTGGCCGACCGGGATCCGCACGTGCTCCGTCGCCTCCGGCCCTTTCCACGGGCCCAGGACGAGATCGTCGCCCTCGACGAGGTAGATGCCGACCCAGGAGTAGTGCTCGAAGCGGTCGTGCAGGACCCCGACCACCGAGCGCAGCACCTCGTCGGCGTCGCCGCCCTGGTCGAGGATCCGGCCGATCTCCTCCAGCGCGCCTTCGTAGCTCATCGCTCCAGGTCCTCGCCTTCGAACGCGGACAGCTGCTCGCGGTACGACTCGGGGATCGCGCAGGCGCGGCGCTCGTCGAGGTCGACGAGCACGAGCGTCTGCTGCGCCGTCACCATCAGCACGTCGTCGTCGGCCCGGTACGCCGCGCACTCGTAGGTGACGCTGGTGCGGCCGATCCGGGAGACGCGGATGAAGACCTCGATCAGGTCGTCGAAGCGCGCGGGCGCGTGGTACTCGATCGTGTTCGCCCGCATGACGAACTCGTGCTCGTTCGGCCGGGTCTCGAGCATGTCGAGGTGCCGGTGGTACTCGACGCGGGCGCTGTCGAAGTAGGGCAGGTAGCGGCCGTAGTAGACGATCCCCTGCGCGTCGGTGTCGGAGAACCCCACCCTCGTCAGGGACGAGTACTTGAACGGCGGCTTACGGTCTGTGACCCGGCCGAGCTCGAGAGCCATGAGGAGGCATGCTAAGGCGTCGCTTGCGACGCCGACCAGAAGAGGCCGTGCCGGCTTCGCCGGTGCGGCCGCTTAAGCGTCGCTTGCGACGCCGACCAGAAGAGGCCGTGCCGGCTTCGCCGGTGCGGCCGCTTAAGCGTCGCTTGCGACGCCGACCAGAAGAGGCCGTGCGGGCTTCGCCGGTGCGGC
>Ga0307320_10000530_pt1 | contig 13746 bp, 16 predicted proteins | sample ER_DNA_369_FD_194495 | JGI IMG/M metagenome (GOLD analysis project Ga0307320, IMG submission 194495) | Bulk soil microbial communities from the East River watershed near Crested Butte, Colorado, United States - ER_DNA_369 | ecosystem: Environmental > Terrestrial > Soil > Floodplain | place...
AGACGATCCTTCTGTATCCGTCTGGATCCGTCCAGATCGACGAGGCATCCAACCTGAGCAGGCCAGATCGGTCTGGACCCGACCAGATCGACGTAGAGCACCAGGCTATGGGTCTGGCGGTCTTGCCTATCCTACGAGCCTGACCCCGGCCTTCCTCCAGAGGAAGCCGTCCGGCCACTCAGTGTCGTTACTACATTCGGCCCCATGAAGCCTTGCGTCGTCGAGTTCGACCCCGGGAAGCTCCATACGCTGCTGATCTCGGGACATCTTCCCCGGGAATGGGCCTGTCGGGTGTCCGATCGCCGTGGTATGGACTGAAGGAGCTGCTCACCAGCGCGCGGCAGCCAGTAACCGCTAAAGGAGGTCATCGTGACTCACGTATCAACCACCACCGCAGCGGTCGGCACACAATGAACGCCCCCGCCTCAATCACCATCACGCCAGTCCGCGTTGCCGACCTGCTCGCCGAGGGCGAGCGGATGCCGGTCTACGTGCACGTCATCGACCATCCCGATGCGCGCGTGCTGGTCGACACCGGCATGACGGAGCTGCACCCGGCGGTGGCCGACCTCGATCCCCGCCTCCGTCCACTGAGCAAGCAGGACTTCGACCTCGCCGGCATCGACATCGTCGTCAACACACACCTGCACTTCGACCACTGCGGTGGCAATCACCTCTTCGCCGGCAGGCCGATCTACGTTCAGCGTCGGGAGCTGGACGACGCGCGCAGCGAGGACGACTACACCATTCGCGAGTGGGTCGAGGCGCCCGGCGTGCGGTACGTGCCGGTCGACGGCGAGCTCGAGCTGCTTCCCGGGCTCCGGCTCGTCCCGGCGCCGGGCCACACACGCGGCATGCAGGTGGTCGTCATCGAGACTGGCGGGCGTCCGGTCGTTGTCGGCGGCGACGTGGCGGTTTGGTTCGGCGAGCTCGAGGAGCCGCAGACCGAAGGCCAGGTGCGGGTGCGCGCGCTCGACCCCGAGCTGGTCTGGCTCGCGCACGAGCACGAGCCGTGGCGACCCCGCACCGTCTAGGGCATCACGCTAGCGCTCTCGCGCGCAACGCGGTAGCGAAGGTGGACGAATCTCGAGCTGAAGGTGCGGGTCTCGACGAGTTCGAGATCCACCCGGCGCTCGCGCTGGGGAAAGAACGAAATGCCACCGCCAACCAGCACCGGGTAGACCATGGCCCGATACTCGTCGATCAGACCCAGCGCGGCCGCCTCTGCGGCGAGAGTCGCGCCGCCGATCGCGATGTCGCCCTCCCCCGGCTCGGCTCGCAACCGCTCGATCTCCTCCGCCAGGCCGCCGGAGGCCAGGCGGGCATTGCCCTGCACCGCCGACAGCGTGGTGGAGAACACCACCTTGGGCAGCGGCTTCCAGAGCGCGGCCCACTCGAGCTCCGAGACGTCGAGCGATGGATCCTGGTCTGCGGTCTCCCAGTACAGCATCGTCTCGTACAGCCGTCGTCCCAACAGGTGGACGCCGACCTCTCGAATCTCGTCGATCCAGAAGCGAAAGACCTCCTCGTCGGGCGCCGTCCAGTCGAAGCCGCCGTCCGGCCCGACGATGTAGCCGTCAAGTGAGACGTTCATCGAATAGGTCACGCTGCGCATCAGAGGTCCTCCTCGGTAACGGTTCGACAGTACAACCGCCGGACGCCGCAGGACTCATCGCGGCTCGCGGGATCCCCTGGGCTGGCGACGACCGGCCGCCCACCCGGCCACCAGCGGGGGGCGGCGAGGTGCAGGGAGCGCACGATACGTAGAGGTCGGGAGCCGTGCCGACTCGACCGTCGATCCGTGCCGGAGGCGGGTGCCCGGATCGTGGACCCGCCGCTACCCGACGGTGTCGCTCGGCGACCAGGGGCTGCGACGAGGGATCCATGCGGGCACGTGTTCGCGGTACGCCCGGTAGTCGTCCCCGAACCGCTCGGTGAGGTGAGGCTCCTCGTAGACGCGGACGAACGATGCGACGGCCAGCCACACGACGAACGCGTAGCCGAACAGGATCGGCCGACCGAACAGGAGCGCCTGTCCGACGATCGTCGCCAGGACCGCGAGGTACATCGGGTTGCGGACGAACCGGTAGAGACCGCCGACGACCAAGGTCTCGGTCGGCGCGACGGGGGCCGGTGTGCCGCGACCCTCGCGGACGAACCGGGCGAACGCCTGCATCAACACGACCACCCCGGCCGCCGTGAGCACCGCCCCGCACGTGCGAACAGCGGTCGGCCAGGAGATCCCCACCTCCCAGCCGGTTAGCCACCAGGGGATCGCGCCCGCCACGACCCCGGGCGCGAGGACGAGGAACACGACGGTGCCGATCGCCGCGTTCATCCTGCGCATCCGCGGCATCGTGGCAGGTCCGAAGGGGTGGGGCCGACCCGCGAGATCGATAGTCGCGAGGTCGGGCGGATCGTCGGTACGAAGGACGCTTGACGCGCTACGACTGGGAGGCGAGCACCCGTCCGATCGCCTCGACCGAACGGTCGACGTCGGCCTCCGTGGTCGTCCAATTGGAGACCGAGATCCGCATCAGCCGACGCCCGTGCCAGGTCGTGCCGCCCATCCAGCAGGTGCCCTCGCGCTGGATGCCCTCGATCACATCGTCGGTGCGTTCGTCGTCGCCGAACCCCACCAGGACCTGGTTGAGCACGACGTCGTTCGCGATCGTGACGCCGTCGATCGCCCCCAGCTCCTCCGCGAAGCGCCGCGCGAGCGCGCAGCAGCGCTCGACCAGGTCGGCGAGCCCGTCGCGGCCGAGCTCGCGCAGCGCGGCCCACGTCACGAACCCACGCGCGCGACGGGAGGACTCGGGCACGTAGTCCGCCGGTGCCCGAATCGACCCCTCCCCTTGCCCCACGAGGTAGGCCGCCGTGTACGACATCGACGCGGCGTGCGCGTCCGGATCCGCGCAGAACACGAACCCCGAGTCGTACGGCAGGTTCAACCACTTGTGGCCGTCGACCACCCAGGAGTCGGCCGCCTCACGACCGGCGACCAGATGCTCGAACGCCGGGCTCGCCGCGGCCCACAGGCCGAACGCGCCGTCGACGTGCACCCAGGCACCCTGCCGTCGTGCGGCCTCGCACGCGACAACGAGATCGTCGAACGCGCCGGTATTCACGTTGCCCGCCTGCACGATGACGATGGTCGGTTCGCCCGAGCCCGCCTCGATCGCCGCGACGAGCGCGTCGGGGTCGACGGCACCGTTCGCCCCGCTCCGGACCGCCTCCACCGAACCCACCCCGAGCCCGAGCAGCCGGAGCGAGCCGTCGATCGTCGCGTGGCGTTCCTCGCCGGCGATCACGCGGATCCCGGGCGCGCCGTGCAGTCCGTGTCGCTCCACGTCCCATCCAGCGCGCTCGAGCACGCGGTGGCGGGCCGCCGCGAGCCCGACCGTGTTGCCCGCCTGCGTCCCCGTCACGATCCCGAACGACGCGTCCGCCGGCAGGCCGAGCGACCCCTTCAGCCACGCGCCCGCGACCTCCTCGACCAGCGCCGCGGCCGGCGACGACGCACCGTTGAACGCGAGCTGGTCCCAGCCGGTCGTGAGGATGTCCGCGCCGACCGCGGCGTCGAGGGATCCCCCGACGACGAAGCCGAAGAAGCGAGGGCCGGCCGAAGACATCAGCGCGGGTTCGACCGCGGCGGAAAGCTCGTCGAGCACGGTCGCCGCGTCGGCCCCCTCGGCCCGGAGCGGGCCGCCGAGCTCGGCGCGGAGGCGTTCGAGGTCGGCAACCGGAGCCACGCGGCGTTCGGCGAGGGACCCTCGGTAGTCCACGACCCGGTCGGCGGTGCTCGTCAGCAACTTCCTCAGGTTCGACATCGGGCCATCATCGCGCACGGGGTGGGGCGGCGACGACGGGTCGTCCGTACGGGCGAGACGGTCGTATCGTTGAGGCCAGACCTCGGACGGGAGCCGACATGGACGACCAACAGATCGTCGAGCGGATCAACGAGCTGGCGCACCAGGAGCATCAGCTCTGGGAGGCCGAATCTCGCGGCGAGGCGAGCGAGACCGAGCGCGAGCGCCTGATGGAGCTCCAGGTCACCCTCGACCAGTGCTGGGACCTCCTCCACCAACGGCGGGCCCGGCGCAGCGCGGGGATGGATCCGGACGATGCGCAGGTTCGGGACGCGCGTGAGGTGGAGGGGTACCTGGGCTGACGCGTCCCGACCGGCCCGCTCTGGACGCCGACGAGTCGGTCAGACGGACGAGCGCTCCTTGAGGCGGTCGAGCTCGGCCTCCAGGCGCTGGACGCGCTGCGCGAGCGCGTCGCGCTCGTGCTGGATGGCCCTGAGTTCGTCCTCGACCTGGCGCCGGGCCGCGACCTCGTCCTTGAAACTGGGATGCATGTACGCGGGCGCGTTCTCGTCCGGGACCTGATCCCGCTTCCGCCGTCGCGGCGGGGATGCGGTGACCGCCGAACGCTGCCGCGCCGAGCGGCGCTCGAAAACCCCGATCACCGAGAAGACGATCGCCGTCACGAGGGCGAGGCCGAAGCACACGATGGCGGCGGTGATCGCTCGCGCGACCCACGGGTACCAGACTTCCCTGGACTCCTCGACGATCGCCGTGTGGGACCGGACGAGCTCGGCGGCCACGAGCGTCGGCGGCGACCCGATCTCGAGCGCCGTGAGCGTTCGGAACCGGTCGCCGTCGACCGAGCTCTGCGACGTGCCCGCGATCACCGCGTGGATGTCGTTGCGCAAGGCCGGCTCGTGGTCGCCGACGAGCGATGGCTGATCGGCGAACAGGACCGTGCCGTCCTGGGCCAGCAGGAGGACGCCGTTGATCGGACCTGCGAGCACCCGTTCGTCGACGGCGGCGAGGAGCTCGTCGTAGCGTGCGCCCTGCACCGGACCCTGGACATCCTCGGGGACGAGGAGGGGCTGGAGCACGTCGACCGAGAGCTTGCGGGCGTCCCGGTTCGCGTCGGACTCGAGCTCGCTCTGCAGGTAGCGGGTCACGCCGTAGGCTGCGCCCGCCCCGACGAGGAAGATCAGCGCGAGCGTGATGAAGACGTCTCGCAGCTGTCGACCTCGATGCCTCCGATCGGGCATGGGTGCCCCCGTCCCTGCGTCCTGCCACGCTTATCGGCGGTCGTGGCTCGGAACCTGAGCGCGGTCCGGGAACCTTTGCGGTCTCCGTGCCTGAGCGCAGGACGGGCCGGGCCGCCCCGGCGCTACGCGGACAGCAGCTCCGCCAAGGCCCGGAAGGCCCGGCCGCGGTGGCTGATCCGGTCCTTCTCCTCGTCCCCGAGCTCTGCCATCGTGCGTCGTTCGCCCTCGGGGACGAAGATCGGGTCGTAGCCGAACCCCCCGGCCCCCCGCGGTGTCACGACGAGGGAGCCCTCGCAGACGCCCTCCGCATGCAGCGCACGGCCGTCGGGCCAGGCGATCGCGGCCACGCACCGGTAGCGGGCGGTCCGGGCATCGGATGACTCGTCGGCGATCACCTCGACCAACTTCGCGAGATTCTCGGCATCGCTGGCCCCCTCCCCCGCGAACCGCGCCGAGCGCGGCCCGGGCCCACCGTCGAGCGCGTCGGCCTCGATGCCGGAGTCATCGGCGATCGCCGGCTCGCCCAGCGCCGACGCGATCGCGCGTGCCTTCTCCAGGGCGTTGTCGAGGTAGGTGTCGTGAGGTTCGGGGACATCGGGCCACGGTCCGGGATGGTTCTCCACGGTGAGCCACTCGACCGGCCAGCCACGGCAGATGCGACCGAGCTCGCGGAGCTTGTGGGGGTTCTTCGTCGCGATCGCGAGGCGCTCCGGGAAGGGCACGGGCTACACGAGCGCGTCGCGTTGGATCTGCGTCAGCTGCTTGATCCCGGTCTCGGCCAGATCGACCAGGGCGTCGAGGTCGGCCCGCGAGAAGGGCTCGCCCTCCGCGGTCCCCTGGATCTCGACCAGCCGCCCCGAACCCGTCATCACCACGTTGCAGTCCACCCCGGCGCCCGCGTCCTCCTCGTACGAGAGATCGAGCAGCGCGTGGCCGTCGAGCAGACCGACGCTTACGGCGGCGACCGTGTCGGTCAGGAGGTCGCCCTCGATGGCCTTGCGTTCGGCCAGGCCGCGAAGCGCGATGGCGAGCGCGATGTACCCGCCGGTGATCGAGGCGCAACGGGTCCCGGCATCCGCGACCAGCACGTCGCAGTCGATCGTGATCGTCCGCTCACCCAAGCGCTTCAGATCGGTGACCGCTCGGAGCGAGCGACCGATCAACCGCTGGATCTCCTGCGTCCTGCCGCTCGGCCTGCCCTTGTTCACCTCGCGGAAGGTGCGTTCGGTCGTCGCGCGCGGGAGCATCGCGTACTCGCCGGTGACCCAGCCGCTCCCGCTGCCCCGGAGCCACCGAGGGGCCTCGTCCTGGACCGTCGCGGCGACGAGCACCTTCGTGCGACCCATCGAGAACAGCACCGACCCCTCGGCCCACTCCTGGAACCCAAGCTCGACGGCGACCGGTCGCAGCTCGTCGGTCGCACGGCCGTCGGGCCGAACCGTCACGAACCGACCTCGAAGCGCATGCCCTCGACGGCGCTGTCGATCGGGCCGGGGTACTCCTCGGCCGCCTGGTCCTTCGAGATCTCGTGATCGAGCGACGGCCAGATGTGGGTGAGCACGAGCCTCCCGACGCCCGCCTCGCGCGCGTGATCCCCGGCCTGCCGCGACGACAGGTGGAACGGCAGGAGGTCGTCTCGGTCCTGCCAGGTCGCCTCCGCGAGCATGAGGTCGGCGTCGCGCGCGAGCACCTCGACGTGGTGGGTGGGGCCGGTGTCGCCCGTGTACGCGAGCACCTGACCGTCCGCGGCGACACGGAAGCCGAGCGCGGGCAGCCCGAGGTGCGCCATCGGCTCCGTCTTGACACGGAACGGGCCGATCTCGAACGCCTCGCCGGGCGCCACCTCCGTGAAGGCGAACGCCGTGCGCATCGCCACCTGCGAGTCGATCGACACGAGGTCCGCCAGCCGCTGGGAGAAGTCCGTGGGCACGAACACGGGCAGACCCGGCTCCCCGAGCTCGCCGTAGTGCCACGCGTAGAAGGCGGGGTACAGGTCGACGAAGTGGTCGGGGTGCTCGTGCGAGATCACGATCGCGTGCAGGTCGGGGATGTCGATGTACTGCTGCAGGTTCGCGAGCGTCCCCGTGCCGGCGTCCATCCACAGGTTGAACCCGTCGTGCTGCACCAGGTAGCCCGAGGTCGCCGTGTCGGCGTTCGGCCAGGTTCCGCTCGCGCCCAGGACCGTCAGCTCCACGAGACCCCCTCGACCACCCGGACGTCGACGGGAGCGACCCCACCCACGACCGGGCCGAGGAAGTGGTGCGCGACCCGTCGGAACTGCGCGGGGTCGCCGGTCGTGAGGAACTCGTGCCGAGCCTCGTCGCTTTCCCCGTCCTTGGCCGCCCGCAGCAGGGAGGACGCGCGGAGCGCCGCGTACACGTCCTTGGCGGTCTCCTCGGCCGATGACACCAGCAGGACGTCCTCCCCCATCACCATGCGGATCAGCCCCGAGAGCATCGGGTAGTGCGTACACCCCAGGATCAGGGTGTCGATCCCCTCCTCATCCAGCGGCACAAGATACCCCCGCGCGGCCCCGAGCAACTCGTCGCTCGAGGTGTCGCCGGCCTCGACGTGCTCGACGAAGACCGGGCACGCCGCCGAGAAGAGCCGGACGTCCGCACCGGTCCGGGCGATCGCCCGCTCGTAGGCGCCGCTCGCGACGGTCGCCTCGGTGCCGATCATGCCGATCCGATGGTTGCGCGTCGCGTGCACCGCGGCCCGTACCCCCGGGTCGATCACGCCCACGACCGGCACCCCGTGAGCGCCCGCGACGTCGGCGATCGCCGCGACCTCGATCGAGTTGCAGGCGACGACCAGCATCTTGACGTCGCGTTCGGTCAGGTACCCGGCGATCTCGAGCGCGAACGTGCGGATCTCCTCGAGCGGCCGCGGACCGTACGGGAAGCGGCCGTTGTCGCCCACGTACAGGATCGGTTCGTTCGGCAGCAGGTCGAAGACGGCGCGGGCGACGGTGAGGCCGCCGACGCCGGAGTCGAAGATGCCGATCGGCCGCGGGTCGCTCATCCGATCGTCCGTACGCCTCGTCCGCTCACGCGGTCACCATCGGCATCGCCCGTCTACCACCACAGGGTCTCGGAGACGTTCTTCTCGGCCCGCTCGAGCTCGGGCGCCCACGCCTGGGTCGACAGGTACTTCCACCCACCGTCGGCGAGCAGACACACGACGTCACCTCGGTCGAGCTCGGACGCGACGCGGAGACCGACGTGGAGCACCGCCCCCGACGAGATGCCGGCGAAGACGCCCTCGCGCTCGGTCAGCCGGCGGGTCGCGCGCACCGAGTCCGCGACGTTCACCAGGAACCTCCGGTCCAGCACCGACTCGTCGAAGATCGGCGGGACGAATCCGTCCTCGAGCGAACGGAGCCCGTACACGAGGTCCCCCAGCTCCGGTTCCGCCGCGATCACCTTGACCTTCGGGTCGTGGCGCTTCAGGCGCCGGCCGACCCCGGTGAGGGTCCCGCCGGTCCCGAGACCGGCGACGAAGTGCGTGATCTCGGGCAGGTCCCGGACGATCTCCTCGCCGGTGCCTTCCTCGTGCGCCCGCGGGTTCGCGGGGTTCCCGTACTGGAACGGCATGAAGTAGCGGTCGTCCTTCGCGAGCCGGCGCGCGATCTCGATCGAGCCGTTCGTCCCCTTGTCGCCGGGCGAGAGCACGATCTCGGCGCCGAACAGCTCGAGGAGCCGGATCCGCTCCTCGCTCGCGTTGTCGGGGATCACGACGGTCAGCCCGTACCCCTTGCGCCGAGCGACCATCGCGAGCGCGATGCCGGTGTTGCCCGACGTGGGCTCCAGGATCGTGCGTTCGGGGGTGAGCTCGCCGGAGGCCTCGGCCGCCTCGACCATCGCCTTCGCGATCCGGTCCTTGAGCGAGCCGGTCGGGTTCTGCCCCTCGAGCTTGGCCCACATCCGGACGCCCGGGGGGCTGAGGCTCGGGAGGCCGACGAGCGGCGTGTCGCCGATCGCGTCCAGGACGTCGTCGAACCTCATCGCAGCGGATTATCCCAGCGCACAGGGTGAGAGACCGCGTCCTTCGCTGACTCAGCGACCGCCGGCGACGGCGGGAAGGATCGAGACGGTGTCCTCCGGATCGACCTCGGTCTCGAGCGAGCCGAGGTAGCGGACGTCCTCGTCGTTCACGTAGACGTTCACGAACCGGTGCAGCGCGCCATCGTCGGTCAGGACCATCTCCGTGATCCCCGGGTACCTGGTCTCGAGGTCCTCGAGCAGCTCGCGAAGCGTCGCACCCTCCGCGTCGACGGCGCGTTCGCCACCGGCGTGCGATCGAAGGATCGTCGGGAGCTTCACACGAGCCACGCCGAACGTCCTTCCATCCTCGCTCCTCAGCTCGTCGCGACGCCGTGCTCGGCCTCGGGAGGCGCCTGGCCGGGCGTGAGCCCGCAGAACGCCTCGTAGTCGATCAGCTCGGTGATCGTGGGCTCCTTGCCGCACACGGGGCAGTCCGCGTCCCACCGGACGCGGACGGTCTGGAAGTCCATCTCGAGCGCGTCGAAGATCAAGAGCCGGCCGATCAGCGGGTCGCCCTTGCCGGTGATGAGCTTGACGGCCTCCGTCGCCTGGATCGAGCCCACGATCCCGGGCAGCGCGCCGAACACCCCGCCCTCCGCGCAGCTCGGGACGGTCCCCGGCGGCGGCGGCTGCGGGAACAGGCAGCGGTAGCACGGCGCGTCCCGACCGGGCATGAAGACCGTGGCCTGGCCGTCCCACTGGTAGATCGACCCGTAGACGAGCGGCTTGCCCAGGAACTGCGTCGCGTCGTTCACGAGGTAGCGGACCGGGAAGTTGTCGGTCCCGTCCACGACCACGTCCCACGGTGCGAGGACCTCGAACGCGTTCTGCGACGACAGGATCGTGTCGTAGGGCACGATGTCGATCGTCGGGTTGATCGCTCGCAGGCGGTCGACCGCGCTCTCGACCTTCGGCCGCCCGACGTCGGCGGTGGAGTGCACGATCTGGCGCTGCAGGTTGGACTCGTCGACCGTGTCGAAGTCGACGATGCCGAGCGTCCCCACCCCGGCCGCGGCCAGGTACATCGCGACCGGAGAGCCGAGCCCGCCCGCGCCGATGCAGAGCACCTTCGCGTCGAGCAGCTTGCGCTGCCCCTCGCCGCCGATCCCCGGCAGGATGATGTGGCGGGCGTACCGGCGGACCTGCTCTTCGGTGAAGGCCGGGGTCGTCATCCGATCGCCACCTCGTCCTCGGTGACCCGGTCAACTTCCGAGATGCGGAAGGCCCGCAGGTCCGGGTTGGAGGGGTTGGCGAGCGACATGATCAGGTAAGAGGCGCCCGGGAACATGGCCATCCGCGGCTCCGATCCGATGGCGGGCCAGAACGCCCGATCCTGATCGGTCGCGGACGGAAACGCCTCCGAGTGCGTATGCGTGTGGAAGATCGCAAGGGTTTGCCAGCCCTCGTCCTCCATCTCGTTCTCGGCCTGCAGCTGTTCCTTGGGGTCGATGCGGTAGCTGACGGCACTCGCGTCCTGATTCGTCATGGCGAAGAACTTGACCGGCCGGCCCTCCTTGCCTGCGAGCAACCCACAGGCCTCGTTGGGGAACGCGGCGAGTCCGTGTTCGACCATCTCGTCGAAGAAGGCGCGTTCGAGTTCGATCATTGCAGGTGCAACAACCCTACCAGCGCGGTGGTATTCCCTGAACGGTCGTTCAGGCACCGGGGGCGAGCCTGCCGGTGACCGCGATCGTCCCGGGCCGGCCCTCCACCGTGACCCCGACGTCGGCCCAGTCGATGCCTCGACCGGTGAGCTCCTGCGCCATCCACTCGGGGTCGAGCGTGGCGATCAACAGCCCGCCCGAGGTCTGCGCGTCCGCGAGCACCAGCTGCTCGGGGATCGAAAGCTTCCCCCACTGCACGTTCGGGCGCAGGTACGCGTGGTTGCGCTTGGTGCCGCCCGGGACCACATCGAGCATCGCGAGGTCGAGGACGCCGGGGAGCACCGGCACCGAGGACGCGTCGATCCTCGCGCCCACCCCCGATGCCGCGAGCATCCGTTGCAGGTGGCCGAGCAGCCCGAACCCCGTCACGTCGGTCGCGGCCTCGGCGCCGACCTCGGCCATCGCGTCGGCCGCCGCATCGTTGGGGGTCGTCATCAGCTCGACGGCCGCCGCCAGCAGCGCCGGGTCGGCGACCCCGCGCTTGTGCGCGGTCGTCGCGATCCCGATCCCGAGCGGCTTGGTGAGGAACAGGTGCGCCTCGGGCGGCACGGTCGAGTTACGGGTGATGCGTTCGGGATCGGCGAGCCCGAGCGCGACCATCCCGTACTTCGGCTCAGGGTCGGTGATCGTGTGGCCACCGAGGAGGGCGGCGCCCGCCTTGCTCGCGACGTCGACGCCGCCCTGCAGGACCTGGCCGAGCATCTCGAGCGGCAGGTCGTCGACGGGCCAGGCGACGATGTTCAGCGCGAGGAACGGCCGCGCGCCCATCGCGTACACGTCGGAGAGCGCGTTGGTGGCCGCGATCCTGCCCCAGTCGTACGGGTCGTCCACGATCGGGGTGAAGAAGTCGAGCGTCGCGACCAGCGCCTGCCCGTCCGGCAGACGCACCACCGCGGCATCGTCCCCGGTGTCGGCGGCGACGAGCACGTCGGCTCCGAGCTCGGGGAGGGAGAGCGTGCCGAGGACCGTCTCGAGATCCGCCGGCCCGAGCTTGCACCCGCACCCGGCCCCGTGGCTGAAGCTCGTGAGTCGCCGCTGCTCCATGGATCGAGGATGCCACACTGCCCTGCATGCGGACCGCCGTCGTCGGGCACACGGAGTGGGTCGAGTTCGGCCACGTCGAGCGCGTGCCGGCCGCCGGCGACATCGTGCACGCCACGGACGCGTGGGAGGAGCCCGGAGGCGGCGGCGCGGTCGCGGCCGTGCAGCTCGCTCGGCTGGCAGGGTCGTGCATCTTCTTCACGGCGTTCGGGGACGACGAGCGCGGCGGGTGGACACGGCGTCGTCTCGAGGAGCTGGGGGTGCGGGTCGAGACGGGGATCAGGGACGAACCGACCCGCCGGGCCGTCGTGTTCGTGGACGCGAACGGCGAACGGACGATCACGACGCTCGGCCGGCGCCTCGAACCCACCGCCGCGGACGGACTCCCATGGAACGAGCTCGAAGGCGTCGACGCCGTCTACGTCACGGCCGGAGACCCGGGCGCACTCCATGAGGCGCGGAGCGCTCGGGTGCTCGTCGGCACCAGTCGGATCGCCGACCTGCTCGCGCAGGCCGACCTCTATCTCGACGCCGTGGTCGGAAGCGCCGCCGATCCCGCGGAGGCCCTCGATCCCGATGCCTTCAACGTACCGCCGCATCTGGTCGTTCGAACCGAGAGCGTCCGAGGCGGCCGGTACGAGACGAGCGACGGCCGCACCGGCACGTACGACCCGGTCTCCCCGCCGGGACCCGTCGTCGACACGTACGGCGCCGGCGACTCGTTCGCGGCGGGGCTCACGTTCGCTCTCGGGGCCGGCATGGAGATCGAGGAGGCGTTGGCGCTCGCCGCGCGATGCGGAGCCTGGTGCGCCGCCGGGAAAGGACCGTACGGGAACCAGCTCACCGCGACCGACCTCTAGGCGAGCGTCGAGACCTCCATCCGATGGTGTTCGCGAACGTCGGCCGATGCGGCGAACGTCGCGGGGCCGAGCACCCGGTCTCCGTCGCGGAGCTCCTCGCGGATCTTCGCGAGCTGCGAACGCGTGAAGTCGCACCGCGGCGGGACGGGATCGATCCCGTACAGCCGAGCGGCGTTCCGCCCGAGCACCTTGGCCTTGAGCTCCCTGGTGAGCTCTGGATAGCCGTAGCGCTCCTGGAACTCGTTCGAGATCCGGAACGCACGGAAGGCCTGGATCTGCGGCTGCGGCGACCCGTAGAACAGGCAGTCGGTCCCCCAGACGACGTTGTCCTCGCCCACGTACCTGAGCAACTTGCCGAGCACGTGCGCGGCCTGGGTCGGGGTCCGCATCAGGTTCCACCACGTCGTGCCCAGCTCGGCGTAGACGTTCTCGTTCGAACCGATCCCGGCGCGTTCGAGCGAGGCGATCAGCCGGTTGACGCCCACTTCGGTCGTCGCCGCGGTGTACGGGCCCTCGAAGGTGCCGGCCTCGAACCCCGAGTGGTACACGACGAAGTTCGCGTCGCGGTGCATGCGGGCGGCCGGCCCGATGTCCATCGGCGAGGAGTACCGGCTCCCGCCCGAGAGCCCCTTGTGCACACAGATCGTCGGGATGCCGAGCTCGAGGCTCGTACGGATGAAGGGCTCGCCGACGGCGGGAAGCCCACGCTCGTGGTCGTCGAGCCACCACCCGCCACCGCCCGGGTCGAAGAAGTCGGGGAAGTGCGTGAAGGTCTTCCACGCGCGGATCGGGTAGCGGCTCGCGGTGTCCTCCATCCCGCGCAGCACCGAGCCGATCGAGCCCACGTTCGGCAGGACCTGGCCGTGAAGGAGTATCCGTTCGTCGCGGCACAGGCCCTCCACGATGCGACGGGTCTCGGCCATGATCTCGGGCGACAGCGGCGAACCCTCGGGATAGATCGGCAACGCGGAGAGCACGACGACGTTCGTGTCGCTGCGGATGAAGAACGACTCGAGGAAGTGCTCGATCGAGTAACAGACGCGTGGGTCGTCCTGCCCGCAGTACTG
>Ga0307320_10000531_pt1 | contig 13731 bp, 13 predicted proteins | sample ER_DNA_369_FD_194495 | JGI IMG/M metagenome (GOLD analysis project Ga0307320, IMG submission 194495) | Bulk soil microbial communities from the East River watershed near Crested Butte, Colorado, United States - ER_DNA_369 | ecosystem: Environmental > Terrestrial > Soil > Floodplain | place...
GATCGAGCTGCCCTTCTGGAGCTCGGGGAGGACGAGCTCGGTGAGGCCGGCGCGCGGACCCGAGCCCATGAAGCGGATGTCGTTGGCGATCTTCGTCAGCGAGACCGCGACGACCTTGAGCGCTCCGGAGGTCTCGACGATCGCGTCACGCGCGGCCTGCGACTCGAACGGGTCGGCCGGAGGCCAGATCTCGAGCCCGGTCTCTTCTTGCAATCGCGCGCGCACGCGCGAGGCGAACTCCGGGTGCGTGTTCAACCCGGTGCCCGTCGCGGTGCCGCCGAGCGGAACCTTGCCGAGCCGCGGCAGCGCGTCACGCACGCGCGCGGCGCCCTCGCGCACCTGCGCCGCGTAGCCGCCGAACTCCTGTCCGAGCGTCACCGGGACCGCGTCCATCCAGTGCGTTCGGCCCGACTTGACCACGTCGTCGAACTCGCGGGCCTTCGCCGCGAGCGAATCGGCGAGCCGGTCGAGCGCCGGCAGCAGGTCGTTCGTGAGCTCGTCCAGCGCAGCGAGGTGCACGGCCGTGGGGAAGACGTCGTTCGACGACTGGCCCAGGTTGACGTCGTCGTTCGCATGCACGTCCTCACCTGCGAGCGTGGCGATCACCTCGTTCGCGTTCATGTTCGAGGAGGTGCCAGAGCCGGTCTGGAAGACGTCGATCGGGAACTGGTCGTCGAGCTCGCCCGCGGCGATCCGGTCGGCGGCGGCGGCGATTCGCTCCGCCTTGTCCGGGTCGAGCAGGTCGAGCTCGGCATTCACCCGTGCGGCGGCGGCCTTGATCCGCCCGAGCCAGCGCGCGACCGGAGCCGGGATCGGCTCCCCGGAAACCGGGAAGTTCTCGACTGCCTTGCTCGTCTCCGCGCCCCAGAGCTCCTGTCGTTCCTCGGCTTTCGCCACGAGCCCGAGTCTACTCAGCGTCAATCGGTTGAGTACTTCGGCTGGACCTTCTCGCCGCGGATGCGGGCGATCGCGTTGTTCGCGGCGACCGCGGCCTCGCCCATGCCGATCGTGATCAGCGTGATCTTGCCCTCGTAGCCCGCGACATCGCCGGCGGCGTAGATCCCCGAGAGGCTCGTCTCGCAGGTCGTCGGATCGATCTTGATCTGGCGCTTGCCCTGGAGCTCGAGCCCCCAGTCGGCGATCGCGCCAAGGTGGGAGTGGAAGCCGAGGAGGGTGATCAGCGCCTGGCATGCCACCTGCTCGACCTCACCGGTCTTCGTGTTCTCGATCGAGACCGCCTCGAGGTTGCCGTCGCCGTGGATCTCCCGCACCTCGCAGGGCGTGAAGATGCGGACGCGGCCCTCGCCTTCGAGCGCCCGTGCCTCGTTGACGGAGGACTCGAGCGCGCGGAAGTTGTCCCGCCGGTGGACGAGCGCGATCGGCGCCTTCGCGGTGTCCTGGAGTCCGAGCGTCCAGTCGAGCGCCGAGTCGCCGCCGCCCACGATCACGCAGGTGCGGTCGCGGAAGACCTCCTTCTCGCGCACGAAGTAGTGGACGCCCTTGCCCTCCCACTCGTCGATTCCGTCGATCCCGAGCTTGCGCGGCTCGAACGCCCCGTGGCCCGCGGTGATGATCAGCGCGCGCGCCAGGTAGGGGCCACCCTTGTCCGTGCCGATCGCGAGCAGCTCCTCGCCGTTCTGGCTCAGACGCTCGAGGGTCTGCACCTCCTCGCCGAGGCGCACGTCGGGGCCGTACTGGAGGCCTTGCTCCGCGCACAGCTCGACGAGCTTCGTGCCGAGGATCTTCGGGTGGCCGGCGACGTCGTAGACGTGCTTCTCGGGATACACGGCGGCGACCTGGCCGCCGAGCTGCTCGAGGCTCTCGATGATGCGCACCGACGCGTCGCGGTGGCCGGCGTAGTACGCAGCCGCGAGACCGGCCGGGCCGGCTCCGAGGATGGTGATGTCGACGACGCCGTTGTCGTTCACTCGCCCTCGAATGCTAACGGCGGCCGGTCGGCCCGGACCCTCCGCGGCGGCGGGCTTTGCCCGTCGCCGCCGCTACGGCTCTGCGAAGAAGATGAGGTAGGACGCAGTCGTCATGGCTCGCGCGTCAGCATGAGCCGGACTTCGGCCTACGAACAGCCCGAGCCGCAGCCGGCGGCGTCCTCGGGTGCGCCGCCCTCCTCCACCTGGAAGGAGTGGCCGCAGCCGCACGAGCCAGAGACGTTCGGGTTGTTGATCGCGAACCCGGCCTGGAGGCCCTCGACCCAGTCGATCTCGGTGCCGGCGAGGTAGGGCGCGCTGAAGGGATCGACGACGACGGGGACGCCGTGGCTCGCGATCTCGTGGTCGCCTTCCTGCGCGCCGCGGTCGAAGCCGAGCGCGTACTGGAAGCCCGAGCACCCGCCGCCCTGGACGGCGATGCGCAGGACTGCGGCCTCGCCCTCGGCCTCCTCGGCCATCAGCTGCCTGATCTTCGTCGCCGCGCTCTCGGTGAGCGAGACGATCGTCAGCGGTCGCTCGGTGGTCGCCATCGCTCGCATCGTAGCAGCGTGCTCAGCCGCCCCCGAATCCCCCTCCGGGGCCCTTCCGGAAGGCCGAGTTTGTAACAGCTGCCTCACGCTTGGTTGAGCCGTTTTCCTCCCCGCTCGTAGCCCCTCTCACTCTGCTAACTTCCGGCTCGCTCACCGCGGGGAGGAACGCGTGCTCGACAGCTGGTTGGCCTTTCTCATCTACGGCTTCTTCGCGCTCGCAATCCCGGTCTCGATGGTCGTCATGTCGTTCGTGCTGGCGACACGTCCCGGCCGCCAGATGCGTGCCAAGACGTTGCCGTTCGAATCGGGCGTCTCGGCGGGCCCCGCGCAGTCGAGCCACTTCACGATCAGCTTCTACCTGACGGCGATGCTCTTCATCGTCTTCGACATCGAGATCGTCTTCCTGTATCCGCTCGCCGTGATCCTCCATCAGCTCGCCTGGTTCGGCTTCGTCGAGTTCCTCTTCTTCATCGTCATCCTGGCGCTCGCCTACGTCTACATCTGGCGGAAGGGAGCGCTCGAATGGCGCTGAGACATCGCTTGCGACGTCGGCCTCAGGGCGCGCGGGGTTTGCCCGTGCAACCGTCTGCAATGACCGGTCGGCCTACCCTGCGTAAGGAAACAGCGGCTTGAAGCGCCTGAAGGACTACGGCCTGAACTCCGAGCGCGTGTTGTGGCAGGGGAAGGGCCCCGGCGTCTTCGAGACCGAGCTCGGCGACCTCGAGGAGCGGCTGATGCTGACGACCGTGGACAAGGCCGTCGCGTGGGCGCAGTCGAGCTCCATCTGGCCGGACACGTTCGGGCTGGCCTGCTGTGCGATCGAGATGATGTCGATCGTCTCCGCGCGCTACGACGTCGCGCGCTTCGGCGCCGAGGTCTTCCGCTCGTCGCCGCGCCAGGCCGACCTGCTGATCGTCTCCGGCCGCGTCGCGCACAAGATGGCCGCGCCGCTGCGCCAGATCTACGACCAGATGCTCGAGCCCAAGTGGGTGATCGCGATGGGTGCCTGCGCGAGCTCCGGCGGGATGTTCAACAACTACTCGGTCCTGCAGGGCGTCGACAAGATCGTCGCAGTCGACATCCACGTGCCCGGCTGCCCGCCACGGCCGGAGGCACTGGTCGAGGGGATCGTGCGGCTGCAGGAGAAGATCAAGGCGGGCGTCCCGCCGGCGTACGAGATCCGGGGCGTGGCCAGCTGACCTACGAGGGCGTCCCCGGCCTCGTCGAGACGCGGGAAGCGCACGGCGAGACGACGCTCGTCGTCGATCGCGCGCGGCTGGTCAAGGCGTGCCTGCACCTGCGCGACTCCGAGGGCTTCTCGATGCTCGCCGACGTGACGCCGACCGACTACCTCGGCTGGGGCGAACACGGCGTCGCCGGGTACCTCGGCACCTCCGGCGGCCGGGACCTGAATTCGCCCGGGTCGCAGGGGCTCGAGCGGCTGCCCGAGCCGAGGCCGAAGCGCTTCGCGATGAACTATCACCTCGTCGCCGTCCCCGGCGCGCGGCGCGTCCGCGTGCAGGTCTGGCTCGATGAGGACGAGCCGGTCGAGAGCGTCCTCCAGGTGTGGCCGACCGCGGACTGGCACGAGCGCGAGGCCTGGGACATGATGGGCATCCGGATCGAGGGCCACCCGAACCTGTCCCGCATCCTGATGGAGGACGACTGGGAGGGGCACCCGCTCCGCAAGGACTACCCGATCGGCGGCGAGCCGGTCCGCTTCTCCGGGGAGGAGTAAGTGGCTCTCGCGCCCGAGCGGCCGCGGATCTACGAGGGCACGCGCATCCCGTCGCCGGTGCCGACGATCCTCGAGGTGCCGCCGGAGCTGCGCGACTCCGAGGACATCCTCGAGATCAACTTCGGCCCGAACCACCCTTCGACGCACGGTGTCCTGCGGCTCGTGATCGAGCTGCACGGCGAGCACGTCGTCGGGCTGCGCGCGGTGGTCGGCTACCTGCACACCGGGTTCGAGAAGAACATGGAGGCCAAGAGCTGGTGGAAGGCGATCACCTACTCGCCGCGGATCGACTACCTCTCCTTCCAGAACAACGAGCTCGTCTTCGTGCTCGCGGTCGAGAAGCTGCTCGGCATGGAGGTCCCCCAGAAGGCGACCTGGATGCGGATGTGTCTCGCCGAGCTGAACCGGATCCATTCCCATCTCGTGTGGCTCGCCACGGCGGCGCTCGAGCTCGGGGCGATCTCGATGTTCTGGTACTGCTTCCGCGAGCGCGACTCGATCCTCGACCTGTTCGAGATGGTCACCGGGACGCGCATGCACACGCGCTACTACCAGGTCGGCGGGCTCGCGGAGGACATCCCGCGCGGCTTCTTCCCCGACGCCCAGAAGTTCGTCCGCTGGATGCCGAAGGCGGTCGACGACTACGAGGCGCTCGTCGACCGGAACGCGATCTGGCTCGAGCGCACGAAGGGCCTCGGGCTGCTCTCGGCCGAGGATGCGATCGCGCTCGGGCAGACCGGCCCGGTGCTGCGCGGCTCGGGAGTCGACTGGGACCTGCGCAAGGCCGAGCCCTACCTCGCCTACGACCAGGTCGAGTTCGACGTCCCCGTCTACGAGAACGGCGACGTCTGGGACCGGTACAAGGTGCACATGGACGAGATGCGGGAGTCGACCCGCATCGTCGCCCAGTGCCTCGACCGCCTCGAGGGGATGGAAGGCGAGCGGTGGATCGCCGACGACCGCAAGGTCGTGCTGCCGCCGCGCGAGGAGCTCCACACCTCGATGGAGTCCCTGATCCACCACTTCAAGATCGTCACCGAGGGCTACCGCGTACCCGAGGGCGAGGTCTACGTCCCGGTCGAGTCGCCACGGGGCGAGCTCGGCTGCTACGTCGTCTCGGACGGAGGGCCCAAGCCGTGGCGCGTCAAGTTCCGCGCACCGAGCTTCGCGGCGCTCGAGGCGACGGCGACGTGCATGTCCGATGCGCTCGTGGCCGACCTGATCGCGATCGTCGGCTCGCTCGACACCGTGATGGGCGAGGTCGACCGATGAGACGTCGCTTGCGATGTCGACCTCAGGCCGTGCGGGCTTTGCCCGTTCGGCCGTCTGAAACGACCGGTCGACCCCTTGGAATCAGTAGAGGACGCCGATGAATGACTTCGCGGTGCGGGTCCGCGAGTTGGCGGCCCGGTTCCCCGAATCGCGCTCGGCGGTGATCCCGGCGCTGCGGCTCGCGCAGGAGGAGAACGGCGGCTGGCTATCGACGGAGTCGTTCGACCAAGTCGGGGCCGCGCTGGGGCTGACGCCCGCGTACTGCCAGGCGGTCGCCTCCTTCTACGACATGTTCCATCTGGAGCCGGTCGGGCGCCACCTGGTCGAGGTGTGCACGAACCTCTCCTGCGCGCTCGTCGGCGCGCAACAGGTCGTCGAGGCATTCGAGTCGGAGCTCGGCGTGCGGCCCGGAGAGACGACGTCGGACGGCGAGGTCACGTTCCGCACAGCCGAGTGCCTCGGCGGCTGCGGATACGCGATTGTCGTGGCGGTCGACAACCGCTACCACCAGGACGTCAGGGCCGAGGACGTGTCCCGGATCGTGGAGGAGCTGCGTGCCGGCTAGGTCGATGCTGCTGGCGGGCACGGACGAGCGCGACCTCACGAAGCTCGCGGAATACCGCGCGATCGGCGGCTACAAGCAGCTTCCGAAGGCGCGGGCGATGACGCCGGACGCGCTGATCGCGGAGCTGCAGGCGGCGAACCTGCGCGGGCGGGGAGGCGCCGGCTTCCCGATGGGGCGCAAGGCCTCGCTGGTCGACCGCGCGAGCCCGAAGCCGAAGTACCTGGTCGTCAACGCGGACGAGTCGGAGCCGGGCGCGTTCAAGGACCGCGAGGTGATGGCGCGCGTGCCGCACCGGCTGATCGAGGGTTCTCTCATCACCGCGCACGCGATCGAGTCGAAGGATGTCTTCATCTACATCCGCGGCGAGTACCTGACCGAGTACGAGATCCTGCAGCGCGCCGCCGACGAGGCAGAGGCCGCGGGCCTCTTCCGCGACGTGCGCGTGACGGTGTACCGGGGCGCGGGCGCGTACATCTGCGGCGAGGAGACGGCCATGCTCGATTCGCTCGAGGGGCGCCGCGGGCAGCCGCGGCCGCGGCCGCCGTTTCCGCCGGTGCAGGGCCTGTACGCGGCGCCGACGCAGATCAACAACGTCTGCACGATCGCGACGGTGCCGGCGATCCTGGAGCTCAGCGCCGAGGAGTTCACGAGGGTCGGCACGCCCGGCTCGCCGGGCACGGTGCTCTTCTCGATCTCCGGCAACGTCGAGCGGCCGGGGAACTACGAGCTCGAGCTCGGGACCTCGATGCGCGAGCTGATCTACACCTGGGCCGGCGGGATCGCGGACGGGCGCCGGCTGAAGGCCGTGATCCCTGGCGGCTCGTCGGTGCCCGCGCTCACGGCCAGTCAGATCGACGTGCCGCTCGACTACGACTCGCTCGGCGCGATCGGGACGTTCTTCGGCGCCGCCTCGCTGATCGTCGTCGACGAGCGCTGCTGCCTGGTGCAGCTCGCGCTGCGCTCGACGAAGTTCTACATGCACGAGTCCTGCGGCAAGTGCACGCCCTGCCGCGAGGGCACGCGCTGGGTGGTGCAGCTGCTGGAGAAGATCGAGGCGGGCAACGGGGAGCTCGCCGACCTCGAGCTGCTGCGGAAGGTTTGCGACCGGATCGAGGGCAAGTCGCTCTGCGCGCTCGGCGACTTCGCCGTCTGGCCGGTCCAGAGCTACATGGACAAGTGGGGCGAGGAGTTCGTCGCGCACGTCGAGCAGGGGCGCTGCCCCTTCGGCGGCGAGTCGTCGATCGAGGGCATCTTCGCGCCGTCCGACCAGCACACGCACGCGCCGGTCTCGGAGGTTCCCGCGTGACCCGACGCGGAGGCGCAGTCCTCGGCGCGGGACACCGTGACGGGAGTGTGGCGTGAGCACGCCGGAGCTGGTCACCGTGATCCTCGACGGCCGCGAGGTGCAGGTGCCCAAGGGCACGGGGATCGTCGAGACCGCCCTCGCGGCGGGGATCGAGATCCCGGTCTTCTGCTACGAGCCGCGCCTCGGCGCGCCCGTCGGCGCATGTCGCATGTGCCTCTGCGAGGTCGAGGGCATGCCCAAGCTCCAGGCCGTCTGCACGATGACCGCGCAGGACGGGATGGTCATCCGCACGGCGCAAACCTCTGCCAAGGCCGCCGACGGCCAGAACGCGACCCTCGAGTTCATCCTCGTCAACCACCCGCTCGACTGCCCGGTCTGCGACAAGGGCGGCGAGTGCCCGCTCCAGGACCTCACCTTCCGCTGGGGCCCCGGCAACACGCGCATGAGCTTCGAGAAGCGCACACTCGAGAAGCCGATCCCGATCTCGCCGGCGATCGCGCTCGACCGGGAGCGCTGCATCCTCTGCTACCGCTGCACGCGCTTCTCGGAGTCGGTCGCGGAGGACGGCCAGCTCGTCGCGCAGAACCGCGGCGCGTCGTCGGTGATCGCGACCTTCGAGGACCGCCCCTACCGCGCGCCCTTCTCCGGCAACGTCATCGAGCTCTGCCCGGTCGGCGCGCTCACCTCGACCCAGTACCGCTTCGAGGCGCGCCCGTGGGAGATCCAGAACGTGCCGAGCGTCTGCGGCCTCTGCCCGGTCGGCTGCAACATCTCCGCGACCACGCGCGAGGGCAAGGTCAAGCGCGTCGTTTCGCGCAATCACCCCGAGGTCGACGAGGGCTGGCTCTGCGACAAGGGCCGCTTCGGCTTCACGCACCTCTACGCGCCCGACCGGATCGCCGATCCCATGCGACGCGTCCGGCGGCGCGGGTTCGAGGAGCTCTCCTGGGACGACGCGCTCGACGAGGCCGAGCGGCTCCTGCGCGAAGCCGAAGGCAGGATCGTGACCGCCCTCTCGGGCTCCGAGACTGTCGAGCAGGCCTACGCGCTCGGCAGGCTCCTGCGCGTCGGCCTCGGCGCGCACACGGCCGTGATGCCGGAAGAGACGAGCCCCGCGCTCGACGCCTTCCGGCTGCCGCTCGGCGCGATCCGCGACGCGGAGCTGATCGTGATCCTCGGCGACGAGCCGGTCGCCGAGCGCGCGCCGATCGTCGACCTCTGGCTGAAGGCGGCCGGGCGGGCGGGCGCTGCGGTTCTTCACGCCGGCGACGCACTGGAGAGCTGCCGCCGCCTCGCGAACAAGCGCAGCTCGCTCGGCAAGCGACTGCGCGAGAGCGAGCGCGCGGTCCTGATCTGGTCGAGCGAGGAAGGCGCGGGCGGCGCGCACGTCGCGGCGCTCGCACGCGAGCTCGGCTTCGCAGGCAAGCCCGGCTCGGGCGCGTTCCACCTCCCGCGGACGCCGAACGGCCGCGGTGCCGCCGACGCGTGGGCCGCGGCTGCAGACGACGAAGCCGAGACGCCCGAGGCGATCGGCCTGCTCGTCGTCTCGGGTGACGAGGTCGCCGCCGATCCCAACGTACGCGCCCTGGCCGAGCGCGCGGAGCGCGTCCTCGTCACGTCGATGTTCCAGGGCCTCGCGGTGGGCTGGGCCGATCTCGTCCTTCCCGGCACGAGCTACCTCGAGCGTGACGGCACGTACGTCAACCTCGAGGGCCGCCTACAGCGGCTGCGCCGGACCGCGATTCCGCCCGCGCCCGACGAGCTCGCCTGGATCTCGAAGCTCGCCGAGCGCTTCGAGGTCGAGATCCCGCCGTTTGCGTCAGCGGTCTTCGCGGAGCTCTCGGAGCGGATCTACGACGGGCTCCCGTTCGGCGAGGTCGGCGAGCGCGCCGAGCTTCGCACCCGCAGCGAGGCGCCCCCGGCCGCGCTTCCGCCGAAGCCGCCCGCGCCGGAGGGCGAGGGGCTGCGCCTCGTCCGCTACCGGGCGCTCTTCTCGGGGCCGGCGGTCGACCGCGTGCCCGAGCTCCAGTTCCAGCGGCCCGCGCCGGAGGTCGAGCTCTCTCCCGACGACGCCCGCGAGCTCGGCATCCTGAACGGCCAGCCGGTGATCGTGAGCCACGTCGGCGCCCGGAAGCCGCTTCGGGCGCGCGTCAACCCGGAGCTGCGTCCCGGCCTCGCTCGCATCGCGAGCGAGCACGCCGAGGACCTGGGCGGCCTGGTCGAGATCAAGGCGGCGCCGTGAGCACGCTACGCGTCCGGCAAGAACCCAGGTCGTTCACGCATGGCCGGCGTGATCGAGCCCGCACAAAGCTGGGGCGAGGTTCGTGACCGATCCCTGGTGGATCTCGGTGATCAAGGCGTTCATCGTCGTCAACCTGCTCCTGCTCACCTTCGCGTACATGACGTGGGTCGAGCGCAAGGTGCTCGGCCGCATGCAGCTGCGCTACGGCCCGAACCGCGCCGGCCCCTTCGGGCTCCTGCAGCCGATCGCCGACCTCGTCAAGCTGATCCGCAAGGAGAGCTTCTTCCCGGCCAACGCAGTCGACGTGCTGTACATCGCCGCGCCGGTGCTCTCGGCGTTCACCGCGCTCGCAGCCTTCAGCGTGATCCCGTTCGGCCCGGGCTGGCACATCTGGAAGTGGGACGTGAGCGGCGTCGTGGCGGACATCCCGATCTCGCTGATCCTGATCTTTGCCCTCAGCTCGCTCGGCATCTACGGCTTCATCGTGGGCGGCTGGGCGTCGCACTCGAAGTATGCGCTGCTCGGCTCGATGCGCACCTGCGCCCAGATGGTCTCGTACGAGGTCTCGCTCACCTTCGCCGTGCTCGGGGTCGTGCTGATGGGCCACTCGCTCTCGCTCGTCGACATCGTGCAAAAACAGCACCAGACGATCTGGTTCGCAGCGCCGCAGGTCGTCGGCCTCGTCGTCTTCTTCATCGGCGGCGTGGCCGAGACGAACCGTCCACCGTTCGACCTCCCTGAGGCCGACACGGAGCTCGTCGCCGGCTACCACACCGAGTACAGCGGCATGCGCTTCGGGCTCTTCCAGATGGGCGAGTACGTGAACATGATCACGCTCTCGGCGCTGGCCGTGACGCTCTTCTTCGGCGGCTGGTACGGGCCGTGGGCGCCGCTCGGGCCGCTCTGGTTCCTGATCAAGCTGCTGGTGATCCTGTTCGTCTTCCTCTGGATCCGCGCGACCTTGCCGCGGCTGCGCTACGACCAGCTGATGCGCTTCGGCTGGAAGGTGCTGCTGCCGGTCGCGACGATCAACGCGCTCGTGACCGCAGCCTGCGTGGTGGCGTTTTGAGGCGCCGCTTGCGGTGCCGTCATCAGGACGCGCGGGCTTTGCCCGGGCGTCCGTCTGAAATGACCGGTCGACCTGCAGACCGTCAGGAGGAAACGCTGTGACCCCCCAGCCGCTCGAGAGCATCAAAGGCTTCGGCGTCACCTTCAAGCAGATCTTCAAGAAGCCGATCACGCAGCAGTACCCGGAGTACAAGCGGCCGGTCTACCCGCGCTTCCGCGGGCGACACCGGCTGCACCGGTTCGAGAACGGGCTCGAGAAGTGCGTCGGCTGCTCGCTCTGCGCGGCCGCCTGCCCTGCCGACTGCATCCGCGTCGTCGCCGCGGAGAACACGCCGACCAACCGCGTCTCGGCCGGCGAGCGCTACGCCCGGATCTACGAGATCAACATGAGCCGCTGCATCTTCTGCGGCTACTGCGAGCTCGCCTGCCCCTTCGACGCGATCACGCTCGGCAACGAGTTCGAGATCTCGGAGTACTCGCGCGACGACCTGATCTACACGAAGGACATGCTGCTCGCCGAGCCGATCAAGAAGGTGCCGGTCGCCGACCGTGACCTGTACGACACGCCGATCCCCTATTACCAGGAGCACGCGTGATCCTCGCGTCGGCCGCGAACGTGCTCGTCTGGATCGTGTGGGTGGGCGCCGCCTTCGCCTGCCTGGGCTCCGGCGTCGCTGTCGTCTCGTTCTCGAACCCGTTCTACTCGGCGCTTTCGCTGATCGGGAACCTGGCTTCGCTCGCGGTCATGTACCTGCTGCTGTCGGCCGAGTTCGTCGCGGCGGCGCAGGTGCTCGTCTACGCGGGCGCCGTGATGGTGATGTTCCTCTTCGTGATCGGCTACCTCGGCGGCCGCGCCGACGCGCCGTGGGCCGGTGGGCCGAGCTGGCAGGCGCTCGGGGCCGTGGTCGCCTCGGTGATCGTGGTCATCGGCCTCAAGACCGGCGGGCGGCTGTCGCACGAGGGCAGCATCTCCACGTCCTACGGCCGACCGTACGACATCGGGCGGCTGTTCCTGACCGACCACCTGCTCGCGTTCGAGATCACCTCGATCGTGCTGCTGATCGCAGCCGTCGGAGGCGTCATCCTCGGCAGCCACTCGCGCGCGACGCCCGCCTCCGAGGTTCAGCAGTGAACGGCCCAGGCGTCGTCTGGTACCTGGGTGTGGCGGGCTTCCTCTTTTGCACGGGGGCGCTCGGCGTGCTCATCCGGCGCAGCCCGCTGATCGTGCTGCTCTCGCTCGAGATCATGCTCAACGGGGCGAACCTCGCCCTGATCGCGTTCTCGCGCCATTATGCACAGGGCGACGGGCAGATCTTCGCCCTGGCCGTGATGGCGGTCGCGGCCTCCGAGGTCGTCGTCGGGCTCGGCCTGATCGTCGCGATGGCGCGGAATCGGATCGACCTCGACGTCGACAAGCTCTCGACCCTCCGCGGATAGGTATGCCGACCCCCACCTGCCCATCTCGCACCCCCGGATCAGCTGCAAAGGTGCGCCTCGCAGCGTCCTTAGTCGCGCCCGTAGCCTCCGGCTACGTACGCTCCCTGCGTCCTTGCGACGCGCGCTTTTCACTGCCCGGGAGCACGACCTGGTCAGGTGGTGATCGGTGATCCTTTCCGCCTGGATCTGCCTGCTCTCGCCGCTCGGGGCCGCGCTCGCGATCACGCTTGCCGGCAACCGCCTCTCCCGCCGCGGCGCCGGCTACCTGGCGACGGCGTCGGTGGCGGTCTCGTTCGTCACGGCCCTCGTCTCGTTCGTCGTGCTGCTCGGCGACTCGCCCGAGGATCGCTACCACCCGTCGACGCTCTGGAGCTGGCTGACGGCGGGCCGGCTCGACTTCGGCCTGCGGATCCTCGTCGACCCGCTCTCGACCTTCATGATGCTGATCGTCGCCGGGGTCGGAGCGCTGATCGTTGCGTACTCGATCGGCTACATGGACGGCGACGACGAGGAGCGGCGCTACTTCGCGTACATGGCGCTGTTCGTCTTCTCGATGCTGCTGTTGGTCCAGGGCGGGAACCTGCTGATGCTGCTCGCGGGCTGGGGCCTCGTCGGCCTCTCGTCGTACCTGCTGATCGGCTTCTGGCACGAGCGGCCGAGCGCAATCGCGGCGGCGAAGAAGGCGTTCGTCATGAACGCCGTCGGCGACGCGACGATGGCGCTCGCGCTCTTCCTGCTGATCCAGCGCACCGGTTCGCTGAACTTCGAGGTCGTCTTCTCCCAGGCCGGCTCGCTCGGCGGCTGGACGGTGAACCTGGTCGCGCTCGGCCTGCTCGGCGGGGCGGTCGCCAAATCGGCCCAGCTGCCGCTGCAGACCTGGCTCCCGGACGCGATGGAGGGCCCGACGCCGGTCAGCGCGCTGATCCACGCCGCCACGATGGTCACTGCCGGCGTGTACCTGATCGTGCGCACCTCGCCGCTGTTCGAGCAGGCGCCGCGCGTGCTCGAGCTGTCGGCCGGCCTCGGCGCGGCGACCCTCGTCGTCGCCGGGCTGATCGCGCTCGTCCAGACCGATATCAAGCGCGTGATCGCGTACTCGACCATGTCGCAGATCGGCTACATGTTCCTCGCGGTCGGGCTCGGGGCCTACGCGAACGGGATGTTCCACCTGATGACGCACGCCTTCTTCAAGGCGCTGCTCTTCATGGCGGCCGGGATCGTGATCCACGCCCTCGCGGGCGAGCAGGACATGCGCAAGATGGGCGGCCTCCGGTCGCTGATGCCGCTCACGTACTGGGCGTTCCTCGTCGGCGCGCTCGCGCTCACGGGGGTACCGCCTTTCTCGGGCTTCTTCTCGAAGGACTCAATCCTCGCCGCGGCGCTGGACCAGGGCTGGTACGGCCAGGTGCTCTGGGTCGCTGGCTTGGCAGGCGCCTTCCTGACAGGTCTCTACACCTTTCGGATGCTGTTCATCGTCTTCTTGGGCGAGCCGTCGCCCTTCGCGCGGGAGCACTTCCACGAGCTGAAGCGCGACGTGGCCGGCTACTCGCTCGCGGTGCCGGTCGGCGTGCTGACCGTGCTGGCCGCGCTCGGCGGCTTCTTCCAATTCGGTGGGGTCTGGACCGCG
>Ga0307320_10000532_pt1 | contig 13716 bp, 12 predicted proteins | sample ER_DNA_369_FD_194495 | JGI IMG/M metagenome (GOLD analysis project Ga0307320, IMG submission 194495) | Bulk soil microbial communities from the East River watershed near Crested Butte, Colorado, United States - ER_DNA_369 | ecosystem: Environmental > Terrestrial > Soil > Floodplain | place...
GCGGTGCTGTGGCGGTGGAGTTCGCGCTGCTGGTGCCGCTCCTGGTCGTGATCCTGTTCGCGATCATCTCCGTCGGGATCGCGCTCTTCCGAGTGGTCAACTACACGAGCGCGGCCCGTGAGGGAGCGCGCTACGCGGCCGTGCACTGCCGACCCGAGGCCACCGTGTGCACGCAGGATCTGATCCTCGCGCGGGTGACGCAAGCCGCCAACGGGAATCCGGTCGGTCCCGGGACTCCGATCGCAGACCGAGACTGCTCCGTGACGCCGGGAGAGCCCGTCACGGTCTCCTGGGAACAGATAGTTCCGGTGCACATCCCGCTCGTTCCGGATCTCACGTTCACGATGACGGTCGCGGGGACGTTCCGATGCGAGTGAGGGTCCGGCTCCGCGACGATTCCGGCGCCACCGCGGTCATCGTTGCGATGCTGATCCTCGTCCTGGTGGGGATGCTCGCCCTGGCGGTGGACGGCGGGATCCTGTGGGCGAAGTACCGCGGGATTCGGACGGCGAACGATGCCGCGGCACTGGCGGCCGCGTATTCCTGTGCGACCGGAGAAGGGCTCGCCGGCGCCGAGACCGCCGCGGACGACCTCGCCGCCGCCAACGTGTCCGACGCCGCGTCGCTGCAAGCCGCAACTTACCCGCAGGGATGCGTGGTCGAGGGCGGTCAAGTCACCGTCTACTTCGGCGGGGAGCAGACATTGATGTTCGGACCGGTGATCGGGGTCTCCTCGCCGAGGCCCGTCGCGGCCCAGGCGACGGCACTGTGGGGAGGCGCCGCCGGCGCCTCGAACGTCGCGCCGCTGATGTTGTCGCTGGATCGCCTGTCCGACTGCGACATCCCCGACGGTGCGGATCTGGTGGTCGGCGTCTCCAGGTGCTTCTTCTGGTGGGACAACGGAACCCGCAACGACACGACGGCACTGACGAACGCGGAGTGGGGCCTGGTCGATCTGACCACGTGGGGCGTCGAGCCGTGGGGAGGCTGCGGCGGCAATGTCAGCCAGAGCGATGTGGGCAACTGGATCACGAACGGCTACCCGGGCTCGCTCCTCATCGATCCGTCGCCCGAGTACGTCTGCCGGGGGAGCGGCTTCCAGGGGAACGCACTCAACAACGACATCGAGTCGCAGGCCGGCGAGATCCTGTTCTTCCCGGTCAACGACCCCCAGCAGCAGGTGCAATCGGGCGGCACGCTGTGTCGGCCGAACGGAGTCGATGGCCCGTGCGCGGTCCAGAAGTACGCCATGGTCGGCTTCGCAGCGCTCGAGGTGACGCACGTATGGACCGGCCAGAACGCGCAGGCGATGTGCGGCCAGATCTCAACGAACAACGGCAGCCTTCGCTGCCTCGAGGCCGTGTGGCAGGGCTTCCAGCCGGGCGGTCTCACGCCTGACCCGGACGTCCCGAACCTGGGGCTGTTCGCCGTCGCGCTCACCGGATGAGATCGAGGAGGAGATGAACGTGAAGAGAGGGGTTCTCAGCACAGGGGTGGTCGTGTTGCTCGCGGTCGCCGCGGCGAGCGGTGTCTTCCTGTTCATGAACACCGTTCGCGACCGAGCGGACGAAGGCCGGACGACCGTCGACGTGCTCGTCGCCACACAGGACATCCCGGCCGGTCAGGAGCTCGATCCGCTCATCGAGAACGGGGTCTTCCGAACGAAACCCGTGGACGGAGCGGACCTCCTGCCGGGCGTGATCACGGACGAGTACCAACTCCGCGGACAACGGACCGCCTACCCGATCCTGGCCGACGAGCAGATCGCCGGCGCCAGGCTCGCGGGTCCACTCCAGGTGGGCGGCGGGGTTCTCGGCATCCCCGACGGCTTCCAGGCGGCCTCGATCACCCTCGAGCCCCAACGCATCGTTGCCGGCGTCTTGCAGCAGGGAGATCACGTGGAGGTGTTCGGCACCTTCAGCCCGCGAGGCAACGGCAGTCAGACGACACACGTGGTGATCGATGATGCGCTCGTCCTTGCCGTGACATCGCCCGAGCAGGACGCGACCTCTCCCGCAACGGCAAGCGTGACGGCGACGCTTGCGGTGACGCCCGAGCAAGCCTCACTGCTCATCTTTACGCAGGAGCAGGGCCACGTTTGGCTGACGCTCCTGCCCCCGAACCAGTCCGGCGTCGAGGTGCCGCCGGCATCGCTGAAGGCGCTGCGATGAGGGATCCGCGCGTGGTGGCGGTTGGGGGCTCGCCCTCGTTCCCACCGGAGGTCGCTCGAGCGCTGGGAGCCTTCCCGGACGCCGTGTCGTGGCTGCCCTCGATCTCGAGCGCACAACGAGCGATCGCGGAAGGAGAGCAGCCTTTCGACATCGTCGTCCTGGCGCCGTCGGTCGGCGACGACGAGGCGATCGCGCTCGCCGAGTTCTCGGCCCGCGAATCCGCGGCCACGGCCGTGGTCCTGGTCCGCGACGTCCCGGTTGACGGCTCGTTCCCCCGGCTCGTGCGGGGAGGCGTTCGCGACGTCGTGGATCTGACGAAGGGAAGGAACGAGTTCAGAGAGGCGCTTCTTCGGGCCGTCGAGTGGAACGATGGCATGCGCGGCACCGCGAGCGCCAACGGCTCGAAAGGACCGACCGGCGTCGTCGTGGCGGTCTTTTCCACCAAGGGCGGGACCGGCAAGACGTTCCTCGCGTGCAATCTCGCGGCCGCGCTGGCCGAGCGCTCGGGTTCGCAGGTCGGTCTCCTGGACCTCGACCACGATCTCGGCGACGTATTCGCGTACTTCGACGCGGAACCCAGCCGAACCCTGCAGGAGCTCCTGACCCTGGATGACGGCGCCGACGCCGAAGCGGTGGCACAGCTCGGTACCCCCCTGGCGAAGGGCATCACGGGATTCGGATCGCGGCCGGACCCGCGAGCCGAGCCGATCCCCGGAGCCGCGATCGCAAGGATGCTGGGCAAGCTGAAGGACGCCTTCAAGTTCTCCGTGGTCGACGCCACCTCGGAGTACTCCGATCATGTCCTGGCCGCGCTCGACCTCTCCGACGCGATCTGCCTGGTGACCGGGCTCGACGCCATCGGGGTGCGTCACATGTCGATCGCGATCCAGACGCTGCAGAACCTCGGGGTCGGCCGCGAGCGACTTCATTTCGTCGTGAACCGAGCGGACAGCAAGGTCGACCTCACGATCCAGGACATCGAGAGGCTGCTCGAGATCCACGTGGACAGTCGGATCCCCTCGAGTCCGCTCGTGCCGCGCTCGATCAACCAGGGCAAGCTCCTCTGGTTCGACAAACGTCGCTCCGACGTCGCCAAGGGTGTCGAGGCATTCGCGGACCGACTCATGGCGAAGCTCACCCCAGAGCCCGTCGTCCCCACGAACGGCGCTCATCGACGGAGGAGGCGATAGGCGATGTCACTCGCAGAGCGGCTCTCGCGCGAGGAGCGGCCCGATCGGAGCGTCGAGGTGCGCGACCGGGTCCAGGAACGACTCGTCGAAGTGCTGGGCGCGCGCCTGTACGACGATGCGATGTCCGACAGCGACCTTCGCCGACTGGTCGACACCCGGTTGCGCGAGCTTCTCGGAGAGGAGCAGGTGCCGCTCTCGATCCAGGAGAAGGCCCACATCATCCAGCAGATCGGGGACAACATCTTGGGCCTGGGGCCTCTCGAACCGTTCGTCCGCGACCCGGAGATCACCGAGATCATGGTGAACGGGCCGCTCGCGGTCTACATCGAGCGCGGGGGCAAGATCCACAGGACGGAGGCGGAGTTCAAGAACGAGGAGGATCTCAGGCGGACGATCGACAAGATCGTGGCGAGGGTCGGTCGGCGTGTGGACGACGCGTCGCCGTACGTCGACGCCCGCTTGGCCGACGGATCGCGCGTGAACGCGATCATCCCGCCTCTTGCCGTCAAGGGCTCGGCTCTCACGGTTCGCAAGTTCTCCGCCGATCCGTTCACCGCCAAGGACCTGGTCGACTTCGGGACGCTGACTCCGCAACTCGTCCACTTCCTGGACGCCTGCGTCCGCGGTCGACTCAACATCCTGGTCTCCGGCGGAACTGGCGCCGGGAAGACGACCATGCTGAACGTGCTCTCTGCGTTCCTGCCCGAGGACGAGCGCATCATCACGATCGAGGACTCGGCGGAGCTCCGGCTTCAGCAACCGCACGTCGTCTCGCTCGAGTTCCGCCCGCCCAACATCGAAGGCGAAGGCGAGGTCACGATCAGAGACCTGGTCCGCAACGCCCTGCGCATGCGGCCGGACAGGATCGTCGTGGGCGAGGTACGCGGGGGCGAGACGCTCGACATGCTGCAGGCGATGAACACGGGCCACGACGGATCGATCAGCACGATCCACGCGAACTCGCCACGCGACGTCCTTTCTCGCCTCGAGACGCTGGCGCTGATGGCCGGCATGGATCTCACCGTGCGAGCGCTGCGTGAGCAGGTCGCGGCCGCGATCGACGTGGTCGTCCACGTCACTCGCCTCCAGGACGGCGTCCGTCGGGTGACGCACGTGACGGAGGTCGTGGGCATGGAGGGCGACACCGTGACGATGCAGGACCTGTTCCTGTTCCACGTGGAGGGCGGGATCGACGAACGTGGCCGCGTCCGAGGTCGGCTCGTGTCGACGGGGCTGCGGCCGCACTTCCTGGAACACCTGGCGGAACGCAACGTGCAGCTGGACCCCTCCTGGTTCGCGCCTCCGGCCGGGATGGAGCCGTGGTGAATCGACGCTCGTCGGCGCTCGCGAGGCTCGCCTGCATGACCCTGCTCGTGGTCGCGACCATCCCTGCCCACGATGCGGAGGCGGCCGCGGGCATCTCGATCCGCGACGTCGACGTCTCGGAGTTCCCGACGGTCCGACTGATCCTGAGCACGCAGGAGGCCGTCGAACTCAGCGACCGGGAGGTCGAGGTCGTGGAGAACGGCCTGGCGGTTGACGTGGGCGAGGTGCAACTCCTCGGCGGGGGCGATCGGGTCGACGCCGTGCTCGCGATCGACGTCTCGAACAGCATGCGCGGACGTCCGCTGAGCACGGCCCTGGCCGCTGCGCGTACCTTCGTCGCCGGCGTCCCCGCGTCGATGCCTCTCGGCGTCGTCACGTTCTCGGACGAGCCCGCGGTCCTGTCGGCGTTGGCGGAGGATCGAGCGTCCGTTGAGGGAGCGGTGACGTCGATCGGGGACTCGACATCGGCGGGGACGGCGCTCTTCGACGCGGTTGCAACCGCCGTGGCGATGTTCGACACCGAATCCAACGCCCAACACAACCTCATCCTCGTCACCGACGGTCGGAACACGACGGGGGATACCGACCTCGCCGGTGCGGTGGAGGCGGCCGAGGCCGCCGGCATGCACGTCTTCACGATCGGGCTGGCGGGACCGGCGACCGACGAGGCGACGCTGCGCAGCCTGGCACGCAATACGGGAGGGACCTACGCGGCGATATCACCAGATGAGCTTGGTGCCGTCTACGCGGGGCTCGCGCGCGAGTTCAGCAGCCAATACGTGGTGGAGTACCGCTCGAAGGCGCCTTTCGGGACGGCGATACGGACGTCGGTGCACCTCCCCATTGGGTCGGCTTCGGTGGGGTTCTTGGCGCCGGGCGCGTCCGGGCTTCGGACCGAGACCCGAGCAACCGCCCAGACGCCAGGGTTCTGGGCCGGGTCTTTCGGGATGGGTCTGATCGCCCTGCTGACGTTCCTGACGGTCGGAGCCCTCGGTCTTGCATCGCTGCGGCTGGATGCTCGGCGCAGACGCGAGCAGCACTTGCGCTCGCGACTGATGCCGCAGTCCGTCGAGCACGGTTGGGACGCGGAGGCGGCGGGGGGCGACCGGCCCACGCGGATGCCGAGCCAGCTCACGTACCTCGCCGACCGCGTTGTGGGCGGGAGCAGCGCAGGCCAGCGGCTCGCAGGCCGGCTCGAGCATGCCGGATGGGCGATCGGAAGCGGCGAGTTCCTGACGTTCGTGATGATCGGCGTACTCCTGTTGGGCGTCCTCGGCTTCGTCCTCGCGAGCGCGCCCGGGGCACTCGCCGGGGTCGCGATCGGGGCGTTCGCCCCCTTCGCCGTCCTGTCGAACGCGGCAGGTCGGCGCCTGGCCGCGATCCAGGGTCAGCTCGCGGACACGCTGATGGTCATCGCGAGCTCGATGCGCGCGGGTCACAGCTTTCTGCAGTCACTGGACTCAGCGGCGAAGGAGATCGACGAGCCGGCGGCGGGAGAGTTCGGACGCGTGCTCCGTGAGATCCGGCTCGGCCGTGACACCGATGACGCCCTCGAGGCGTTGGTCGAGCGCGTTGGGAGCCAGGACCTCGAATGGGCCGTGACCGCGATCAAGGTCCAGCGCAAGATCGGCGGGAACCTCGCCGAGGTGCTCGAGACCGTCGCGAACACGATCCGCGAGCGAGACACGTTGCGACGGCAGATGCGGGTGCTCTCGGCGGAGAGCAGGATCTCCGTGGTCGTGCTGACGGTGTTGCCGGTCCTGATCGCGATCTATCTGATGGTCGTCAACCCGGAGTACCTGCGAATCCTCACCACGACGACGGCGGGCAAGATCATCTCCATCTCCGCACTCGCGCTGATGGGGATCGGGTACCTGTGGATTAAGAGGATCGTGAAGCTCGATGTCTGAGCAGGCGTATGTCGCGTTCGCGGTTGGCGGCACCTTCGCCGCCGTGCTGCTCGCCGGCGTCACGGCGGTCACCGTGTCGCGCACCCGCCGATCGGCGCACGTTTTGCAGAGCCAGCTCGAGAGCGCGGGGATCCAGGCTGTCCACGCAGGCCCTGTTGCGTCGTTCTCCGAGCGAGTCATCGAACCGGCGATCATGAGATTCTCCGGTGTGGCGGCCCGCATCACGCCTGCCGGCCTCCGAAGGGGCATCTCTCGACGCCTCGTGCTCGCCGGCAGCCCGGGACGGTGGACGGCCGAGGCGTTGCTCGCCATGCAGCTCGCCCTCACGCTCGGGTTCGCCGTGCTCGGATACTTCATCGGGATGACCGGCAACCCGCACATCCTTGGCCCCTTCTGGATCCCGCTGCTGGCGTTCGTCGCCTACGTCACTCCGGTGGCGGCGCTCGACCGAAGGGCGCAGAGCCGACAGGAGCAGATCCGCCGGATGCTGGCCGACACGATCGATCTGCTGACGATCAGCGTCGAGGCCGGCCTCGCCTTCGATGCCGCGCTGCTCCACGCGCGGCGTTCCATGAAGGGGCCGCTCTCGGAGGAGATCGGACGCATGCTCCACGAGATGCAGCTCGGGGTCAAACGAAGCGACGCGATGCGGAATCTGTCCGATCGGACCAATGTCCAGGAGCTGCGAGGCTTCGTACTCGCCATGGTGCAAGCCGACGTCTTCGGGGTCAGCGTGGCGAACGTGCTGCGCTCCCAGTCGCAGGAGCTACGGACCAAGCGCCGTCAGCGCGCCGAGGAGCGCGCGATGAAGACGCCGGTCAAACTGCTCTTCCCGATGATCATCTGCATCCTCCCGGCCCTGTTGGTACTGGTGGTGGGACCCGGAGCGATCCGGATCGCGCACGTGCTGTTCTAGATTTCCGGATTCAACCGTCCTCCCCGCGGATTGGCTCACGGTGCCGATCCACGCGGGCGAGCGGTCGTTCGGGAGTGCCCTGCCGGGACTTGCCCGGCTACGCTGCCCGGACGCACGATCGAGGGGCAGGGCCGAGCATGGGGGGATCCGATGACGCTGGTCGACCTTTCGCATCAGATCGCAGACGGGATGGGCGCCTACCCCGGGCTCCCACCCGCGCGCATCTTCCCGATCCTCGACCACGATGAGTCTCGCGAGCGCTATGACGGGCGGGCGGAGTTCCACCTCGGCGGGGCTGAGCTGGCGGGCAACACGGGTACCTACCTGGATGCGCCGTTCCATCGGTTCCGCGAGCGCGAAGACCTCGCGGACCTGCCGCTCGAGTCGGTCGTTGGGCTGCAGGGTCTCGTCGTGGACCACGACGGATCCGAGCGTGAGCTGTCGTTGGAGGGGGTCGCCGAGACGTCTCTGCGCGGACGCGCGCTCCTGGTGCGCAGCGGGCGGGATGCGTTGTGGGGCTCGGAGGAGTACTGGGTGGGCGCGCCGTTCATCCCCGCGGCGGTCGTGGATCGGCTCGTCGCCGCAGGGGTGACGCTGGTCGGCGTCGACTTCGGCAACGTCGACGACACGGACGACCTGGCTCGTCCGGCTCACACCGGCCTGCTGGAGGCCGGCATCCCGATCGTCGAGAACCTCCGCGACCTGGACCGGCTCCCTCGTGATGGGTTCGTCTTCTCGGCGCCGCCGATCGCGATCGTCCGGGGCGCCGCGTTCCCCGTGCGGGCGTTCGCCGAGGTGCCGTAGCCGTCTGGGGTTCCGTGAACCTCTGGCGAGCGTAGCGTCGAGCCTCCTCGGAAGATGAAGCCGGCGCGCTGGAGCCGGCCAGTCGACGGCGGACCACGAGCATCACGGCCCATCGGTGACCCGGGTCACCGGCGCTCGAGGCTTTGATGTGCGAGAACGTTCCCACCGAGATCGGAGGCGGGGCGTGCCGCAGATCAGGATCGAGCGCAAGGCCGCGATCCGGCACGACCGTGATCGCTACGGCGTGCTGCCGCTCGACCCTCGCGATCCGGATATCGTCCGGGCGAAGGGCCTCCAGCGCCGCGGGGTCGCCGGCATCGCACCGACCGACCCCGCCCGCACGCGATAGAGGATCTCAGGCAGGACGGCCGACGGGAGGGGAAGGCGATGTCGAAAGGCGGCACGGGCGCCGCCGCGGGCGGTGGAGCCCTCTATGGCCTCGGGATCTTCGGCGCGTTGTTCTACTACTGGCAGCAGGCCGACTCGTTCTGGGAATACGTCTGGGCGATCTTCCCGAAGGCGATCTTCTGGCCTGCGTACATGGTCTATGAGGGGTTCAGAGCGCTCGGGGCGTGACGCCGAAGGGCGACGATGGAGGATCCGTCGTGAGACCACCGCTCAACGAGCTCGAGCGGGTGATCGACGGCGAACTGGTTGCCGGCGATGAGCTCGGAACCAGTCGCGCGCCGAAGCCGTTCAACGCACGGTTCGACGAGGCGATTCCACAGGCGGTCGTGCGCTGCACGTCTCCCGGCGATGTCGCCGAGACGATCTCCTTCATCCGTCGCCACCGGCTCCGTTCGGCGACACGCGGCGGCGGACACTGCCTGGCCGGTCGCTCCACGACGACCGGTGTCCTGATCGACGTCTCGCCGATGCGCACGGTCTCGGTGGGGGACGGCACGTTGACGATCGGCGCCGGCGCCGTTCTGGGAGAGGTCTACACGGAGGCCACCCGCCACGGAGTCACGGTCGCCGGCGGTTCGTGTCCGTCGGTCGGGATCGCCGGCCTCACGCTCGGTGGCGGGCTCGGGTTCCTGGGCCGCACGTACGGCGTGACCTCCGACCGCCTGTTGGGTGCTCGGGTCGTGCTGGCCGACGGGCGGGTGATCGACTGCGACGAGCACCACGAGACGGATCTGTTCTGGGCGCTTCGGGGGGCCGGCACCGGTCACTTCGGGGTGGTGACGAGCCTCGTCTTCATCCCGATCCCCGTCCCGACGGTCGCCACGACCTTCCACCTGGAGTGGCCGTTCGCGGATGCCGCCTCGGTCGCGCAGGCGTGGATGGCGTGGAGCCCGTCGGCGCCCGAGGCGCTTTCGGCCAGCATGGTCGTGGCCGCGACCGCCGAACCCGAGGATGCTCCTACGGTGGAAGTTTTCGGCACGATGCTCGGCGCCGTCTCGGAAACCCGGCACCAGCTCGAGGGCCTCACCTCTTTGCTCGGGTCGGATCCGAGTTCCACCTTCGTTGAGGAGATGGGGTACGAGGACGCGCTTCGGTACTGGGCCGCCCGGGCCGGCGAGCGGCTGGAGAGGCCGCGGGCGGCGCCGACGACCCGGTCGATCCACGCCGTCAAGTCGGAGTACTTCGCTCGACCACTCCCGACGGAGGCGATCGCGGCGTTGCTCGAGGGCCTCACGGCGGATCGATCCAGCGGCCAGGCACGGGAGCTCGACTTCTCACCCTGGGGAGGCGCCTACGTCCGAATCGAGCCCGAGGCCACAGCCTTCGTGCACCGCGACGCGGCGTTCTGGGTCAAGCACGGTGCCGTCGTTCCGACGGATGCGACCGCCAACCAGCTGATGTTCGCGCAGGACTGGCTCGGGGCATCGTGGGGCTCTCTCCATCCCTGGGGGACCGGCGGCGTGTTCCCGAACTTCGCGGACGCGGACCTCGAGGACTGGGGCCACGCCTACTACGGCTCGAACTACGAGCGGCTGGTCCGGCTCAAGGCCCGCTACGACCCCGACAACCTGTTCCGCTTCTCCCAGTCGCTGCCTGCGTCATGAGTCGCTCACGACCACCGCGTCCGAGAGAGAGCCGACAAGTAGGGAATGCGCACTTCACTTCACCACTTCGAATCGGAAGTGGGTGGCGCCCGGTGTCTCGATCGAGCTGGTCCTCCGCAGTTCGATCTCCTCAGGGTCGAGATCCTCGAAGAGCCGGACGCCGCCGCCGAGGAGCACGGGGACGAGGTGGATCTGCATCTCGTCCAGCAAGCCGGCCTTCAGGTACTGCCTCGTGATATTCGCGCCGCCCCAGATGCCGACGTCCTTGTCGCCGGCGGCGGCGTGGGCCAGCTCGAGTGCGGCCTGGATCCCATCCGTCACGAAGGTGTAGGTCGTACCGCCCTGCATGGGCAGAGGCGCTCGCGCCTCGTGCGTCACGACGAACACCGGCATCCCGAACGGCGGAGGGTCGCCCCACGGCTCGAAACCGACGACGAACATCCGCTTCCCTATCAGGACCGCCCCGGTCGAGGCGTAGATCTCATCCACAATCGCGGCATCGGTCTCGGTCTTCGCGTCGAACATCCAGTCGTGAAGGCGTCCCGGGTCGTCACCCAGAGGGTTCTCACCCCCCTCGTTCGGTTCGGTGATGAAGCCATCCAATGACATCGAGATGTTCGCGGTGATCCTGCCCATCGCAGCCCTCCTCACCGTTCTTGCCCGTGAACATCCGGTCGTTCAGGTGGCGCCGGTGCGGCGGCCGATCCGAAGGACGAACAAACCCGCCGGGATGCAGCTTGCGGATCGTCGCATCATCCCTCGCACCCCGATCCTCAACAACGATGGGTCCGGCCCCGTTCGGGGGCCGGACCCATTCGATCTACGGTGTCGAGGCTCGGCGAGTTATCGTTCGCAGCCCCTCTTCACTCGCGCGCTCCGACACACGTCGATGCCGGGGCCGCCGACCGCTGTGTCGGGTCCCCTGCCGCCCCGGAGCTTGTCGTTGCCGCGACCGCCTCTCATGCGATCGTCACCGCGACCGCCCAAGACCAGGTCACGACCGCGGCGGGCGCGGATGACGTCGTCCCCGCCGAGGCCACAGACGATGTCCCTGCCTGCAGTCCCGACCAGCTCGTCGCCCCCGGATGTGCCGACCACCTGGTTACGCGGATCGCCCTCGAAGCCGGGACACACGGCCACGGCCCAGGTCTTGGTGACCTGGTCCATGCAGTTCCCCGCGGGAGCGCCCGCGGGATCGCCCGCGGCCCGCTCGCACTCGTCCACGCCCCCCGAGGTCGGCAGGCTGGCCGTGATCGTCTGGGTGCCGGTCACGGTCGTCTGCGTCGTCACCTCGGCGCTGGCCCGGCCGCGGCCGTCCGTCGTCGCCGTGACCATCGACGCGCCTCCCACGAACGTGCCCGGCCCACTCTCGGTGAAGGTGACCGTCACACCGGAGACGGGCTTGCCGTCCCGGTCGGTCGCGACTGCCGTGACTCGGTGGACCGTCCCCGGAGCGTTCGTGGCCTCCTCGGGCCTCGCGTCGATGTTCCGGGGCGCCAGGCCGGCCCAGGTCTTGCTGACCGTGTCCGTCTTGTCGTCGTTCTCCGGCGCATTGACCGCTTCCTCGCACTCGCCGCCGTCGATCTCGACGCCGGCCGGATCGAAGACGTTGTCGACGTCCTCATCGATCCAGAAGCAGATCTCGGCGGGCCCTGCTTGCGACTCGGATGCGGGGATACTCTCGGTGCACCTGCCGTTCCCGCCCGTCGTGCAGGCGTCGTTGACGTCGGGGGTCCCCGCCGCCGCCGAATTGTCGGAGTCGTTGGCGCCGTTGAGGTTCTCCACGTCGATCCTTACGCCCGAGACCGGCACGTCGGGGTTCGGCGCCGTGTCGATCACCGTGCACGTGTAGGTCTCGCTCGAGCTTGGGCCCGTGACCGGGTTCGTCTCGGTGTCGTTGCCGCTCGCGTCGTCGCAGTCGAGCACGGCGGCGGCGGCTCCCGACCACGTCTTCAAGACGACGTCGGTGAGGTCGGGCTCGGCCGTTCCGCCCGGGACGTCGGGTCCGCCCGAGGGCTCGTCCAGCGACGGGTTGCCGGCGTCGGCCCCCTCGGTCGTGTCGGCCTCGACCGCCGGGTCGTCGCCGTGGTCGATCCACGCGGTGATCGTGTCCGTGCCGGCGACCGAACTCGTGTCGGTGACGGTGCACGTGGCCGATCCCACGGCGACGGTGCACTCCTCGTCCGGCGCGCTCGGCGTGTTGCCGCCGTCGGTGTCGCCGGGTCCGACGATCTCGAAGTCGACCTCGATCGCACCCGACGTGGCGTCCGCCGCCGAGCTCAGCGTCGCCGTCAGCGTGTGCGTGGTTCCGATCGGGTTGTCCGATGTCTCCGGCGTCACCTGCAGCGTGCGGGTGTCATGGTTGGCTACCGCGACGCCGGCCATCGGAAACCCCAGCGCGACGATCGTGACCAGAGCGGTCGAAAGCACCAGGGAGCGCCTGCTCTCCCGAGGGATCCGAGTATCTGAGACACGCATCCCGTCCTCCCTTCCAGCAGCGCTGTCAGGCGAGCCTCCTCGCGACCGGAGACCCCAACCGGAGACCCAAACCGAGGCTGCTCTCTACTGGTAGAGAACGTGCACAGTCCTAGGAAGGTTGCACGCGGTCGCTACTCGAGGCCGATCGGATCACCGGGTCGACTCGGGGGTGCAGGTGCGCCGGCCGCGATCCGTGCGGCAACTGATTCGGATCGTCCCGACGAGACTGATCAGTCCCCGAACCAGTCGTCCACCGGAACCCGCGCGGCGAGGGCGGAGAGATCCCCCCGGTCTCGGATCGCCCTGGCCGCATCGGCGAACGCCTTGACGGCGACCCAGGTGAGGCTCCCGCCGACGCTGATCCGTTGCGCTCCCACATCGACGATCTCGGCTACAGACAACCCGGGTACGGCGAGAACGTTGACGGGCTTCGAGAGCGCACCGCACACCGCGCGGATCTCCTCGAGGGTGCCCAGCCCCGGCGCATACAGGACGTCGGCGCCGGCTTGCTCGAACGATTGGAGCCGCCGGATCGTGTCGGCGAGGTCCGCGTTGCCCCGGATGTGGTTCTCCGCCCGGGCCGTGAGCGTGAACGGGAAGGCCGCGCCATGGGCGGCCTCGACGGCGGCGCGGATCCGCTCCGCGGCGTGGCCGATTTCGTAGAGCCGACGGTTCTCCCGGTCGAAGTCCTCGATCGAACCGCCGACCGCCCCGGCACTCGCGACGCGCCGGATCGCTTCGGCCGCGTCCGCGGGACTCGGCCCATAGCCGTTCTCGAGATCGGCGGAGACGGGGAGATCCGTCGCCGCGTCGATGGCCGCGACGTGGCGCGCCATCTGATCGAGCGTCACCCGTCCGTCGACGAGCCCGAGCGTGAAGGCGAAGCCCGAACTCGTCGTCGCGAGCGCG
>Ga0307320_10000535_pt1 | contig 13652 bp, 15 predicted proteins | sample ER_DNA_369_FD_194495 | JGI IMG/M metagenome (GOLD analysis project Ga0307320, IMG submission 194495) | Bulk soil microbial communities from the East River watershed near Crested Butte, Colorado, United States - ER_DNA_369 | ecosystem: Environmental > Terrestrial > Soil > Floodplain | place...
CATCCCGCGCTCGATCGGGCTGGTCGCGGTGGCCGTCTACGCGATCTACTTCACGCTGCCGCTGATCGCCCTCTCGGCGCTTCCGGTCCACATCATCGACGGGAAAGAGACGACGCTGCTCGCGCTGACGCCGGAGAAGGGCGGCTTCCAGAACGACCCGGTGCTCGGGCTGGTCGAGCACCTCGGCATCTCGGGCACGTCGCTGGACGTCCTGAAGGTCTACGTGGGCATCCTCGCCGCGACGATCCTCTTCATCGCCACGAACGCGGGGATCATCGGCGCCTCGCGGATCACGTACTCGATGGCGACCTACCGGCAGCTGCCCGAGGTCTTCCGCCGCCTGCACCCGAAGTACAAGACGCCCTGGCTCTCGCTGATCGTGTTCGCGGGCTTCGTCTCGATTCTCGTCCTGCTGCCGGGGCAGACGAAGTTCCTCGGGACGATGTACTCGTTCGGAGCGATGCTCTCGTTCACGATCGCCCACGCGGCGATCGTGCAGCTGAGGCGGCGCTACCGCGACGAGGAGCTCGCCTTCCGGGCGCGGCCGAATCTGCGCCTCGGGGGCGTGGACTGGCCGCTCTTCGCGGTCTTCGGCGGAATCGCGACCGGGCTGGCGTGGCTCGTCGTCGTCGTGCAGAGCCCCGGCACGCGCTACGCAGGGCTCGGCTGGCTCGTCCTCGGCTTCTGCATTTACGCCCTCTATCGCCGGCGCGTCGTCCACGCGCCGCTGACCGAGACCGTGCGCGCGCCGGTCGTGATCGGGCCGGCGATCGCGCTCGAGTACCGGGACGTGCTCGTGCCGGTCGTGTGGCGGCGCGAGTCGGAGGCGGCGGTCGATCTCGCCTGCCGGCTCGCCGCGGAGCGGGGCGGCTCCATCGTGGCGCTGACCGTGATCGAGGTCCCGCTCGAGCTGCCGCTCGACGCGACGCTGCCGGGCAAGACCGAGCCGAGGGCGCACGATCTCCTCGACGAGGCGAGAGCGATCGGCGATGCCTACGGTGTCGACGTGGTCGGCAGGCTCGTGCGCGCGCGGCGCGCCGGCCGGGCGATCGTGGACGAGGCGGAGCGCCGGAACAGCGAGATCATCGTTATGGGCGCCCCCAGGCGCGACGTCCACCGCCGCCGCGGGCGGATCTTCGGCGGGACGGTCGACTTCGTGCTCAAGAATGCGCCCTGCCGCGTGATGGTGGCGGCCGCGCCCCGAGCGGCATGAGAGAGATGTATCGCAGCATGACGGCGCTGTTCGGGCTCGCGGCGATCGGGATCGGCGTCGCGATCGTCGTCCAGACAGCGCGGCACGGAGGCGGCTTCGGCTACGTGATCGGCCTGCTCTTCGCCGCCCTCGGCGCCGGCCGGCTGTACCTCCTGCGCAAGCGCCGCTGAGCGTCACCGCCCCGCAGTAACCTCACGCCGTGGCGCGGAAGATCACCGGGCTCCAGCGCGTCCTCGACGCCCCGGCGCTCTTCTCGGTCGCCTACGGGGAGATCGCCTCCTCGATCTACGTCGCGCTCGGGATCATCGCCCTGCACGCGCTCGGCCTCACGCCGGAGGTTCTTGCGTTCGCCGGCGCGCTCTTCCTCGTCGTCTCCCTCTCGTACGCGGAGGGCACGACGGCGATCCCCGAGACCGGGGGCGCCGCCACCTTCGTTCGCCGCGCCTTCAACGACCTGGCCGGCTTCCTCACCGGCTGGGCGCTCTTCCTCGACTACCTGATCGTGATCGCGCTCTCGGCGCTCTTCCTGCCGCACTACCTCGGCGCGGCGCTGAAATGGGGATCGCTCGAGCACAACCCGTGGGACGTCGTCGTCGGCGTCGCCGTCGTGTTCGGGATCGCGGTCCTGCGGCTCGTGCGCCGCTCCGCGTTCTACCGCTACGGGATCGTCGTCGCCGTGCTCGACCTGATGACGCAGCTCCTGCTGGTGATCCTCGGCTTCGCGTTCCTGTTCTCCGGCGACGCGCTCACGCACGGGGTCTCGATCGGCACGCATCCCACCTGGCACCAGATCGTGTTCGCGCTGCCGCTGGCGATGCTCGCCTATACCGGGCTCGAGACCGTTGCGAACCTCGCCGAGGAAACACGCGAGCCCGGGCGCGACCTCCCACGGAGCCTTTTCTCGGGAATCGGCCTCGTCGTGCTGATCTACGTCGCGATCGGGCTCGTCGCACTGAGCGCGTTCCCGGCGACGGGCGGCACGACCGACCTCGGGACCGTCTGGCTGCGCTCGCCGCTGATGGGGATCGTCGACGCCCTCGGTGACCCGCTTCCCGGGGGGCTCGCCACGGCGTTGCGCGTCTACGTCGGCCTCACGGGAGCCGTGATCCTGCTCGTGGCCGTCACGACGTCGATCTCCGGCTTCACACGTCTCGCGCACTCTCTTGGCGAGCACGGCCAGTTGCCGCGGGCCTTCGGCCGCCTCAACCGGCGCACCCTCGTCTCGCCGGAGGCGATCGTCTCCGCCGCCCTCATCTCGACCGCACTGATGATCGGCACCTCCTTCGTCCACGACGACGTCGCCTTCCTGGCCAGCCTGTTCAGCTTCGGCGTGCTGGCCGCGTTCACGGCCGCTCAGCTTGCCGTGATCAAGTTGCGCTTCAGCGAGCCGGAGCTCCCGCGGCCGTACCGCGCTCCCGCCAACGTGCGCCTGCGCGGCGTCGAGGTGCCGCTGCCGGCGATCGTCGGCTCGGTCGTCACCTTCGCGATCTGGATCGCGGCCCTCGGCACGCACTCCGGGGCGCGCTACGGCGGGCCCGCGTGGCTCGCCGCGGGCCTCGTCGTCTATGCCCTCGTGCGGCGCGGCCGCGGCGAGGGCCTGCTCGAGCACGTCGAAGCCCCACCGGAACAGCTTCCCGAAAGCGCTTTCACGAGCATCCTCGTGCCGATGAAGCTCGGCGCGATCGGCGAGGAGATGGTCGCCACCGCCGTCAAGCTCGCGCAGGACCGCCGGGCGCTCGTCGAGGCGGTGTACGTGATCCGCGTGCCGCTCGACCGGCGCCTCGAGGCCGATCTCGCCGACCAGGAGGAGGCTGCGGCCGCCTCGCTCGCGGAGGCGCGGATGCTGGGAGCGGACCACGGCGTCGACGTGCGGGTCGAGACGATTCGTGCCCGCTCGATCGGCGACGCGATCGTCGGCCAGGCAGAGCGCCGCGGCAACGACCTGATCGTGCTCGGCTCGGCGCCGCGCTGGCGGCGGCAGTCGCGCTTCTTCTCGCCGACGGTCGAGTTCGTGCTGCGCAAGGCCCCTTGCGAGGTGCTCGTGGTGGCCTTCCCCGAGGGCGTGATGGAAGAGGACGGCTCCGAAGGGCCGTGACCAAGGCGTTCGCTAAGGTGAATTTATGAAAGCACTAGTCATCGGCTGCGGCCGAGTGGGCTCGAATGTCGCCCTCCAGCTCGACCGTGAAGGCTGGGACGTGACGGCCGTGGACGAGAAAGAAGAGGCGCTGAACCGACTCGGCGACCACTGGGCCGGCGGCTTCGTCCTCGGGCACGGGATGGACATCGAGGTCCTCCGCCAGGCGGGGATCGAGGAAGCGGACGCCGTCGTGGTCGCGACCGACGGCGACAACACGAACATCGTCATCGGCCAGGTCGCCCAGCAGCGCTTCGACAACCAGTGCGTCGTCGTCCGGGTGCTCGATCCGGCCCGCGCCGAGTTCTACCGACAGCGCGGCCTTCGCACCGTCTGTCCGACCTCCGTCGCGATCGACGTGCTCCTGGACTCGGTCCGCGCCTGCGAGATCAGGCCGGCCGAGACCGCGACGACCTGATGTACATCCTGATCGCGGGAGGGGGGAAGGTCGGCGCGAACCTCGCGCGGTTCCTGCTCGCCGACAGCAAGCACGAGGTGACGCTCGTCGAGCAGCGGCGCGACCGGTTCGAGCGGCTGGAGCAGGAGTTCGAGCACCAGGTTCTGCTCGGCGACGCGACCGAGATCTACGTGCTCGAGCGCGCCGGAATCGCGCGCCCGCCGGATATCGTCGCGGCCCTCACCGGCGACGACGAGGACAACCTGATCATCTGCCAGCTCGCCAAGGAGAAGTACGGCGTCCAGAAGGTGATCGCAAGGGTCAACGATCCGCGCAACCAGGCGCACTTCGACCTGCTCGGCATCTCGCCGACCGTCTCGGCGACGCGCGGCCTGATGGCGCTGATCGAGCACGAGGTGCCCGAGCACGACCTCGTCCACCTGCTCGAGCTGCGCAAGGAGAACCTCGAGATCGTCGAGGTGCAGATCGACAAGGGGGCGCCTGCCGCGGGCAAGCGTGTCGAGAAGCTCGACCTGCCCGAGGGCTCGCGTCTGATCTCGGTCATGCGCAACGGTCGCTCCGAGATCGCGGTCGGCTCGACAGAGCTCCAGCCGGGCGACCAGGTCCTGGCGATCCTTCAGCCGGGCAAGGAGGACGAGCTGCGGAGGGTTCTCCTCAAGTCGTGATGCGCTCGCTCGGGGTCTTGGTCGCCGTTGTCGCGGTAGCGTTGCCCGGCGCCGCCAGCGGCCACGACGAGTCCGCCGCGCAGCAGCAGCTGCGCTTCCGCTCGTTCGCGTCCGGGCTCGACTCGCCGGTCTTCGTCGGCTCCACGCCGAGCGAGCCGGGCAAGCTGTACGTGGTCGAGCAACCGGGGCTGATTCTGGTGCTCGTGAACGGCAAGCTGCGCACGCAGCCGTTCCTGGACATCCGCCGCCTCGTCCGGAGCGGCGGCGAGCAAGGCCTGCTCTCGATCGCGCTCCATCCGAAGTACGCGAAGAACCACCGCTTCTTCGTCTACTTCAACGACAAGAGCGGCGACGTGCGCGTCTTCGAGTTCCGCTCCAACGGAACCGTCGGGCTGCCCGGCACCGCCAAGTCGCTGCTGCGCGTGGGGCACCGCGAGTTCAGCAACCACGACGGGGGCCAGCTCCAGTTCGGCCCGGACGGCAGGCTCTACGCCGGGACCGGCGACGGCGGCTCGGGCGGAGATCCGCACAACCATGCGCAGAACCTGAGCTCGCGCCTCGGCAAGCTGTTGCGCCTGAACGTGGACAAGCGTGGGGCACGCTGGCAGATCATCGGCTACGGGCTGCGGAACCCGTGGCGCTTCTCGTGGGACCGCGTCACGCGCGATCTCTACATCGGTGACGTGGGGCAGGGCGAGTGGGAGGAGGTCGACGTCCGCACGCCAGTCCAGCAGCGAGGCTTGAACAACTACGGCTGGCGCGTCTGGGAGGGCCGCTCGCGCTACACGTCCGGGCAGCGGGTGAACCAGCGCGGGAAGCTCGTGTCCCCGATCGTCGTCTACAGCCACAACACCGGCGGCTGTTCGATCACCGGCGGGTACGTCTACCGCGGGTCCGCGGTGCCGGCGGCGCGCGGACGCTACTTCTACGGCGACTACTGCACCGGCACGATCTGGAGTCTGCGGGCGGTGAGGGGAAAGCTGCGCGGCGTCCGGAAAGAGCCGTTCAAGGTCCCGAGCCTCTCCTCGTTCGGCCAGGACGCCGCAGGCGAGCTCTACGCCACCTCACTCGACGGCACGGTCTATCGTCTGGGCCGGTAATGCGCCCGGTGCTCGCGGCGGCCTTGCTCGCGCTCGGCGCGGCAGGCGCCTGCGGCGGCTCGCAGGCATCGAAGAGTGCCACCGTTCGCGCCGGCGGCGACTGGACCCGGTTCGGGTACGACGCAGCCCGCCATAACTCGGGCCCGGCCCGAACCGGAATCACGGCTGCGAATCTCGATCGTCTGCAGCGGCACCGGGTGCGCCTCCCGGGAACGGTCGACTCCTCGCCGGTCTATCTCCGCGCGGCACGAGTGGGCGGCCGGAAACACGACGTCTTCATCGTCACCACCTCGTACGGAAAGACGCTCGCCGTCGACGCGGCTTCGGGCTCGCGTCTGTGGATTTTCACGCCGGCCGGCTACGCGTCGTGGGCCGGCGGCGAGAGGATCACGAACGCAACCCCGATCGTCGCTCCCGGGCGCCGCTACGTCTACGCGGTCGCCCCGGACGGACGGATCCACAAGCTGCGGACGGCGAGCGGCCAGGAGGTGCGCTCCGGAAACTGGCCCGCCAGGATCACGCGTCTGCCGACGCGCGAGAAGATCGCTCCGGCGCTGAACTACGCGCGCGGGCTGGTGCTCGCGGCGACCGGGGGCTACATCGGCGACGCGCCGCCCTACCAGGGGCACGTGGCCGCGATCTCGGCCCAGACCGGGCGGATCGTCCACGTCTGGAACGCGCTCTGCAGCAATCGACCCGGCCTGCTCGAGCCGCAAACGTGCTCCGAGAGCGGTGCTGCCATCTGGGCGCGTGCGGGCGTCGTCGTCGATCCCGCCACCGGCCGGCTCCTCGTCGCCACGGGTAACGGCCGGTTCGACGGCGCGCGTAACTGGGGCGACAGCGTCCTGCTGCTCTCACGCGAGGCAGGGCAGCTGCTGCGGAGCTGGACACCGCGCGACCACGCCGCTCTCGAAAGCGGCGACGTCGATCTCGGCTCGACCGCCCCGGCGCTCCTCGGATCGACCCTGGCGGCCCAGTCCGGCAAGGACGGGAAGATTCACCTCCTCCGCCTGCCGAACCTGGGCGGAAAGGGGCGCGTCGGGGGCGAGCTGCAGACGATCTCTGCGCCCGGAGGCGACGGCGTCTTCTCGGCGATGGCCGTTCAACGGGCGAAGGGCTCGACTCGCCTGTTCGTGACCACCTTCTCCGCAACCTGGGCCTACGACCTCAGGAACGGCCGCCTTCGCGTCGCCTGGCGCCGGCCGCGAGCGGGGACGAGCCCGGTTCTCGCGGGTGGGCTCCTCTACGTCTACGACCCCGGCGGCGGTCTCAGCGTTCTGCGACCGGCCACCGGCGCCCTGCTCGAGGAGCTGCCCGCCGGCTCCGGGCACTGGAACAGCCCGATCGTGACGGACGGGCGGGTTGCGCTTCCGGAAGGCGATGCCAACGATCACCGCACGTCCGGCGTCCTCGACATCTACCGCCTGCGATGAGACTCGCGGCCGCGCTGCTCGCAGCTTGCGCGGTCGCGGTGCCGCTCGCGGCGGCGAGGGACGATCGAACCGAGCTTCGGTTCCGCCCGTTCGCCTCGGGGCTTCGGGGTGCCTGGTGGATCGGTGCCCCGCGAAGCGAGCCGAACCGGCTCTACGTCGCGCAGAAGGCCGGGAGCGTCCGGGTGCTGGTGAACGGTCACCTGCGCGGTGAGCCGTTCCTCGACATCCGCGGCCTCGTCGGCAGCCCCGGGCCCGAGCAGGGGCTCTTCTCCGTCGCGTTCCACCCGCGGTACGCGGCCAATCACCGCTTCTACGTGGCCTACGCCGACAACCGCGGCGACACGCGCGTTGTCGAGTACCGCTCGAACGGCGTCCGCGCGGTACGGCCCCTGCGCCGGCTGCTGTTCGCTCGCCAGCCGTACTCGAGGCACAGCGGCGGCCAGCTCCAGTTCGGCCCGGACGGCCTCCTCTACGTCGGCATCGGCGACGGGGGAGGCAGCGGCGACCCGGGGAACCGCGCGCAGAAGCTGTTTACGAATCTCGCCAAGCTGCTCCGCATCGACGTCGACCGGCGGCTGGCGCGCTGGCAGGTCATCGGCTACGGCCTCCGCTTCCCGTGGCGCTTCTCGTTCGACCGGGCGACCGGCGACCTCTACCTCGCCGACCGCGGCGAGAAGCGCTGGGAGGAGCTCGACGTGCGCCGCCGCGCGAAGCTGGGCCGTCTCGCCAACTACGGCTGGTCGCGCTACGAGGGCAACGCGCCCTACAAGGCGGTCGCGCTCAACCAGCGCGGGGAGCTCGTCTTCCCGGTGGTCGTCCACCCGCATCGTGAGGACGACCCGCTCGAGGCCTGTCTGATCACCGGCGGCTTCGTCTACCGCGGCACGGCGGTCCCGTCGGCCCGCGGCCGCTACGTCTACGGAGACGCGTACACCGGCGAGGTCTGGAGTCTGCGCCTCTCGGGCGGCAAGGTGACCGGCGTGCGACGCGAGCCCGGGGTGTTCCCCGGCCTCTCGACGTTCGGCGAGGATGCGCGCGGAGAGCTCTACGCGGCGGCGCCCCGGGTGGGCCGCATTTACCGCCTGACGCGTTAGCCCGTCCGCCTACGGCGGACCTGCGGGCCCTGCTGGCCGAGCGCCGCATAGGCCAGCGCCTGCAGCGACTCGTTCAGCGAACGCAGCTCGTGCGCCAGGGCGAGGTAGCCCTCGGTGTGGTCGAGCCGGCGGTTCAGCTGCTGGAGCTCGGCGCGCAGGCCGTCGAGCCGCTCGAGCACCGCGTCGAGCTGCCGGTCGTCGAGAATCTTCTGGTCAGCCACCCTGCGATTGTACGGAGAGCTCGGCCGCCGACCGGAGCACGTGCGCATCCGGGCCGAGCGAGGCGAGCAGCCGCTCGAGCGCGCCGGATCCCGTCTCAAGCGCGTCGATCCGCCTGCTCGCGCCGAGGTGGGCGAGCGCGACGCGTGCGAGCGGCTCCGGCGCGTCGGTGAAGACGCCGATCCGCGCCCCCTCGGCGCTGAGCCGCCGCAGGGCCGCCGCGGCGCCGGCGTCCGGCCGCAGGTAGACCGGGGCGCGGTCCTCGGCGAAGCGCGTGAGCAGGTCGCGCCAGTTCGGCAGCGCCTCGTCGAGCAGGGCCGCCGCCTCGCCGCGGTCGCCGGGCAGCTCGATCTCCAGCCGCGCTCGCCGCGAGACGTCCTCGACCCAGTCGCGCCAGAGCGGGCGCGTGTCGCCGAGGGCGCCGTCTAGGTCGATCGCGACGGCGTCCACAGCCTGGTTGCGTGGAGAACGAGCAACCCGAGCGCGAGCCCCGCCGCGTCCATCGAGACGTCGAACGGCGAGGCATGCCTCCCGCGGACGAACTCCTGGTGCAGCTCGTCGGTCGCTGCGTACGCGAGCCCGAGCAGGAACGAGGGCAGCTCTCGTTCGAGGGCGCGGAAGAGCAGGAGCGCGAGGACCGCGTACTCCGAGGCATGGGCGCACTTGCGCAGGACCGTGTCCCAGACGCCGAGGTCGGTGGCGAGATGCGGGACCGAGGAAAAGGCGAAGATCACCGCCGCCCAGAAGACGACGGGGCCCCAGAGCGAGAGTCGCCGCGGAAGCTGCATCGAGCGGCAATGGTAGGCTCTCCGCCGTTAGGCGAGCGGTGAGGGAACCCGGTGCAAATCCGGGACGGTCCCGCCGCTGTGAGGGGAGACGCTCCCGCGCCGAAGTGCCACTGGCCGTCAGGCCGGGAAGGCGGCGCCGGAGGGAGCCCCGAGTCAGAAGACCTGCCGCCCGCCACGACACCCGAACCCCTCGCGGAAGGAGGATTCGTGTCAAGGCGTCTCTCCAGCTTCCTCGCCGCCGGCGTGGCGGCGCTCCTGATCGTGCCCGCGGCTTCGGCCCTGCGGGTGCACGTGCGTGTCGAGGGCAAGACGCGCACCATCTACGGCTCGACCGAGCCGACGCTCACCGTCCGCGCGAACGCGCTCGACGCGCTCGAGTCGGCCAGCATCGCGGGCGAGTTCTACTACCACGTCAAGGCCTCGGGCTTCGGGCCCTACGTCGACCAGGTCGGCCGCTACCTTGCGGCCGGCTCCAACGGCTGGGTCTTCAAGGTGAACGGTGTCTCACCGCCGGTCGGGGCCGACGTGGTGCAGTTGAAGGACGGCGACGGCGTGCTCTGGTACTGGGCGACCTTCGGGCCGACCGGCGGGCCGCTGACGCTCCTGTTGAAGGCCGGAAAGAAGCGTGACTGCTACCGCGTGCTCTCGCAGGCCGACACCGGTAAGACGACGGTGGCGCGGAGGGCCCGGCTGCACGTGGGGAGCCGAAGCGTGCTCGCACGTACCGGCTCGGCCTGCGTCGGCGCCCATCGCGGGCTCGTGACCGCGACGCTGAAAGGCGCCGTTCGCTCGAACGCGGTGCGGTGACGCGGCTGGCACTCGCCGCTGTCCTCGCGGCCGCGCTCGCCGGCTGCGGCTCGACCGCGGGCGGCGCGGGCCGCGCGACGGTCTGGGTCACCCGCGACCGCGGCGCGCACGTGCTGCGCGTCGCGGGTGTCCCGGCCGGCGGCTCGGCGATGCAGGCGCTCGATCGCGTGGCGTCGGTGAAGACCCGCTTCGGCGGGCGCTACGTCCGCGAGGTCGACGGCCTCGAGGAGCGCGGCCGTCGCGCGTGGTTCTACTACGTCAACGGCTACCTGGCCGACCGCAGCGCCGCGGACTACCGCCTCGCCTCAGGAGACGTGGAGTGGTGGGACTACCGATCGTGGCGCGATCCGTTCGACGACGCGGTCGTGATCGGTGCGTTCCCGGAGCCGTTCCGGCACGGCTATGACGGCCGGCGGCGGCGCACGGTGGTGGTTTCCTCCAATCGCGCGCTCGGCAGGCGGATCGCGCGGCTCGTCGGCGGGCGTCTCGCTCGCATCGCGTCCCCGGGGGCCAACGTGATCGAGATCGCGCGCGCGGCGCGGCCGCGCTTCCGGGCCGAACTGCGGCGGCCGGGGCCCGGGTCGCCGGTGCGGTTCGTCCTCGACGAGACGTTCGCGAGCCGGCTGCTCGCTCGACCCGGTCTCGCCCGCCACCGGTACTCGGTTCCATGAGCCCGGCGCCCGCAGCCGCGCTCCTTGCAGGGCTCGCTGCCGCGGCTCTGCTCGCCGACCGCATCGTCTCCGTCGCCGCGATCGCGGCGGTTCTGCTCCTCGTGTGCCTGCGCGGACCCGCTGGACGGCGCCGCCTCTATCTCGTCGGTGCTCTCGGCTCTGGGCTCGCCGTCTTCCTGCTGACACCGTTTGTCTCCACGATCGGCTGGCACGTCCTCTGGAGCGGGCCTTCCGTACCGGTGCTCGGCCGCCTCGACGTGACCCGGGAGGAGCTGCGCAACGGGCTCTTCCAGGGGCTGCGGCTGACCGCGGTCGGGCTCGCCTTCGCCGCGTACGCGCTGTTGCTCGACCACGACAGGCTCGTGCAGGCCGCCGGGTTTGCGCGTCGCTCTGTGCTCGCGATTGCACTGGGGACGCGGCTGGTGCCGACCCTCGAGCGCGACGCGGCCGGGCTGGTCGAGGCGCTGCGCGGGCGCGGGGTCGAGGTGACCGGCGCGCGCGGGAGGGCGCGGCTCGTGGCGCCTCTGTTGGCCGGCTCGCTCGAGCGTGCGCTGAACCTTGCCGAGGCGATGGAGGCGCGTGGCTATGGACGGCCGGGCGCGACACGCGCACCGCGCCCGCCCTGGGGCGTACGTGAGCGAGGCGCGCTCCTGCTGGCCGGCCTGCTCGTCGCGATCGGGGCGCTATGGCTCTAGCCTCTGTTCGAGCCCTCTCGTACAGCTATCCCGGAGCGCAAGAGGCGCTCAGCGGGTGCTCCCTCGAGCTCGAGCCCGGCGAGGTCGTGGCGCTGCTCGGGCCCTCTGGCGGGGGCAAGTCGACGCTCCTGCGCGCGCTTGCGGGCCTCGTGCCGCACTTCCACGGCGGGCGCTTCTCCGGGCGGGTCGAGGTGGCCGGACTCGACACGCGCCGTTCCCGGCCGGCGGAGCTGGCGGGCACCGTGGCCACGCTCTTCCAGGATCCAGAGGATCAGGTCGTCTTCACGCGCGTGGCATCCGAGGTCGCCTTCGGACTCGAGAACCTAGGCACGCCGCCGGCCGAGATCCCGCCCCGAGCGACCGAGGCCCTCGCCGCGATCGGCGCAGCCCACCTCTCGGAGCGGCCGATCGCAGAGCTCTCGGGCGGCGAGCTTCAGCGCGTCTGCCTCGCGTCGGTCCTGGCGCTCGAGCCCCGGCTCCTGTTGCTCGACGAGCCGACCTCGCAGCTCGACCCGGACGGCGCGGCCGCGGCGATCGAGCTAGCCCGTTCGAGCGGCGCCGCGGTGGTCGTCTCCGAGCAGCGTCCGGACCGCGTGCTCGAGGCCTGCGACCGCGTGCTCTTCGTCGAGGCGGGCCGGATCCGCGAAGGCGAGCCGCTCCCTGCGGCCTGGCTTCCGCGCGAGGTGCACCTGCCGGCCTCGGAGCCTGCCGACGCAGCCGTCTGCCGGCTCGGGGACGTCTCTTTTGCCTACGACGCTCTGCCGGTCGTCGAGGGGGCGTGCATCGAGCTCGGACGAGGCGAGATCGTCGCGCTCGTCGGGCCGAACGGCTCCGGCAAGACCACGCTGGCGAAGCTCGCTGCGGGGTTGCTCGAGCCCGACACAGGCCACGTCGAGCGGCACGGGCGCGCCTGCTACCTCTCGCAGGACCCGGGGCGCTACCTCGTTCGCGAGCGAGCCGACGAGGAGGTCGCGCTCGCGGTGGACGGCGACCTAGCCCGTTCCCGCCGCGCGCTGGCCGCCGTCGGTCTGGCCGGGTTCGAGGAGCGGCATCCGCGTGACCTCTCGAGCGGCGAGCGGGAACGGCTGGCGCTCGCGGCGGTCCTCGTCGCCGACCCCGACCTGCTCGTCCTCGACGAACCCACCCGTGGCGTCGACCCGGAGCGCAAGGACGAGCTCGCGGCGCTCCTGCGCGTCCAGGCGCCGGGCCGCGCCACGCTCGTCGTCACGAACGACCTCGTCTTCGCATCGGAGGTCGCCGACCGATGCGTGTCGACCGGCGCACGTGAGGTCGCCCTTGCCTAAGGTCGCCGGAATCGGCGCCCTCGCGGCCGCACTCGCGGCGGCAGCCTGGACGGCCGTCTCGCCGGACGACGCGGCGCTGGCGCTTCTGCTGGTCGCGGCAGCGCTGATCGTCGCAGGGGCAGCATGGCTCGAGACCGGCCCGGGCTCGAGCAAGGAGATCGTCCTGATCGCGACGCTGGCCGCCGCGGCCGCCGCGGGCCGCGTCCTGTTCGCCGCCGTGCCCAACGTGCAGCCGGTGACGGTGATCGCGGTGGTGGCGGGCGTCGCGCTCGGGCCGCGGGCAGGGATGAGCGTCGGCGGCCTCGCGGCGCTGATCTCGAACTTCTACCTCGGCCAGGGCGCGTACACGCCGTGGCAGATGCTGGCGTGGGGCGGATGCGGTCTGCTCGGCGGCCTGGCCGCCCCGCTCCTGCGCCGCCGCGTGCCGCTCGCGCTCACCTGCTTCGCGCTCGGCTTTGCCTTCGATGCGGTGATGGACGCGTGGGAGTGGCTCAGCTTCTACCCGCACACGTGGCAGGCGTTCACGGCGCTGTACGTGCGCGGGATCTGGTTCGACCTCGCGCATGGCGGAGGGAACCTCGTGCTCGCGCTGGTGGTGGGGCCGGAGCTGCGGCGGCTGCTCGAGCGCTACGCGCGGCGGCTGAAGGCGGAGGTCGTGTGGGCCTGAGGCTCGTCGTTGCAACGGCGCTCGCCGCGACCCCGGCCGGTTTCCTCCACGCGCACCAGGCCGCGAGCGGCGCGTTCGCCGAGCCGGGCGGCTCGCCGGGGCCGCTGCTCACCGCCTGGGCCGCGCTCGGGCTCCGTGCGACCGGGGCCGACACCGGCCGCGCGCTCGACTACCTTGTAGCCAACGAGGACCAGCTGAGCGAGACGACCGACGTCGAGCTCGTCGCGCTGGCGGAAAGTGCGCTCGGCCGGCGGCCAATACGGCTCCTCGCCCGCATCCGCGCCGCCCGGCGGCCGAACGGACGCATCGGCCCAAGCGTCAATTCGACGATCTGGGGCATCCTCGCGCTCCGGCAGGCCCGGGCGCGGGCGCCGCGGGCCGCAGTGCGGTTCGTCCTCCGCCGCCAGGCCCGCAACGGCGGCTGGGCCTGGTACGAGGGCGGTC
>Ga0307320_10000537_pt1 | contig 13647 bp, 12 predicted proteins | sample ER_DNA_369_FD_194495 | JGI IMG/M metagenome (GOLD analysis project Ga0307320, IMG submission 194495) | Bulk soil microbial communities from the East River watershed near Crested Butte, Colorado, United States - ER_DNA_369 | ecosystem: Environmental > Terrestrial > Soil > Floodplain | place...
TGGATCTCCGGCGTCGAGCGGTAGTTCTCCTCCAGTCGGAAGACCTGGCCGCGCGCACGCAGCAGGTACTCCGGCGTCGCACCGGTGAACGAGTAGATCGACTGGTAGTCGTCGCCGACGACGCACAGCTCGTCCCGGCCGCCGAGCCAGCGCTCGAGCAGCGACTGCTGGAGCAGGTTCACGTCCTGGTACTCGTCGACCGTGAACGCGCGGTAGCGGTCGCGGAACGTCGTCGCCGCCTGCTCGTCCTCGTCGTAGAGCCGGATCGCGAGCTCGAGCAGATCCTCGAAGTCGATCCGGCCCTGGCGCTCCTTCTGCGCCTCGTAGCGGCGGAAGACGGAGACGATCAGGTCGGCCGGCGCCGGCGGCTCGTGGGTGCCGAGCCTCTCGAGGTACGTGTCGGGCGTCAGCCGCCGGTTTTTCGCCCACTCGATCTCGGAGGCGAGGTCGCCGAGCGGCCGGAACTTGTACGGCGGCGGCAGCGAGCGCCGGATCGGCTGGAGCATCAGCGCCTTCGAAGGGAGGATCTGCCCGAGCCGGTCGCCGGCGAAGTAGCGCAGCTGCGCGAGCGCCGCCGAGTGGAACGTCCGCGCCTGGACGCCGCCTACGCCCAGCCGCTCGAGCCGCGTGCGCATCTCGCCGGCGGACTTGTCCGTGAAGGTGACGGCGAGGATCTCCGTCGGCCGGAACGTCCCGGTGAGAACCTGGTTTGCGATCCGGTGCGTGATCGTGGTCGTCTTGCCCGAGCCGGCGCCGGCCAGGATCACCACCGGGCCGCGCACCGCTTCGACGGCGGCGCGCTGCTGCGGGTTCAGGCCTTCGAAGACGTCCACCAAGCGAGCTTACGGGCGACGTCGGCGGGGTCTCAAACGAATCTGGAACTTCGCTGGCTAGAGTCGCGATGTGGCCGGTCTGACGGCTGAACAGATCGCCGAGCTCGTCCCCTGCCCGCCCGAAGAGGTGGCGCGTCTGGAGGAGCTCGGGATCCTCGACGACCACCGAACCGGCGGGCACTTCGCCCCGACCGCCGTGCACGTCGTCCGGCTGATGAGCTCGTTCGAGGCCGCGGGCGTGCCGCTCGACGACGTCGCGCGCGGCCTGGCCGCCGGGGAGCTTTCCTTCCCGCTCGGGCTGTTCATGCCGGAGCCGGCCGCGCTTTCCGAGACGTACGACGAGCTGGGAGCTCGTCTCGGCCGCGAGCCCGAGCTCCTGCGCCGCTTGAGCCGCGAGCTCGGGGTGCCGCCGGCGGAGGGCGACCGGATCCGCGACGAGGACGCCGAGCTCATCCAGCTGCTCGTCACGACGCTCGACCTCGCCGACGACGAGGAGCTGTCGCGTTTCGCGCGGCTCTACGGCGGCAGCATCCAGCGGCTCGTCACCTCGGGCCTCCAGTTCTTCGACCGGGCGGTGAGCCAGCGCGTCGGCGGCTTTGACGTCCCGGCGGACGAGCAAGACCGATTGATCTTCGAGCGAGCGGGCCGGTACACGGTGCTGGTCGCCTCGATCGTTCCGTGGCTGCAGCGACGACACCGGGAAGCTGCCGTGCTCGAGTACCTGGTCGCGGCGACGGAGCGGTTCATGGACGAGCGCGGGATCAGGGCGATTCCCCCGAGAGATCCCCCGGCGATCGCATTCCTCGACTTGACCGGCTATACGGCGCTCGCGGACGAGCGCGGTGACGAGGCCGCGGCGGCCCTGGCGGTCTCGCTCGCGCACGCGGTCGACGGGGCGGCGCGGGAGCGGGGCGGCCGGCCCGTGAAGTGGCTCGGGGACGGTGTCATGTTCCACTTCAACGAGCCGGGCAACGCCATCCTCGGCGGGCTCGATCTCCTCGAGCAGACGGAGAACGCGGTGCAGGTGCCGGCTCGGATCGGGATCAACGCCGGGACAGTGATCGAGCAGGAAGGCGACTTCTTCGGGCGGACGGTCAACGTCGCGGCACGGATCGCGGACTATGCGCGGCCGCACGAGGTGCTCGTCAGCGAGGAGGCGCGGACGGCCGTCGACGGCGTCGAGTTCGAGCCTGTGGGCGACGTGCCGCTGAAGGGGATCGCGCTACCCGTCACCCTCCACCGAGCTACGCGGGCCTAGAGCGTCACGGGCTCGCGGCGGTCGATGCCCGTGCCGTGCTCCGGGTCGCGGCCGGCGATCAGGACGAAGTGCTCCGCGGCCGTCGCTTGGTAGAGCCGGTGGGGCGAAGGCGGCTGGACGTCGCTGAGCTGCCAGCCGGGGCCCTCGTTCGTTCGTGACTGCCGATCGAAGATCTCGATGCCGCGCTCGAGCTCGGCGCCAGTCAGCTCCTGTGCCCTGCCGCGGATGAAGACGGCTCCGGCGGCTCCTATCGCGACCGACGGGTCGTAGATCGCGACCGCGACCTCCGGACGCGCCTCGAGGTTCTGGGAGTGTCGCGTCTCGTGCGCCGAGACCCAGTGGAAGTGCCGGTAGTCCTCGCACGCGAACCAGACGGGGGAGACCCACGGATGGCCGGTCTCGTCCGCGGTTCCGAGGGCCATGTACTTCGTCTCGTCGATGATGCGCCTGGCATGGATGGCGAGTTCGGTCATTGTCCTCCCTTGTGAGAGTGCTGGACAGGATTACCGAGGAGGAGATGATCGAGGTCTTCTCCGCAGGGGCTTCAGTCGCGACGACCGACCCGCTCACCCGCGGCTGGTGGAGAGGGCGGCATGACCTCCAGAGCGCACTGCAGACTGCGTCCTTGTATCGCAGATGCGTCGGGATTAACCTCGGGGGCGCGGTTGAGGCGCGTCTCAACTGACAACAGGTACCCGCTAAGCCGGAGACGGGATGCTGGCCGCCGCTGCTCGAAGGATCGCGATCGGACTAGCACTGTTCGTCGGGTGTCTCGTGTCCCTGGCAGCGATGTTTCTGCTTCTGATCGTCGCGATCGCCGCAGTTGCCGGCGATTCGAGCCCACAGCAGCATTCGCCGGTTCGCGGAACCATTGCCGCCATTTCGACGCTGTTGCTTGCGACGCTCATCGTTTCTTTTTTCGTCTGGCTGGGTGCACGTCTCGTTGTCGGCTGGGCGCTGCCGTTCTGGAAGATCCCGCTGGCTGTTGCGCCACTCCTTTTCATCGGGTTGGCATTTGCGGTTCCGAGCAAGCCACCCGATCCCTCGCTGGGCGCCGCAAGGTTCCTCAAGGAGAAGTGGGGCACCGTTCGCTTTGACCTCTTGCTCGTGGTGGATCCGGGTGACCGCGGCGGAAAAGCAGCAATTCGGGAGGCTCGACGGAACGGTCTACTCCGAACCGCACCAGGGCCAAGGTGGGACGTGCGGTACGGAATCGCCGTCCTCGACCCGCTTCCCGACCAACTGGGCCGGTGGCGGCTGGCCCAGCGTTTTACGGGCACACGGCGAGCGGCTGCGGCCTCTCTAGCGAGCATCCCCCCGGCACGCCGACCGCCGGCGTATGGCGGCTACGGCCGGCTGCTCCACGACGTGCTCCGCCCAGGACTGGGTTGGAGGGTCTCGGTCACCGGTGGGCAGCAGGTGATCGTTTTCTTTTTCGACCGCTTGCCGTCGAGCGAGGAGCTTGACTCAGCCGTCAGGCGCGAGAAGGAGCTCAGAAGGAAGCGGACGCTCCAGGCCTGTCGGGAGCGCCGCCCACCGGAGATGACGCTGCAGCAATGCCTCGTGTTGTTCGGCACGGATCCGCTGCCCGGCCCGGGCACGCCGCTGCCCTGGCTTCCTTCCTGGCAGGAGCTCCAGATCCGCTCGGCTGCGGACGGGCCACGACTCGTGGTCGTCACGACGGACGGGAATCGCGACCGTCAGAAGGACTGGCGGGCGCGCTTGGCGACAGTGCGACACGGGCGTCTTGTTGTCCTGCCTCGGGGGCGCACCGAGAATCCGGTGGTTGAAGCGGAGCGCGCCGCAACCACGCTCGAGTCGCCGGAGGCTTTGCGGCTTGCATTTCGATATCGACCACACCTGCTGTTCGACACAGCCGAGCGGTTCGGCCCACGTGATGTCGACGGCTTCCTTGCAGAGTCGCCTGGACCGGTTGGTTGTCCGACCGACGGGTCACGCGGGTGTAGTCCCGTCGATTCCGGCTACACGATTCTTAGGGAGTACGACCACCTGAACCTGCCTGGCGGAGCGAGATCCGGAGCCGATCTACCGACGGACCTTCAAGCGACGGAGAAGCAACGAATCTATTTCCACTCGTTCGTCACGAACAAGAAGGGTCCCCAGGACTACCGGCTCCACCTGGATTACTGGTGGTTCCTCCGGTTCAACGTCTCGCCTGTCCGGACCCGCGAGAACTGTCTCGCCGGAGTCTCCATCAGTGACGCCACCTGCTTCGATCACGAAGGAGACTGGGAGGGGATCACGGTCACTGTTCAGATGCGTGACGGTCACCTACGACCGGACAGCGTCACCTATGCCGGACACCGCGAACTCCAGCAGTACGGTTGGGGGGAGCTCGACGATGCAGGGGTCATTCGTGGCGACACTCACCCCGCGGCCTTCATCGCCTATGGAAGCCACGCGGCATACCCGTTCCCGTGTTTCGGCTCCCAGCGGTTCCTCGGCGGCTGTAACCAAGGAGACGTCAAGCTCTTCAAGCTCTTCTCGATCCCCGAAGGTCGACACAACGGGCGGGAGGCATGGCCGTTCAACGATGACGCCGAATGCCGCAAGGCGTCCTGTCTCGTTCCGTTGCCTCGCGGGCCGAGGGGACCCGCCCTCTGGAATGCGTTCGACGGTCATTGGGGCCAGGCCGAGTGCACCCTCGTGGGACGCTTCTGCGAGAAGACGGAAGGGCCTTCCACCCCTGCAGCGCAGACGCGCTACTGGAATCCGGACGCGGCGCACCGGCGTTCAGTGTCCGATGCCGCGCGAGCCCTACACGTACGTTAGGCCCGGCGCCGGTGGATGACCGCCTGTATCTCCTCATCAAGAGCACGTCGCTCGTCAAGCAGCCGACTGACCTGATCGCTCAGCTTCGCAGCGCTGGGCACGTCGTCGCGGAAGCCTGCTCGGAAGTCGGAGATCGCGCCATATGTTCGCGCGACTTCCTCCCACAACAGTCTGCCCGCGTCGCTGCGCAAGGCGAGACCCGCGAATGCATTCTTGCTCGCCAGCCAGTCGCCCAGTGTTAAACGCCCTCTGAGCTCGCCGACGTCATCGAAAGTCTCTAACCGGTCACGGTTTTCCCCGAGTTCAGCAGCCACGACGCCGATCGCGGCATGAAGCTGCCGACGGGCCCTCTGCTTATCGAGGTGAACTGAGACCCAATACGTGCCAAAGACCGTGAAGAGCGCTCCTAACGCCGCGCCCACCACGCCTCCGATGATGGTCTCCATGGAGCATGACCATAGTAGTGCCGACGCGCCAAAGCGCGCGCCGGCGTTGCCACATTAGGAACTGTGACCGCGGGTCCACGGTCGGCTCCGTTCTAGCTCTTGTTTCCTCGGACGGCCCGCGCTATCACCGGGGAAGCGACAGAAGGGGGTTTGAGCATGTCCAGGATCGCGTACCTGTTTCTCGCTGCGGCCGTCTTCGCTCTCCTCGGCACCGGCGCCGGCGCCGCCGTCCGGACCACGAGTCACGACTCGCCCGTGCTCACCCACGGCGTCGTGGTCGGGGATGTCACGGCCGACACCGCCGTCCTCTGGGGCCGGGCCGACCGTGAGGGGACGCTGAAGGTCCATCTCTCCGGCGGCAAGCATCACGGCGCGGCGCGGCTGGAATTCCGCGCCGCGGACGACTACACGGGGCAGGCCGTGCTCGACGGCCTGAGGCCCGGCACGACCTATCGCTACCGGGTCGGCTCGGAGCACGGCTCGTTCCGGACTGCGCCTGCGTCTGGAGACGCGGCGCCGGTGCGGCTTGCCTTCGGCGGCGACGTCGCCGGCCAGAACGTCTGCCGGGATACCGCCGAGGGGTTCCCGATCATGGGGACGATCCGCGCGAAGAGACCGGACGTCTTCGTCGGGCTCGGCGACATGATCTACGCCGACAACGGGTGTAGCTCGCCGGGTCGCTTCGGCAACGCACAGGTGCCGGGGCCCGGCCCGGCGGCGGACCTCGCCACCTACTGGGCCCACTGGCGGTACAACCGGGCCGATGGGGCGTCCCAGCGGCTGCTCGAGAGCACGAGCTACGTCGGCGTCTGGGACGACCACGAGGTCGTGGACGACTTCGGCCCGTTGAACGACACCCGCTCGACGCCGCCCTACACGCCGGGCGTCCACCTGCTGCCGATCGGCCTCGAGGCGTTCCTCGACTACATACCGATCGCGATCGCGCCGAACACGCCCAAGCGGCTGTACCGGTCCTTGCGCTGGGGCAAGCACGTCGAGCTGTTCGTGCTCGACAACCGGCAGTACCGAGACGCGAATGCGGCGACCGACAGCCCCGACCGGCCGAAGACGATGCTTGGCCGCGAGCAGCTCACGTGGCTGAAGGAGAGCCTCGCCGCCTCCGATGCCACCTGGAAGGTGATCGTCTCGAGCGTCCCGATGTCGATCCCGACCGGGTTCCCCGCGACCGCTCCTCGCGACGGCTGGGCGAACTTCGGCGGGACGACCGGCTTCGAGCAGGAGCTGCTCGACATCCTCCGGTTCATGGAACAGCACGGGGTCGTCAACACGGTCTGGCTCACCACGGACGTCCACTTTGCCGAGGTGTTCCGGTACACGCCGTTCCCCGGGTTCGTCGTCCACGAGCTGGTGACCGGGCCGCTGAACGCCGGCATCTTCCCGAACGCTGACGTCGACCAGACGCTGAACCCACTGGTGCTGTTCGGCCCGCGGCCTGCCGTGGCGCCGACCACCTGGAACGGGGCAAAGGACGCGTTCAACTTCGGGACTGTCGAGGTGGACCGCGGCGGGCGGCTGACGGCGACGATCGTCAACACCGCCGGGGAGACCCTCTACTCGCTGACGCTCATGCCCCGATAGGTCGCCAGCTCATTCCGAAGCGAGCGCACCTCCTCCTCGAGTCGCGCGACTCGCGACTCGAGGGAATCCGGGGCGGGCTCTGAGGGGGCCTCCTCGTCGCCGCCGAGCAGCTGGACGTAGCGCTGCTCCTTCTGGCCTGGCCGGCGGGAGGGTCGGGCGACGAGCTCGCGCCCAATCAGCGTGTCGAGGACGACGTCCACGTCGGCCGGCGACTCGAACTTGTACAACCGTTCCGTCCGCTGCTTCAGCTCGCCGGGCGTCTGCGGCCCGCGGAGCATCAGCACGGCCAGCAGGGAGAGCTCGGCGTCAGAGAGGCCGATGGCCTCCGGAAGCAGGTGGCGGTGCTTCACTGCCCGGCTACCGCTGCCGCTCGCGAGCCGCACCCAGCCCCGCCGCGAGAGCCGCTGGAGCGCGTCGCGGACGGTGGGCTCGTCGTAGTCGACGACGGGCTCGCGGTTGGTCGACTGGTTGCAGGCGAGCCGGAGCGAGTTCAGCGAGAGCGGGTAGGCGTCCGGTGTCGTCCGCTGCTTCTCGATCAGGCAGCCCAGCACCCGGAGCTCGACGGCGTCCGCGTCCACGGCGCCAGCCTAGGCGAGGCGGGGAGGGCGGTGGCTGCGCCGCCCTCCCCGCAGGATCCCTACGGTGTCACCGACGTCCAGCCGAAGATGTCGGTGTTCCCGAACGTCGCCGGACAGTCGCGCTGCGGCGCGGGCCGCGGCGTGTCGTCCGCCGTGGTCGCCGTCTGCACGCCGGCGCGCCACGCGTTGATCGCCGGGCAGACCGCCCCGTCGCGGACGTCGTTCCAGACCGCCGTCGCATACGTGTTCCCGGCGGCCGCGTACACGTAGTCGCCGAGGAACTCGAGCACGAGGTTGTTCTGGCTCGAGGCTCGCGGGTCGCCGACAGCACCGCGGTGGACAGGGGTGAAGCCGCCCACGGCTCCTCCGGCTACCGATGCGTGCTCGACTACTCCCACGAGCCCGCGCGGCGAGGTGGTGTCGTTCCGGAACGGCGTCGTGAACGCGTTGTAGACGACCCAAACGTTCGTGCCGGTCGGTGAGATCGCCGGCGCGGCGTAGAGGCCGCGGTCGCCCGCCGTCTGAATCGGCCGTGGCGCCGTCCAGCTCCCTGGGACGCCGCCTGCGGTCGAGGTCGTGAACATCACGGCCTCGTTGTTTACTCCGTTACGACCGTCGGCCCAGGCGTTGACGATCCGGTTCGTCGCGCCTGCGCCGGTCGGAGCGCCGTTCGCGATCGAGACGCTCGGTGAGGCGGCGAGGTCGTTCCTCGCCCCCGCGAGGCCGTCTTCGACGCACCGGAGCCCGGTTCCGTCGAAGTTGAGCGCGAAGCACGGGTCGACGACCGTGTAGAGCTCCATCGGCTTCGTCCAAGTGGCCCCGCCGTCGAACGACTTGACGAGGAAGTGGGTTCCGGTCGTCGGGAAGCCCACCTTCGCCGCGTTCTGGAACTCCTCCCACAAGACGTAGACGACGCCGTGAGAATCCGTGCGGACCGTGCACCCCGACTGGCCGAAGTGCTTGGCCGCCACGTTATGCGCCGGGCTCACATGCTGCTCGCTCCAAGTGGTCCCGCCGTCGCGCGAGGTGGCGACCACCATCGGCGCCGAGGAGCCGACGAACTTCGCGAGGCACACATAGACGTTTCCGAAGTGCGGGCTCGATGCGGCGTTGTCGGCCCAGATCTGCTCCTTGTCCGAGAACGTCGCCGAGCTCTGCTTGGTGACCTGGACCGGCTGCATCCAGGCCGCCTTGCCGGCCGGGCCGCCGGCCGCGGCGGCCTGCGGATTGTCGGTCCGGGACATGTAGATCGCCTCGAAGCCCTTGAAGGTCTCGTCCTTCTTGCTTCCGAGGTTCGAGGTCAGGTTCGCGTAGTACAGGCGCGAGCCGTTCGTCCACGAGAACCCGCCGGGGCCGGGGCGCGGCCCGAACGCGAGGGCCGGGTCGCCGTCGGAGACCAGGCCGTTCTCGAAGTACCAGGGCAGCGTGCCGATCAGGCCCGGGTGTGCCGTGCACGCGGCCGGCCCGAGGCAGTCGCGCGCGGTCAGCCCCGTGTACTCGGGCTGCGTCCAGTGGACGCCGCCATCGAACGAGAAGTAGATGCCCGAGACGCCCACGCCGGGCGTGAACGGGCAGGTGGTCGGATCGCCTGCGTTGCAGGCCTCCATGTCGATGTTGTCGTTGGCGCCGGCCGCGAGCACGAGCTCGTGGTTCGCGTCCATCGCGACCGCGGGCTCGTTCTGCTTGTTCTGCGAGAACCGCGTGGACGGGCTGGCGACCGAGACCTCGCGGTCGCCCGGCACCGCCATCGCGCCCGACGCGGTCAGCGCCAGAGCGGCTGCGACGGTTGCGAGCAGCCACAGATGCTTTCGCATACGTTCCCTCCCCTCGGGTTCGTTGCAAGTCGCATGAACCTTACGCCACCTCGGGAAAATCTGCCTGCCGCTACCCTCGGCGTCGGCCGTGGCGGACTACGTCTTCACGATGATCCGGGCCTCGAAGTTCTACGGGCCCGAGCGCAAGGTGCTCGACTCGATCACGCTGGCGTTCCTGCCCGGCGCGAAGATCGGCGTGCTGGGGCCGAACGGCGCCGGGAAGTCGACGCTGCTGCGGATCATGGCCGGCGTCGAGGAGCCGTCGAGCGGCTCGGCCGAGCTCTCGGCCGGGGCGTCCGTGGGGTTCCTTCCGCAGGAGCCCGACCTCGATCCCGCCAAGGATGTGCGCGGTAACGTCGAGGAGGGCGTGCGGGGGTTGCGGGACCTGCTGGATCGGTTCAACGAGATCTCGGCGGCGTTCGCCGAGCCCGACGCCGACTTCGACGCGCTGCTCGAGGAGCAGGGGAAGGTGCAGGAGCAGATCGACCGCGCCGGCGCCTGGGAGCACGACGCCCGGCTGGACCGCGCGATGGACGCGCTGCGTGTCCCGGATGGCGACCGAGACGTCACGACGCTCTCCGGCGGCGAGCGGCGGCGGGTCGCTTTGTGCAGGCTGCTTTTGTCCTCGCCGGACTTGTTGCTGCTGGACGAGCCGACGAACCACCTCGACGCGGAGTCCGTCGCGTGGCTCGAGCGGTTCCTGGCCGACTACGCTGGTACCGTCGTCGCCGTCACGCACGACCGGTACTTCCTCGACAACGTCGCGGGCTGGATCCTGGAGCTCGACCGCGGCAAGGGGATCCCATACGAGGGCAACTACTCCGGCTGGCTCGAGCAGAAGCAGACGCGGCTCGCGCACGAGGAGAAGCAGGAGTCAGCGCGGCGGCGCGCGCTCGCGCGGGAGCTCGAGTGGGTGCGTTCTTCGCCTGTCGCCCGCCACGCGAAGTCGAAAGCGCGGCTCGGCTCCTACGAGCGGCTGCTGGCGGAGGAGCGGAACGTGAAGCTCGACCGGGTCGAGATCCACATTCCGGCGGGGCCGCGGCTCGGCGACCTCGTCGTGGAGGCGAACGGCGTCTCGAAGGGCTTCGGTGACCGGCTGCTCGTGGAGGACATGACGTTCGCGCTGCCGCCGGGCGGCATCGTCGGCGTGATCGGACCGAACGGCGCCGGCAAGACGACGCTCTTCCGGATGATCGCCGGCGAGGAGCAGCCGGACGCGGGCGAGTTGCGGGTGGGGGAGACGGTCGAGCCGGCCTACGTCGACCAGTCGCGGGCGGGGCTCGATCCGACGAAGACGGTCTGGCAGGAGATCTCCGGCGGGCTCGACACGCTGGCGCTGGGGTCGCGCGAGGTGAACTCGCGGCAGTACGTGGCGTGGTTCAACTTCAGGGGATCGGACCAGCAGAAGCGGGTCGGCGACCTCTCGGGCGGCGAGCGGAACCGAGTGCATCTGGCCAAGCTCCTGCGCTCCGGCGGGAACCTCTTGCTGCTCGACGAGCCGACGAACGACCTCGACGTCGACACGCTGCGGTCGCTCGAGGATGCGCTCCTCGACTTCGCCGGCTGCGCCGCGGTGATCTCACACGACCGGTGGTTCCTCGATCGCGTCGCGACCCACATCCTCGCCTTCGAGGGTGACTCGCAGGTGACGTGGTTCGAGGGGAGCTTCGAGGAGTACGAGCAGTGGGTGCGCGAGACGCGTGGCCAGGAAGCCCTGGAGCCGCACCGGATCAGCTACAAGCCGCTCGTCCGGCCGGGGGCGTAGTCAAACTAGGTGCCAAATGGCCAAAGGCTCGGACAAACCCAAGAAGCTCGGGAAGAAGGTCGCGCAGAAGTCGCTGAAGGAGAAGCGCAGCGACAAGCGCACGAAGAAAAAGCACGGCGGCAGCCTGGGCGCCGCTTAGTTCGCAACGCCCTCGCTGTCCGAGAAGCCGCACTCCTGGCAAACGAAGCGGACGGTCCCGTCCGTGAGCTCCATGCCCATCGTCACGCCGCAGGCGGGGCAGATCGGCGGGCGGTCGTCCGCTTCTTCGTCGGCGTCTCGGTGGCGCGTCACGAGCCGAGGCTAGCCGCGCAACACCGTGCGCCCACACTCCACCTGCGCGGCGGTGATCTCGCACGACCGGCGGTTCCTCGATCGCGTTGCGACGCAGCGCCTCGCCTGCGAGAGCGATTCGCAGGCCACGTGGTTCGAGGCGAGCTTCGAGGATTCGAGCGCTGGGTGCGCGAGACGAGCGGTGAAAAGGCGCTCGAGCCGCACCGAATTTTGTTCAAGCCGCTCGTGCGGCCCCGCGCCTATCGGAGATCGCGCGCGATCGACTGCACGATCTCAGCGGCCGCTGAACGTTCGCGCACGTAGCGCACCGATAGCCCCGCGTAGAGGGCCATCGCTTCGATGTCGCCGGCGGTCCGCCTCGTGGGTTGCAGGTCGCTGTAGCGGACGATGGCAGCGCCGTCGCGGCTGCCGATTGCCTCGTTCTCGCCCGGACGCGCTCCCGGCGCCGGTCTGCCGGCTGCGTCCCACCTGACGTACGTGTCGTTTCGGATCACGCGATGCGGGGCGGCCGGCCAGCCGACGTCGAAGACTGTCGTGAGGACGGTGTCCGAGGCGTCTGAACTCAACAGCCGGTCGACGTACGCGGGATGCACATCTGCCTCTACCGCGGCGAGGAACGCGGTGCCGCAGGCGACACCGTCGGCGCCGGCCTCGACTGCCGCCCGCGCCGAGGCGCTGTCAGCGATGCCACCGGCGGCAATGATGGGAAGCTCCACCACCGGTCGGAGCTCGACGAGCAGCGCCTCGAGCGGCTTGACCCCCTGGACGTGCCCGCCTGCCTCGACTCCCTGCGCAATGATGATGTCCGCGCCCGCGTCGGCGGCCGCGACCGCGTCGTCGACGTCACCCACCTGCACGAGAACGGTCACGCCTGCCTCTTGGGCCCGCCGGATCGCCTTTGCGTCGATGCCCCAGGAGAAGGAGACGAACTCCACGCCTTCGTCGAGAACCACCTCGAGCCGTTCGCGCTGGTCGAAAGCCAATACGAGGTTGACGCAGAAGCGTCCTCCGGCTGCGCCACGAATCTCCCTTAGCTGCCTCCGGAGCTCCGCCGACTTCGTCCACGAGGCGGCGAGGGTCCCTAGACCGCCGACACGCGAGACCGCCGCCACGAGCTCGGGAGTCGTCGCCGGACCCACTGGCGCCTGCATGACCGGCAGCTCCCAAGGGAGAGCCATTGAGCCGACTCGGCTGCCCTCGCTAACGCTCGCCCGCGCCGACGACGGCGTCGGAGGCCCGGAACCGCTCGCCGAGGATCCGGCCGAGGTCGAGGACGAATCTGAGGGCGAGCCGCGGGTGCGTCAGCCGCAGCCGCTGAAAGGCGCCCTCGGTGAGCACGAGCGCCTCGGCCTCCTCCAGCGCGATCACGTCTGCCGAGCGCGGACGCCCGTCGAAGAACGCAACCTCGCCGAAGAGGTCGCCTGCCTCCAGGACCCGGGCCTGTCGTGACCCCTGGTCAGTGGGAACGACGACCTCGAACGAGCCTCGCGAGATGATGAAGAAGCTACGGTCCTTCTCGCCCTGGCGGACGGCGAACTCGCCGGGCGCGTACAGCCGCGCCTGGGTGTACCCGAGCACGACGGCGACGTCGGCCTCGTGGAGGTCCCCGAGGAACCCGCGGTGGGAGTCCTCGAGGCTCGCTTGGCTCAATGAGCCTTCGTGGCGCCCGAGATCATCACGTTCTGGACGACGCCGTACGCCTCTTGCCACGCCGCCGTGTACTCGGGCTTCCACCGGTCGCCGGCGACCTCGGCCATCGCGCCGATCAGGACCTCGCCGACCACGGGATAGTGCGCGGATTCTGCGCCGTACTCGACGTGCCGCTCACCCAGGTCTTCCAAGTCCGGAACGATGTCGTCGAGATCGTGCAGCGACTCGCGGAGGACGAGCAGCATGTTCAGGAGGGCCTGGCGCTGCCGGTCCATGTCGACCTTCTCGAAGAGAGGCTTTACCGCGGGAGCCGTCTCGAACAGGCGGTCGTAGAACGTCCGAATAAGCTCATCGCCTTGGGGGGCGACGAGGTCGAAGCTCTCCTCCAAGGTCTCTACCTCGATTGCCACGGCAGACCTCCCTCCTCGACGGATGACCTAGCTAGCGAGTGTCTCACCCTCCACCGCTCGCGACAAGGCTTCCCACTTCCCGTGCTCGAGCGCGTCGAGCTCGGTTCCCACCTCGAGCCCGGTCTCGACCGCCGTCGTCACGTCGTCGAAGAGCTCGGGGCTCCCGAGGATGATCGCTCCGGTCAGCCGGCCGTGCTCGAGGATCAGCTT
>Ga0307320_10000541_pt1 | contig 13626 bp, 16 predicted proteins | sample ER_DNA_369_FD_194495 | JGI IMG/M metagenome (GOLD analysis project Ga0307320, IMG submission 194495) | Bulk soil microbial communities from the East River watershed near Crested Butte, Colorado, United States - ER_DNA_369 | ecosystem: Environmental > Terrestrial > Soil > Floodplain | place...
AACGGCCTCGGGAACGACGAAACCCCGGGCTCCCGGCCCGGGGTCCCTGTTCCCTTCGGTTCAGGCGACTAGGCCGGGCACCGCCCGCCGTAGAACCAGGAACCGAAGGTCTCCCGCATCAGGGGGCCATCGTGGCAGCCTCGCCCTGGTCTGGCAACCCATCGATCGACGGGCGGCGTCCGTGTGAGCGGGGCCTCGCCCGCCCCCGGTAGGATGCGCGCGTGTCCGTGACCGTCGTGGATCACGCGCTCGCAGGCCATCTCCTGGCGCAGCTCCGGTCGCAGGAGACGGCGCCCCCGGTGTTCCGAACGCTGGCCAAGCGCCTGGCCCTGACCCTCGCGCTCGAGGCGATCCGCGATCTGCCGACGACGGAGATCGCCGTGCGGACCCCGATCGAGGAGACGACCGGACGTGTGCTCGGCGATCTCGTCGCGGTGCCGATCCTTCGCGCGGGGCTCGGGATGCTGGAGGCGGTGACCGAGCTGTTCCCGGAGGTCGCCGTCGGCTACATCGGTCTGGAACGCGACGAGGCGTCGCTCGAGCCGCAGTCGTACTACCGCAAGCTGCCTCCGGTGCAGGGCCGGCACGTCCTGGTGCTCGACCCGATGCTCGCCACGGGCGGTTCGGGTTCGGCGGCGACGTCGGCCGTGAAGGAGGGCCGGCCCGGGTCGATCCGCTTCGTCTGCGTCGTCGCCGCCCCCGAGGGGATCAAGCGGATGGAGGCCGACCACCCGGACGTCCCGATCTTCACCGCGGCGATCGACCGGCAGCTGAACGAGCACGGCTACATCGTGCCGGGTCTCGGCGACTTCGGGGACCGATTGTTCGGGACCGAGTGACGCTCGGCCCGTTCCCGGCCTAGGTCCCCCCGCCGCCCTCGTAGGCCTTGCCGGCCGCGGCGGGCGGGCGCACCCGCCCGACGAATCCGGCGATCGCCACGATCGTGACGATGAACGGGATCATCCGGATGAACTGGGGCGGGAGCGCCGAGATGACCGGCGCGTCGTTCAGCCGGAGCGGGATCGCGAAGGAGAACCCGAACAGCCAGGCGAAGAACATCAACCGGATCGGGTTCCAGTTGGACAGGATCAGCGCGGCGAGCGCGATGAACCCGAGCCCGAGCGTCTGGCCCTCCCGCCAGTTCCCGATCACCTCCGCGGCGAGGAACGCGCCCGACAGCCCCGCGAACGCACCCGACAGCAGCACGCCCTGGTAGCGGTACAGCGGGACGCTGACGCCGAGCGAGCGGGTCGCCTCGGGGTTCTCGCCGCACGAACGCAATCGCAGCCCCCAGCGGAGCCGGTTAAGGGCGTACCAGACCGGCACGACCATGAACGCCGCCACGAGGACCATCGGCGAGAGCGATTGGAACGCGCGATCCAGACCCCCCGGTAACGAGGACAGGAGGGGGATGTCCAGCCTCGCGAGGTGGGGGCCGCCGGGGTCGGACTGGGTCGCCTGGCCGTTGAAGAACGCGTAGGACAGGAACCGGGCGAGCCCGATCGCGACCAGGTTGATCACGACGCCGGACACGATGTGGTCGACGCGGAACGTGATCGTCGCGACCGCATGGACGCCCGCGAAGATCGCCCCACACAGCGCCCCGAACAACAGACCGAGGATCGGGCCCCATGGCTGGCCGAGACCGGCCGTGTCGGTGAAGAAGCGGACCCCGAACGCGCCGGTGACCGTTCCGATGATCATCAACCCCTCGAGGCCGATGTTCACGATGCCCGACCGCTCGCTGAACAGTCCCCCGAGGCCCGTCAGGTAGAAGACCGTGAAGTACGTGAGCGAGATCTGCACCGCGACGGCGATGTCCGTGAACGGCATCAGATCCCGCCTCCCTCGGCGGCCTCGAACGCCTCCCGGCCCTGGATCTCGGGCCCGCGCGGGCCTCCACTCTCGTCCGGCCCGGCGGAGTCGTCGAGCTCGCCGGCCGCGCCGGCGCGCTGCAACTGTCGGGCGGCGAGCCGTCGCCTGGCGATCTGGTACGTGATCACGACGGACAGGATCAGGATGCCCTGCAGGATGATGATGAACTCGCGCGGTACCTCGCTCTCGATCTGCAGTGCCACCTCGCCCCGAGACAGCACACCCCACAGGATCGCGGCAAAGATGATGCCGATCGGGTTGTTCTGGCCGAGGAACGCGACCGCGATCCCGGTGAACCCGAGCAGCGCCACGTAGTTCTGCGGCAGGTACCCGTGGTCGGCCAGGATCTGCTGCATCCCCACCAACCCCGCAAGCGCCCCCGAGATCAGGAAGAGCCGGAGCTGCGTCGAGCCGATCGAGACCCCGCCGGCCTTCGCGGACCCCGGCGACGAGCCGACGGCGCGCGATTCGTAGCCCAGGCGCGTCCTCTTCATCATCAACCAGACGAGGATCGCCGCCGCGATCGCGAGGAACAGGAGCCACGAGAGGTGGGCGCCCGGCGTCACGTCGAAGAACTGCCCGAGGTCGCCCACGAGCCCGCCCGCAGGGAACGGATCGGTGCGCAAGTCGACGTTCTGCCCGGGCGGCGCGTCGGAGAACTTGAGAGGGAAGTTGATCGCCCACGCCACGAGGCTGACCGCGATGCCGTTCATCATGATCGTGGTCACGACCTCGTGCGCGCCCGTCTTCACCTTCAAGATGCCGGGGACGGCGGCCCAGATCATCCCGCCGAGCATCGCGGCGAGCAGCACGACGACCACCAGGAACGGACCCGGCAGGAACCCCAGCTCGATCTCGGCCCAGGCCGCGGTGACCATGGCGACCAGGTACTGACCCTCGACGCCGATGTTGAACAGCCCGCCCTTGAAGCAGACCGCGACCGCGAGCGCCGAGAAGATCAGCGGGGTCGCGATCGCGAGCACATACCCGATCCCGTCGGCCGAGCCCATGGACGCCCGCAGGATCGACGAGTACACGGTCGCCGGGCTCTCGCCGTACGCGATGATCAGGACAGAGCCGGCGAGCAACGCGATGCCGAGCGACGCCAGCAGGGCCAAGAGCTGGCCGACGAGGCCCTCGACCCAACCCGAACGCTGCTTCACGATCGCGACCGGCGGGGCCAGTCCCTCGGTGGCCACCTACGCCACCGCCTCCTTCGCGCCGCCGAGCATCCCGACGCCGATCTCCTCCGGCGGGGCGTCGGGCGCGAACTCCCCGGTGATCTTGCCCTCGTAGAGGGTCACGATCCGGTCCGAGAGCGCGTAGATCTCGTCGAGCTCGGCCGAGATCAGCAGGACGGCGCGCCCCGCAGCCTTCTGCTCGAGGATCTGCTTCCACACGAACTCGATCGCCCCGACGTCGAGCCCCCGGGTCGGCTGCGCGGCGATCAACAGCTTGGGGTCGGTCTCGAGCTCGCGAGCCAGGATCAGCTTCTGCTGGTTCCCGCCCGAGAGCGTGGACGCCGTCACGTCGACGCTCCGCGCTCGGATGTCAAAGAGCTTGATCAGACGGCCGGTGAGCTCCTTGATCTTCTTGATGAAGAGCAGGCCGAGGGTGCCGGAGAACTCCTCATCGTCCTGGCGACCCAGGATCGAGTTCTCCCACAGGGTCATGTTGAGGACCAGCCCCTGCTCGTGGCGGTCCTCGGGGATGTAGCCGACGCCGGCGTTGCGGATGTCGAACACGCTCCGCCCCGCGATCGAGGTGCCTTCGAGCTCGATCGTGCCGGAGGCAGGCCTGCGGAGCCCGATCAGCGACTCGGCGAGCTCGCGCTGGCCGTTGCCCTCGACGCCGGCGACCCCGAGGATCTCGCCCGCGCGCACCTCGAGGTCGATGCCGTTCAGCTTCCCCTCGCCCGTGAGCTTCCCCACACGAAGGACGGGATCGCCGATCTCGACCGTCGGCTTCTCGAGCCGGAACAGGACCGGCCGGCCGACCATCATCTCCGCGAGCTTGGCCTTGGAGGTCTCGTCGGGTCGCGTCTCGCCGACGACCCGGCCGCGGCGCAGCACCGTGATGCGGTCGGCGATCTCCATCACCTCGTCGAGCTTGTGGCTGATGAACACGATGGTCCGCCCGGCCTCCCGGAGCTTGCGGAGATTGCCGAACAGGTCCTTGGTCTCGTTCGGCGTCAGCACGGCCGTCGGCTCGTCCAGGATCAGGATCTCGACCCCCCGGTACAGGGCCTTCAGGATCTCGACCCGTTGCTCCTCGCCGACGGAGAGATCCTCCACGACGGCGCGCGGATCCACGCGGAACGCGTACGACTCGGCGAGCTCGGCGACGCGCTGCCTCGCCGCGTCGATGTCGAGGATGGAGCCGCCCTCCTCGCCCAGGATGATGTTCTCGGTGACCGTGAACGGATCGACGAGCACGAAGTGCTGATGCACCATGCCGATCCCCAGCTCGATCGCGTCGCGCGGGGAGCCGATCCTCGCCTCGTCGCCCCGCACGAGGATGCGGCCGCCGTCCGCCGGGTACATGCCGTAGAGCACCCGCATCAGGGTCGACTTGCCGGCCCCGTTCTCCCCGATCAGGGCGTGGACCTCGCCGGTCCGCAGCTCGAGGTCGACGTCGTCGTTGGCGAGCACACCCGGGAAGCGCTTGGTGATGTGCTCGAGCACGACGAGGGGCGGGGAGCCGCCGCCCCCCGCCCCTTCGCCGTTCGTCACGATCCGCTCGTCCCCCGGCCTACCCGCCCGGGGTGTCGGGCACGACGATGGTTCCGTCGATGATCTGCTGCTTGAACTCGTCCAGCTGCTCGGTGATGTCGGCCGTCAGCTCCGTGGGGTTCGAGGTCGCGTAGTCGACCCCGTCCTCCGCCATCCCGAAGACCTGGCTCCCCCCGAGGGTGCCGTTGCCCACGGCCTCGATCGAGTTGTAGACGGCGACGTCGACACGCTTCAGCATCGACGTGAGGATCAGCGGCTGCTGCTCGGGGCTCGCCGTCAGGTACTGGTCCGAGTCGACGCCGATCGCTTCCTTCTGCGCCTCGACCGCCGCGTTGAACAGTCCAGCTCCGGATGCGCCGGAGGCGTGGTAGATGATCTCGGCGCCCTCGTCGTACATCTTTGTCGACAGCTGCTCGCCCTTGACCGGGTCGTTGAACGCCGTCGTGTCGTCGCCGATGTACTCGACGAGCACCTCGACGTCCGGGTCGATCTGGTGCGCCCCGGCCTCGTAGCCGGCCTGGAACTTCTCGATCAGCGGTCCGGTCTGGCCGCCCAGGAACCCGATCGTCTTGCACTCGCACTTGAGCACGGCCGCGGCGCCTACCAGGAACGAACCCTCCTGCTCCTTGAAGGTGTAGTCGGCGACGTTCGGGATCGCATCCGCGTCGTTGGTCAAACCGCAGGTCGTGCCGCAGGTGGCGAAGCCGTCCACGATCATGAAGTTCACATCCGGGTAGTCCGGGGCGATCGTGTTGATCCCCGGCGAGAACGCGAACCCGACCCCCACGATCAGGTTCATGCCGGCGTCCGCCAGGGCCTGCACGTTCTGGTCACGATCCGAGCCGGTCGAGTTGGCCTCGTTCACGACCGTGTTCTCCTCGCACACGAGGCCGTCGGCGATCGCCTGCTGCAGCCCGGCGTTCGCGGAGTCGTTGAACGACTTGTCCCCGAGGCCGCCGACGTCGAACGCGACCCCGACCTGGATATCCGCGTTGCATTCGGCGGCACCGGTCCCCCCGGTCCCCCCGGTCCCGCTGGTCTCACCGCCGTCGTCGTCGCCGCACGCCGCAGCGACGATGGACAGTACGCCGATGAGGACCAGCACCTTCGCTCGCCATGAGCGCATGCGTTCCCCCTCCCATCCGATGGTGCCCCGAACCGAGGCACGGCCGTAGATTCTCCGCTCGCCGGGTCGAACCCGTCAAACGAGGTCTGTACACCCACTCCAGGTACGTCCGAGAGCGTGCGATCGGATGGGAGCGCCCGCCGACGGTTCGGACGGGACGCGCGCTCTCGTCAGTAGTCGACGTCGATCTCCTGCATCTCCTTGGCGAGCTCGGACAGGGCCCCCTGGAGCTGCATCAGGAGCATCATGCTCCCGTTGATCCGGATCTTCCCGGTCATGAACGCCGAGACGGGGTTGAGCTCGCTCCTGGCGAGCGCGACCGCCGTGTCGTAGTCCTGCTCGATCGTGGCATCCGCCTTCTCCGCGTCGCCGGCCTCGAGCGTGACCGATCCCCCCTCGAACCGCATCCAGTAGCGCTTGGCGCCGTCCGGTGTGGCGATCACGTTCTGGATCGTCACGTTCGCGGCGGCCGCCGCGGCCCGGAACGCGTCGCTCGCGTTGAGGCGCTTCTCGAGCTCCTCGGTCCACTCGGGCGAAAGGAACTGGACGGGCATGTCGGCCTCCTGATCGACGGTGGGTACGAGCCGCGACCGACGCGGAGTCTAGGGCTCGAGGGCCTCAGGCGTCCGCGAACAGGTGGGGGTCGGACAGGTGGAGCGCGTCGTTGAGGAACCTGACCCGGCGCCGATCACCCTCGACGACGATGGAGTTGAGTGACGTGTTCTCGGGCACGAAGAACATCTCGTGCTCCACGCCGAGCAGCGACGCGATGTAGGCGTTGATCACGCCGCCGTGGCAGAACACGAGGAGGTTGCCGTCCGAGGGGCCCGCCAGGAGCCGTTCGACGACGGCGTGGACACGCGCCCGGAACGGCCCGAGCTCCTCGACGAACGGGGCGTGCCGCCAGATCGGTTCCTGGTTGCGGACCCGGTGCAGCATCTGCTCGTCCGTCGAGAGGATCTCCTCGAATGACTTGCCCTCCCACTCGCCAAGGTGAGCCTCGGCGAGGTCGTCCTCGACCCGCACCTCGATCCCGGCGGGCTCGGCGTACGCCGACGCGGTCTCGCGCGCCCGGAGCAGTGGCGAGGAGGCGACGACCGCGGGCAGGGGCATCGCGCGGAGCCGGCCGGCGAGCAGCGCCGCCTGCTCCCGCCCGCGTTCGCCCAGCGGGGGGTCCCATTGCTCGCCACGAGCGCTCGGCGTCGTTCGGATGGAGTCGAAGTCAGATTCGCCGTGGCGGACCAGGTACAGGATCCGTTCTGTCATCGGGCGATCCTGCGGCCCTTGCGCCGGTGACGATCGCGACCGAAGGCCTCGACGTCCTCGCGCCGCCAGACGCGCCCGGACGCGAGAGCGGCGATCGGCTCCGGGAACGCTCCCCTGCTCACGTACGTCGCCACGCGTCGGCGATCCCATCCCAGGATGGTCGCGGCCTCGCTGACGCCCACCACGTCGGGGGTGACCTCCACCCACAACAACGCGTCGGCGCCCGCGAGGCGCCGCAAGCCGTTCAGGCAGCCGTCCCGGGTGCGCCGCCTGATCTCGCGACCGCGGACCCTGCCCACCCAGAACGGTGGCTCGTGATGCATCGACGCCCGCACGGGTGGTGGCGGCACGGGGCGATGATATCCGGGGCCGAACGCCGTTCAGCCCCCCGGACGGCGGCCGCGCGTCCGGTTGAGCTCGACCTGCCAGCAGCGCTCGTGCCAATGACGACGCTCCTCGGGGACGGCCGGAACGACGACGAAGTGCCACGTGCCCGGCCGGATCTCGAGGTCGCATCCGGGGCAGCGATAGGGCTTCTCGCTCGTCAGCCGCCGCACCTCGACGCCCGGAACGCTCGCCCAGGCTGGTGCGGCCGACTGCGGCATGCGTGCCGGCTGTGGCCCCAGGTCGGGGGCCCGGCGGTTGCGGCGCGGCATCAGCGCTCCCCGGCGACCCGCCGGGCGAAGGGTGCCGCGGCGGCGGCCAGCGCCGCGCCGATCTCGCGATCGTCGGCCTTGACGCCGCGGATCCGAAACGAGTGGTCGCCGCCCTCCACGGGCTCGAGCACGGCCCGCTTGCCGAGCCTCGCCAGCACCTCCTTCAGGAGGTCGGGGTTCGCGAACGCATCCCTCGTGCCCTGCAGGAACAGCATCGGAACCCGGATCCGCTCGAGGTGCTCCGCGCGCAGCTTCTCGGTCTTGCCGGGCGCGTGCAGCGGGTAGCCGAGGAACACCAGCCCCGCCGCCGGCATCCCGTCGGCCGCGCACATCGAGGCGATGCGGCCGCCGAGCGACTTGCCCCCCGCGAGGACGCCCGGGCCGCCCTCGCGTTCGGACGCCGCCTCGAACGCCGCCAGCCACGTCTCGCGCAGGACGCGTTCGGGATCGGGCGACCGGCGGCCGCGCTCGATGTAGGGGAAGTTGAAGCGCATCGTCGACACGCGCGCCTCCCCCATCGCCCGGCAGAAACCGGCGAGGAACGGGTGATCCATGCCGGCACCGGCCCCGTGCGCGACCACGAGCGTGGCCGCGGCGTCCCGAGGACGGATCCAGACCGACCCCACCTCCCCGGACGGCAGTGCGATGCGCCCTCGGCTCTCCGGCGTGGCCATGCCAGAATCCCTATCAGATGGACGGGAACCTCTACCTGGGGACCTCGGGGTTCGCCTACGACGAGTGGAAGCACGGCGTGTTCTACCCGGAGGGGCTAAAGAACCGCGAGATGCTCTCGTACTACTCCAGCCGGTTCCCATCGGTCGAGATCAATTACACGTTCCGGCGCTTCCCGACGGAGAAGTCCATGCAAACGTGGAAGGCCGAGACCCCCGAGACGTTCCGGTTCACCCTGAAGGCGAACCAGCGCATCACGCACTGGAAACGCCTGGCGGACGCGGACCAGGACGTGCGCGACTTCCTGGACCTCGGGCGGTTGCTTGGCGAGCGGCTGGGCACCGTGCTGTATCAGTGCCCGCCCACCCTGAAGTACGACCGCGGGCTGATCGAGGCCTTCGTCGGCTACCTGCCCCCGGCGCCCCGGGCTGCGATGGAGTTCCGCCACCCGTCGTGGATCGAGGCACGCGACCTGCTGCTCGAGCAGGGCGTCGCCTGGTGCGTCGCCGAGACCGACGAGAACGACCCCGGACCCGACGACCTGTCCTGGGAGCCGTTCGGGTTCCTGCGCCTGCGCAAGACCGAGTACTCGGACGAAGAGCTGCGCGGCTGGGTGGACCGGATCCGACCCTCGCTCGAGGATGGCCGGGACGTCTACTGCTACTTCAAGCACGAGGACCAGGGCCACAGCACGCAGATGGCCGATCGGCTCCGGGCGATGCTCTAGCCGAACGCGTTCGCGGCTCGCGCCGAGGTCACGGTGCGAGCCGGCCGCGCAGGGCGTCCTCCAGCTCGCGGAGCCGCTCGAGATCGTCGACCCTGCGCCCGAGATCGTCGCGGACGTAGAAGGCGTCGACCACGCGCCCGCCGAACGTCGCCACCTTCGCGAGGTGCACGTCGAGCTGCAGCTCGGCGAAGGTCCGGGTGATGTCGAACAGCAGCCCGAGGCGGTCGGGCGCGCCGACTTCGATGACGGTGAAGAAGTCCGAGGCCTCGTTGTCGACCTCGACCCGCACCGGGACGTCGGCCTGCGGACCCGGGTAGTGCCGCCGCTTCTCGCGGACACGGTGATCGAGCGAGAGCCGGCCCTCGATCGCCTTGCGTAGCGTCGTCCGGAACTCCCGCCAGCGTTCCTCGCCGACCTCGGGCTCGAACGCCCCCTCGATCTCGAACAGGTCGACGGCGACGCCGTCGTCGGTCGTGAACACCTGGGCGGTGAGGATGGACAGCCCCGCGAGCGAGAGCGCCCCTGCGATCATCGAGAGCAGCCCCGGGCGGTCGGCGGCGACGACCGCGAGGTCGTATGCCGCCGGCCGCGATGCCTCGGTCGCGTGGGTCCGCACCTCGTGCCTTCCCACGGCCGGAGCGAGCAGACGGTGGTGGATCCGCACGCGGTCGATCGGGACGGACAGGACGTAGCCGCGCGGCATCCGCAGGAGGAAGCGCTCGACGGCCACGGGGTCCTCACCCGCGAGCGACGCACGGATCCCCTCCGCCCGAGCGGTCAGCCGTTCCGCGGTGCCCCAACCCACGTCGTCGCGCTCGAGGACGTGCCGGACCTTGGCGACGAGCTCGCGGACCAGGGTCGCGCGCCACGGCGTCCACGCGAGCGGCCCGGTCGACTCGGCGTCGGCCATCGTGAGCAGGTACAGCGCGGCCAGGCGCCCGGGATCACCGACACGATCGGCCACGCCGACGATCAGACGCTCGTCGTCGAGATCGCGACGCGTGGCCGTATCCGACAGGAGGAGGTGCTCCGCGACGAGGAACCGCACGAGGTCGGCCGTCGGACCGGCCAAGCCCATATGGTCGAGCGTGTTCCCCGCCACGCGCGTTCAGACCTCGACGTGGTGGCCCTCGCCCGTCTTGCCGATGTCGTGCAGGAGCGCGCCCAGGAGCAGGGCGTCGGCGTCGGGGACCGCCTGCACCGCGTGCGCCACCGAGGGGTCGTCGCCCGGATCCTCCAGCAGCCGGGCGACGCCGGCGAACGAGGCGAGCAGGTGCACGTCGACCGAGGACCGGTGGTACGGGTCGCGCTGCGGCCGGCACCGGACGGGCCCCCACGCCGGCACGAAGCGTTCGAGGAGGCCGACGCGGTCGAGGGCCTCGAGCCCCTCGGCAGCCCGCGGGCCGCACCGCAGGAGCTCGAGGAACGCCGCTCGGATCGCCTCCGTCCACGGCAGGTCGGCGTCGATCGACACCGCCGCCACGGCGTCGAGCGAGGCGGCCGGCATCACGTCCCCGTCGCGCGCGACCGAGGCGAACGCGCGGAGGATCCCCTGCGGTGTGGCATCGAGCGGAGCCGGCGGCGAGGAACCGCGCAGGAACCGATCGAACACCGAGGCCGAGACGTGCTCGACCTGGCGCGCCTGCTCGAACACGGAACGCATCAGCCCGTCGACCGCGGGGAGCCCGGGCTCGTCCGCGAAACCCATGGCGGGTGCGATCGACGGCTGGAGCTCCGCGAGGAGCCGGTCCGCCCCCCGGCCGCTCTCCATGTGCAGCGCGCCCCGGACGCGGGTGAGGAACTCCTCGGCCCGCTCCACCGAACGGCGCTCCGACCCGCGCAGGATCCCCGCGTCCTCGAGCGGGAGGCCGATCGCGGTCTGGATCCAGGCCAGCGCGTGGACGTCCCGGAGACCCCCTACACCCTCCTTGAGCTCGGGCTCGAGGAGCGACGACACGGACCCGAAGCGATCGCGCCGGGCCTCGCGGTCCGCCGACAGGCGTTCGGCGAACGCGCGGGGGTCGCCGCGAACCCGCTCCAGCAGCGCCGAGCGCACGTCGTCCCACGCGGACCCGGACCCGGCCAGGACCCGGCCGTCGAGCATGGCGGTGGTCGCGTCGAGCCGTTCGGCCGCGATCTCGACGCAGGCGTCCGGTGTTCGGACTGCGTGACCGACGCGCAGACCGGCGTCCCACAGGGGGTACAGCAGATGCTCGGCGAGCGTCGCGACGTCGGGGGTCGACGACCCGTCGTGCAGGATCAGCAGATCGAGGTCGGAGCCGGGCGCGAGCAGCCCCCGTCCGTAGCCGCCGAGCGCGACGAGCGCGACGTCGTGGGGGATCCGGGCGGCGGACGCGAGGTCGCGGATGCAGGCATCGACGAGCTCGGCGCGGCGGCGCCCCGACCACCGGCCGTGATGACCGGTGGAGTAGGCGCGATCGAGCGATCGGAGGTCCCCGAGGAGCCGGCCGACCGGCGCGGGCCGCTCGCTCACGCTAGAGGGCGTCGGGACCCATCTCACCGGTCCGGATCCGGAGCACCTGTTCGACCGGCGTCACCCAGATCTTGCCGTCGCCGATCTTGCCGGTACGGGCGGACTTCGCGACCGCGTCGACGACCCCGTCCACCTGCTCGTCGTCGCAGAGCACCTCGACCTTGATCTTGGGGACGAAGTCGACCTGGTACTCGGCGCCCCGGTAGATCTCGGTGTGCCCGCGCTGCCGCCCGAACCCCTCGACGTCGGTCGTCGTGAGCCCCTGCACGCCGAGGTCCTGGAGCGCCTCCTTGACCTCGTCGAGCCGGTGCGGCTTCACGATCGCTACGACGAGCTTCACGGCGCTCCCGGGGGCGTGGTCGGCGCCCAGCCTAGCCCGCGAGCGGCGGGCCCGTGCCGATCCGCGTCACGTGCCCCTCGTCACTCACCGGACGCCTTCTTGCGCGGCGCGGCCTTCTTCGCCGTGACCGCGCGCTTGGCGGTGGGCTTCTTGGCGGCCGGTCGCTTCGCTGCGCTCCGCTTGGCGCCTCCCGCGGACGGCGTCTTCTCCTTGGCCGCCGCGACCGAGGCCTTGAGGGCCTCCATCAGGTCCACGACCCGCGCGGGCGCCTCCTCTGGCGGCGCCTCGATCGGCTCGCCGGCCAGCTTCTTCTCGACGATCTCGAGCATCGCCTCGCGGTAGGCGTCCGTGAAGGCCTCGGGGTTCCATGGCTCGGTGAGGCTCTCGATCAGTGACCGGGCCATGTCGACCTCGTTCTCGCGGACCTTCTCGTCTGCCGGCACCGTGTCGAACTCGGCCGCCCGGACCTCGTCGGGCCAGAACATCGTCTCGAGGACGAACACGTCGTCCTTGAACCGGAGCGCGGACAGGTGCTCCTTGTCGCGGAAGCTGACCTTCGCGATCCCGACCTTGCGCTCGTCCGATAGCGCCTTGCGAAGCAGCGCGTAGGCCTTGGCCCCTGTCTCGTCCGGCACGAGGTAGTAGGACTTCTTGAACAGGATCGGGTCGATCTCCTCGAGGTCGACGAACTGCTGGATGTCGATCGCGCGGCTGGACTCGACCGGGACCGCGTCGAAGTCCTCGTCGGTCATGATCACGTACTTGTCCTTCTCGACCTCGTACCCCTTGACGATGTGCTCGAACTCCACCTCTTCCCCGTCGACCGAGCACACTCGCTTGTAACGGATGCGTCCCATGTCCTCGTCGTGGAGCTGGTTGAACTTCAACGACTTCTCCTCGGTCGCCGGGTAGACGGCGACCGGGATCGTGACGAGGCCGAACGAGATGGCCCCCTTCCACATCGCTCTGGGTGGCATAGGCGCTCCTCGCTGTGTGGACGGCAGGAGCCTGGGATTCTAATCCGCCGGAGGGACAAATCCCCCGGGGCGGCGGCCCCGGGTTGACCCGTTGCGGCCGCCGGTATACGAACTCGTTCGTGCTCCCAGCCCGCACGCTCGCGCTCGCGACCTTCGCGATCCTGCTCCTCGCGGCGTGCTCGGCGGGCGAGACGCAGGTCCAGGGTGGTGGCACGCCCCCGACCGGTCCCACGGAGAGGGGGGCGACCGCCACTGGTCCGACCGCCACGGGCCCGACGGCGTCGGGCGAATTCGACGGCGCGGTCTCGGTGGATCTCTTCGAGGCGGGGGGGCCGGCCGCGGGGATCGAGGCCGAGCTCTACTCGTGCGACGGGATCGAGGGGACCTGGACGTACACGGTCAGGGGTGGACCGCTGGACTTCGACATCGATACGACGGTCGATATGGATGGCGGGGACGGGACCCTGGTCATCAGCGACGACATCGCGTTCGGCGGGGTCTCCGCCTCCTTCACCGACACGGTGGACCTCGTGGTGGCCGGAACCCCCGACGCTCCCACGCTCAAGGCGACCAAGATCGCCGTTGATGTGGACAGCAACATCCCCGGGCTGACCGACGACGTGTTCGCCGGCCTCTTCCAGGAGAACGCGGAGGTCCCGGTCCAGACCGGAGCCACGCAGTGCTGACGCCGGTCTGACCGATACCCTGGCGGTGTGTCGCCGCGGAAGAAGACGAGCTCCGGTCGCGCGTTCACGGTCGCA
>Ga0307320_10000544_pt1 | contig 13605 bp, 15 predicted proteins | sample ER_DNA_369_FD_194495 | JGI IMG/M metagenome (GOLD analysis project Ga0307320, IMG submission 194495) | Bulk soil microbial communities from the East River watershed near Crested Butte, Colorado, United States - ER_DNA_369 | ecosystem: Environmental > Terrestrial > Soil > Floodplain | place...
AGGAGGACGGATGCCGAAGTACCTGATGCTGTCGCAGCTCAGTGAGCAGGGCCTGCAGACGCTGCGCGCCAACCCGGAGCGGGTGCGCGAGGTGAACAAGGACGTCGAGGAGCTCGGAGTCAAAGTCCTGCATCAGTGGTTCGTTCTCGGGCCGCACGACTTCGTGAACATCGTCGAGGCGCCCGACGCCTCGGCGATCGCGAAGGTCTCCGTTGCGCTCGGCGCGCGGGGGAGCGTGCACACCGAGTCCTACGAGATGCTCGAGGTCGAGGACCTGCTGAAGCTCCTCGCGGAGTAGTGGCCGACCCGCCGCGGCTGCCCGACTGGCTCGTCGCCGAGGTCGCCGGCTGGCCGCAAGACGCTTTCGGCGCCCATCAGACCAGGCTCCTTCTCCGGGACGGCACGGTGGTCGCGCCCGTGGCGATCCTGCCGAGCGGCGACATCGTCGGCTGGGGCCGGGCCGGCGAGGCGCAGTTCGACGCCGACGACATCGTCGCGATCGAGCGGATCGACGAGTGACCCGCCCCGACGAAGGCCGGAGCGGGTCACATGGATTCGCCGGCTATGGGCAGGCCGTCGCGCTGGCTGCCGCGTAGTCCTCGTCCCAGACGTAGATGCACGCCGTGAACGGCGAGGACAGAGCGCCTCCCTTCAGCTGTGACGAGGCGATCCGGGTCTGCATGCAGCATGCGCTGTGCACGGAGTTCGTCGTACCGCTGATCACCGAGTTGCGGATCTCGACGAAAGGCCCGGCCCCGATGCAGAACAGTCCGCACGAAGAGTCTCCCTCGACGCCGATCCCCGAGGAGGTGATCCGGCTGTTCGTGACGGGCGTTGCGTTACACCGGTTTTGCCTGATGCCCCAGTTGTTGGTCGAGGCGCCTGACGCGTTGGCTTCCGAGAGGTTCATGGTCGCGCTGCATCCGCCCGAGTAGTAGACGGCGAACGCGTTGGTGCCTCCCGTCGCGGTGAAGGACGAGCCGTAGAGATCCGCGTGCGCGCCGTCGCCGTGCACGAGGATGGCTGCGTTTTCGTCTCCTCCCGATGCCTTTGCCTCCACCCAGCGCACCGAGAACGGATTCACGTCCTGGGCGACGATCGCGACCGATTGGTCGCTTCCTCCCGTGTCTTCGACCGTCAAGAGCCGGAGCTCGGAGTTCGATGCTCCTGCGACGGTGCCGTCGAACCAATCGACCCCGCCCGAGCGGGTAATGGTCGTCGTGCCCATCCCAGATCCCTCGATGTCCACGAACGCCTTCATCTGGAGCTTCGAAGTCCCCAGGTCGTAGAGCCCCGGCTCCACCTTGAGGAGGTACCGCTTGTCGGCTGCCGCACTCGTGATTCCGGCCACCGCAGCCTTGAGCGTGTTACCGCTAGCCGCGGGAGTCGCCTTTGGTCTGACGACGACCGTTCGTGCAAATGCGCGCTGCAGGTTGCTCGCGTTGAGACCATCGAGCTCGTCTGCATTCAGCTTCGCGACCTTGACGCCGGAGTTGACCGTCATCGGCGGATGGCCCGAGCCGACCTTCAGCGCGAGCGCGGACCCGGATCCGGTGTTCGTTATCCGCAGGTTTTGAGCGTGTGTCGAGCCTTTGAGCGAGCTCGGGGCGTTCACCGTGTTGGTCTGGCCGAGATTGAATATCCCGCCCACGCCTGTGCCCGCGATTGCCGCCGTTGCGAGGAGCACGACCGCAGCCGCGAGACCTCCAACGAGAGCTCCCTTGTAGAACGTCTTCATGCCTGTCCACTTCCTCGAATTGCCCCACGGGCGTGCAGAGAGGGGTCTAGCGCGTTAGGGCACGAGTTTCAATCCGCGCGAAGCCGCTAGGTCAGCTTCGAGTACGCCGTTGCGACCTCGGCGGCGAGCGCGGAGTTCTCGACGATCAGCTTCTTGTTCACCTCGATGGTGCGCCCGTCGCTCTTCTCGTGCAGGTACGAGAGGACGAACGGCGTCACCGCCTGCCCGCGGATCCCGCGCTTGGCCGCCTCCTTGATGCCATCCTCGATGAGCGGCTCGACGTCGAGGCTCTCGTCGGGCGGTCGCGCGAGCACGATTCCGGAGTGGCGCCCGAGGCGCCAGTGGAACTGCGCCACCTGGGCTGCCTCGTCGACGCTCTGCACGCGCTGGGAGACTGGCGGGCCACCTTCCGCCTTGTAAAAGAGCGGCATCTCGTCGGTGCGCCAGCCGAGGACGGGCACACCAAGGGTCTCCAGCACCTCGGCGGTCGCGTCCACGTCGAGGATGGACTTCGCGCCCGACGCGACGACCAGCGCCTCGGTCCGGCCGAGTTCGCCGAGGTCGGCGGAGATGTCCAGCGAATGCTCCCAGCCGCGGTGGACTCCGCCGATCCCGCCGGTGCCCATGAACCCGATGCCCGCGGCGCGGCAGACGGCGAGGGTCGCGCCCACGGTGGTCGCGCCCAGCTCCTTGGCCACCGCGCAGGCGGCAAGGTCTCGTGGGCCGACCTTGCGCGCGTCGGGCGACGTGGCGAACCGCTCGAGCTCGCCCGCTTCCAGGCCGACACAGATCCGTCCGTCGACGACGCCGATGGTCGCCGGCACCGCCCAGGCCATGCGCACGCGCCGCTCGGCCTCCGCGGCGACCTCGGCTCCGACTCCGCCCGGAAAGCCGTGTGCGACGAGCGTCGTCTCGAGCGCGACCACGGGCCGTCGCGACTCGAGGGCCGCCCGCACTTCGGGATGGATGCGGAGGAGGTCGGTCACTGCGGGAAGGCCCCCATGGTTGCCACACAGCGCGCCGCCGCGTCGAGCCCGAGGTCCGGGCCGCCGAGGAGAAAACCGGCGGCGAGCGCATCGCCGGCGCCCGTCGTGTCGACGACCTCGGCCGGTTTCGCCTCGTACTCGGCCCCCGAGACGACGATGCCGCCCGCGCCGCGCTTGATCACGAGCGTCTCCGTCTGGATCTCGCCGACGAGCTCGGACTCCTCCTGGTTCGCGAAGACGACCTCGGGGCCGATGCGGCCGAGGAGCTCTCGGAACTCATCGACGCCCGCCGCCTCGATCGCGGCGGTCGAGGAAAGGTCGACGCTCACGCGCGGCGCGAGCGCGGCGGCGGCCAGCGAGGCCTCCCTGATGGGCGGGCGCGCGAGACTGTAGCCGGCGATGTGCAGCCACTCGCAGCCCTCGAGCCAGGACGCGTCGAGCTCGTCCGCCGCGAGGCCGGGCGCGATCCCGCGGTCGGTCAGCATCGTCCGCTTCCCGTCCGGCGTCGCCACGGACACCACGGTGCCCGTGCCCGTTTCCTGCACCGGGCCCGCGAGCTCGACCCCGCGCCGCCGAAGCTCGTCCGCGAGCACGACCCCGGCCGGGTCGTCGGCCCGCTTGCCGATGAACCGGGCCCGCCCTCCGAGCGCAGCCGTCCACGCGGCGACGTTTGCCGCCTGGCCGCCCGGGCCCACCCGGGTGCGGCCGTAGGTGTCGGTGTCCTCGGCGATCGGCCCGTCCAGGCGGACGACGACGTCGAGGAGGAGGTCACCGAGGGTGCAGATCATTGGGGGGGCGAGGAGCCTACAATCGCTCACGTGGAGAGCGAGCGCGCGAAACGGATCCGCTCCTTCCTGATCGGAGGGATCGTCGGTAGCGCGGCCGGCCTCGCCGCCGCCGGCCGGATGCGCGTCCCTCGCCGGCCCGAGAAGCGCCAGACGCCGGCTGGCCTCGCCGCCTTCGAGGAAGCTCCCTGCTACGCGGAGACGCTCGAGCGCGAGGCCCGCGAGGAAGCCGCCGCCCGCTAGCGGTTCTCGAGCCTGCTGAGCGCGGTGACCGCGGTCTGCAGGTTGATGCTCGCGTCCCCGACGCCGAGGGCCCGCCCCTCGAGCTCGACCGCCGCGGTGTCGCGGAAGAAGTCCTCCGCGTCCTGCACCGGCTCCTTCGTCCTGATGACGAGGAACGGGCCCCACGCGCGCGACTCGAAGATCGGCCCGGGGACGGTCTCCGGGATGGTGAGCTTGACGCGGCTCAGGTCGCTCTGATCGGACGCGTCGAAGACCCATACGCCGCGGCCGAGCGGCTTCGCCGCTTCGTCGAGGCTCTCGATCGCGAGCCGGGGATCCGCGCGCTGGACGATGACGGAGCCGAAGGGCGCTCCCGCCTCGCGCGCGTCGAGGTAGAGCGGCTCGTAGCCGAAGAGGATGTCGTCCGGGCGGCTTGTGGCGGCCAGCCACGCGGCGGCCTCCTCCCGCGCCTGCTCGCGGGCGGCGGGCTCGCCCGCGTACATGTACGGCGTCTTGTGCCAGCCCCAGGCGAACTCGACGCCGAGGAGTGCGGTGAGGCCGACGAGGACGACGGCCGCCTCCGCCCGCCCCGCGAAGCCGGCCAGTTTCAGGAGGCCGGCGGCGACGAGCATCTGGAAGAACGGCAGGGCAAAGATCAGGTGCCTGCTTTCGAGGAAGACGCTCGACTGCGACCGGGCGACCATGAGCGCGAGCGTCGGGACGAGCAGCACCGTGGCGGCCAGCAGCACCGCGGCGGGGCGCGTGCGGAAGAGGACGACCCCGCCGAGCACCGCGAGCGCGGCGATGACGGCGGTTGCCGCGGCCCAACCGGCGCCGAAGTCGCCGATCGTGTGCCAGACGTACTCGAGGACGTCGACCGGCGATCCCAGCTTCGAGTCGCTCTCGCCGGTGAGGCCGATGCCGAAGCGCGACGCGAGCACGCGGTAGATGAGCCAGAGCGGCGCGACGAGCACGACGACGATCCCAAACGAGATCGCGGCCGGCCGGAGCGGCAACTCGCGCCTCCGACTGCGCGCCAGGACGTAGACGGCCTGTGCGGCGAGCACGAAGGTCCCGTACGGCTGCGTCGCGATGGTGAGCACCATCGCCGCGACCCACGCGGCCCAGCGCTTGGGGTCACGTGTACCGACGGCACGGAGAAGCGTCAGGAACGAAAGCGCGCTGAGGAAGAGGAAGAGGCTGTACATGCGCGCGTAGATGCCGTGGTAGATGGTGATCCAGCTCGCCGCGGCGAGCGCGGTGGCGACGAGCGCGGTGCGCTTGTCTGTGAGCCGGGCGACGAGGGCCGCGATCACAGGCATGCTCGCGACAGCGAAGACGACCGACACGAGCCGCAGCGCGGTCAGGCTGGGGGAGATCGAGCCGGCGAGGTAGGCGAGGAGCCAGTGGAGCGGTGCGCCGCCCCGCTCGGCGAAGACGGTGGAGAAGACATCGCCGATGGAATGTTGCGTGACGAAGAAGACGAGAGTCTCGTCCTCGTGCGGCGGCCACACCGTCATCTGGAAGAGGAGGAAGGTGGCGAGCGCAGCAGAGATGACGCCCACCCCGAGGTGGTACGGCTCTTCGCGCACCCGGAGAACCGCGCGCTCCAGCCAGGATTGGCGCGGCGCCCGCTCGGCGCGCGCGCCGGAGGCGGCCGTCCCCCCTGGTAGCATTTCCTCCCGCAAAACCGGGCCTTTCTCTTTATGCCGATCTACGAATACAGGTGCCCAAACGGGCACACGTTCGAGCTGTTCCAGCGGATGACGGATCCGCCCCCGTCAGAGTGCCAGATCTGCGGTGAGAGCCCGCTCGAGAAGGTGCTCTACCCCGCCGCGATCCACTTCAAAGGCTCGGGCTTCTACAAGACCGACTACGGCCGCGCATCTGGAAAGCGTGACGGCGACAAGCCCGACAAGTCGGACTCCTCCGAGAAGAAGGAGAAGACCGACTCGAAGCCCGAGAAGTCCGAAAAGAAATCCGAGAAGAAAGCCGCCGAAGCCTAGGCGGGGAGCAGCGCCCGCGCCGTTTCCAGATCCGCCTCGTGGACGAGGATCTCCCGCGGCCCCGAGGTCATGAAATCCTCGAGCGGGGAGTCGATCGCGTCCGTGTCGCGATAGCCGCACTCGATGCCGTTGGCCCGGAGCAGGCCGCAGAGGACCTCGGCCTCGGTCTCCCCGGGGACGACGGTCAGGACGACGGTCTGGTCTCCCTCCACGACGGGGACGCTACCCCTTAGCCGCCCACGATGCAGCCGGGGCCGTACGGTCCGGAGGCGGGCTTCGGAGGCTGGGGCGCGCTCTTCCCCGTCACCATCGCGATCACCGAGACGTTCTCCTCGGTGCCGACGATGTAGTCGATGCCGCCGATGTTCGAGGCGAGGCCGCCCAGGCGGCATTTCAGCTTCCCGCTCGACGGGGTGCGGAACTTGATCCAGGAGAGCTGGAGGATCTGCGCGGCGGAGAGGTCGGTCGCGAGCGGCTTCGTGATGTCGTCGCCGTTGAAGGGCGCCTTCAGGTACTCCGTGAAGCTCACGATCTTGTCGGCCATCGCGGAGACGACCGCCTGCTGGCGCTCGCCGCGCGTGATGTCGGACTCCTTCGGGTCGAGCTGATTCTCGCGGATCCGCGCATAGATGAGAGCTCGCTTGCCGCTCATCGTCTGCTCGCCTTTCTTGAACCGCCAACCCTTCCAGCGGTCGCAGCGTGCCTCGGTCCCGAACGGGCACTCGAACTTGTTGGAGAGAATCGGCTTGGGAACGTCGATCGCGACACCGCCGAGGGCGTCGATCACCTCGTCGAAGGTGCCGAAGTCGACCACGACGACGTGGTTGATGGGGAGGCCGGTGACGCTCTGCACGGTCTTGATCGCGAGCGTCGGGCCACCGTACGCGAAGGCCGCGTTGATCTTGTCCTCGCCGTGACCCGGGATGTCCACGCGGAGGTCGCGCGGGATCGAGAGCAGCGCGATCCGGTGCTCGTCGGGATCTGTGTGCACGATCATGATCGAGTCCGAGCGCGCGACGGATCCCTGTCTCGACTTGGAGCCATTGTCGGCGCCGAGCACGAGGATGTTGCTCGGGTTGGAGAGCATGATCCCGTCCTGCGGCGCGAGCGCCCGCTCCGCGCGCGGGTCGAGCTTCTTGTTCGCCTCCTTGACGCCGCTTCGGAACGCGAGGAAGCCGAGCACTCCCCAGACGAGCGCCAGGACGAGCAGGCCGACGAGGGTCCAGGCGACAAGGCGGACCCAGCGCCGCCTCGTTCTGGCGGGCTTCGGGCCGCGGTAGGAGCGGGGCTCGGGTCCGTTCGCCTTCTCCTTCTCCGCCTTGCGGTCGGACTTCGGCGACTCGGGCCGGATCGGGCCCTTTACTCTCCCCCCGCGGTAGATGCGGTACGGCTTGTCCTTGGGCGGCACGCGACCGAGTATCGTAGCCTGAGGCCGTGGCCTCCCCCCGTGTGATCGCACTTGACCTCGGGGGTACGAAGCTGCTCTCGGGGGTCGTCGACGATGAAGGTGTCGTCGAGAAGCGCGTTGTCAGCGCGACCGACACGAGCAGCGAGGACGCCGTTCTGGCGCAGGTCGAAGAGGCCGTCGAGGGCCTCCTGGAGGAAGACATCGGCGCAATCGGGATCGGTATTCCGTCGACGATCGACCAGCGCCGCGGGGAGGCGATCGACTCCGTCAACATTCCGCTCTCGGACGTGCCGCTCCGCGACCGGCTCGCCAAGCGGTTCGGCGTGCCCGTCGCGATCGAGAACGACGCAAACGCCGCGGCGGTCGCCGAGCATCGCCTCGGAGCCGGCCGAGGCTCCCGTCACATGGTCATGCTCACCCTCGGGACGGGAGTAGGCGGCGGACTCATCCTCGACGGCAATCTCTACCGCGGCGCGATCGGCGCCGCGGCCGAGCTCGGCCACATCACACTCGACCTCCACGGCCCTCCCTGCCAGGGCCGCTGTCCCGGACGCGGCCACCTCGAGGCGCTGGCATCGGGCACGGCCGCAGACGGCTATGCGCGCGCGGCCGCCGAGCAGAATCCCGAAGGAGATCTCGGGTGCGCGGCTGCCGAGGGCAAGACCGTCGACGCGCGCCTCGCCGTCGAGCTCGCCGCGCACGGTTCCGGCGATGCCCGCGAGGTGCTCTCTCACGTCGGCTTCCACCTCGGCGTGGGCATTGCGAGCTTCGTGAACATCTTCAATCCTGAGCTCGTCGTGATCGGCGGCGGCTTCGCGCGTGCCGGCGACCTCCTCCTCGAGCCGGCCCGGAGGGTCGTGGCGGAGCGCGCGCTCGCGCCGGCGCGGGACGAGGTCAGGATCGTTCCGGCTCTGCTCGGTGTCGAGGCGGGCCTGATCGGCGCTGGGCTCGTCGGCTTCGAGGCGCTGCACCGGGAGTAGTGCCGCTCCAGGCAGTACACGCATGCTTCCGGCCCACGATCACGCGTCGCCGGAGCCTCCCCTCGCTCATGCCAAAGCGTCCGGCCTCGGCGACGAGCGAGTGCCGACTCCGGCTCGGTGCTCGTGACCGAGAAGCGGGGCAGCATTACCTGAAGGGGCACTGATGCCCCTCGTCGTCTGTGCGACGCCGATCGGCAACCTCGAGGACGTCACGCTGCGGGTCTTGCGCGAGCTCGGCGAGGCCAACGTCGTCCTCTGTGAGGACACGCGCCGGACGCGCACGCTCCTCGACCGGCACGGGATCCGGGCCAAGCTCGTCAGCTACCACCGCCACAACGAGGCGAAGCGGATCGACGAGCTGCTGCCGCGGCTCGAAAAGGGCGACAGGATCGCGCTCGCGAGCGACGCCGGCCTTCCGGGCGTGAACGACCCGGGAGCCAGGCTGATCTCCGCGGCGATCGAGCGCGGGATCGAGGTCACCGTGTTGCCGGGGCCCTCGGCAGTTGAAACGGCGCTTGTGGCGAGCGGGCTCGTCGGCGAGCGCTATTCGTTCGTCGGGTATCTGCCGCGGGGGCGGGAGGCGCTCGACCGCCTGTGGGAGGAGACCGCCCCCTGGAGCGGCCCGGTCGTGGCGTTCGAGTCGCCCAGACGGCTTCCAGGCTCGCTGGGCTCGCTCGCGGAGGCCGATCCCGAGCGCCCGGTCGCCGTCTGCCGCGAGCTGACGAAGCGCTTCGAGCAGATCGTTCGCGGCCCCGCGCGCGAGGTCGCCGCCCGGTTCACGGAGGCGCCGAAGGGCGAGATCACACTCGTCCTCGGGCCGGCGGAGGTCGCCTCGGTTCCCGAGGGAGATGCGCTCGCAGCAGTCGTCGAGCTCGTCGAAGCGGGCGTTCCGCGGCGCCGGGCCGCGGAACTCGTCTCGCGGCTCACCGGAATCCCGCGCAACAAGCTTTACAAAGGGTCACTGTAGCTCGACGAAGATAGTTGTCGCCCAAGTTGACAACGAGGCGGCCGTCTTGCTACGCTCGTTCCCGTTCGCAAATTTGACAACGAGGAGGAGCGGCGATGAAAGGCCTCGCCTTGCTGCTTCCGGTCCTCGTCGCGCTCCAGGTCGGCGTGCAGCCCGCGCTCGCCTGGGCCTGGCCCGTCGACGGGCCGGTGCTTCGACCCTTCGTCTTTGGTGACGATCCCTATGCCGGCGGCCAGCACCGCGGCGTCGACATCGGCGCTCCGGCCGGGACGCCGGTGCGCGCGCCGGCAGCCGGAACGATCAGCTTTGCCGGCATCGTCCCGACGGGTGGGAAGACGATCACGATCCGCACCGCCGACGGTTACGCCGTCACGCTGCAGCGCCTCGGTTCCACCTCTGTCCCGCGGGCGCTCGCGGTGGGCGAGGGAGACGTCGTGGGGTCGGTTGGACAGGCAGCCGAGCCGTACGTCTACCTGGGCGTCCGCAAGGCCGACGAGCCGGACGGCTACGTCGATCCGCTCGGGCTCCTGCCCCCGTTGGCGCCGGCTCCGGCGCCGGACGAGCCTGCCCCGGTCGAGCCGGACCCAGTACCGACGCCAGCCCCTGGCTCCGGCTCGAGGCACCACAGCCACACCTTTCCGGCACCGGCGGCCGTAGAGGAGCCGAGCGTCGAGCCGGCTCCGGCGCCACGGGCGCGCACGTCGCGGCGGCCGTCGGAAGTCCGGCACCCGCCGACGGAAGGTGTCGTCGGGTCACCCGGGCATGCGAGAGCCGCGCAGCTGCCCGAGGCCTCGCGGAGCCCGGTTTCACTCCCAGAAGCCACGGTGTTGCGCGCGGCGACCCGGACCGGGCAAACCGTCGCCGCGGCGGCCGGTGCCGGCCCACGCCCCGTCTGGACGGCGGCAGGACTGGCGGCGCTGCTTGGGCTCGGAGGGCTCTGCGCCTGGTTAGCCCGACGCCGCCGCGAGCTCGGTGACGCAGTTGCGGCACACGGCACGTCCGCGGTGCTCCTGCAGGGAGTTACGGCGCCCACAGAAGACGCACACCGTCTGCGGCTTGGACAGGAGGATGACGTCGTCCTTCACCGAGATCTCGAGCGGGTCCTTCTCGCCGAGCGAGAAGCGCTTCCGGATCTCGATGGGGATGACGATCCTGCCCAGGTCGTCGATGTGCCGGATGATCCCCGTCTTCGTTGCCCCCCTTACGGAGCGCTCTTTCACCGGGCGCTCTGTCGTTCCGTTCGACCCCAACGTATTTCTGCCTTTCGTTTGCGGCGGACTCCACGAAACAGGTCCCCCCGCTTTGCCATTTCTAACCATCATTCGCGGCTGCGGGGCCGCGCGGAGTCATTCGTATGATTGTCGTGCGTGAGCTTCTACATCACGACTCCCATCTATTACGTCAACGCGACGCCGCACGTCGGGCATGCGTACACGACGATTGCGGCGGACATATTCGCGCGCCACCGTCGCCAGCGCGGAGAGGAGACCTTCTTTCTGACGGGCACCGACGAGCATGGCTCGAACATCGCGCGGGTCGCGGAAGAGGCCGGACTCGAGCCGAAGGAGTTCGTCGACCAGAACGCCGCCGCGTTCATCGAGATGACGGAGCGGATCAACGTCTCCAACGACTTCTTCATCCGCACGACCGACGAGCGCCACGAGCGCCACGTGCAGGAGTTCCTGCAGCGGATCTACGACGCGGGCGAGATCTACGAAGGCGTCTACGCCGGGCTCTACTGCAGCCGCTGCGAATCCTTCTACACCGAGGCGGAGCTCGTGGACGGCAAATGTCCGCAGCACGGGATCCCACCGGAGTGGGTCGAGGAGAAGAACTACTTCTTCCGTCTCTCCGCCTATCAGGAGAGGCTGCTCGCCCTCTACGACGAGAACCCCGAGTTCGTCCTGCCCAAGTTCCGGGCCAACGAGGCGCGGAGCTTCATCGAACAGGGCCTCGACGACATCAGCGTGAGCCGGGCGACGCAGCGCTGGGGCGTGTCCGTTCCCTGGGATCCCGACCAGGTGGTCTACGTCTGGGTCGACGCGCTCATCAACTACTGGAGCGCGCTTGCCTTCGCGCGCGAGGGCGATGACCTCCGCGAGCGGCTCTGGCCGGAGGTCCACCACCTCCTGGCGAAGGACATCCTCAAGTTCCACTGCGTGATCTGGCCGGCGCTCCTCATGGGCGCGGGGATCAGCGTGCCCAAGCAGCTCTTCGTGCACGGCTATCTCCTGATGGACGACCGCAAGATGTCCAAGTCCGTCGGGAACGTCATCGATCCGCTCGAGCTGATCGACGTGTACGGGGTCGACGCGGTGCGCTACTACCTCTTCCGCGCAGCCTCGTTCGGGCAGGACGGGAACATCTCGGTCGACGGGCTGCACGAGCGGTACGAGCGCGAGCTCGGCAACGACCTCGGCAATCTTCTGTCGCGGACAACGGCGATGGTCGCGCGCTACCGGGAGGGGAAGCTCCCGGTCGTCGCGGGCTCCGCGGAGCTGGCCGCCGAGCTCGACGGCCTGGGGCCGAAGGTCGTCGCGCGCCTGGACGCCTACGACCTGACCGGCGGACTCGACGAGATCTGGGAGGTCGTCCGCGCCCTCAACCGACACGTAGAGCAGAACGCGCCGTGGGAGCTCGCGAAGGACGAGGCCAAGGCGGACGATCTCGACCGCGTCCTCTTCGACCTCGCGGACGGCCTGCGCTTGCTCGCGATCGTGCTGGCGCCCTATCTCCCCGAGACGACGCCGCGCATCCTCGAGGCGCTGGCCCAGGACACGAGTCTGGACTGGGAGCAAGCGCGAGCAGGACAGACCCGCGCCGCGGAGGGGATTGCGCCTGCCGAGCCCCTCTTCCCACGGGTGGACTCGCCCGCGGCAGTCTGAATCGCGACGTGATCGACACCCACGCGCACCTGGACGCTCTCGACGACGCGCCCGAGGCGCTCGCACGGGCACGTGAAGCGGGCGTGGGGCGGGTCGTCACGATCGGGACGACGCTCGACTCGTGCCGCACGGCGCTCGAGCTCGCCGATCGAGAGGAGGGCGTATTCGTCTCGCTCGGGCTCCATCCGCACGAGGCGGGGACAGCTGGCCCGGCCGAGGTCGAGGAGCTCGCTGGGCTGCTCGAGCACCCCAAGGCGGTCGCCGTGGGGGAGACCGGGCTCGACCACTTCCGGGACTACGCGCCGCACGACCGCCAGCTCGAGCTCTTTCGCGCCCAGGCAGAGCTCGCCGTCGCGACCGGCAAGCCGATCGTCGTCCACACCCGAGCGGCGGAGGACGAGACCCTGGCCATGCTCACAGCCCTCCCGGAGGATGCGCGCGTCGTGCTGCACTGCTTCTCGTCTCTTCGCCTGCTCGCCCCGGCGCTCGAGCGCGGCTGGTTCGTCTCCTTCGCCGGCAACGTGACGTACCCCAAGGCGGGCGAGCTCCGCGCCGCCGCGGCCCGCGTCCCCGTCGGCCGGATCCTGGCCGAGACGGACAGCCCCTACCTCTCTCCTCAGCCGGTCCGAGGCCGCCGGAACGAGCCGGCGCACGTCGTCCATACGCTCGCCACTCTGGCCGAGGCGCGAGGCGAGGACCGGGACGAGCTCGAGAGCGCGATCGACGCAAATGCGACTGCGGCCTTCGGCCTCCCGTGAAGCTGCCTGTCGCGCCCAACCGCGATCTCGGGCAGCACTTCCTGGTCGACGACAACATCCTCAGCGTCGCGGGCCGCCTCGCGGAGCTCGGACCCGAAGACGTCGTGCTCGAGGTCGGCGCCGGTCTCGGCGTCCTCACCGCGTATCTGGCCGAGCGTGTGCGCCTCGTCCACGCTGTCGAGCTCGACCGCAGCCTCGAGCCGTACCTGCGCGATGCGCTGGGCGGCCGCGAAAACGTCGAGCTCGTCCTCGGGGACGCCCTCACGCTCCCACTCGAGGCGCTCGACCCGCCGCCGGGAAAGCTCGTTGCCAACCTGCCGTACCAGATCGCCACACCGCTGATCGCGGAAAGCTTGGACGGGCTGCCCGTGGTCGAGCTCTGGTGCGTCATGGTTCAGCGTGAGGTCGCGGACCGCTTCTTCGCGGTGCCGGGGACGAAGAGCTACGGCGCGGTCTCTGTGCTCGTTCAGCTGACGGCCGAGCGCACGGGCCTCCATCCGGTCGCCCGCACGGTCTTCCGCCCGCCGCCGAATGTCGACTCTGCGCTCGTCGCGTTCAGGCGCACGCGCAACTGGGGCCCCGAGTTCGCGCACCTGAAGGAGGTCGTCCAGAAAGCGTTCGCGCACCGGCGCAAGACCCTCCTCAACTCGCTCGAGCTCTCCCGGGGCGGCAGGGCGGAGGCCGAGTCGGCGCTGGAGAAGCTCGGGCTACCGCCCGACATCCGAGCCGAGGCGCTCGCCCCCAAGCAGTTCCTCGAGCTGGCGGAGCTCCTGCCGTGAAGCGGCTCCCCGCCGCCGCGAAGATCAATCTTGCGCTCCTCGTCGGGCCCGCCCGCGAGGACGGGCTGCACGAGCTCGTCACCGTCATGCA
>Ga0307320_10000545_pt1 | contig 13566 bp, 15 predicted proteins | sample ER_DNA_369_FD_194495 | JGI IMG/M metagenome (GOLD analysis project Ga0307320, IMG submission 194495) | Bulk soil microbial communities from the East River watershed near Crested Butte, Colorado, United States - ER_DNA_369 | ecosystem: Environmental > Terrestrial > Soil > Floodplain | place...
TCGCTGATCACCATCTCCTCGATTGGCTACCGCCGGCTGGGGCTCACCGAGGACACGAAGGAGGACCGCGACCTCCAGCAGGCGAAGCTCGCCATCGACACGATGATCGCGCTGACCCCGGTCCTCGAGAACGTCGTCCCAGAGGAGCTCATCCGGGAGTTCAACCAGTCCGTTGCCAGCCTGCAGCTCGCCTACGCCCAGGCCGCCGGCGAGGGGGCGGGTGGCGAGGGCTGAGATCGGGGTTTTCGGGGGCTCGGGCTTCTACTCGTTCCTCGAAGACGTCGAGCAGGTGGAGGTCGAGACGCCGTACGGGAAGCCGTCTGCGCCCTTCACGATCGGCGACATCGGCGGGAAGAGCGTCGCCTTCCTGCCGCGCCACGGCCTGAACCACGAGCTCCCTCCGCACGCGATCCCGTTCAGGGCGAACGTCTGGGCGATGAAGGAGCTCGGCGTCCGCCGGATCATCGGGCCGAACGCCTCCGGTGCGCTGAAGGCCGAGCTCGAGCTCGGCGAGTTCGTTGTCTGCGACCAGTTCGTCGACCGGACGAGCGGGCGAGGAGACACGTTCTACGGCGGGCCCGAGACGACCCACGTCTCGGCTGCCGACCCCTTCTGCCCGGACTTGCGGAAGCTCCTCGTCGAGACGGCAGGCGAGCTCGGGATCAAGGCTCGCGACGGCGGCACGGTCGTCGTCATCCAGGGCCCGCGCTTCTCGACGCGTGCCGAGTCGAAGTGGTTCCAGGAGATGGGCTGGGACACGATCAACATGACCGCGTATCCCGAGGGCTACCTGGCTCGCGAGCTCGAGCTCTGCTACGCGAACATCTCCATGGTCACCGACCACGACGTCGGGGTCGAGGGCGCCGAGCCTGTCTCCCACGAGCAGGTCGTGACCGTGTTCAACGAGAACAACGAGCGCCTGCGGGAGCTTCTCTTCGCGGTCATCCCGAAGATCCCGCCGCAGCCGGAGGAACACCTTTGTGCGACTGCCTTGCGGGGCGCACGCTTCTGACTTGTGATAGAAATGCCGCCGCCGGATCCGGCATCAGTTGCCGGATCTGCGCGGTCCAGGCCTCGACTTCGTGACTGACTTCTTCCAGAATCACAGCGTCCTGTTCGCCCTGCTCTGCGCGGGCGTCGGCATTGGCTGGGGAGCGGTGCTCACAGTCCGCATCCTCAAGCTTCCGGCCGGAACAGAGCGGATGCAGGAGATCGCTCGGGCGGTGCAGGAGGGCGCCTCCGCGTACCTTCGCCGCCAGTACCTGACGATCGCCGGGGTCGCCGCGGCCATCTTCCTCGGAATCGGGCTCTGGAACGACCTCGGCTGGTTCACGGCCTTCGGCTTCCTCATCGGCGCCGTGCTCTCGGCAGGGGCCGGCTTCATCGGCATGAACGTGGCCGTCCGCGCCAATGTCCGCACGGCCGAGGCTGCGAGGGGCGGCGTCAAGCCGGCTCTAGCTGTCGCCTTCGGCGCCGGCTCGGTGACGGGTCTGCTCGTCGTGGGGCTCGGCCTGCTCGGCGTCGCTGCCTACTACGGGATCCTCACCTCCTGGTTCGACCAGGCTCCCGACGAGGCAACGAGGAACCTCATCGGCCTCGCTTTCGGCGGTTCCCTCATCTCGGTCTTCGCCCGTCTCGGGGGCGGCATCTACACGAAGGCCGCCGACGTGGGCGCCGACCTCGTCGGCAAGGTCGAGGCGGGAATCCCCGAGGACGACCCGCGCAACCCGGCTGTGATCGCCGACAACGTCGGCGACAACGTCGGCGACTGCGCGGGAATGGCGGCCGACCTCTTCGAGACCTACGCGGTGACGGCGGTGGCGGTCATGTTCCTCGGCGCGATCAACTTCCCGTCTTCCGGAGTCGTCGTCTTGCCGCTGGCGCTCGGCGGAGTGGGCGTGATCGCATCGGTGATCGGCACGTTCTTCGCCCGCATCGGGCGCACCGGCTCGATCATGAACGCGCTCTACAAGGCCGTCGCAGTCTCGACGGTGCTCTCGGCGATCGGCTTCATCCCCGTGATCCTCGCCTTCGACGGCGGCAAGTACAACTACTGGGAGCTCTACGGCTGCGCGCTGATCGGCCTCGCTGTCACCTTCCTGCTCGTGGCGATCACGGAGTTCTATACGGGCACGCGCTGGCTACCCGTGAAGGGCATCTCCCGCGCCTCGACGACCGGGCACGCGACCAACATCATCGAAGGCCTGGCGATCGGAATGCAGGCGACCGCGCTTCCCATTCTCGTCATCGCGGCGGGGATCGTGGGAGCCGCAGGCCTCGCAGGCCTGTACGGCATCGGCGTCGCGGTCATGGCGCAGCTCTCGATGACCGGCATGATCGTCGCCCTCGACGCGTACGGCCCCGTGACCGACAACGCCGGCGGGATCGCCGAGATGGCCGACCTGCCGGAGGAAGTGCGCGGCGTCACCGACCCACTCGACGCGGTCGGCAACACGACGAAGGCCGTCACCAAGGGTTACGCGATCGGCTCGGCGGGCCTCGCGGCTCTCGTCCTCTTCGACGGCTTCACCTCGGAACTCTCCAACGAGGGCATCAACCCCACGTTCGACCTCTCTGACTCGTGGGTGATCGCGGGCCTCTTCATCGGCGGTCTCATGCCGTTCCTCTTCGCTTCGCTCGCAATGCAGGCCGTCGGCCGCGTCGGCGGACAGGTCGTGGAGGAGGTGCGGCGCCAGTTCCGCGAGATCCCGGGGATCATGGAGGGGACCGGCAGGCCCGAATACGGGCGCACGGTCAACATCGTGACCGCCGAGGCGATCAAGAAGATGATGCTGCCCGCGGCGATCCCGATCTTCTTCCCGATCGTGGCGGGGATCATCAAGCCGGAGCTCCTCGGCGGCCTCCTCATCGGCACGATCGTCACCGGAATCTTCCTCGCCATCGCCATGACCTCCGGCGGCGGCGCCTGGGACAACGCGAAGAAGCTGATCGAGGACGGCGCCTACGGCGGCAAGGGCTCAGAGGCCCACGCCGCGGCCGTCACGGGCGACACCGTCGGCGATCCCTACAAGGACACCGCCGGCCCCGCGATCAACCCGATGATCAAGATCACGAACATCGTCGCGATCCTGATCATTCCGTTGATAGCCGCCATCCACGGCTAGTCCGAGGGCTAACCGGTGCGGCGGCGCCGGACCTGCGGGCCCTGGTGGCCGAGCGCCGCGTAGGCGAGCGCCTGCAGCGAGTCGTTCAGCGTCGAGAGCTCGTGCGCGATCCGGAGGAGACCCTCGCCGTGGTCGAGGCGCTTGTTCAGCGCGTGCAGCTCGCCGGTCAGGTTGTCGAGCCGCTCGAGGATCGCGTCCAGCTGCCGGTCGTCAAGGTTTTTCGTCTCCACTTTCACTGATCCTAACGAGGTCCTCGCGGCTCGCCGCAACGGCAGTCTCGGGCCCGAGCTCTGCGAGGAGGCGCTCGCGAGCGCCCGCGCCGGACTCGACGAGCTCGACACGGCGGCCGGCGCCGAGGTGGGCGAGCGCGACAGACGCCAGCTCGGCGGGCGCGTCCGTGTAGACGCCGAGCCGCCGCCCGGTCGCGGCCAGCGCGCGAAGTGCCGTAGCCGCATCGGCGCTCGGCCGGAAGTGGACCGGCGCCCGGTCCTCCGCGAAACGCTCGAGCGCCCCGCGCCAATCGCCGACGCCACGCTCGGCCCAGCGGTCGAGCTCCTCGGCCGCGGCGCCGCGGTCCTCGGGGAGCGCCGAAGGATCCAGCGGCGCGATCGAGGCGTAGCGCCGCGACGCATCGACCAGGAAGTCGTCCCAGAGGGGACGCGTGTCGCCGAGCGCCTCGTCGAGGTCGATGGCGACCGGGGTCAGCGCCATACGCGGACCGCGATGGCGACCCCGATGGCGGCACCGGCGGTGTCGATGAGCCAGTCGAGAGGCGAGCCGTGCCGCCCGGAGATGAAGGTCTGGTGGAACTCGTCGGTGGCCGCGTAGGCGGAGGCGACGAGAAGCGCCGCGGGCGCGTGGCGAACGGCGCGATAGAGAAGCGCGCCCAGCAACGCGTATTCCGCCGTGTGCGCGATCTTCCGCAGAACGAGGTCCCAGGTGCCGAGGCCGGTGCCGAGATCCGGCACCGAGGAGAGTGTGAAGATGACTGCGGCCCAGAGAACGACCGGGATCCAAGGGCTGATGCGGGTTGCAGTCACGCCCAGAGCGTAGTGCCCCGACGGGGGGATGGCCCGAACTGCCGTTCCAGCCGATCCATCTGGCAGGTTCTTCCACCAGCGTCATGGCATTCGCGGCCCACAACCAGGAGCGGGACCTCCCGCTCGGCGAGTTGATCGTCCGCGCCGGGCTTCTCTCGTCGGTGCAGCTCGACGCTGCGCTCGCAGCGGCCCGGGCCAGCGGACGCCGACTCGGCGAGGTGCTCGTCGAGGACGAGCTCGTGGACGAGCGGGAGCTCGCCCAGATCGTCGCCCAGCAGGAGGGCCTCGAGTTCGTCGACCTCGGCAAGCACGACCTCGACCACGAGGCCGTCGACCTGATCTCGGAGTCCTCGGCCCGCCGGTACCTGGCGCTTCCGTACAGGCTCGAAGGCACGGCGGTCTGTGTCGTCATCGCCGACCCGTCCGACGACGCGGTTCTCGACGCCGTCCTCGGCGAGCTCGAGCGCCCGGTTCGCTTCGTCGTCGCAACGCGCACCGAGGTCGACTCGGCGATCCGCGAGGCGTTCGGCGACCCGTTCGCGGCCGCCTGATAGCCTCCCGCCACAATAAGGCGAGCGGCAAGGGAAGCCGGTGCAAGTCCGGCACGGTCCCGCCGCTGTAAGGGGAGACGCTCTCCGCCCGAATGCCACTGGCCGCGAGCCGGGAAGGCGGCGCGAGAGGGAGCCCCGAGTCAGAACACCTGCCGTTCGCCTTCAGATCCGTTCCCCTCGCGGAAGGAGGAAACGTGCTTCGTCGATCCTTTGCAGCACTGCTGTTCGCCTGCGCGCTCGCCGCGTGCGGCGGGAACTCGAGCTCGTCGCCGGCCACGCAGGCAGGCAGCACGACGCAGGCTGAGCCGGGTGCCGCGGTCTTGATCACCAGCGATTGCGGCGCCACCGTCGTCACGCCCAAGACACCGGTCGACGCCGGCGAGACGGCTATGCGCTCGCTCGACCGCGTTGCCGACATCGAAAGCGACTCCGGCCTCGTCACCGCCATCGAGGGCGTCGAGCAGATTCCAGACAAGAACGTCTTCTGGCTCTACTACGTGAACGGGAAGCTTGCGCAAAAGGGCGCCGCCGAGGTGAAGCTCGAGGCCGGCGACGTCGAGTGGTGGGATCTCCACAACTGGAAGAAAGAGTGCGCCTCGGTACCGCCAGACGCGCAGTAAGGCTTGCGCCGGTCCCCGCGGCGGCCCTGCTTGCGGCCGCCGCGGTGGCAGCGCTCCTAATGGATCACGTGCTGCCGCTCGCGCTCCTCACGGCAGCGCTGCTCGTTCTCATCCTTCAGGCGCAGACGCGGGTTCGCCCGTACCTCTTCGGAACCGGCACCGCCGCGCTCGGGGTGTTCCTGGTCTGGCCCTTCCTGCAGTCGACCGGAATCGACGTGATTTGGGAAGGGCCGATCGTCCCCGTGCTCGGCCAGCTGGACGTGACCTGGGAGGAGATCTCACTCGCGGCCGTCTCGGCCCTACGGCTCGCGGCGGTGGGGTTCGCGTTCTCCGCCTACGCGCTCCTGCTCGACCACGACCGCCTCGTCGCGAGCGCTTCTTTTGCCCGGCGCTCGGCTCTCGCAGTCGCACTTGCGACGCGACTCGTCCCCACGCTCGAGCGCGACGCGGCCGGACTCGCCGAGGCGGTGCGGGGAAGGGGGGTCGAGGTTTCGGGCGTCCGTGGCCACGCACGCCTGCTTTCGCCTCTCGTCGCCGGCTCCCTGGAGCGCGCGGCCAACCTGGCCGAGGCGATGGAGGCTCGCGGGTTCGGAAGCGGCGCTCCCACCCGGGCCCCGAGCCCGGACTGGAGGTTTGCTGACTACGCGGCGCTCGCGGCCGGAGCCGCGCTGGTCGCGGCGGCGGTGCTGTGGCTCTAGTAGAGGTCAGCGGCCTGGAGTTCATCTATCCTGGAGGAGCGCAGCCGGCGCTCGAGGGCGTCTGGCTTCGGCTCGAGCCGGGCGAGGTCGTTGCGCTGCTCGGCCCGTCCGGCTCGGGGAAGTCGACGCTCCTACGCGCGCTCGCCGGGCTCGTTCCTCACTTCCACGGCGGGCGCTTCGCCGGCAGCGTGCTCGTGGCCGGGATGGACACCCGCAGGTCGCGGCCGGCTGTGCTCGCCGGGACGACCGCGGCGGTCTTCCAGGATCCCGAGGACCAAGTCGTAATGGCACTCGTCCGGAACGAGGTCGCTTTCGGGCTCGAGAACCTCGGGGTTCCGTCGGCCGAGATCTGGCCGCGGACGGACGAGGCGCTCGACGCAGTCGGTGCTCTCCACCTGGCCGAGCGGCGCACGTCCGAGCTCTCCGGTGGGGAGCTCCAGCGCGTCTGCCTCGCCTCAGCGCTTGCGCTTCGCCCGAGGCTCCTGCTCCTCGACGAGCCTACGTCGCAGCTCGATCCCGAGGCGGCCGAGCGTTTCCTCGCCCTCGTCGACGAGCTTGGCGCGACCACCGTTCTCTCCGAGCAACGCACCGGGAGGGCGCTTGGCCTGGCCGACCGGGTGCTCTTCATGGAAGGTGGCCGGATCCTCGCCGACGCCGTGGGCGACGACGGGCTCGCCTGGCTCGCGGAGCACCGTGCCCACTACCTGCCGCCGGATGCTGAGCCTTCGAACACCGCCTCCGGGGGCGACGCCGTCTGTCGCCTCGACGGCATCAGATTTGCCTACCGGGGCGGCGCAGATGTTCTCGGCGGCGCTTCCCTGGAGGTGCGCCGCGGCGAGGTCGTCGCGCTGGAAGGGCCGAACGGATCCGGGAAGACGACGCTGGCGAAGATCGCAGCCGGACTTCTCGAGCCCGATGCCGGCACCGCCTGGCTCGACGGGCGCGCGGGCTACCTGAGCCAGGATCCCGGCCGTTACCTCGTTCGCGACCGGGTTCTCGACGAGGTCGCCCTGGGAGTCGGCGGCGACCGGGGGCGGGCGGTCGCGGCCCTGGAGCGCGTCGGGCTGGACTGGGCGGCAGAGCGCCATCCGCGCGACCTGTCGAGTGGCGAGCGCGAGCGACTGGGACTCGCCGCGGTGGCCGTCACCGAGCCCGACCTTCTCGTCCTCGACGAGCCGACGCGCGGGATCGACCCGGACCGCAAGGCGGAAATCGCCGACTGGCTCTCCGAGTACGCGGCGGCGGGGCGAGGGGTCCTCGTGGCCACCCACGACCGCACCTTTGCCGTCGACCGTCGCGTGTCGCTCCAGAAGGAGGAGCTCCTTGCCGCATAGGGTCACGCTCCTCGCAGCTGCGGCCGCACTCGGCGCGGGCGCCTGGGCCGCACTCGACCCGGACCGCGGTGGCCTCGCGGTGCTGCTCGCGGGGATCGCCGTCTTGATCGCGGGGGCCGGGTGGCTCGAGGGCGGGACGGAATCCGCCAAGGACCTGACCCTGATCGCCACGATCGCGGGCGTCGCGGCGGCCTCCCGGGTTCTCTTCGCTCCGGTCCCGGGAGTTCAGCCGGTGACAGTCGTCGCGGTCGTCGCAGGGACCGCGCTCGGCCCGCGGCGTGGCTTCGCGGTCGGCGCGCTTGCCGCGCTCGCCTCGAACTTCTTCCTCGGCCAGGGGGTCTGGACGCCCTGGCAGATGCTCGCGTGGGGTTTCTGCGGCGTCGTGGGCGGGTTGCTGCCGAAGGCGCTCCGCGGCCGCTTTGCGCTCGCGGTTGTCTGCTTCGTGCTTGGGCTCGGCTTCAGTCTCTTCATGGACGTCTGGGAGTGGTACGCGTTCTTCCCGCATACGTGGGCTGCCTTCACGCTGCAGATCGCCCGCGGCTTCCCATTCGACATGGCGCACGCCGTCGGCAACGTGATTCTCGTCCTCGCCGCCGGGCCGGAGCTCCGCCGCGTACTCGAGCGCTACGAGCGGCGAACGCGGGTCGAAATCGCCTGGGCCTAAAATCGGGCGTGTGGCCCGCGCAGCCATCCTCACCGTCGGAAACGAGATCGTCTCCGGCGACACCGAGAACACGAACGCATCCTGGCTCGCACGGCGCCTCGCCAGTCTCGGCGTCGAGGTGCGGCTGATCGCGGCGGTACGCGACGAGATCGACGAGATCGCCGCCTTCCTCCGCGCCGAGGCGCCGAAGGTCGAGCACGTCTTCGTGACGGGCGGCCTCGGAGGGACTCCTGATGACATCACGCGCGAAGGCGTTGCGGCCGCTTTCGGGCGCCAGTGCGAGGAGATCGCCGAGGTGGCGTCCGTCCTCCGCGCCCGGTTCGAGCCGCGCGGCCTCGGCGACTACGCCGCGCGCTGGGCGTGCCTGCCCCACGGGGCCGAGCCGCTCATGAACCCGCTCGGGGGCGCGCCCGGCTTCGTGGTCGAGAACGTCGTTGTCTTGCCGGGCCTGCCGAGCGAGATGGAAGCGATGTTCGAGACCGTCGCCGATCGCTTCGCCGGCCGGCCGATCGAGACCTGGCGCCGCAGCTATCGCACGGGGGAGGGCCAGATCGTCGGGATCCTCGAGGAGGCGACGCGGCGCCATCCCGAGGTCACGGTCGGCAGCTATCCGCGCTTCCTGGACGACGGGCCGGAAGTGACCGTCGTGCTCAAGTCGGCGGACGAGGAGGCACTGGCCGCCGCGACCGCGTGGGTCGAGTCCGCCTTGGCCGATCACGCGGCTCGCTAGGCTGACGTCGTGGCCGTCACGTCGCCCGATCAGTACCTCGCGGACCTGAATCCCGCCCAGCGGGAGGCCGTGCTCGCGACCGAAGGCCCGGTGCTCGTCGTCGCCGGCGCCGGCTCGGGGAAGACCCGCGTGCTCACGTACCGGATCGCCCATCTCGTGTCGGCGGTCGGCGTCAAGCCGCAGGAGATCCTCGCGATTACCTTCACGAACAAGGCGGCGGGGGAGATGCGGGAGCGGCTCGAAGGCGTCCTGGGCGGGATCGCCCGGACGATGTGGGTGATGACGTTCCACTCGGCCTGCGGCCGCATCCTCAGGACCGAGGCGCCGAAGCTCGGCTACCGCTCGAACTTCACGATCTACGACCAGGCCGACCAGGTGCGCGTCGTGAAGCTCTGCCTGGAGGAGCTCGAGCGCGACCCGAAACGCTTCGTCCCGCGCGGGATCCACTCGCAGATCTCCAACGCCAAGAACCTGCTGATCACGCCCGACGACTACAAGGCGCGCGTCTCGTCCTTCTACGACCAGACCGTCGCCGACGTCTACGAGCTCTACCAGGGGCGGCTCTTCGCCTCGAATGCAGTGGACTTCGACGATCTCCTCATGCTCACAGTGCAAGTGTTGGAGCGCTTCCCCGAGGCGCGCAAGCGCTGGCAGAAGGCCTTCCGCTACGTCCTCGTCGACGAGTACCAGGACACGAACCACGCGCAATACCGGCTGCTGCAGCTCCTCGCCGGCGAGCACCAAAACGTCTTCGCCGTAGGCGACCCCGATCAGTCCATCTACGCCTTCCGCGGCGCGGACATCCGCAACATCATGGAGTTCGAGCGCGACTTCGGCGGGGCCAAGCAGATCGCCCTGGAGCAGAACTACCGCTCGACGAACGCGATCCTGCGCGCGGCGAACGCCGTCATCTCCGAGAACCGCGAGCGCAAGCCGAAGAACCTCTGGAGCGAGCTCGGCGAGGGCGATCCCATCCGAGTGATCGAGGTCGAGGACGAGCACGCCGAGGCGCGCTTCGTCGCCGCCGAGATCGCCGGCCTCGTCGACGAGGGTTTCGCGGGCTCCGAGATCGCGATCTTCTACCGGACGAATGCGCAGTCGCGGGTACTGGAGGACGTGCTCGTCCGCCAGGACATCCCGTACCAGGTGATCGGCGGGCCGAAGTTCTACGAGCGCGCCGAGATCAAGGACGCAATCGCTTACCTGCAGGTGATCGACAACCCGTCCGACGCGATCTCGCTGACGCGGATCGCCAACAGGCCGCGCCGCGGGATCGGCGACGCGTCGCTGGCCCGTGTGCGGGCCTACGCGGACGCGCACGGTCTCTCGCTCTGGGAGGCGCTCGAGCATCCGGAGGAGGCGGGCTGCGGAGGCGCTCCGCTCAAGGCGATCGACAGGTTCCGAACGCTGATGCAGTCGTCCATGTCCGGTGCGCTCGAGCTGCCGGTGCCCGAGCTCCTCGAGCGCGTCCTCGACCAGAGCGGCTACCTCGAGTCGCTCGAGGCCGAGCGGACTATCGAGGCGCAGGGACGCAGCGAGAACTTGATGGAGCTCGTCGGCGTCGCCCGCGAGTATCAGGAGAGCGCCGAGAGACCGAGCCTCTCCGAGTTCCTGCAGCAGATCTCCCTGTTCTCGGACCAGGACGCGATCGAGGAGGAACGCAGTCTCGTCACGCTCATGACGCTCCACAACGCGAAGGGCCTCGAGTTCCGCGCGGTCTTCCTCATCGGGATGGAGGAGGGCGTCTTCCCGCACTCCCGCTCCATCGAGGAGCAGGGGCTCGAGGAGGAGCGCCGGCTCTGCTACGTGGGCCTCACCCGTGCCCAGGAGCGGCTCGTCCTCACACACGCCGCCGCCCGCTCGCTCTGGGGCTCTCGCGGCTACAACCTGCCGAGCCGCTTCCTCGACGAGCTTCCGCAGGAGGAGATCGAGCGGGACAGGCTGCGGCCGTCTTCGTGGACCGGCTACGGCGCCCCGACTGTCACGGTCCGCCGCGATGTCCCGTCCCTCTCCACCGGCGACTCGGTGCGCCACTCCACCCTCGGGGAGGGCGTCGTCACCGCCATTGCGTCTGACGGGATCGTCACCGTCCGCTTCGCCGACGACGGGGTCGAACGGCGTCTCATGCTCGAATACGCGCCGCTCGAGAAGGTCTGAGCTTGGAGGTCCGGCGGGCAGAGAGCGGTGAGATCCTGGCCGGCCTCACGCCGGTCTCGCACTACTTCGGGAGCGTCCCTGCCGAGGACACGGTGCAGCGCTTCGCCCGTGTCCTTCGGCCCGAGCGGATGCATGTCGCGGAGGAGGACGGGAAGATCGTCGGCGGGGCGAGTGCCTTCGAGTTCCAGTTCACGGTGCCGGGCGCGATCGTTCCCGCAGCCGGGGTCACGATCGTGGGCGTACTGCCAACCCATCGGCGTCGCGGGATCCTCACCCAACTGATGCGCGCCCAGCTCGACGACATCCACGAGCGCGGCGAGCCGGTCGCCTGCCTGTGGGCTTCGGAGGAGACGATCTATGGGCGGTACGGGTACGGGATGGCTGCGCTCTGCGGCGACATCGAGATCCTGCGTGTCTACGGCGGCTTCCGACGGCCTCCGGAGCACGGCGGTGTCTTTCGCCTCCTGTCTCACGAGGAGGCTCTGGAGGTCATCCCGCCCGTGTGGGCGCGGGTCGCGGCCGAGACGCCGGGCATGTTCGCGCGGCCGCGGGAGTGGTGGGAGGCGCGCGCGCTCCACGACTCGGAGAGCCGGCGCGACGGCGCCGGCGAGATGATGCGCGTCGTCCTCGAGCGCGACGGCGAGGCGCTGGCGTATGCGCTCTACCGCGTGAAGATGGACTTCGAGTCGGGCAGCTCGACCGGCGAGGTGCGCGTCCTCGAGGCGCTGGGCGTCTCACCGGAGGCGACCGCAGGGATCTGGCGCTACCTGCTCGACGTCGACTGGCTCGACCGTCTGCAAGCGGAGCTCCTGCCGGTCGACCACCCCCTCTTCCTGCTGCTCGAGCAGCCCCGTCGTCTTCGCTTCCGTCTCGCCGACTCGCTCTGGCTCCGGCTCGTGGACGTCGGTGCGGCGCTCGCGGCGCGCTCCCTCGAGGGCGATGTGGTGCTCGAGGTGGCGGATGCCTTCTGTCCCTGGAACGACGCGCGCTACGCGCTCGACGGGTCGAAGACGATGGAGGACGCCGACCTTCGCCTCGACGTCTCCGACCTCGCGACCGTCTATCTCGGCGGATTCACCTTCGCGCAGCTCCTCCGGGCCGGGCGCGTAGAGGAGCTCGTCAAGGGCGCGATTGCCCGCGCCAACGCTGTTTTCCGCACCGACCGGGCGCCCTGGTGCCCGGAGATCTTCTGACGCACGCGGTCGCCCCCTTCGCTACTATCCGCCGCTGTGTTCGCTCGGATGGCCCTTACGGGCCTTTTTCTTTTCGGCCTACTCGCAGCTCCGGCAGGCGCACAACTCCCCGAACCGGTGGAGCGCGTGCCCGACCGCCAACTCTTCTTCGTCCCCCTGAACGGGAACCTCGGATCGCCGTTCGGCTACCGCTGGGGCCGCATGCACGAAGGGATCGACATCGAGGGCTGGGCGCACACGGACGTGCACGCCGCCCTCGCCGGCACGGTGACCCGCGTCGGCTGGCTCACGAACGCGTCGGGCTTCGGGCTCGTGATCAAGGTGCGCCACACCGACGGCATCGTGACCATGTACGCCCACCTGGCGAAGACGCTCGTCCGCCCGGGCGACCGGGTAGCCGAGGGCCAGCGCATCGCCAAGGCGGGCTGCACCGGCTCCTGCACGGGAGTGCATCTGCACTTCCAGGTCTGGGTGAACGGGAAGCTGACCGACCCGCAGCGGTACCTCGGCAACCGCGTGCGATTGCGCTAACGGTTGTGGTTCACGATCTCGACGGAGTTCCCGTCGGGATCGAGCACGTAGGCACCGTAATAACCGGGGTGGTAGATCTCCCGCTCGCCGGGAGGCCCGTCGTCGCGGTATCCCGCCTCGGTCAGAGCGGCGTGGAAGGCGTCCACGGTCGCGTTGTCGTCGGCGGGGAAGGCGAGGTGCACGTTCTCCGTCGGCTCGCCGGAAAGGACCGAGAACGATCCCGTCCTGCCGGCGAACATGGCCCGCTCGGCGGAGTCGAAGCGCAGCCCGAAGCGGCCGAACGGCGCCACTAGCTCGTAGAAGCGCTTCGATCCGGCCACGTCGCGCACCCGGATCCAGAGGTGGTCGACCGTCCCGTCGTCGCGCAGCTTTTCCGCGTAGTGGACAGCCTCGGCGCTGTTGCCGTCGGGGTCGAGGAGAAAGCCGCCGTAGTAGTCGTCGCCGTACTCGGGCCGCCGTTCCGGCTCGCCGTCGCTGCGATAGCCCGCTTCGACGCCGGTGCGCCAAAACGCGTCGACCTTCTCGCGTGAGGCGGCCGGGAAGCCCACATGCAGGCGCCGCGTCACCGGCTCGCCCTCGCGGGCAGCCATGAGCGACCAGTCGTCCCATTCGTCCTTGGAGGTCATCTCGATCCCGAGCACCGCGAGGACGGTGTCGTAGAAGTGCTGGGAGGCCTCGCGGTCAGAAACCCGGATGGTGACGTGATCGAACATAGAGCGACTATGCCCGAACGTCGGCGCCGGTAGGCTCAAGTCATGGAAAGGCGCGCGCTCGCACAAGGGCTCGAAGTGTCGGCGATCGGGCTCGGTTGCATGGGCATGTCGGAGTTCTACGGTGCTCGAGACGAGGAGGAGGCGCTCGCTACGATCAATCGCGCCCTCGAGCTCGGCATCAATTTCCTCGACACCGCCGACATCTACGGG
>Ga0307320_10000547_pt1 | contig 13551 bp, 14 predicted proteins | sample ER_DNA_369_FD_194495 | JGI IMG/M metagenome (GOLD analysis project Ga0307320, IMG submission 194495) | Bulk soil microbial communities from the East River watershed near Crested Butte, Colorado, United States - ER_DNA_369 | ecosystem: Environmental > Terrestrial > Soil > Floodplain | place...
ACGTCGCGCTCGTCCTCGTCGATTCGAGCGAGGGCGTCGTCGAGCAGGACCTCGCCGTCGCCGACGTCGCCCGCACCGCGGGCTGCTCGACGCTCGTCGTCCTATCGAAGTGGGACATCGCCGAAGTGGGGATCGAGGACGTGCGTGACCGCCTCGGAAGCCGTCTCCGCCAGCGCCCGACGATGGCCGCGGTCTCGTCGAAGAGCGGCCGCGGAGTCGGGAAGCTCCTCGACCGCGTGGAACAGCTCTACAAAACGCACACGAGCCGGATCGGTACCGGGGAGCTCAACCGCTTCATCGCCGACCTGCGCGAGCAGCGACCCGGGCCCGCGAAGGGCAACCGGCGACTGAACCTCCTCTACGGCACCCAGGTCTCGACCCGCCCGCCGCGCTTTCGCTTCTTCGTCAACGATCCTGGGCTCTTGACGCGCGACTACGGCTACTGGGTCGAGAACCGCCTCCGCGAGCACTTCGGCCTCGAGGGCGTGCCCGTGATCATCGACTTCGTACGGCGCGGATGAGGGTCGCCGTCGTCGGCGCGGGCTCGTGGGGTGCGGCGTTCGCAGGCGCCATGGAGGAGCGCGGGCACGAGGTCACGCTCGCCGGCCGGGACGCGCCCGAAAGACCGGAGGTGGCGGCCGCGGAGCTCGTGTGCGTCGCGGTCCCCAGCCGTGCCTTCCGGGAGGTGACCGCGTCGCTGCCGGGGGACGCGCCGGTCATCATCCTGACCAAAGGGCTCGATCCCGAGACCGGCAAGCGCCTGTCGCAGGTCGTCGAAGGGCGCGAGGCGCTCATGCTCTCCGGGCCGAACCACGCCGAGGAGATCGCGCAGGGCCTGCCGGCCGCGGCGGTGCTGGCGAGCACGAACGAGGAGCTCGCCACCGAGCTCCAGCACGAGATCCACTCGCTCCATTTTCGCGTGTACGTGAACACCGACCTCGTCGGAGTCGAGCTCTGCGCGGCGGCGAAGAACGTGATCGCCCTTGCCGCCGGCGCCGTCGACGGCCTCGAGGCTGGCGACAACGCGAAGGCCGCGCTCATCACGCGCGGCCTTGCGGAGATGGCTCGCCTGGGCGAGGCGTGCGGGGCTCGCGCGGAGACGTTCTCGGGCATGGCCGGGATGGGCGATCTGATGGTCACTTGCTGGAGCCGCCACGGCCGTAATCGCCGGGCCGGAGAGCTGATCGCGCGCGGAGCGACACCCGACCAGGCGGCCGCCGACATCGGCCAGGTCGTCGAGGGGCTGACCACCGCTCCGGTTCTCCGTGAGCTGGCGCGTAGGAACGGTGTCGAGCTGCCGATAACAGAGGCGGTATGCCAGGTCCTCGATGGCACGAGCCTGAGCCAGCTAGTCTCAGGGTTGATGGGTCGGAGGCCGACCGATGAATGAGAGGCCGAAACGGGATGAGACCCTGAGCCGTCAGCTCACACCGGACGACGCGAGGCGTCGTCCTGAGTCACGCGCGTATCACCGATACGCGCGCTCCCAGCGTCCTGCCCTCGCAACCGCCCGGCGCAAGCTGTCGACGAGGGCCCACCCCGTCTCGACCTCGCTCGTCCTCGTTCTCGCCGCTGCCGCGCTTGCTCTCTCCGCAACAGGATGCGGAGAAGGGTCGTCGCCGGGCGCCGCCGGGGCGAGCGTCGCGCCTGCGTCCTCGCAGGTCTTCGTCAGCGTGGACACGAGCTTCGACTCGGCGAACTGGAGCGCGGGTCGCGCGCTCCTCGGCAAGTTCCCGGACGGAGATCGCGCGGTCGAGTGGGTCCTCGGCGAGCTCGGCGGCAAGGGCGTCGACTTCGACGACGACGTGAAGCCCGCACTCGGGCCGGAGACCGACTTCGTCGCGCTCGACGTCACCGGCGAGGGAAAGGTCGTCGGCCTCACGCAGCCCGATGACGGGGCCAAGCTCGACGCGCTTCTCGCCAAGAGCGACGAGCCGCTCGTCTCCCGTGAGATCGACGGCTGGGTCGCGTTCTCGGATTCCGCGGCGAACCTTGACGAGTTCGAGCGGCTCCAGGCGGACGGCACCCTCGAAGAGGACGGCGACTACCAGAAGGTCAGCGGCGAGGTGGCCGACGACGGTATCGCGGCCGTCTACGTCGCGGGTTCGGTGCTCGACTCGACGCCGCTTGCGGGTCTCTTCGGCTCGGACACCCCGTCGCTCGCATTCTCGCTCGACCCGGAGGAGGACGGCATCCATCTCGAGGGCGCGGCGAGCCCCGCTACCGGCGACCTCTTCTCGGATGAGTTCTCCGCCGAGCTACCGGGCCAGGTGCCCGGCGGCGCCTTCGTCTACGCTGGCGCGAACGACCTCGAGCGCCAGTTGGGAACCCTGCGCGACGTCCTCGCCGAGGTGGCGCCCGGGATCGAGCGCGACATCGGCCGCGCCGAGGCCGAGATCGGCGTCTCGCTGGACGAGGACGTCTTCCCGCTCTTCTCGGCGGAGTCGGCGCTGTATCTCCGCCCGGGCTTCCCGATCCCCGAGGTGACGATCGTCACCCAGGTCGACGACGAGCAGCGCGCGCTTGCAGTCCTCGACAAGCTCGCCGGCGAGGTTGCCGAGTACTACGGCACCGCGGACCTGCAGTCCCTCGACATCGACGGAGTGCAGGCGAAGGAGCTCGCCGTCAACCAGTTCTTCTCGGTCTTCTACGCGGCTTTCGACGGCAAGCTCGTGATCACGACGTCGCGCGAGGGGATTACGGACCTGCGGGCCGACGACGGCCGTCTCGCCGACGACGAGGCGTTCAAGGACGCGACCGAAGCGGCGGGAATGCCGGACGAGACGACGGGCTTCCTGTACGTCGACCTCGATCAGGCGCTGCCCGTTCTGTCCGGGCTTATGGGCTTCAGCGGCCAGGTCACCCCCGACTGGCTCGACCGGAACCTCGAGCCCCTCCAGTCGCTCGTCCTCTATGGCGAGCGCGACGGCGACGTCGCCAGGCTCGTCGGACTGCTTTCGATTCAGTAGCCTTTTCGGATCATGGCGCGCGATTTTCTCTTCACGTCCGAGTCGGTGACCGAGGGCCACCCGGACAAGGTCGCCGACCAGGTCTCGGACACGATCCTCGACGCCGTCCTCACTGACGACCCGAACGGGCGCGTCGCCTGCGAGACGCTCGTCACGACCGGGCTCGTGGTGGTGGCCGGCGAGATCACAACGGAGACCTACGTCGAGATCCCGCGCCTCGTGCGCGAGACGATCAAGGGCATCGGTTACGACCGGGCCAAGTACGGCTTCGACGCCGACACCTGCGGCGTCATGGTCGCTCTCGACGAGCAGTCGCCCGACATCGCGCTCGGCGTCGAGAGGTCCTACGAGATGCAGCGCGGCGACGACGACCCGCTTGACCAACTCGGCGCCGGCGACCAGGGGATGATGTTCGGCTACGCGTGCACCGAGACCGAGGAGCTCATGCCGCTCCCGATCATGCTCGCGCACAAGATCGCCAAGCGGCTCTCCGAGGTGCGCAAGGCGCAGATCCTCCCGTACCTGCGGCCGGACGGGAAGACGCAGGTGACGATTCGCTACGAGATCGACGAGCACGGGAGGCAGCGACCGGTCGAGGTGGTGCGCGTCCTCGTCTCGACGCAGCACCGCGACGGCCTCGATACCGAGGCGCTCGTCAAGCCCGACCTCATCGAGCACGTTCTGCACCCGATTCTTCCGCGCGACCTCTACGACGAGCGCCGCTTCGAGGAGCGCGACTTCGTCCTCGTCAACCCGACCGGGAAGTTCGTGGTCGGCGGGCCGATGGGGGACACGGGCCTCACCGGCCGCAAGATCATTGTCGACACGTACGGCGGCGCGGCCCGCCACGGCGGCGGTGCGTTCTCGGGCAAAGATCCGACGAAGGTCGACCGCTCGGCGGCGTATGCCGCCCGCTACGCGGCGAAGAACGTCGTCGCGGCCGGGATCGCGGAGCGCTGCGAACTCCAGGTCTCCTATGCGATCGGAGTCGCGCACCCGGTGTCGATCGAGGTGGAGTGCTTCGGTACCGAGCGGATCGAGCTCGACCGCATCGCACCTCTCGTTCGCGAGCAGTTCGACCTCCGGCCGGGCGCGATCCTCCGCGATCTCGACCTTTGGCGGCCGATCTACGCGCAGACGGCCGCGTACGGCCACTTCGGGCGCGAGGAGCAGGACTTCACGTGGGAGCGCACCGACCGCGCCGACGCGCTCAGGGCTGCCGCGGGCCTGGCGGCGGAGGTTCCTACGGCCTCGTAAGCGGGTAGGACCCCCGTGTAATGGGGGTTTTCACACCGGAACGGCGGCGACAGGCGCCGCCTCCACAACCGCCGCACTACGAGCCGCCGCGCGAGCCGCGCCGCGGCATTCCGTGGGGCCTGATCGGCCTCGGGATCGTTATCGTCGCCGTGGTCTTCGGAATCAGCTGGGTGCGCGGGGTCTTCCCCGACTTCGACAACCCGTTCAGGCAGCAGACCATCGACAGGAGCGGGCCCGCGGTGTTGAAGTCGCTGCAGGACCTGCACGAATACCACGCGGCGACCGGGAACTTTCAGCAGGTCGTCGACCTGCACCAGGACAGCGGCCTGCCGGACGCGCTTCTCGGCTCGCGGACGCTTTACATCGCCTACGGGTCGGTGGACGCGAGCGTTGACTTCTCGAACGTGGACGACGACTCGGTCGATGTCTCGGACGACCGCCTGACCGCGACGATCACGTTGCCGCGGCCGACGCTCTCACAGGCGCGCATAGACCCGACCCGGAGCTACATCTACGACCAGAACGAGGGCGCGCTGAACAAGGTCGGCGACATCTTCTCCTCGAACGACCACGACCAGCAGCAGCTGAACGTGCTCGCGGTGCAGAAGATGAACGCGGCGGCGCAGCAGGGCTCCGGCCTGATCGCGCGGGCCCGTGAGAACACACGGCTCATGCTGTCGAGCCTCCTGCGCGCGCTCGGCTTCACGACGGTGAACGTCGTCTTCGAGGACGAGCAGGCCTAAGTAGCGCGCACGAAGAGGCCGGCGGCCTGCTTCTCGTCGAGCGGATGCTCGTCGCCGCCGACACTGAGGGTGAGTTCGCCGCCGTCGGCCTCGCGCACCTCGATGTGCGTGCCGGGCACGAGGCCCTCGTCGTAGTACCAGTGCAGGAGATCGCCGTCGTGCTCGGCGAGCCGGACGATCTCGGCCTCTGAGCCGGCCGCGAGGTCCGAGAGCGGCTGCAGCTCCCGGTTCTCCGCCTGCTCGAAGTCGGTGTCCACCGGCCAGCCGTGCGGGCAGCGGTCGGGCTTCCCGAGCTGCGTCTCGATGCGGTCGACCATCTCGTCGGTGAACGTGTTGCCGAGGAGATCGGCTTGCTCGTGGGCCTCCGCGGGGGTGTAGCCCATGAAGTCGGTGAGGAGCCGCTCGATGATGCGGTGCCGGCGCACGACGCGCTCCGCCTGCGCGCGCCCCTGGGCGGTGAGGATGGCCTCCTTGTGCTCGCCGCGCTCGACGAGGCCCTCCGCCTCCAGGCGCTTCAGCATCTCGCCCGCGGAGGCGCGGGAGACGCCGAGCATGTCGGCGACGCGCACGGCGAGGGTAGGGGAGCCTTTTGTGTCCGGACGGTATTCCCCAATGGGAAAAGCCAGGAAATAGATCGTCTCGAGGTAGTCGTCGACCGAGTGTCCCGCCGCCATCTCAGGGACAATCCTACCGGTGTCCCGCTTCGCCTCGGTCTACCCGCTGGTGACCGCGCGCGCTCTCGCGCGGCCGTTCACCTATCTCGCGGACGGCCTCCAGAAGGGCTCGGTCGTGTCCGTTCCCTTCGGACGGGCGCACCGCCGCGGGGTCGTGGTCGGCCTCGAGGACGAGGCTCCGCCGGAGGTCGAGCCGGTTGCCGTCGAGCGCATTCTCGGCTCCGTCTCTCCGGCGCTCGTCGATCTCGCACTCTGGCTCGCCGACTACTACGGCTCGACGCCGGCGCGTGCTCTCGCACTCGTCGCGCCCGAGGCGCGGACGAGACGCAAAGGCGCCAAGCGCCGTGAGGGCCCGAAGGCGCTCCCCGCGGAGGCGGCTCCCGAGCGGCTCACCGAGGAGCAGGAGGCTGCGGTGGGGCGGATCGTCGGCGCCCGAGGGACCGGCGGCTCCTTCCTCCTCTACGGCGCCACCGGAAGCGGGAAAACGGAGGTCTACCTGCGCGCCTGCGAGGAGGCGCTCGCCCGCGGCCTCGGGGCGATCGTCCTCGTCCCCGAGATCGCGCTGACACCGCAGGCGCTTGGACGCTTCACGGCCCGCTTCCCCGGCCGGGTCGCCGTTCTCCACTCGGGGATGACCGATGCGGAGCGGCGCGACGAGCGGGAGCGAATCGCCTCCGGCGAGGCGTGCGTCGTCGTGGGAGCCCGGTCTGCTGTCTTCGCGCCGGTGGAGAGACTCGGCCTGATCTGCGTCGACGAGGAGCACGATGCCTCCTACAAGCAGGAGTCCGACCCCCGCTACGACGCGCGCACCGTCGCGGCGAAGCGCGCCTCCCTGGAAGGCGCGGTCGCAGTCTACGGAAGCGCGACGCCGCGACCCGAGAGCTGGGAGCGGCTCGAGCGGCTCGAGCTGGGCGGGCGGCTCGGCCGGCGGCTGCCGCACGTCCAGGTCGTGGATCTTCGCCGCGAGGCGGGATATCCGCTCTCCGCACCGCTCCTCGAGGAGCTCGGCGCGATCTCGGATGGAGGCGGGAAGGCCATCCTCCTCCTGAACCGGCGCGGGATCGCGCCGGCCCTCCACTGCCGCGCCTGCGGGGCGACCGTCCGCTGCCCGAGCTGCGACGTCGCACTCACGCTGCACGGGGACGGCGCACTCCACTGCCACCACTGCGGAAGGCGAGAGCCAAGCCCCACCCTCTGTCCTGCCTGCGGGGCCGCGGAGCTCGCCCGGCTCGGCGCCGGGACGGAGCGGCTCGAAGAGGAGCTGGCGGAACGTCTTCCCGGGCTCGAGCTCATCCGCCTCGACGCGGACGTTGCCGCGAACCCGGCGGAGCTGGCGGAACGGCTGGCGAGGTTCGCCGAGACGGACAGGGCAGTGCTCCTCGGCACGCAGATGGTCGCGAAGGGCCATCATTTCGAGGGTGTCGCCCTCGCAGCGGTCGTGGACGCCGACACGGGCATGGCGCTGCCCGACTTCCGCGCCGAGGAGCGCACGTTCCAGCTCGTCACCCAGCTCGCCGGACGCAGCGGGCGCGACGCACCCGGCCGCGTGCTCGTCCAGACGTACCAGCCCGACTCACGCCCGATCTCCCTCGCGGCGCGGCATGCGGTCGACGAGTTCCTCGCCGGGGAAATCGACCGCCGGCGCGAGCTCGGCTACCCGCCCTTCCGCCACCTCGTGCGCATCGTCGTCTCCGGCGCGGGCGTGAACGGCCCCAGCGCGCTGCTCACCGAGCTCCGTGCCGGCCTCGAAGGCGCTGACGGAGACCTGCTGGGGCCGGCTCCGCTCCTCCGCCTTCGAAACCGGAGCAGGGCGCAGCTCCTCGTGAAAACGGCGAATCCACGGCCGGTGGCCTCGCGCGCAGCCCGGCTCCTCGCTGCGGCGGCTCCGGCGATGCGGCGGGAAGGGCTGACGGCGTCCGTCGATGTCGATCCGCAGGGACTTGCCTAGTTTCCGGCGTCTTTCGCCGGGGAATCATGGCTGCATGGGACTAGGAGAAATCATCGGTCTGATCATCGTGGGGCTCATCGTCGGCGCGCTCGGGCGCCTTTTCCACCCTGGCGTTGACTCGATGGGGGTCCTCATGACGATCGCAATCGGTATCGCATCCGCGCTTCTCGTCGGCTGGCTCGTCGGCGGAGGCATTCTCGGCTTCATCCTCGCGGTCATCGTGGCGGTGGTTCTCGTCGCCCTCTGGTCGAGAACGGTCGGCCCGCGGACTGCGACAAGTCGCATATAGAACAACGGTTCGCCCTCGTTAGAATTGCCCCGGAAATGGGCGAAGTAGAGGGTCAAGTCCGAAACGAAGAGCTCGACGCCGAGCGTGAAGCTCGGCGTCGGCTTGCTCTGGCCCAGGTGCGCCAGTACCCGGACCCCATCCTCCGCATGAAGGCCAATGACGTCGAGGAGATCGACGACTCCGTCACCGGCCTCGTCGAGCGCATGAAGGGGCTCATGTCGGAGGCGCGCGGCGTCGGCCTCGCGGCCCCGCAGCTCGGGATCCTGCGGCGCGTTTTGGTCTACCAGGCGGGCGAGGAGGAGCCGTTCATGGCTCTCGTCAACCCGCGCGTGGTCGAGACCGGCGGCGAGCAGGTCGCTGACGACGAGGGCTGCCTGTCGCTCGGCGCCGCCACCGTGATCGTCGAGGTCGAGCGCCCGACCACGATCGTCGTCGAGGCGACGTCGCCCGAAGGCGAAGAGCTCAGGGTCGAGGCCGAGGGCCTCGAGGCGCGCGTGATCCAGCACGAGCTCGACCACCTCGACGGAGTCCTCATCATCGACCGGACGTCTCCCGAGCAGCGGCGAGAGGCCCTGGCCAAGCTGCGGCCGCAGCCCGTCCTCGGTCCCAGCGGGTAGGTGCTCTCCAGGCAATGACTGCCATCGCCTCGGGCGGCTGCAAAGCAACGCTACTCCGCGTCCTCTGTCACCCGCGTATTCCCGATACGCGGGCTCCCTGCGTCCTTGAGCGGCGCGCTTTTCGCGCGCCCGAGTCGGGGCGCCATCACCTGAAGAGGCACTAGTGATGAAAATCGCCGTTGCGGCCACCGCGCCGTTCGGTGCGGCCGTGCTCGAAGGGATGGCCAGCCGGAGCTACGACATCGAGTTCCTCCTCACGCGCCCGGACAAACCCCAGGGCAGAGGGCGAAAGAAGGCCGCACCTCCGGCCAAGGAAGTCGCGAAGCGCCTCGAGATCCCGGTGCAGCAGCCGGAGAAGCTCAGCGCCTTCCCCGGTGAGGCGCGCGTTGTGGTCGTCGCCGGCTACGGGGTGCTCATCCCGGAGAAGCTCCTCGGCGAGCGCCTCTGGCTGAACGTGCACCCGTCGCTTCTCCCGCGCTGGCGCGGAGCCGCTCCCGTCGAGCGTGCCATCATGGCCGGCGACCGCGAGACCGGCGTCACCATCCACAAGACCACCGCCGACCTCGACGCGGGGCCGATCGCCGCGCAGCGGCGCTTCCCGATCGGCCCGGAGGACGATACCGCGGTGGTCGTCGAGAGAGCCGCGGCCCTCGCCGTCGAGCTTCTCGGAGAGGTGTTCGCCGAGCCCACGTTCGTTCCGCAGCCCGAAGGGGCCACGTACGCCGACAAGCTGACCGCGGCAGACCGCGAGCTCGACTGGACGAAGACGACGGAAGAGCTCCTCAACCAGATCCGCGCGCTCTCGCCGGACATCGGCGCCCGCGGGCTCGTCGACGGGCGGCGCCTGCTCGTCTGGAAGGCGCGCCCCGCCCGCGAGGACTCGCTTCTCGTCGCCGACGGGCTCGAGCTCCTCGAGGTGCAGCGGGAGGGCGGCAAGCGCATGAGCGCCGAGGAGTACCTACGCGGCAGACGCTGACTGCGCGCGGCGTCGCATACGAGGTCGTTCGGCGGGTCTTCGAGGAGGACGCCTACGCGGACCGGGCGTTCCGTTCTCTGGCGGAGAACCTCGACGAGCGCAACAGGTCCTTCGCAATGCAGGTCGCCTACGGGACGGTGCAGCGCGTCCGTACGCTCGACCACGCGATCGAGACGCTCGGCCGCCGGCCTGTACGGAAGCTCGACCCTCCTGTGCGCGCCGCTCTGCGCCTCGGCGCGTATCAACTCGGCTACCTCGACTCGGTCCCGCCGCACGCGGCCGCGAACGAGAGCGTCGAGCTCGTGCGCGCCGCGGGACTCGAGCGCGCCGTGGCGTTCACGAACGCCGTCATGCGGAGGCTGGGAGAGGGAATCGGCGAGCTCCTCGCTCGGCTTCCCGAGTCGACGCCGCACGAGGCCGCGCTCAAGCACTCGTATCCCGACTGGATCGCCGAGACGTGGTGGCGGGAATGGGGGGGCGAAGACGCGCTCGCCCTGATGCGCGGGCAGAACGAGCCGCCAGAGCGCGTCCTGCGCGCGCCCGCGGGAGGTCTCAAAGAGCCATGGCCGCAGAGCCGCGGCTCGCAGCTCGCCGGAAACGCGGTCGGCGCGCAGCCGGGAGAGCGCGTGCTCGATCTCTGCGCCGCTCCCGGCGGGAAAGCGACGCAGCTCGCGGCGGCGGGGGCCGAGGTCGTCGCTGTCGAGAAGCACCCGGGCCGGGCGCGCGAGCTCGAGGAGAACGCAGCGCGGCTCGGAGCCGCTCTCACGGTCGTGAACGCCGACGCACTGGAGCTTCCCTCCGAGCTCGACGGTTTCGACCGCGTCCTCGTGGACGCGCCCTGCTCCGGCCTCGGCGTACTCAACTCCCGTCCGGATCTGCGCTGGCGTGCCCGCCCGCTCCCGGAGCTCCAGCTCGACCTCATGCGGGCCGCGGCCGAGCGCACCCGGCGGGGCGGGTCGATCACCTATTCAGTCTGCACGATGACCCGGACCGAGAACGAGGACGTGATCGACGCCCTCCAGCTGCCGGTCGACGACCTCGGCGCCGAGTTCCCGGAGTTCCGCCATCCGCGGCGCCCCGAGTTCCTGCTCACCCTGCCGCACGTACACACGACGTCGGGGTTCTTCGTCGCCCGCCTGCGCCGTCCGTAGGATTTCCCCATGTCCTGGAAACGCTGGGTGCGCGAGATCGAGATCGAACCCTCGCTTTACGCGGGTGACTTCCTTCGGCTCGGCGAGCAGATCGACCACCTGATCGGCGCAGGGGCCCGGGTGTTCCACTTCGACGTCGGCGACGGCCACTTTGTCGAGCCGGTGACGATCGGGCCGATCGTCCTCCAGGCGGTCTCGCCGCTGATCCACAAGTTCGAGGGTGTCGTCGACTGTCACCTCATGGTCAGCAACCCCGAGCACCACTTCGAGATGATCAAGAAGGCGGGCGGCGACAGCGTCACGTTCCATGTCGAGGCGTGCGAGGAGCCCTGGAAGGCGATCAAGCTCGCGCGCGACCTCGGGCTCGGCGTCGGTGTCGCATTCAAGCCGGAGACAAGCGTCGAGGATGCCGTCGGGGCCTCGATCGGCGCTGATCTCGTCCTCTGCATGAGCATCCATCCTGGTTATTCGGGGCAGGAGTTCATGCCGGAAAGCCTCGAGCGCATCGCGGCGCTGCGGAGCCAGCTCCACCAGAACCTCTACGTCCAGGTGGACGGCGGCGTCGGGGAGGGGAACATCGGCGAGATCAGGCGGGCCGGGGCGCAGGTGGCGGTCGCGGGCAGCGCGATCTTCGGCCGGGAGGATTATCCGCGGGCCTACCGGCAGCTCGTGAAGGCTTTTGCCGAAGCCGTTTGAGCGGGCACTCGAGCTGGCGGAGCGGGGACGCGGCACGACGCACCCGAATCCCGTCGTCGGAGCCGTGGTCGTTGCCGGCGACGAGGTCGTAGGCGAGGGGTGGCACGAGCGGGCGGGAAGCCCGCACGCCGAGCTTGTCGCCCTCGAGGCGGCGAGCGAGCGAACGCGCGGCGCAACGCTCTACGTCACGCTCGAGCCCTGTGCCCACTACGGGCGCACGCCTCCCTGCGTCGACGCGATCGTCGCCGCCGGAATCGCCCGCGTCGTCGTGGGCGCACCGGACCCCAATCCGAAGACGGACGGCCAGGGGTTCGCCCGCCTGCGCCAGTCGGGGGTGGACGTCGAGCTCTTGGACGGCGAGCCCGCCCGGCGCGCACGGCGCCAGAACGAGGCCTGGCGGACCTGGATCGCAGCCGGCCGCCCGTTCGTCACCTACAAGGCGGCCGTCACGCTGGACGGGCGCGTCGTGGTCCCGGAGTCCCGCTGGGTGACCGGGGAGGAGAGCCGCCGCCGCGTGCACGAGCTTCGCGCCGCCTCCGATGCCGTCGCTGTCGGGACGGGCACCGTGCGCGCGGATGCGCCGCGGCTCGACGCCCGCGGCGTGGGAGCCGGTCGCCAGCCACGCAGGCTCGCGTTCGGAACGGGGCCTCTCCCCGAAGGCTCGGAGCTCGAGCTCGTGTCGGGCCCGCTGGACGAAACGCTGAAGCAACTGGCCGCCGAAGGCGTGCAATCGCTCCTCCTCGAAGGCGGTCCGACCCTCGCAAGTTCGTTCCTTCGCGAGGGGCTCGTCGACAAGCTGCTCCTCTTCGTCGCTCCGACGCTCGCCGGGTCGGGCCCGCGCTGGGTGGGCGAGCTGGGCGCCGCGCTCCCCCTCGCCGGGCTCGAGGCCGAGCGGGTCGGAGACGACCTCCTCCTGACCGGATACATCCGCGAGCCCTAGAGTTCAGGCCGTGTTCACCGGGATCGTGCGCGAGGTCGGTCGCGTCGAGGCCGTCGAGGAACGCGGCGAATCCGTTCGCCTCGTCGTCCGCGCGCCGGAGACCGCAGCCGCCGCAGCCGTGGGAGACTCGGTCTCGCTCGCGGGGGTGTGCCTGACTGCGGTCGAGGTCGCGGACGGCACGGTGGCGTTCGACGCGGTGCCGGAGACGCTTCGCCGCTCGACGCTCGGCCGTCTCGAAACCGGCGGCGGCGTCAACGTCGAGCCCGCGCTACGCGCAGGCGATCCGCTCGGCGGGCACATCGTCCAGGGGCACGTCGACGGGGTCGGCCGGATCCGCCGAGTAGACGACGAGGGAATCGAAATCGAAGCGCCCGAGGACGTCCTTCGCTACTGCGTCGAGAAGGGCTCCATTGCCGTGGAGGGAGTGAGCCTGACGATTGCCGGCCTCGGCGAGAGCTCGTTCACGGTGGCGCTCATCCCGCACACGCGCGACGTGACCACGCTCGGAGGTGTGGCCGAAGGCGGCGACGTGAATCTCGAGGTGGACGTGGTCGCGAAGTACGTCGAGAGGCTCGCGGCTCGGTGAGGCTCGAGGCGCTGTACCGGATCAGCTTCGCCTACCCGGAGCACTACCTCTCCCGAGGGCCGGACACGCTCGGGCTTTTCTTCGGGGAAGGGCGGGTCGAGGGACAGGTGACCGGCCGGTTCCGCGGGCTCAACCACGCGCGGCTCCGAAGCGACGACGTCTACGTGCCCGACTTCCACGGCGTCATCGAGACCGACGACGGCGCGCTTCTGGCCTTCCACCTCCAGGGACTCGCCCGCAAGAGCAAATCCGGGCGGGAGGTGACGGGGACAATCGTCCACAACACCGGCTCCGAGCGCTACGCGCGGCTGAACGACGCGGTCTGCGTCTTCGCGGGCGAGGCGCGCCGCGACGACATCCGGCTCGAGGTCGCGGAGCTAGTCTGGGAGCAGTTGGACAGCTGAGCGTTACGATTTGACTGTGAAGGTCGAGACCACCCCGTTCGCAACCATCGAGGCCGCCCTCGAGGACATCCGCGAGGGGAAGTTCGTCGTGGTCGTGGATGCGGCCGACCGCGAGAACGAGGGCGACCTCACGATCGCGGCGCAGTTCGCCACACCGGACGCGATCAACTTCATGGCGACGCACGGGCGCGGCCTCGTTTGCCTGTGTCTCACCGAGGAGCGGTGCGAGGAGCTCGACCTCCGGCAGATGACGGACCGGAACGAGACGCCGTTCGGCACCGCGTTCACGATCTCCATCGAG
>Ga0307320_10000554_pt1 | contig 13484 bp, 15 predicted proteins | sample ER_DNA_369_FD_194495 | JGI IMG/M metagenome (GOLD analysis project Ga0307320, IMG submission 194495) | Bulk soil microbial communities from the East River watershed near Crested Butte, Colorado, United States - ER_DNA_369 | ecosystem: Environmental > Terrestrial > Soil > Floodplain | place...
GCCGCCGCGGGGCCACCCGTGACAGGGCCTCGACTGCCTCGGCCACGTCGGCGCCGGCAGGCTCGTAGTAGCGGTTCCGGCCCCGCTCGGCCACGACGAGGAAGCCGCCAGCCACCAACCGTCCCAGGTGCCCGCTCGCGGTCGAGCGCGCGATGCCCGCGCGGGCGGCCAGCTCGCTCGCGGTGAGCGGCCCGTCGGCCAGGGTCGCGAGCATCAACTCGGCCCGGGCCGGCTCGGCGAGCAGCGAGGCCGCGGCGGCGAGGTCGGCTTCTCCCAGGCGCATGCACGGACGCTAGCGCACCAACTGTTCGGTCCCGGCCGAATCGTCGAGAAACGCCTCGAGCCTCTCGAGATAGCCCGCCGCGCGGGGAATGCTGTGGCCCGCGCCGGGGAGGACGGCGCGCTCCGCGCCGAAGCGCTCCTCGAGCACGTCGCAGACCGCATCGAAGGCAGGGTGGTGCGCGCCCGAGATCACGAGCTTCGGGAAGGACGTCGCCGCGAGCGCGTCCACCGGGATCTGCGCCTCCCAGGGCGGGCGCTCCGCCATCGTCGCGCGGATGCTCTGCTCCACCTCGGGCGACAGCTCGTTCGCGACCTTCGCTTTGCTGCCCACGAGCTCGAGGAAGCCGGCCGCGAACGCGCGTGGGTCGCGCGGCCCGTTCGTGAAGTGCTCGTCGAGCCGCTCGACCAGCCGCTCGACCTCCGGGTTCCCGCGCGCAAGGGCGAAGGCCGGCGGCTCGCTGACCGTGAGCGAGCGAACGCGCGCCGGCTGCCGTGCCGCGATCAGCAAGGCGATCACGCCCCCGTACGAGTGGCCGACGAGATGCGCGCCGTCTTCGAGGACCGGAGCGAGTTCCGTGGCCTGCCGCTCGAAGTCGATCCGCTCGAGCAGCGGGCCGGGCGGATAGCCGCCGCGGTCCGGTGCGATGAGCGAGAATCGAGCCGCGAGCGGCTGCACCGACGCCCACGCGGAGCGGGCGTTTCCGCCGCTGCCGTGGACGAGAACGACGCGCACCGGGAGATCGTAACGGTGAACAAAGTTCCCGGAAACGCGGCTTCTGAGCCGAAATCCGGTGTCACAAGGTTTGTTATGCTCGGCTCGATGGAGCCCAGTCCCCGTTCGACCTTCGAGCCGGCCGGAGCGGGTGCGCTGCTTGGGGGCGTGACCGTCGCAAGCGTCGGAGCAGGCGCTCTCCTCGGTTGGGCCGCCGGCTCGGTCGGCCTCGGCATCCTCGGCGGCGCCTTCGTCGGCGTGCCCGCCGGGGTCTTCGTGGTCTACAAGCGCTACCGGAACGCCTTTTGACCCGGGTCGGAATCCTCGGAGCGCCGCGGCCCCTCCCGCAGCAGCGCTGGCTGGGCGCAGCGGCCGGCGCGCTCGTCGTGGCGGTCTCGCTGCCGCTGTTCCTCGTCGCGGACTGGCCCTTCACCGGCTGGGCGGCAGCGGCGCTGCTCTGGGCCGGCGCCCAGGCGCTCGGACTCCTTCTCGCGCGCGTGAAGCCTTCTTCCGACAACGTGGCCGCGTCCGGACTGCTCGCCTTCGGGATGATGACCCGGCTGCTCGCCGTCCTGGCCGTGCTGCTCGCGCTCGCGGCGTCGAACCGCGCCGCAGGCCTGGCCGCCGCCCTCGTGTACGGCGCCGCCTACACGGCCGAGCTCGTCTTCTCGCTGCTCGGCTACTACACGCAGGAGCCGCGGGCGTGAGACGAGCTCTCTGTGGGGTGATCCTCGGAGCCGTCTGGCTGCTCGCCCTGCCCGCGCAGGCGCTCGCGCGCGGGAGCTTCGACCCTACGACCGAGTTCGAGCAGCACGAGTGGATCCCGATCCACATCGCGGGCCTTAACCTCTCGATCACGAAGGCGGTCGTCTACCTCTTCATCGGCGCCGCGCTCACGATCCTGCTCGGCCTCGGCCTGATGCGGGGCCGCACGCTCAACCGCCGTCAGACGGTCGGCGAGCAGATCTACGAGATCGCGCAGGTGCAGGTCGCCGAGCAGGGCCTGCCGTCGAAGGCGATCGGCCGCTGGTTCCCGTACGTCGCGACGCTGATGCTCTTCATCTGGGTCGTGAACCTGATCGGCTTCATCCCGCTACCGCTGACCGGTGAGACCTGGCACGGAGTCCCGGTCTGGGGCATTTACGCGGCCACCTCGTCACTCTCGGTGACGCTCGCCCTCGCGCTGCTCACGTTCGTCTTCACGCACGTCGAGGGGATTCGCTGGAACGGGCCGATCCGCTACTTCAAGAGCTGGATCCCCGAGGCGCCGAAGGCGCTGCTCGTGCTGATCGTGCCGCTGGAGGTGCTGGGGCAGTTCATGCGCCTGATCTCGCTGAGCGTCCGACTCTTCGCGAACATGCTCGCCGGCCACATCCTGATCCTGACCTTCATCGGCCTGATGTTCATCCTCGAGTCCGTCGTGCTCGCGGTCGTCACCGTGCCCGTAGCGACCGCGTTCTATTTGTTCGAGGTCGTGATCGTGGTCTCGATCCAGGCCTTCATCTTCGCCGCCCTGTCAGCCATCTACATCGGCTCGGCGATCGAGCCGGAGCACTGAGGCGTCGCTTGCGATGCCGACATGAGAGGCTGCGCCGGCTTCGCTGGTGTAGCCGTTAAAGGAGGAACTGTGCTTGGAACCGTTCTCGCCGCGACGACCGGCGACGTCACGAAGGCCGGCAAGGCGATCGGCCTCGCACTCGGCGTCGGCCTCGGCGCCCTGGGCGCCGGCGTCGGCATCGGCAACATCTTCGCCTCGATGATCCAGTCAGTTGCCCGCCAGCCGGAGCTCCGGGGCGAGCTCCAGGGCATCCAGTGGCTCGGCTTCGCGCTCACCGAGGCGGTCGTCTTCTACGGCCTGCTCGGCTCGATTCTCGCCTACGTCCTGGTCTAGCACGATGCCTCTCGCCGCCAACCCGCTGATCCAGGTCACTCCTGGGCTGATGATCTGGACGATCGTGTGCTTCCTGGTCACGCTGTACGTGCTCAAGCGGTTCGCGTTCGGCCCGATCCAGAAGGCGATCGACGAGCGGCGCGATCGGATCCGGCAGTCGCTGACCGAGGCCGACAACGCGCGCGAGGAGGCCCGGCGCCTGCTCGAGGAGCACCGCAAGCTGATCGCCAGCGCGCAAACGGACGCCGAGGAGATCCTCGCCGAGGCTCGGCGCATCGCCGACGCGAACGAGCGGCGGATGCGCGACGAGCTCGAGTCCGACCGCCAGCGGCGGCTCGAGGAGACCCGCAAGCAGATCGAGGCCGAGACCCGGCGAGCGCTCGAGCAGATCCGGCTCGAGGTCGTCGAGCTCAGCCTGCTCGCGGCGACGAAGGTGACGCGCAAGGCACTCGACGACGAGGACCACCGCCGCCTGATCGAGGAGGCGGTCGGCGAGCTCGACTTCTCCGTGCTGGAGCGCGCTGAATGAGTGTTGTCGACCGCGTCTACGCGCACGCGCTCTTCGAGGCGGCGCTCGAGAAGAAGCGGCTCGAGCCCGTGCGTGAGCAGCTGGCGCAGATCGTCGCGGCCGAGTCCGAGGTCCCGGAGCTGCGCGAGCTCCTGCGCAACCCGCAGCTCGATCCCCGCGCGCGGAAGGCCGCGCTCGAGGAGCTGCTCGCGGACGGCGACGAGCTGCTGCGCAACTTCCTGCTCCTCCTGGCCGACAAAGGCCGCGCGGGCCAGCTCGAGGAGATCGCGCGTGAATTCGAGCGCCTGATCGGCGAGCACGAGGGGATCGTCCACGCCGAGCTCACGACCGCCGTCGAGCTCTCGGACGAGGAGGCACGCAAGCTGCTGGGCCAGATCGAGAAGGCATCGGGCAGCAAGGTCGAGGCGCGCCGCTCTGTCGACCCGGACCTGATCGGCGGCATCGTCCTGCAGGTCGGCTCGCACCGGCTCGACGCGAGCGTGCGCGGCCGGCTGGAACGGCTCCGGCGCGAACTGGCAACAGCATGAGGAGAACTTGGCTCGCAATGACGCTGGGCAGGTTCCAAAGAGAGGAGACCCGGTGAAGCTTCGCCCCGAAGAGATCACGTCGATCCTCAAGCAGCGGATCGAGGAGTACGACGTCGAGACCGACCTCGCCGAGGTCGGCACCGTCCTGCAGATCGGCGACGGGATCGCCCGCGTCTACGGCCTCGAGAACTGTGTCTCGGGAGAGATGCTCGAGCTCGAGCACGGCGTCACGGGCCTTGCCTTCAACCTCGAGGAGGACAACGTCGGCGCCGCGCTCTTCGGCGAGTGGGAGCAGGTCAACGAGGGCGAGCCGGTGAAGCGGACCGGCCAGGTCGCGAGCGTTCCGGTCGGGCCGGAGCTGATCGGCCGGATCGTCGATCCGCTCGGCCAGCCCCTCGACGGCGCCGGGCCGATTCAGGCGAGCGAGCGCCGGCCGCTTGAGTTCAAGGCGCCGGGTGTGATCGCGCGTCAGCCCGTGAAGGAGCCCGTGCAGACGGGGCTGAAGGCGATCGACTCGATGATCCCGATCGGCCGCGGCCAGCGGGAGCTGATCATCGGCGACCGGACCACCGGCAAGACGGCGATCCTCGTCGACACGATCCTCAACCAGCGTGGCCAGGACCTGATCTGCGTCTACGTCGCCATCGGCCAGAAGGCCTCCACCGTCGCGCAGGTGCACGAGAAGCTGAAGGACGAGGGGGCGATGGAGCACACCATCATCGTCACCGCCGCCGCCTCCGAGGCCGCGCCGATCAAGTGGATGGCGCCCTACGCGGGTTGCGCGATGGGGGAGTACTTCATGTTCGAGGGCCAGCACGCGCTCGTCCTCTACGACGACCTCTCCAAGCACGCCGACGCCTACCGGCAGATGTCCCTGCTCTTGCGCCGCCCGCCCGGGCGCGAGGCGTTCCCGGGCGACGTCTTCTACCTCCACTCACGCCTGCTCGAGCGCGCCTGCAAGCTCTCGGACGAGGAGGGCGGCGGGTCGCTGACGGCGCTGCCGGTGGTCGAGACCCAGGCCGGCGACGTCTCCGCCTATATCCCGACTAACGTGATCTCGATCACCGACGGGCAGATCTTCCTCGAGTCGGAGCTCTTCTACTCGGGCGTCCGGCCGGCGATCAACGTGGGCATCTCGGTCTCGCGGGTCGGTGGAGCCGCGCGCATCAAGGCGATGAACACGGTCGCCGGGGGCCTCAGGCTCGACCTCTCGCAGTACCGCGAGCTCGAGGCGTTCGCCCAGTTCGGGTCGGAGCTCGACCCCGGGACGCAGAAGATCCTGGCGCGCGGCGAGCGGCTCGTCGCGCTCCTGAACCAGCCGCAGTACGACCCCTGGCCCGTCGAGGAGCAGGTTGCGGCGATCTTCGCCGGCGTGAACGGCTACCTGGACGCCATCCCCGTGGTCGACGTGCCGCGCTTCCTGCAGGAGCTGCGCGACCACCTCCGCGCGGACGAGTCGGTGCTGAAGCAGATCCGCGAGACCGGTGACCTCTCGGACGAGCTGCGCGACAAGCTCGACGAGGAGATCAAGCGGTTCGCGAAGGGCTTCAAGGCCTCCGAGGAGGCACCGGCCGCGGCCTAGCCATGGCAACCGTTCAGGACCTCAAGCGCCGGATCCGCTCGATCCGGAACACGCGCAAGATCACGAAGGCGATGGAGCTCGTCGCCTCCGCCCGGCTGCGGCGGGCGCAGGCGCGGATCGAGGCGATGCGGCCGTACGCCGACCGGATGATGGAGCTGATGGTCGGCACCGCCCGGGCGAGCACCTCCCTCCAGGGGCTGACGCTCCTCCAGCGTCGCGAGGTGCAGCGGGCGGCGATCGTCCCGCTCACGGGCGACCGGGGGCTCGCGGGCGCTTTCAACGCGCAGGTCCTGCGCCACGCGTTCGCGGTCGAGCGCCAGCTTCGCGCCGACGGGGTCGACGTCCGCTGGCTCGTGGCGGGCAAGAAGGGTCGCTCGACGCTGTCCTTCCGCCGCTACGAGCTCGATACGGCGTGGATCGGCTTCAGCGACCGGCCCGCGTATTCCGACGCCCAGGCAATCGCCCACCGCGCGGCCGAGCTCTACGAGAGCGGGGAGGTCGACCGGGTCGTGCTCGTCTACAACCAGTTCGTCTCGGCCCTCGTCCAGCGCGTCGTCGAGCGCGACGTGCTCCCGATCCCCGAGCACCTCCTGGAGCGAGGGGAAGAGGAGGAACGGCAGGCCGCCCTCCTGGGTGACTTCATCTACGAGCCCGAGCCCGAGGAGATCCTGCGGAGGCTGTTGCCGGTGTACGTCGAGACCGAGGTCTACCGCGCGCTGCTCGAGTCCGCCGCCTCGGAGCAGGGAGCCCGCATGACCGCGATGCGAAACGCCTCCGGCAACGCCGCCGACCTGATCTCGAGCCTCACGCTCGACATGAACCGCGCCCGCCAGGCGGAGATCACCCAGGAGATCCTGGAGGTCGTCGCGGGGGCCGACGCGCTGACGGGGTAAGCGGCCGAACAAACTTCCTGCTCGCGCGGCTCGTCTATAGTCTGCGCATAGTCGGTCCGGCTTTTCCTTAGACCCCATGCCTCAGCGAGAACAAGAAGTCGTCGTTCCGGGTGGCGCCGGCCTGAGCGGGGCGGTCGCAGCCGAGAGCGGGCCCGATCTCGGCAGCAGCGAAGACGTCAAGGCCCGAGGCTACTGGGAGCTCGTCTGGCGACGCTTCCGCCGCGACAAGATTGCGATTGCAAGCGGCTTCTTCATCATCTTCCTGATTCTCGTCGCGTTCGTCGGCGCGCCGGTCGCGAAGCATTACGTCGGCCACGGGCCCGACGACATCTTCACCGGCACCGCCGCAGTCGACAGCGTCAGCCTGCTGCCGGCGGACCCGTGGACGCACATCGACAACTACTACACCAACAAGCGGGACATCCTCGTCCTCGGCGGCGCCAACCGGCTCGGCCAGGACGAGTTCCTGCGCCTCCTCTACGGGGCGCGGGTCTCGCTCGAGGTCGCCCTCCTCTCGACGCTGGGCGTGATGATCATCGGGGTCTTACTCGGGTCGATCGCGGGCTACTTCCGCGGCACGATCGACACCATCATCTCCCGGATCACCGAGGTGACGATGGCGTTCCCGCTTCTGCTCTTCATCGTCGCGCTCGCCGCGACGGTCGGCCCGCAGCTGGACGCGATCACCTTAGGAGGGATCTTTCCCAAGGGAGTCGTGACGCTGGTGCTGATCTTCAGCCTCTTCAGCTGGTACTACCCGGCCAGGATCATGCGCGCCCAGGTGCTCTCGATTCGCGAGAAGGAATACATCGAGGCCGCGCGGATGATCGGCGCGAGCGACGCCCGAATCATCCGGTCCCACGTGATCCCGCACCTGATCGCGCCGATGATCGTCTACTCGACGCTGATCGTCGCGAGCTTCGTGCTCCTCGAGGCGGGACTCTCCTTCCTCGGCCTCGGCATCAAGGCGCCCACCGCGAGCTGGGGGAACCTGCTCTCGTCGGCCCCGGAGTACTACACCACGCGGCCCTTGCTGATGATCTGGCCGGGCCTCGCGGTCCTCCTCACGACCCTCGCCTTCAACCTGCTCGGCGACGGGCTCCGCGACGCGTTCGACCCGCGTTCCAGCCAGCAGTAACTCCCGACTAACCAACTCTTAACTTCCGCGTCTCAAGGGAGTGAACGGGGCAGGCGCCCGTTCCGAGTCGGCATTGCTTCGACTCGAATTCACGGAAAGGAGAGACATGCACAGACGGCTATGGCTCGCGGTCGCGATGTTGGTGGCCGGAGCAAGCCTTCTGGTCGCAGCGAGCTTTGCGAGCGCGAGTGCTGGTAGCTCCCACGCGTTCAAGAAGGGTGGAATCTGGCGGTACGGCACGACCGGTGCGTCCGTCCAGGTCGACCAGCAGCTCGCTTACGTCACCACCGCATGGTGGATGGAGTACGCGACCGCGGCGAAGCTCTACAACTATCCGGACCGGAAAGGCCCGGCGGGCAGCAAGCTCGTCCCCGAGGTTGCCTCGAAGTTCTCCGTTTCTAGGAACGGCCGGAGGTACACCTTCACGATCCGGAAGGGCTTCCGCTTCAGCGATGGCAAGCCTGTGACCGCGAGGAGCTTCAAGCGCGCCATCGACCGGACGGCGAACAAGCAGCTCGCCTCGCCGGGGGCACCGTTCATCACCGACTCGAACGGCACCAACATCGTTGGCGCCAAGAAGGTGAACAACGGTCAGGGCACGAGCGTCAGCGGCGTCGTTGCCAAGGGCAACACGCTGATCGTCAACCTGACGAAGCCCGACGGCACCTTCATGGCGAAGATCACGATGCCGTTCTTCCAGGCCACGTCTACGAAGCTTCCGCTCACCAAGGAAGTCGTGAACGTGACGAAGTCGAACATGCCGTCGGCCGGGCCGTACTACATGGTTCGCAACGACCCGGACAAGCTGACGCAGCTGCGTCAGAACCCGTTCTGGAAGAAGGGCCCCGGCCGGAACCGGCCGCGGAACCTCAAGGGTCTCGACGTCCAGTGGAACCTCAACGAGCAGACCGCGTTCAACCAGACGATCGCGAACCAGCTCGACGAGGGCCCGCTTCCGGCGGCCGAGGTCCAGGGCGTCGCGAAGAAGTACGGCGTCAACAAGGGCCGCTTCTGGACGCAGCCGCAGAACTGCACGGGCTATCTGCCGTTCAACACGTCGCGATCGCTCTTCGGCGGGAACACGAACCTGCGCAAGGCGATCAACTACGTGATCAACCGGAAGGACTACGTCAGCCAGGCCGGCCCGTACGCGGGTAGGCCCTGGACGCACATCTTCAACCCGGGCGTCCCCGGCTGGCGCAACGTCAGCATCTACAAGTCCAGCTTGGCGACGGCGAAGAAGCTCGCCAAGGGTCACTTCAAGAGCGGCAAGATCAATGTTGGCTACCGCTCTTCCGGCACGATCAACCCCGCTCAGGGCCAGATCGTCCGGCGTGACCTGATCCGCCTCGGCTTCAAGGCCGGCAACATCAACATGAAGCCGTTCTCCGGGGCCGACCTGTACGACGCCATGGGCAAGAAGAGCACCGATCTTGACATGGGCGTCTCGATGGGTTGGTGCTCCGACTACCCGGATCCGTACGACTGGATCAACATCCTGCTGTACGGCAAGTCCATCCAGGCGGAGAACAACGTCAACTACTCGTACTTCAACAGTCCGAAGTGGAACAAGCGGATGGAGCAAGCGGCCCGACTCGTCGGTCCGAAGCGGCTCAAGGTCTACGGCCAGCTCGACCTGGACATCATGAACCAGGCGGCTCCGATGGCCATCGAGCGGACGTACAACAACCGGTACGTCTTCTCGAACCGCGTGAACCCGAAGAGCCTCATCTACCAGGGGATCTACCAGGACTGGAGCATTCCAGCCATGGCCCTGAAGTAGGAGGGACGACGGACTAGGTACGAACAACGTGAGGCGCCGGCTCGACCGGCGCCTCACGTCTTTAAAGCGGTTAGGATCACCACCGGCGAGTTAGGCCCCGAAGCGACACCAGCGGAGAGAGCGCGTGTTCCGATATCTCGTCAGACGAATTCTCTGGGCGATTCTGCTCTTCATCGTGATCACGTTCGTCACGTTCGTGATCTTCTATGTCGGGCCCAACAACCCGGCGCGCGCCGTCTGCGGCGGCGAGCAGGCCAAGCGGGAATGCCTCGTGCGGGCAACCGCCAAGCTCGGGCTCGACAAGCCGATGCCGGTGCAGTACTACCGCTTCGTCAAGAATCTGGTCGTCCACCAGGACCTCGGCGAGTCGTTCGCCACCAGCCAGAGCGTCAACGAGCGGATCAAGGAGGCCGCTCCCGTGACCGCGTCGCTCGTTTTCGGCGGCGCCGTCCTCTGGATGATCATCGGGCTCTCGGTCGGGATCTTCTCCGCCTTGAAGCCGCGCTCGCTGATCGATCGATTCGCGATGGTCTTCGTTCTGATCGGCGTATCGGCGCATCCGGTCTGGATCGGCCTGATCTTCGAGTACGTGTTCGGGGTGAAGCTCGGGTGGATGCCGATTGCGAACTACGCGAACTTCTTCGGGGCCCCGGCCGACTCCGGCCAGCCAGGCGGGCCCTGGCAGTGGTTCTACCACCTGATCCTCCCCTGGATCACCTTCGCGATCCTGTTCGCGGCGCTCTACGTCCGGATGATCCGGGCTAACGTGATGGAGACGCTGAACGAGGACTTCGTCCGGACCGCGCGGGCGAAGGGAGCGCCTGAGCGGCAGGTGCTGATCTCGCACGTGCTGCGGAACGCGCTCCTGCCCGTCGTGACGATGCTCGGAATGGACATCGGGATCGCGCTCGGCGGAGCGATCTTCACCGAGAGCGTCTACCAGCTTCCCGGCTTGGGACAGACCGCGATCATCGGCATCACGAACCAGGATCTTGCGGTCGTGCAGGGGGTGATCGTGTTCGCGACGGTCGCGATCATCGTCTTCAACCTCTTAGTCGATCTCCTGTACGCCTGGATCGACCCGCGGATCCGGCTAACCTAAGACTCACCGGTGGCTCTCCTCGACGTCAGGGACCTAAGCACGTCCTTCCGGACAGAAGACGGAATCGTCAAGGCCGTCGAGGGCGTCTCGTTCTCGGTCGAGAAGGGCCAGACCATCGGGATCGTCGGCGAGTCCGGCTGCGGCAAGAGCGTCACCTGCCTGACGATCATGGGGCTCAACCCGAAGCGCAACACGATGTCGAGCGGCGAAGCGCTCTGGAAGGGCAAGGACCTGCTGACCGCGAAGCCACGCGAGCTGCGCGAGATCCGCGGCGACGAGATCTCGATGATCTTCCAGGACCCGATGACCTCGCTGAACCCCGTCCACACGGTCGGGCGACAGCTCGTCGAGGCGATCCTTCTGCACCGCGACGTCTCCAAGCGCACCGCCCGCTCGCGCGCGCTCGAGCTGCTGAAGGCGGTCGGCATCCCGCGCGCCGAGGGTCGCATCGACGACTACCCGCATCAATTCTCCGGCGGCATGCGCCAGCGCGTGATGATCGCGATGGCGCTGATCAACGATCCCGACCTGCTGATCGCCGACGAGCCGACGACCGCGCTCGACGTGACCACCCAGGCGCAGATCCTCTCGCTGATGAAGGATCTCCAGGAGGACTTCGGCAGCGCGATCGTGATCATCACGCACGACCTCGGCGTCGTTGCGGAGATCGCCGACGACGTGCTCGTCATGTACGCCGCGAACGTGGTCGAGCAAGCGGAAGTCCACAACCTCTTCAACGAGCCGAAGCACCCGTACACCTGGGGGCTGATGGGCTCGCTGCCCCGCCTAGAGGCCGACGTCGAGCGGCTGACGCAGATCCCAGGGCAGCCGCCGTCGCTGCTGCGCCCACCCGCCGGCTGCCGCTTCCACCCGCGCTGCCCGTACGTGATGGAGGTCTGCAAGACGACGGTGCCGGAGCTCAAGCCGACGCCACGCGACCAGGCGCACCTCGAGAAGTGTCACCTCGACGAGGAGACCAAAGAGCGCGAGGCGGCGAAGCTGCTCGAGGTCACGATGGCGGAGGCCGGCTAGATGGAAACCGCTCCTGCGGCCTCGCCGGTGACCGGCGACGAGCTTCTAGTCGTCGACGACGTCAAGAAGTACTTCCCGATCACGCGCGGGGTCATCTTCCAGAAGGAGATCGCCTCGGTGAAGGCGGTCGACGGCGTCTCGTTCTCGATCAAGCCCGGAGAGACGCTCGGCATCGTGGGCGAGTCCGGCTGCGGGAAGTCGACGCTGGCCCGCTGCATCACGCGGCTGCTCGACACCACCGAGGGGAAGCTCACCTTCGAGGGCCGCGACATCACGCACCTCTCCCGGGCGGCGATGCGGCCGATCCGGCGCGAGATGACGATGATCTTCCAGGACCCGTACGCCTCGCTGAACCCCCGCAAGCGCGTCGGGTTCATCATCGGCGAGCCGCTCGAGGTGCACGGCCTTGGGACCGCCGCCGAGGTCAAGCGGCGCGTCCAGGAGCTGCTCGAGGTCGTCGGCCTCAACCCGGAGCACTACAACCGCTTCCCGCACGAGTTCTCGGGCGGCCAGCGCCAGCGCATCGGCGTTGCGCGGGCGCTCGCGGTCAACCCGAAGCTGATCGTCTGCGACGAGCCCGTCTCGGCGCTCGACGTCTCGGTGCAGGCACAGATCCTCAACCTGCTCAAGGACCTCCAGGACGACTTCGGCCTCACGTACATCTTCATCGCGCACGACCTCAACGTCGTTCGTCACATCTCGGACCGCGTGATGGTGATGTACCTCGGCAAGGTCGCGGAGATCGGGTCGCGCGAAGTGCTCTACCGGGAGCCGAAGCACCCGTACACGGGCGCGCTGCTCTCGGCCGTCCCCATCGCGAACCCCGAGATCGGCCGCAGGCGCGAGCCGATCGTGCTCGAGGGCGACGTGCCCAGCCCCGTGAACCCGCCGAGCGCATGCCGGTTCCATCCGCGCTGCCCCCGGTTCGTGGAGGGGCACTGTGACGTCGAGGAGCCGCCGCTCTACTCGTTCGGGAACGGTCACATCGCCGCGTGCCACTACGCGCTCGAGCGCTGGCCGATGGGCGCGGACGAGATGAGGCGGCCCGGCTCGAGGACGCCGGAAGAGCCGCTTCCGGCCTGAGGGGCGCACAGTGCTCGCGGCGCTACGCCGTTTCACGTTCCTCATCGCCCTCGCGTCGGTGCTGACGACGGTCGGGTCGCTCCTCCTGGGCCTGCTCGTCGGGGCGTCGCTGGACCGGTCGGTCGCGCTCGGGTTCTACGGCCTCGGCTGCTTCCTGATGATCTCCGGCTTCTTCGTCGGCAACCGCGGCCCCGCGCGCGTGAAGTCGGAGTCGCCCGGCCCCTCGATGCTGCCCCTGCCCGGCTTCGGCGGCCGGCGGCTCCGCTGGGCGACGCTGGAGGAGCAAAACGAGACCATCAACAACTCCGCCGTCTTCATCGCCCTCGGCCTGGTCCTCGTGATGATCGGGGTGGCCGTCGACACCCGGCACTCCCTCGTTTGAAGTCTCGTCAAGCCCTCCAACGGGGGTCTAACTTCTCAACGCGACCGCCGTCGAAGCTAATGTGCGTGCCATGAGCGGAGACTGCGATCGAGCCCGGCAGTGGGCGTCGACCGAACTCGACGGCGAGCTGTCGACGTTCGAGCGCGTCCTGCTGCACGCGCATCTCGCCGACTGCCCGTCGTGCAGTGAGTTCAGCAGCTCGATCGGAGGGCTGACGGGCACCCTTCGCGCGGCACCGCTCGAGGAGTTCAAAGGCGGCATCGAGATCGGGCGCCTGCGGCGTCGCCGCCTCAGCCTGCGGGTTGCGCCTGCGGCGGCGGCGATGGCGGTCGCGGCCGTCGGCCTCGGCAGCATCCTCGCCTCGTCGGCGCTCCGCTCCGGCTCCGTGGCCACCGGTCAAACGCGTACTCCCGTGGTGACGACCGAGCTCGCCGCGCTGGACACGATGGACCTCCGCACGTCGAGAGCGCTCGAACGCCTGAACACGTTCCGGCAGGTCAAGGCGACGAACGCGCGGCGCTCCCTGCGCGGCGGCCCGGTCGTGCTCG
>Ga0307320_10000557_pt1 | contig 13436 bp, 17 predicted proteins | sample ER_DNA_369_FD_194495 | JGI IMG/M metagenome (GOLD analysis project Ga0307320, IMG submission 194495) | Bulk soil microbial communities from the East River watershed near Crested Butte, Colorado, United States - ER_DNA_369 | ecosystem: Environmental > Terrestrial > Soil > Floodplain | place...
TCGCGACACCACTCGTCATCTGCTTGACGACCCCGTCCTTCCACTGGTTGGCGGTGGCGAAGTCGAGAGTGGGCGCGCTCGTCTGGACGCCGAGCTTGCCGAAGGTCTCCTCGGCCTCCTTCAGCGCGAAGGCGGTCTGGACCCAGGCCTTGGTCGGGATGCAGCCGACGCGCAGGCAGGTGCCGCCGAGCTCGGGCTCCTTCTCGATGCAGACGCTCTTCGCGCCGAGCTGCGCGGCGCGGATCGCGGCGGTGTAGCCGCCCGGGCCGCCGCCGAGGACGGCGACGTCAGATTCCATCGGGGCGGGCTCCTACGTGGGGCGGTGCGGACAGAGACATTGCTCGGCCGCGGATCCTAGCGCCGGCGGGGCGGCCGGCGTCGCGGCTCGACGTCGGCGCGCGCGGGGCCGTGTGAGCTCCGCCCCACGCGGTTGTTGCGCTTTCGGCGCGAACCCGTCACACACGCGTGCGAATTTCACCGCTACCCTCAGAACCGGGGGTAAGGGGCCAAAGGCCCCCGGGGGAAGATCTTCACGCGCGTGGCTGGGTGCCGCGCGCGCCTCCGGCCGGCCCCGGGGACCCCTCGCCGCCTAGGTCGGCGCGCCGGCCGCGAGATCGACCTTCATTGTCACCGCGCCGTCCTCCTCGCGCACGGGCACGAAGCCGTATCGCTCGTACAGTCCGACAGCCGGGTTGTCCTTTTCGACGCTCAGGCTCAGCGCCTCGTAGCCGTCGGCCCTGGCTTGGGCGACCAGCGCTTCGAGCAGCTCCGAGCCGAGGCCCGAGCCGCGCCGGCTCGGCACGACCGCGATCGAGAGCTCCGGGGTCTCCTCGTCGATGAACCCGTAGCCCGCGTTGTCGTCCTTGAAGAGCCGGTACCAGGCCGCGCCGACAGGCTGGAAGTCGTGGATCGCGATCAGCGCCGTGTCGCCCGGCCGGCCCCAGCGCTCGACGTACCGCTGCACGGGCGGCTCGCCGGACTCCGAGACCTGGTCCACGCGCCAGTAGTACGCGTGCCGCAGCATGTCGCGGAGGAAGGGGACGTCCTGCGGCCCCGCCGGACGGATCACGACAGCTCCTCCGCGAGCTGGATTCGGTTGCCGTCCGGATCGAAGACGTCGAGCAGGCGCATCGCCCCGTGGAGCTCGAGCACCGTCCCTACCTCGACCCCCGCCTGATCGAGCCGCTCGCGCTCGGCCTTGACGTCGTCGACGTCGACCGTCGCGACCTGCCCTTCCTCGCCCTGGTCCACCCCGCCCTCGCCGATCGCGATCTCCGTCGTGCCGCGGTCGAGGGTGGCCCAGCGCTCCCCCTTGTCGACGAACGTCTCGGTGAACCCGAGCACGTCCCGGTAGAACGCCCGCGCCGCCTCGAGATCGCTGACCCGGTACCAGATGCGCATCGCTACAGCATCAGGCCGGGCTCCTCCAGGAACGACTTCACCGTCCGGAGGAAGTCCGAGGCGGTCGCGCCGTCGAGCGCGCGGTGGTCGCAGGTCAGGGTCATCGTCATCAGCGGTCGCACGGCCAGCTCGCCGTCGCGCGCGACGGGCCGCTCCTCGACCGCGCCCACCGCGAGGATCGCGGCCTGCGGCGGGTTGAGGACGGCGACGAACTGCTCGACGCCGAACATGCCGAGGTTCGAGATCGTGAAGGTGCCGCCGTCGAGGTCTTCTTGCTTCAGCTTGCCGTTGCGGGCCCTCTCCACCAGGTCGGCGCGGGCGGCCGCGATCTCGACGATCGTGCGTTGCTCGCAACCGCGGATCACCGGGACGACGAGCCCGTCCGGAATCGCGACGGCGAGGCCGACGTCGGCGCTCGGGTGGCGCTCGATCGCCTCGCCGGTGAAACGCGCGTTGACGGCCCGGTGGCGCATCAGGGCGGCCGCGCTGGCCTTGGTGAGGATGTCGGTGAGCGTCACCTTCGGGCTGCCCTCGGCGGCGAGCTGGGCCAGGCGCGCGTGCAGCTCCTTCGAACGGGTCATGTCGGCCGACATCGAGATCTGGAAGGCGGGTGCCTGCCACGCCTCGGTCAGTCGTCGCGCGATCGTGCGCCGCACCGACGAGAGCTGCTCGACCTCGATCTCGCCTTCCGCAACAGGCGCCGGTGCCTGCGCAGGAGCCGCGCCGGCCTGCGCGCGCTCGACGTCCTCGGCGACGATGCGGCCCTCGGGGCCGGTGCCCGAGAGTGCGGCGAGGTCGATCCCGCGCTCGCGCGCGATCCTGCGCGCGAGCGGCGAGGCCTTGACGCGCCCGCCGTCCTGTACAGGACGCTGCGGCGTCTCGGCCACGGCCGCGGAGGCCTCTCGGCCGCGCTCGCGCTCCTCTTCGCGGGCCGACCCGGGCGAGCCTTCCTCTTCCGGTTCCTCGTCGACCTCCGGCGCGGCGGCGCCGTTGCCGCTGCTCGGCTCCAGCGAAACCTCTTCGCCTTCCTCGCCGATCACCGCGATCGTCTGTCCTACCGGGACCTCGCCCTCGGCGATCGCGATCTTGAGCAGGACGCCGCCGGACTCGGCCTCGACCTCCTGCGTCACCTTGTCGGTGTCGAGCTCGTAGAGCGGCTCGCCCTTCTCGACCCGGTCGCCCTCGGACTTGAGCCACTTGACGATCGTGCCCGACTCCATGCCCTGGCCGAGACGCGGGAGCTTGACCTCGCTAGCCATTTCGGGCCACCGTGCGCCGGATCGCATCGAGGACGTCCCCCGAGTGCGGCACGACGTACTCCTCCATCACCGGCGCGAACGGGAGCGGTGCGAACTTCGCGCCCACGCGCTCGACCGGCGCGTCGAGCCAGTCGAACGCCTTCTCCTGGACGACGGCCGCGATCTCCGCGCCGAAGCCCATGCGCGCCACCGCCTCGTGCGCGACCACGCACCGGTTCGTCTTCTTCACCGACGCGATCAGGCCCTCTTCGTCCAGCGGCTGGAGCGTGCGGGGGTCGAACACCTCGACCGAGACACCGTCCTGCTCGGCCTCCTCGGCCGCCGTGAGCGCCTCGTGCACGAGCCGCCCCGTTGCGACGACGGTCACATCGTCGCCCTCACGGTGCACCCGCCCCTGCCCGATCGGGATCGGCTCGAGCTCGTCCGGCACGTCCTCCTTGATCCCGTAGAGCGTGCGGTGCTCGAAGAACATCACCGGGTTGTCGTCGTAGATCGCCGACCAGAGCAGACCGCGCACGTCCGTCGGCGTCGACGCGAAGACGACCTTCAGCCCCGGGACGTGCACGAACCACGCCTCGACCTGCTGCGCGTGCTGAGCGCCCGGCGACCAGCCGGCACCGCCCTGCGTGCGCACCGTCAACGGCACCTTCACCTGCCCGCCCGACATGAACCGGTGCTTGGCCGCCTGGTTGACGATCTGCTCCATCGCGAGCGTCGTGAAGTCCTCGTACATGACCTCGACGACGGGCCGCATCCCCTGCATCGCCGCGCCGATTCCCGCGCCGACGATCGCCATCTCCGAGATCGGCGTGTTGCGCACGCGGTCGGGCCCGAACTCGTCGAGCATCCCGGCGGTGACGCCCATCGAGCCCCCCATCTCGGCGATGTCCTCGCCCATGATGAAGACGTCCTCGTCCCGTCGCATCGCCTGCGACAGCGCGTCGCGGACGGCTTCGCGGTAGGAGAGCTCAGGCATAAACGTTCTTCAGGGCATCCTCGGGCTTGGGATCGGTGCCGTTCTTCGCGAACTCGACCGATGCCTCGACGAGCTCGTGCGCCTCGCGGTCGAGCTCCTCGAACTCCCCCTCCGGGACGCCGAGCTTCTCGCGCAGCTTCTCGATCGGATCCTGCGTCTCCCGCGTCTCCCGGAGCTCCTCCTTGTCGCGGTAGACCTGCGGGTCGCCCACGTAGTGGCCGACGAGGCGGAAGGTGTTGGCCAGCAGGAACACCGGGCCCTTGCCCTCGCGGGCGTGCTTCAGCGCCCGGGTCGCCGCCTTGTGGACGGCCTCGACGTCCTGGCCGTCGACGGTGATCGTGTGCATCCCGAACGCGGCAGCCCGCTTGCTCAAATCATCGATCGGGAGCTGCTGGCTCGCGGGCGTCGACTCGGCCCAGTGGTTGTTCTCGCAGACGAAGACCGCCGGCACCCGCCAGAGTTGCGCGAGGTTGAGCGCCTCGTGGAAGGTGCCGATGTTCGTCGCCCCGTCGCCGAAGAAGGCGATTGCGACTCGGGGCTCGCCGCGAAGCTTGAAGGCAAGCGCCGCGCCCGCGATCGCCGGCAGGCCGCCCCCGACGACGGCGTTCGCCCCGAGGTTTCCGCGCTCGATGTCGTAGAGGTGCATCGAGCCTCCGTAGCCGTGCGAGCAGCCTTCGAGCTTCCCGTACAGCTCCGCCATCACGGCGTTCGGATGCGTCCCGCGCGCGAGGGTGTGGCCGTGGGCGCGGTGGGTCGAGGCGAAGACGTCGCCGTCGTCCATTGCCTGGCAGACGCCGACCGCAACCGCCTCCTGGCCGATCGCGACGTGCAGGAAGCCGGGCAGGTCACCGGCGCGGAAGCGCTCCTCGACCTTCTCCTCGAAGCGCCTGATCAGGAGCATCTCGCGCAGGAACTCGCGCAGGCGCTCCTCGGAGAGCGTCCTTTTCGCTTCGACCTTGGCCATTCGCCTGAGTTTATGCTCCGGCTCGTGGCACTCGTCGACCAGTGGCGGGCGATTGCGGGCGGCCTGCCCGAGGGGTGGGGCGACGCGCGGCTGCGGCTCACCGTCGAGCACGAAGCGCAGGCGGCGCGGGCCGCGGCATTCCTCGGCCCGGTGAACGCAGGAAGGCACGGGACCGCGATCACGTTCACCGTCGCGAGCCGGGGCTCGGGCTCTTCGCCGGAGCTCGTCCGGCGACTGCTCGCTCGTCTCGATGCGGAAGGAATCCGCGGGTCGCTCGAGCTCGTGCGGCTCGGCGAGACGCCCGCTGCGGCCGAGGTGCGCAGCCGGCCCGGGCTCGCCGAGCAGTGGGACGCGGCCGTGGCGGCGTTGCCGGAGGACTGGAGCGATCTCTATGCCGAGCTCGAGCTCGCCTCGAGCGACCACCTCGAGCGCGGAGCCCTCTTGCTGGCGCCCGTGAACCCCGCGAGCTGGAAGGCGGACGGAGGCGCCCGGGCCGCGTTCCGGTTCCGCGTCGCGCGACGGTTCGGCTACGGCGCCTCCGCCGGGATGATGCGGCGCTGCCTCGAGCGGCTCGATGCCGAGCGCATCCGCGGGGAATTCCGGATCCTCTACGCGCTCTCGGACACCCAGCCGGTCTACACGCAGGGGCCGGTCTGGTACCTCGGCGGCAAGGCGGTCTGAGCGGTGGCCGACCCCGTTTCCTGGTTTCTGATCGAGCAGGGTTGGCAGGTCGTCGGCAGCGATGGACGCGAGCTCGGCAAGGTCGAGGAGACCGTCGGCGATTCCTCGCTCGACATCTTCGACGGGCTCACGGTCGGAATGGGGCTGCTGAGCAAGCCGCGGTACGTGCCGGCCGAGCAGGTGGACGAGATCGTCGAGGGCACGGTGACGCTGTCGATCGGCAAGGACGAGTTCGACCGTCTCGGGGGCCACGAGCAGCCGCCGCCGTCGGCCACGATCCGCCCGGACTGACGCTCCCGCTCAGCCGATCGCGGCCGTGAGCTCTCGCGCCATCGCCCGCGCGTCCCCCGCCCCGCTCGTGACGACGAGACAGGTGTCGTCGCCGGCGAGCGTGCCGACGATCTTCGGATGCTCGAGCCGGTCGAGCGCCCGGGCGATCGCGGGAGCGGTGCCGAGCTCGGACTGGACGACGACGATGTTCTGCGCCGCGGTCGCCCGCACGCCGAACTGGCGCAGGACGCCGTTCAACGACTCGCGCGGATCGTGCCGAGGCCGGCGGCCCGGCATCACGTAGCGCGGGCGGCCGAGCGCGTCGCTCGTCTTCTCGAGGCGCAGCTCCCGGATGTCGCGCGAGATCGTCGCCTGGGTGACCGAGCAGCCGGCCTTGGCAAGCGCCTCCGCGAGCTCCAGCTGGCTGCCGATGCGGCGGCGGGAGACGACGCTCGCGATCAATCGCTGCCGCTCGGCCTTCGTTGTCGCGATCGAAAGGGGGGCGAGCGGACGCGCCTCGGGGTCCACGGAGCTACAGTAGCCGCCAGGTTTGGCTGCGTCATCGTCAGGTAACCAACCCAGCATGCTGCGGAAGCTGCTGTGGACCGGCCTCTACGCCGGTCTCTCCGCCGGTGCGACGATGGCCGCGAGGCGCGCGGCCTCGCGGATCTGGCGTGTGACGACGGGCGAGACGCCTCCGGTGAAGAAGTGAGCAAGGGCGACCTCCTCGTCGAGCGCGGCGCGGGCCGTCTCCAGCAGCTCGCCGACCGCATGGCCACCCGCGGCGACGGCGTCGGTGAGTGGCTCTCGGAGGAGCTCCGCGCCGACGCGGCCTTCTTGCGCAAGCTCAAGCCGAGCCTGATCGCCGCCCGCGCGCGCGGTACCGCGCCGACCGAGCAGACGCCCGAAGCGCCGCCCCCGGCGGCACCCTCCGAGCCGAAGCGCGCCTCCCGCCCGAAGCGCAAGCGCGCCAAGTCCGGCGGTGGTGGCGGCCCCGCGCCGCTGCTCGTCGTCGGCGCAGCGCTCGTCGCCGGAGTCGTGCTCGCGAAGGTGATCGACTGGAGAGGCCATGCACACCCGCGAGACTGAGCGCGAGACACCGGGCTTCGGCCAGAGCGCGAAGACCGTCGCCGAGCACGCGAGCGCGCTCGTCCGACTCGAGCTCGAGCTCGCCGCCCTCGAGCTCAAGCGTAAGGCCTCCTCGCTCGCGATCGGGATCGGCCTCGGCCTCACGGCCGCGGTGCTGCTCCTGTTCGCGCTCGGCTTCGGGCTCGCGAGCGTCGCTGCGGGGATCGCTACCGCGACCTCGACCTGGCTCGCGCTCCTGATCGTCACCGGCGGGGTCGTGCTGCTGGCGCTTGGGCTAGCCGGCCTCGCGTTCATGAAGATCAAGAAGGGCACGCCGCCGGTCCCCGAGCAGGCGCTGCGCGAGGCGAAGCTGACGACGGAGGCGCTGAAGAGCAATGGCCACGACCACGTCTGACGGACGCACGCCCGAGCAGGTCCGCCGCGACATCGAGGCGGAGCGCGAGCGCCTCGCCGGCGCGGTCGACGACCTCCGCGCGGGGATGGACATCAACGCGAAGCTGAAGGGCAAGCTGCCGGTGGCGGCGGTCGCCGCGCTGGGGGTCGGCTTCGTCGTCTCGGGCGGGGTCGGCGCAACGATGCGCCTGCTCATGCGCAGGAGCCGCGAAGGGAAGACGAAGGCCCGCTTCGGCCCGTTCTCCCTCGTCGACCGCGACTGAGACTCGGTTTTAGGGCGCCGTCGCCTTGAACGTGCGGCGGAGCGTCGCGCGCGCATCCGATCGCACTGTGTACTTCTTGCCCGCCTTGAACCGCACCTTCCACGCGACGGTGCCGCGGAACTTGACGCCCGTCTTCTTGTTCACGCCGGGACCGAGCAGGTGGAAGTTGTCGGCCTTCGTGGCGTCCTTCACGGAGATCCTGTACGCGCCGGCCTTGAGCCGCTTGACCGTGGCGCCTCGCGCGGTCTTCAGCGAGATCGTCTTTCCGGGCCCGACCCGGCCGTTGAGCTTCGGCGCGGGCGGTGGTGGCGGCGGCACGGCGCCGACGTGGAACGAGCCTTTCATGATCGTCGGGTGCGCGTCGCACTTGAACAGGTAGGTCCCGTCGGCGAACGTGAGGTTCCACGTGACGGTGGTGTTGTCGAACGGGGACGCCATGTCGACGCCCGGGCCTGTCAGGTGGAAGTTGTGCTCCTGGGCCGGGGAGAGGTTCTTGATCGTGATCGAGTAGTCGCCGGGGTCGAGCTGGGTGACGCTCCTCCCGTTCGCGTCGACGAACCTGATCGTGAAGCCGGGCCCGACCGTGGCGGACAGGGCTGTGGCCTGTGCTGCGGAGCGAGCAGCGCTTGGCAGCAGCACGGCTGCGAGCACGAGCGGGAACAGCAGGAATAGACGAATCCTTGGCACGAAGCGACCCTCCTCGACAATCGTGGACACGCTACCGCATACGGATCGAAACGGGGATTCGGTTTCCTGCGGCTTGGCGAGAGGCTTAGACTCACCCCGTGCTGCACCGCAACGAGAAGGTCGAGCTGATCAAGCGCGCGCCGCTGTTCTGGAACTGCTCGAAGCGCGAGCTCCAGCAGATCGCCCAGATCGCAGACGAGATCGACCTGCGCGAGGGCAAGGAGATGACGCGCCAGGGCGAGCGCGGCCGCGAGTTCTTCGTCCTGCTCGAGGGCGACGCCGACGTGCTGAAGGACGGCCGCCGGATCAACGAGCTCGGCGCGGGAGATTTCTTCGGCGAGATCGCGCTTGTGTCCGACACGCCGCGGACGGCGACGGTCACCGCGACCTCGCCCGTCCGCGCGCTCGTGATCACGGATCGCTCGTTCCGGCGCCTGCTGGACGAGCAGCCGGAGATCCAGAACAAGGTGCTCGCGGCACTCGCCGCCCGCCTCGCGCCGGAATCGCTCTAGTCCTAGGCGCGGAGCTCCGCGCCGAAGCGCTTGCCCAGCACGCCGACGATGCGCTCGCGCAGGGCCGCTGCGTCCTCGTCGGTCAACGTCCGCTCCCCCGACTGGAAGCTGACGGTGAACGCGATCGACTTCCGGCCTTCCCCGACCTGCTCGCCGCGGTAGACGTCGAAGGGGCGCATCTCCCGCAGCTCGGGGCCGGCGGCCTCGTGCGCGGCGGCGACGAGCTCGGCGGCCGCTACCTCCTCGGGCACCGCGAAGGCCAGGTCCTGACGCACGGCCGGGAAGGAGACGACGTCGGAGTAGCGCACCTCGTCGGGGCTCTCCTCGAGCAGCTTCGAGAGGTCGAGCTCGAACACGCCCCAGACGCCCTCGAGCACGGCGGGGTGCAGCTCGCCGAGGATTCCCGACTCCGTGGCGGCCGACTTGCCCGGGTGCAACAGGTCGTCATCGACGCGCCGGAAGGCCGGCTCCGCCTTCAGCGACGCGTAGAGCGCGTCCACGATCCCCTTGGCACGCGACCAGCCGCCGTCCACGATCGCGGCCACGTGGGTCTCCTCGTCGGGCAGCTCGCCGTCCGGAAGGTAGACGCGGGCGATCTCGAACAGGGCGACCTGCTCCGCGCCCAGCTCGACGTTGCGGCGCGCGGCTTCGACGAGGCTCGGCAGGAGACGCGTTCTCAGCACCGCGAGCTCGGCCGAGATCGGCTCGGGAAGGCGCCACGCCCGCGGGTCCGCGTCCTCTGGGCGAAGCGACGGGGTGTACGTCTCGGTCAGGCCAAGGCCGGCGAGCACGTCCTCGACGCGGCGCTTCAGGCGCTGCAGCGGGGTCAGCGCGCCGAACATCGCGCGGCGGGACGGAAGCGTGAAGGGCACGTCCTCGAGCCACTTGCGCGCGACCTCCTCGACGACGTCGACCTCGCGCGTGACCTCCCGCGCCCTCCAGGTCGGCGCCACGACGTCTTCGCCCAGCTCGAAGCCGAGCCGCTCGAGCCACCCGGCCTGCTCGTCCGCCGGTGTGTCGAGGCCGATCAGCCGGTCGGCCCGCTCGGGACGGAAGCGGATCACCGGCCGCTCGGGCAGCGTCTCGTGCAGGTCGGTATGGCCGACCCAGCGGGCTCCCGCCGTCTGGACGATCAGGTCGGTCGCGAGCTTCGCGGCCGGCTCGGCGAGGTACGGGTCGACGCCCTTCTCCCACCGGTTCGACCCCTCGGTGCGCAGCCGCAGGCGCTCGGACGTGCGGAAGATTCCGGTGGGCTCGAAGTTCGCCGCCTCGAGCAGCACGTCGGTCGTGCCGTCGCCGATCTCGGTCTCTTCGCCGCCCATGATCCCTGCGAGCGCGACCGAGCGGTCGGCGTCGGCGATCATCAGGTCGTCCGGCTCGAGCCGCCGCTCGACGCCGTCGAGGGTGCGGATCGTCTCGCCCGGCACGGCGCGCCGAACGACGATGCGGCCGCCGTGAAGCGTCGCGAGGTCGAAGGCGTGCAGCGGGTTGCCGAGCGCGAGCATGACGTAGTTCGTCACGTCGACGACGTTGGAGATCGGGCGCATGCCCGCGTTGAGGAGCCGCGCCTTGAGCCAGACCGGCGACGGCCCGACGGTCACCTCACGGAAGAGCCGGCCGATATAGCGCGGGCAGCCGGCGAAGTCCTCGACGGTCACGTCGACCGTCTCGTCCACGCTACGCGTCCTAGGATCCTCTCCGGGCACTGGCGCGAGCTCGAGCTCGTAGAGCGCCGCCACCTCGCGCGCGATGCCGTACATCGAGAGCAGGTCGGGCCGGTTGCCGGTCGACTCGACCAGCAGCACCTCCTCGACGAGCGGCAGGACGTCGGCGAGCGGCGTCCCGGGCTCTGTCTCAGGGAGAACCATGATCCCGGAGTGGTCCGTGCCGAGCTCGACCTCGTCCTCGGCGAGGATCATCCCGTCCGAGAGCTCGCCGCGCACCTTGCGTTGCTCGAGCTGGATGCCTCCGGGCAGGACGGCGCCGGGCAGCGCCACGGCAACCGTCGCGCCGGCGCCGAAGTTCCACGCGCCGCAGACGATCTGGCGCGGCTCGCCCTCGCCGAGGTCGACGCGGCAGAGCTGCAGCCGGTCGGCGTTCGGGTGCTTCTCCGCCTCGAGCACGCGGCCGACGCGGAAGAGCCCGAGGTTCCCGTCCTGCTCCGGCACCCCGCGGCGCTCGATCCCCTCGACCTCCGCGGTCGAGATCGAGAGCCGCGTCGCGAGCTCGTCGAGCGGCATCTCCACGGGTACGTAGTCCCGCAGCCACGAGACCGGGACTCTCAAAACTGGGTTAGGACCCTGAGGTCCCCCTCCCAGAGCGCGCGGATGTCGGGGAAGTCGTAGTGCAGCTGCGCCACGCGCTCGATCCCGCAGCCGAAGGCGTACCCCGACCATTCCTCCGGCTCGGCCCCGACGTTCTCGAAGACGCGCGGGTCGACCATCCCGGAGCCGCCCATCTCGAGCCAGCCGGAGTAGCGGCACGTCCGGCATCCCTCGCCGCCGCAGATCCCACAGGAGACGTCCGGCTCCATGGACGGCTCGGTGAACGGGAAGTAGTGCGTGCGGAAACGGACGCGCCGGTCGGGCCCGAAGATCGCGCGCATCACGTGCAGCAGCGTGCCCTTGAGGTCCGCGAGCGTCAGCCCGCGGTCGACGGCGAGCCCCTCGAACTGGTGGAAGATCGGGTAGTGCGTGGCGTCGATCGCGTCGCGCCGGTAGCAGCGCCCGATCGAGACCATGTAGATCGGCGGCTCGCGCTCCTCGAGGGCGTGGATCTGGCTCGGCGAGGTCTCGGTGCGGAGCAGCCGGCCCTCCTCGAAGAAGAAGGTCGCGCGGTGGGAGCGCGCCGGGTGCCACGGGTCGAAGGCGAGCTTGTCGAAGTTGTAGACCGTCGTCTCAACTTCGCGGTCGTCGCGGATCTCGTAGCCGAGGCCGAGGAAGGCGTCCTCGATCTGGCGGCGCGTCTGGGTGATCGGGTGCAGATGCCCGAGCGGAAGCTCGTCGCCGGGGAGCGTGACGTCGACGACCTCCTGGGTCAGGGCGCGGTCGAGGTCGGCCCGCTCCAGCTCGTCGCGGCGGGCCCCGACGGCGGTCTCGAGGCGGTCGCGGAGGCTGTTGAGCGCCATCCCGGTCTCGCGGTCGCGGACGGCTCTCAGCGCCTGGGCGAGCTCGCCCTTGCGGCCCAGGTAGCGGACGCGTGCCTCCTCGACCTCGGCAGGTGTCGCCGCGCCCGCGATCGCGCTCTGCGCCTCGTCGGCGTACTCCTGCCAGTCCACGGCGGCGACTGTATCGCTCATGCGTTCCTCCTCGGGTCGGGTCGACAGGGCTCGTCGGGCCCCGGCTCGAGAGGTGCGAGGAGTCGACGGTTAGCGCGCCGGCGCCCCGGCCTCGAGCCGGGGCCGCCTAAACAGGAAGCTGCGCGTGACCGTCATCGACGAGCAACATAGCATCGGGGTGAAATGAGCTGGGACGAGCGTTTTGCCGAGCGGTACGACGAGTGGTCGGCCGAGATGACCGAGGACGTTCCGTTCTACGTCGAGCTCGCGCGCGAGACGGAAGGGGCGCTGGTCGAGCTCGCCGTCGGCAACGGCCGCGTCGCGATCCCCGTCGCCCGGGCGACCGGTCGCCGCGTGCTGGGCATCGACACGTCACCCGCGATGCTTGCTCTGGCCCGCGAGGGGGCGGCCGCCGCCGGGGTCGAGCTCGAGCTCCGTGAGGGCGACATGCGCAACCTCGAGCTCGAGGAGCTCGCCGGCCTCGTCTACTGCCCGTACCGCGCGCTGCTGCACCTGCCGACCTGGGGCGACCGTCGCCGCACCTTCGAGCGGGTCGCCGTGGCGCTACGGCCGGGCGGGCGCTTTGCCTGGAACGCGTTCGCCTTCGATCACGCGATCGCGGCGAGGCTCGATGGGCAGCACCAGGAGGAGCCCGTGCCGCATGCGCTCCACTACGCCGTTGGCGAGAACCGGATCGACATCACGCTCGACGTCGACGGCACGTCGTCGTTGTGGTGGGCGACGAAGAACGAGTGGCTCGGGCTGATCGACGTCGCCGGGCTGGAGGTCGAGGCGCTCTACGGCGGCTTCGACCGCCGGCCGTTCGCCGAGGACTCGCGCGAGTACGTCTGGGTCGCGCGGCGTCCGGCGTGAGCCTGTACGACGCGATCGCCGAGCTCTACGACCCGTGGAGCCGGAGCGTCACCGAGGACGTCTCGTTCTACGTCGAGGAGGCCGTGGCCAGAGCGGACGGCGGTGCGGTCGTCGAGCTCGGGGTCGGGACCGGGCGGATCGCGGTGCCGACCGCGGCGGCAGGGGTGCGCGTGATCGGCGTCGACTCGTCGCCCGGGATGCTGGAGGTCTGCCGGCGGCGAGCGGAGCTTGCGGGGGTCGGCGAGCTGCTCGACCTGCGGGTCGGCGAGCTGGAGGCGCCGCCGGTCGAGGAGCGGGTCGCACTCGTCACGTGCCCGTTTCGCTCCTACCTGCACCTGCTCGACGACGCGTCGCGCCTGCGGGCGCTGGTCGCGGCGAGGGAGCTGCTCGTGCCGGGGGGACGGCTCGTCTTCGACGTCTTTGCGCCGAGCGCCGAGGACATCGCCGACACACATGGCCGGTGGCTCGAGCGAGAGCCCGGGATCTTCGAGCGGGCCGACTGGGACTCGCGGGAGCGAACGCTGACGCTGTCGGTGCGAGGCGAGTCCGGGTCGACGACCTTCGTGCTCGCGTGGCTCTCGAACGACGAGTGGCGCTCGCTGCTCGAGCGCGCCGGGTTCCACGTGCTCGGGTGCTACGGCTGGTTCGACCGGCGGGCCTATAGTGGAGGCGAGGACACCGTGTGGGTGGCCAGAAGGCCGGTCTAGGGTTCCCGGTCCCGTTGCGTCGACCGGTCATTTCAGACGGTCACCCGGGCAAAGCCCGGGCGACCTGAAACGGCATCGCAAGCG
>Ga0307320_10000558_pt1 | contig 13425 bp, 13 predicted proteins | sample ER_DNA_369_FD_194495 | JGI IMG/M metagenome (GOLD analysis project Ga0307320, IMG submission 194495) | Bulk soil microbial communities from the East River watershed near Crested Butte, Colorado, United States - ER_DNA_369 | ecosystem: Environmental > Terrestrial > Soil > Floodplain | place...
TCGAAGCCACGCGCCTTCGCACTCCTGGTCACCCGCGCGATTCCCGCGTTCTGGTAGGCGCTGTCGCCGACGTCCATCACGAAGGAGGTCGGTTAGTCCTTGAAGACGAGCGGGCTGCCGTCTGCGTCCCTCAGGAACCAGTCGGGGTGGTGCGCCTTGGCCTCGGCATACCCGGCCCAGTCCGATTCGCCGGTGGGATCGCGGGTGTCGCTGCTCATCAGGTCCACATACATCAGGACCTTGAGGTTGCGGTTCCGCGCCTTCAGGCGAGGGATCATCGCCCAGTCGTCTTGCATGAGGATCATCACCCGGTAACGCATGCCCTCGCGGGCAGCTACCGGCCTGGTCGTGCGGTAGCCGTAGGCGGCCCGGAAGAAGGGTCGGCGTACAGGGGCGGCGCGCGCAGCTCGCTCGAACGAGACGCGCGCCTGGCCGTCGGGCACGCTGCTCGAGGACGGGCCGGCCAGGTAGACGGCCCCCGCGGCGGCGGCGAAGGTCACAGAAGCCAAGAAACGCCCGCGACGGGGCCCTGGCCAGGGGGATGGTAGTGAAGCCATGTGCCTATCGGCTGCCGGGCTGGGCGCCGGAGGCCGTTTGCCCGAGCCCGGCACCCTAGCAGCCGATGCCGACGTCGAATTGGCGCGGTGCCCATCTGGTGAGCGACGGGTATCGAAGTGGTTGACGGGTCAGCCGTCGGCAGACGGAATCAGGTACATTCAAGTTGGGGAGAAACAGCTTTTTGCCGTGCCGTGAACAGGCCCCGGCGGCAAAGGGGAGGAAAACATATGCGTGCGACCCGTTTGGTTGACATCGACGTCGCCAAGTTCGCCGACGCCTTCGCACGGCGTTCGCTTGCCGTGCACCACGACTTCGTCAACCACCCACTCTTCACGATCGACGCTATTGCCGACCTCGCGGACCGGCTGCCACCTGAATCGGTCCGGCGCGAGCGGGGAAACCTGCCGCTTGCGAACTACGGCAAGTACGTCGACATCGGAGAGGGGCCGCCGTCCGCGACGATCAGAGACGTCGAGCGCACCGGGGCGCGGGTCTCGCTCCGCGACATCCACCAGGCGCCGGAGTACGCGGAGCTCATCAACGAGTGCCTCGACGAGGTCGAGGAGCTCGTGGCCGACCGCGAGGGGGGCATGACCCAGCGAGCGGGATACCTCTTCATCTCCTGCCCGGCCTCGACGACGCCGATGCACTTCGATGTCGAGCACAGCTTCCTCCTGCAGGTGAAAGGTGTGAAGCACGTCAGCGTCGCCGCCTTCGAGGACGACCCAGCCGCCCTCCAGCGCGAGCGCGATCGCTACGTGGACGGCCGCGAATGTGACTTCGAGGCGATGCAGGTCGTCGCCGAGACGTTCACCATCGAGCCAGGCGTCGGCGTGTACCTGCCGTCGTACGTTCCCCATTGGGTCGAGACGGAGGCGGGCATCTCGATCTCGTTCTCCATCCCGTTCCACACCAAGTATGTGGAGCAGGCGGAAGCCGTGTCACGGATCAACAGGCGAATGCGACAAATGCACCTCTCTCCGAGGCCGGCCGGCGCCTCAGAGCCCGTCGATCGGACCAAGGCGGCCGTAGCCCGATCCTTGGCGAGGCTCCCTCAGAAACTACGAGATCGCATGTGAGCGAGCTTCCGGGTGAGGATTCGGTCCTTCGCGACCGGTTGAGCGTGGTAAGCCGCCAGAAGTGGATCCTGCTTCTGCCGGTGGTCGTCGTCCCACTGATCGCGCTTGTCGCGTCGCACGGTCAGCAGCACCTGTACCAGGCGTCCGCCGACGTTCTGATCAATCAGGAGAACCCGACCGCGGCAGCGCTGAATCTCAACACGAACGTCGCCACGCCGCCGGACCGGTACGCGGCCACACAGGCCAGCCTGGCGCGTGTGGGAACCGTCGCGCAGATGGCCGTGAACGCCGCCAATGTGCCGCATCGCACCGCCGCCGGGCTGCTTGCCCACTCGAGCGTGACCGCGGACCCGAACGTCGACTTGCTGACATTCTCGGTGACGGATCCGATCCCGGCGGTCGCCAAAAGGCTGGCCAACGTGTACGCGAAGCAATTCACGGTGTACCGACGGCAGCTCGACACCGCGGCTCTGTCCACTGCGGTCGCGGACGCGCGCCGGAAGCTGAAGGCGATCGTGGCGGCCGGGAACAGCGGATCGCCGTTGTTCCTTCGGCTCTCCTCCAGGGAGCGTGACCTGCAGGAGTTGCAGACGCTCCAGGCGGCCGGCTCGAGCGCGGTGGTCGTCGGCTCGGCCGACAGTACGTCTCTTGTGCAGCCCAAGACGCGACGCAACCTTCTCCTTGGGATCATCGTCGGGTTGGCGCTCGGCGGCGCATTGGCCTTCCTCCGCGAGTCGCTCGACAGCCGGGTGCGCTCGGCCGACGAGTTGCGAGCGCGACTCGGGGTGCCGTTGCTCGGGCAGGTTCCCAAGCCCGACCGCCGCGTCGCGCAGGCCCAGCAGTTGGTCACCCTGTCTCAACCGGCGGGTCCCGGCACCGAGTCGTTCCGGATCCTCAAGAACAACCTAGAGATCTCCCAGCTCCAGCACCGCGCGGGCTCGATCGTCGTCACCAGCACGACTCGGGACGAGGGCAAGTCCACGACCGCTGCGAACCTGGCGGTGATCCTCGCCCGGTCCGGTCGCCACGTCATCCTCCTCGACCTCGATCTCCGGAGCCCCAGCATCGCCCGCCTCTTCGGCCTGGGCGATCGACTCGGCCTTACGAGCGTCGCGGGAGGTGCCCGCCTCGGCGACGCGCTCAACGTGGTCGACGTGCACCCGGACGGGGCCACGCTGGACGCAGGGGTGCTGGAGGTCGTTACCGTTGGGTCCGCGCCGCCCGATCCGGGGGGATTCCTGCTGTCGAGCTTCGTCTCCGACGCGTTGGCCGATCTGGCCAGGCGATGCGATGTGCTCCTGATCGACACACCGCCCGTGCTCGCGGTCGGAGACGCGATGACGGTCGCGACGCACGCCGACGCACTCATCCTCGTTGCGGGGGTGAACCAAGTGCGCCGAGCGACGGTCGACGAGACCCGCCGCGTGCTCGAGGCCTGTCCGACGGCCAAGCTCGGCGTCATCGCGACCGGCGAAGCGGCGGATCGTGGCAGACGCTTTCGTGGCCTCCGCACCGCTCTGAGGCGCGCGATCGACCGGTTCGCGGCGCTAAGGGAACCTGGGACGAAGAACGAGAACGTGGAGGGCGAGGGCGCCGCGGGGGCAGCAGCGATCTCTGCGAAGCGCCCCCAGCAGCGGGTGTCCGATGTCTGACGAGTCTGCCCACTCGAGCCTCCCGCCTGCTCTCAGCGACCTGGCTGTCTTCGCCGTGTCCGCGTTCGCGCTCGTGACCGTCGGGAGTGCGGCTGCCCGGGCATTCGCTCAACGGCGTGGTCGTGGCGTGGAGAGTGCTGTCATCGTCGGGGCCGGCGAGGTCGGCCAACTCGTCGCGAGAAAGCTGCTGCGTCACCCGGAGTACGGCATCAGGCCGGTCGGGTTCGTGGACACTCCGCCCGACCACTGGCGGCCGGATGTCGCCAAGGTCCCGGTCGTCGGTGTGATCGGCGACCTGGTCTCGATCGTCCGCGGGCTTGCTGTCGACCAAGTGATCGTGGCGTTCTCGAGGGAGAACGACCAGGAGACGCTGGAGCAGGTCCGCCCGCTGGTGGGCCTCGACGTCAATGTCGACGTCGTCCCGCGGATGTTCGAGCTGATCGGCCCCAAGGCCGGGCTCGCAGACATCGAGGGGATCCCGCTCGTCAGCATCTCGCCGCGCAGCCGCTCGGCCACCGCATTGCGAATGAAGCGCGCGATCGACGTCGTCGGCGCGAGCATCGGTCTGATCTTGACGGCGCCGCTGTTCGTATGGGCCGCGTGGCGCATCCCGCGGGAATCACCCGGGCCGGCGTTTTACCGCCAGACCCGCCTCGGGGAGAACATGCGCGAGTTCACGATGCTCAAGTTCCGCACGATGACGGCGGACGCGGATCAGTCGTCGCACCACGCCTATGTCGAGCGGGCCATGAACGGGGAGGAAACCGCCGACGCGGGGGAGCTCTACAAGCTCGACCGCCGCGATGTCGTCACACCCACCGGTCGCTGGCTGCGGAGGACGAGCCTCGACGAGCTCCCGCAGCTCATCAATGTCCTGCGGGGAACGATGTCGCTCGTGGGGCCGCGGCCGTGCCTGGCCTACGAGACGAAGTACTTCGCTGCGCACCACTACGAGCGCTTCCTGGCTCCTCCGGGCATCACCGGCCTTTGGCAGGTCACCGCACGGGCGCACGCCAGCTTCCCCGAGGCGCTCGAGATGGACGCCAGGTACGTCCGCGACTGGTCGCTCGGTCTCGACCTGTCCCTGCTTGTCCGGACGCCGGCCGAGGTCCTGCGGCAACGGAAGGCGACGGTCTGATGGCGTCGGCAGAACGGTCCATCGGACGCATCGACCAGGACCTGGTTCCGGCGCCTCGAGCACGAGCCGCCGTGGTCCCGGTGCGCGTCGGCGTGGTCGGCCTGGGCTACTGGGGGCCGAACCTCGTTCGCAACCTGCACGAGTCGGTCATGGCCGAGGCGGCCTGGATGTGCGATCTGCGCCCAGCGGCGCTCGATGCTCTCGGGCCCCGATTCCCGGCCGTCAGGCGAACCCGGGATCTCGACGAGATGCTCGACGACGACACTCTCGAAGCGGTCGCGGTGGTCACGCCGGTCTCCACCCACCACGAGGTCGCGATGCGGGCGCTGGAGGGGGGCAAGCACGTGTTCGTCGAGAAGCCGCTGGCTCTCTCGTCGGACCTGGCCGCCGACCTGATCCGCGAGGCGGACGAGCGCGGCCGCGTGCTGGTCCCGGGTCATACGTTCCTCTACAGCCCGCCGGTCAACCGGATTCGCGACCTGATCCGCTCCGGAGAGCTGGGAGAGATCTATTTCATCTCGATGTCCCGGGTCAATCTCGGCTTGCACCAGTCGGACGTGAGCGTGATCTGGGACCTCGGCCCGCATGACTTCTCGATCCTTCTCTACTGGCTGGACGAGCGCCCGAGCAAGGTGGTCAGCACAGGTCGCGCCTGCATCGACGGCGGGAAGGACGACGTGGCGTTCATCAACTGCGAGTTCGACTCGGGCAAGATCGCTCACATCGAGTTGTCCTGGCTCGCGCCCAGCAAGCTGCGCCGCACGACCGTGGTGGGGTCGAAGAAGATGGTGGTCTACGACGACTGCAGCAACGAGCCGGTTCGGGTGTATGACGCCGGCGTGATGTCGCCCGACCCGGAGTCGTTCGGCGAGTTCCTCAAGTACCGCACCGGCGACATCGTGTCGCTCCACATCGAAGGGAGCGAGCCGATCGGGCTTCAGCTGGACGACTTCGCCCGCGCCATCCGCTTCGGCACGACCCCCCGCTCGTCGGCGCAGCTGGGGCTGGACGTCGTGCGCATGATCGAGGCAGCGGAGCGGTCGCGCGTGCTGACGAGCGGCGCCAGCCTCATGGACTGGCATGCGAACGTCGCCGACCACTGACGCGCCGTCGCGGCGCGCGAACGTGACGAGTGCCGAAACGATTGGGCCCGGGCAGGGCGATCAAGGCATTCGCGTGCTGGTGCTGACCAACATGTACCCGACGCAGGCGGAGCCGCTCTTTGGCTGTTTTGTCAAAGATCAGGTGGACGACCTGTGCCGCCTCGACGTGGACATGTCGGTGTTGGCGTTCGACGGCCGCTCTCACAAGGGCCGGTATCTGACAGCGGCACCACGGCTTCGCCGAGTCTTGTCGCGCGACCGGTACGACCTCGTGCATGCCCACTACGGGCTTTCGGGTGCCGTCGCGTCCCTCCAACTCGCGACGCCGGTCGTGACGACATTCCACGGCAGCGACGCGTGGGTGCCGTGGCAGCGCAAGGTCTCGCGGCTGGTGGCGCGGCGGACACAGCCGATCGCGGTCGCACCAATTATCGCCGCCAGCCTGGGAGTTCACGATGCGCCGGTCATCCCGTGCGCAGTCGACCTGGATCTGTTCGCTCCAGCCGACCGTACCCAGGCCCGCCGGGCACTAGGTTGGCCGGAGGACGCGCGCTGCGTGCTCTTCCCGGCCGCCCGCAACGACACTACGAAACAAGTGCGAAAACGCGTGGACGTGTTCGATGCGATGGTCGAGCGCCTGCGCCTCAGCGTGCCGGGCGTGTTCGCGGCCAGCCTCGACGGCTTGTCCCGCCAGGAGGTTGCGCTCGCGATGAACGCCGCCGACGTCGCGGTACTCACCTCGCTGTGGGAGGGCGCGCCCGTAGGTGTGAAGGAGGCGCTCGCATGCCAGACGCCGGTCGTGTCGGTTGAGGCCGGGGACGTCTCCGCCGTGCTCCCCGGTCTGCCGGGATGCGCGATTGTGCCGCGTGACCCGGAGGCCCTGGCGAGGGGCGTCGAGGGAGCGCTGCAGGCGGGCCGTGACCCACGACTGCGCGAAGCCATGTACGCCTATGGACGCCAGCAGATCGCTGCGCGCGTGGTCCGGGTGTATCGCCGCCTGCTTGCCGAGCGATCCGCGCGATGACGCGAGAGCACGCACGGAAGGTCGTGTTCATCTGCCCCAACCTCCAAGCCGGGGGCGCAGAGCGGCAGTGGGCGATCCTGGCCCCCGGCCTGTCCGAGCGGGGCTTCGATGTGAGGGTGATTACGCTCGACGGACGCGGCTTCTACTTCGAGGAGTTGCGTGCACGGGGTGTCCCGATCGAATTCGCCCGTCTGCGGCGTCGGACCGACGCGATCGGCTTGGCGCGAGCGGTGCGCTTGGGGGGCCCGCGGTCGTCTGCCGTCCTGACGCGTGGCGTTAGCGCGCACCTGGTCGGCCACGTCCTTGCACGAAGACAGCGAGCGGCCCACGTGGTCACCGAGCACCTCGGACCCGACCCGCTCGGGATGCGACGGCTCTGCCGCCACCAGCAACTCTTGCTTCGGCTGGTCAGGCCTCGAGTAACCGCCGTGGTGGGGGTGGCCCAGAGTCAGAAGGAGCACCTGGTGCGCGACGGCTACCGGCCCGAAGCGATCCGCGTAATCGCGAGCGGCGTGGCGGACGATCCCCCGGTGCGGGCTCGTGAGGCGCTGCGGGCCGAGTTAGACATTCCTCCGGACGCGTTCCTGGCGGTGCTCGTGACGGCGCTTCGCCCAGAGAAACAAGCGAGCGTCTTCGTAGAGCAGGTGACAGCCGCGCACGCCACCGAGCCCTCCGTCCGCGGCCTCGTTGTCGGTGACGGACCGGACACGGCGTCGGTGGCGCGAGCCGTCGAGCGGTCGGGCGGCGTCGTCCGCATGCTGGGGTTCCGCGCGGACGCCGTCGACGTCATGCACGCCGCCGATGTCGTGTGTCTGACAAGTGCCGTAGAGGCGCTGCCGATGTCGGTGCTTGAGGCAATGTCGGTTGCTCGACCGGTGATCGCGACCCGGGTGGGCGGCCTGTCGGAAGTGGTCGCAGAGGGCGAGACCGGCCTCCTTATCTCACCCGACCAGCCGTCGGAGATGGCGGCCGAGTTGGTCGGCCTGGCTCGCGACGCGTCGCGTGTCGACGAGCTCGGGCAGGCCGGCCGGGAGCGGCAGCAGCGGTTGTTCTCGGTCGAGGCGATGACGCGTGGGTATGCCGAGCTGCTGACCGACCTCGACCGCGGAGCGCGGGATCGCAGTCACGAGTGGGAGACGGCGCGGCGGTGAGGCCGCCGCACGTCGTGATCGTGAACCAGAACGCGCTACTCGAGGTGGACCTACGCCCGCGGCGGGAGGCCGAAACGCTGGCCGCCGCCGGATACGCGGTCACGCTGGTCGGAGGCTGCCGCTCGCCGGAGCGCGTCCGTGAGGCAACCGCCCCTGACGTGACCCTCGAGCTGTACGCACAACCGCGGGCCGGCGACGGCCTGGCAGGCCAGATCCGCGAGCAGAGCCAGGCGATGGCACGGGCGATGCTGGCTGTTCGCCGGACAAGCAGGCGCGCACCCGTGGCGGCGGTGCACGCCGGGAACCCTCCCGACAACTTCTTCCTCGCCGGGGCCGTTCTGAAGCCGATGCAGGGGTTCGCGCCTCGGTTCGTGTTCGACCAACACGACGCTGCGCCGGTACTGCTGGCGGAGAAGTTTCCGCGGACACCGCTCGCGAGGCCGCTGATGGCCGCCGCTCGCGCGATCGAGCAGCAGAGCTTCGCCGCTGCTGGGCTCGTCGTGTTCGCCAATGAGGAGTACCGTGCCCGTGCCGTCCGCGAGGGGTTGTTGCGCGGGGACTCCGAGGTGGTGCCGAACGGATGGTCGTTGCCGGACGTGCCACCGGATCCGGGCTGGCGAGACGGTGCGAAGCACCTGGTTGCGTACGTCGGCACGATCGGCGAGCAGGACAACGTCGATCACCTGGTGGATGCGCTCGCCGTCCTGGGCCCCGGCTCGCTCAGGGTCGTCGTCGCCGGCTCCGGGTCCGCGCTCGCCGCGGTCAAGCAACGGGCGCGCGAGCGAGGGGTGGCACGTTCGTTCGAATGGTTAGGGCTCGTCAAGGAGCGGGCGCGGATCGCGGCGTTGGTTCGTGCCGCGGACGTCTGCGTGGCGCCCGAGATCGACTCCGAGTTCAACCGGCTCGCCACGTTCGTCAAGGTCATCGAATACATGTCTGCCGGCGCGGCGATCGCCGCGCACCGGTTGCCGCAGACCGAAACGTTGGCGGGCAGCACGATCGGCTACGCGCCGGACATGACGGCCGAGGGGCTCGCCGCCGCGATCGACGGGCTGCTGAGCGCTCCCGAGCGGCGTAGCGCACTGGGGGCTGCGGCCCGCCGACGGTTCGACGAGCGGATCAGCTGGGAACGTGTCGGCGCGCCTCGACTGGTTGCAGGCTACGAGCGATTGTTCGGGTCGCGACGTGTCCGGTGACCCGCACACTGAGGCGTTGCGTGTGGCTGTCCTCGTCGAGTCGCTCGCCGTGCCGGAGTGGGTCCACTGGACGGTTGCGCAGATCGAGGCCAGGGACGCGTTCGAGCTCGCGGCCGTGGTGCCCTCGGCAGGCCCAGCCAGGTCGCAGCGCCCCCCGCGGAGCATGACCCAGGTCGCATACCGGCTGTACGGGTGGGTCGACACGAAGGTGTTCGGTCGGCCACGCGCCCTGCGCGAGACCGACCTGTCGACGATTCCGTTCAAGCGCACGGGGTCGACGGACATCGGTCCGCTCGACGTGGTGGTCTCGTTCCTGTCCACGAAGCGCACCTCCTGGGACGGCCCGACTCCCCGCTACGGGGTCTGGGCGATCGCTCCGATGGACGACGGGCAGCCGGTGAGCGCGCCGAGTCGCTTCTGGGAGCTACGCGCGCGCAGCCAGACGGTGACCACGGCCGTTGTCGCTCTCGAGGACGGATCCGGGCGAGTGATCGCCAAGGGCTCGGCGTGGGCCGATCTACTGTCGCTGGCGCGCACGCGCGACGCTGCGGCATGGGCCTCTGCGCACCTCGTGCTGCGCAGCCTGCGGTCTCTCCAGCGAGACGGCGCGCCTGTCTCAGGCGAGGAGGGACTCGGCGACTCGCGCACTCTGCCGCGGCCGGCTGTCACCGTCCGCCACCTCGCAGGCACGACGGTGCGGGGGGTGGCGGCGAAGAGCCGCACGGCGTGGCGCCGCGCCGAGTGGTTCGTCGCTGTCCGCGCGCGATCTACCGACGGTCGCGGCATGGGGCCGCTGCGTGCGCTGCCGAACCCCGCCGGGCGCTACCTCGCCGATCCGTTCCCGATCGAGGTCGACGGTCGCCACTTCCTGTTCGTCGAGGACTACTCCCAGGCCGCCGGCCGAGCGGCGATCTCGGTCTCCGAGGCCGGGCCGGACGGCACCTGGTCGCCGCCGCGGAGGGTGCTCGAGCGCGACCACCACCTGTCGTACCCGTTCGTGTTCGAGCAGGACGGAGAGATCTACATGCTTCCCGAGACCGGCGAGGCGGGCCGAGTCGAGCTCCTTCGGGCCGTCGAGTTCCCCTACGGGTGGCAGCTCGACCGGGTACTGCTCGACGGGCTCACCGCCGTCGACGCCACGCTGCACGTCGAGGACGGTCTCTTCTGGCTGTTTGCGAACGTGGTCGAGGGCCCCGGAGACAGCGGTGAGTTGTGGCTGTTCTCGTCGCGTTCGCTCGACGACGACTGGGTCCTTCACCCGCGGAGCCCGATCGTGACCGACCCGGGCACTGCTCGCCCGGCCGGCCGCTTGTTCAGACGGGGCGGCGCCCTCTTCCGACCCGGCCAGGATTGCTCACGCGGGTACGGAGCGGCAGTTGTCTTGAACCGGGTGGACGTGCTCTCTCCGCACGAATATCGCGAGACGCCGGTGGGCCGGATCGAGCCGGCCTGGATGCCCGGCGTCGAGGGCACTCACACGTTCACGTTCGACTCGCGGTACGAGTTTCTCGACGGGTATCGCCATGTCAGACGCGTCCGCATCGGACGCCGACGACGCTTCGACAATCGCAGGGTGGGGCCCCGGTGACAGTCCCGCTGCTCGACCTCGACGCACAGCACGCCTCCATCCGCGAGGCACTCGACAGAGCGATCGCCCGAGTCGTGGCCCACGGTCAATTCGTGCAGGTACCCGAGGTCGCCGAGTTCGAGGACTCGTTCGCAGACTTCTGCGAGGCGCGCTATTGCGTCGGCACCTCCAACGGGACCAGCGCGATCGAGCTCGTCCTGCGCAGGCAGACGAGCCCATCCCTGCCCCCATAGGGAGCGAATTGCGGACACCAGACCTTTTCCCCTGCAAACTGACCGCTTCCTGGGGGCCACGACGGGGGCCTCGAAGACGCTCTTACCATCACGAGCTCGCGAGGGGAAGAACCGAACGCCTGAGGAGGCGAGGCAAGATGGGAGAGAAGAGCGAGAACGTCCGAGATAGATGCGCCAGGGAAGAACAAACGAGAACCCCGGGGTACGACCCCAGGGACCTGGAGTACGTGAAGGCAATGCTCGACTACGTCAGGGACGACGCACGACAGGACTATCTTCGCGTTACGGCCGCGCTGGCGTTGGCCGCGATATTCGTAACCCAGGTTCCGATCGCCGAGCTCCGACGCCTTGACCACACGCACACGGTGGTGCTGTTCGCTGGTCTCGGCTGCCTCGTCTTAGCGGCCACGGCGTACTTCACCTAAGTCCAAAGCACCCACCTCGCTCGCCGTCGCCTGAGCGGCTATCTGCTCACCCTGGATACCAACAAGGTCAAGTGTTGTGCGCATAAGCTCTTCAGGAGGCCGCTTCGACGCATCCATTTCCATGCTGGCAACGTCCTGTTTCTCGCTGGAGTGGCACTATTGGCCGACGTCCTCTGGGTGCTCGTAGACTCGTCGCCTTAGATCTGCCGACACTCGTCCGCGGCTTTCCCGGCAAGCACTCCTTGTGGGGCTGAGGCGAACTAGCGCTAGGAGCCACGGGCCGTGTATGGGCCTCAGCTTCACTGCCAACTCAGAGTGCGGATTCGTTCACCTAGTTAGAACCGCGTTCTGCTAGGGCTGGTTATGGCGCTTGACCTGGACCAACTCGCCACTCGGCTTCCACGATGGCGTCAAACTTTCCCTCACCCGGAAGGACGCGCACGACCTGGTAGACCATGTTCATCTGGGGGTAGGTATTCCCCCTCTTTCAGCGGCTCTTCTCTGTCGAGCTCGAACCGTGTCGGATCGCCACCGCTGTGGGCCACAACTCGGACCTCGTAGAGCATGGCCAGACCATATGTCAGCTGCTAAGTCGCTGCTCCACGCGATCGAGAATCCGCATGAGCAGACTCCCGACTTGGACAGCTTCGGCGGCCTCAGCCACGTCGTCGTAGTTCACTTCGCGATGGCCGGCCGGGTTTCGCAAGATCGCGTATGTCCCGGTGAACATCGCACGCGTACCTTCGCGCTCGTCCTTGATCGCTGACACGTCTACCAACGGGCCGCCGGGACCGAAGGCCTTGTTCATCAGATCGACCCCGATGATCTCCTCATCGAAGCCACCGAGGGTACGAACTCGCACCTCCACGGCTTTCATCGACGCGAACACACCCTGTTCGTAGGCACCAAATCAGGAACTGCGTTCGCGCCTTCTCCTCGATCAGCGGGGCAAAGTTCCACGCTGCAGGCGCTCGGTTGCGTAGAAGGCATCAGACCCCTCCGAAACGACGCGCTCCCCCGTTCGTGTCACAAACATCGCGTCCGACGAGGATTGAGCTGGATCAGGGAGCGATCAGCCCGCGGGCATAGAGCCAAGCGATGGCTTCAGCCAGAGCCTTCGTAGGTTCGCCCTGCGGAAGTCCGCTCCACTGCTGAGCTTCAGGATGTAGCTGCGCAAGTTCCACGTCTCAGAGGCAACCATGTCTTTGAGCACTGCGAGGCCGAGTTGATCCACAGGCAGTTCGACGATCACGTTGGGAGGAAGCGCCAGCATCTGCGTCTCCCTCGTCCTCGAACTCCCGCGCAGCGCACGCCCGGCAGTAGAAGATCAGCTTCTCCTCGGGGCCATGGTCAACCCAGTCGGCCGACCAAAACTCCTCGTCGGCAGGCAGCCAGTAAGCCTCACATTCGGCACACCTCGGGATCAGCGCGACGCCCTCCACAGGCATGCGTCGAGTCTAAGTAGTCGGGGCAGTCAGCGCCGCAGAGCCGACCGCCCCACGGGATATGGGCGATCAGCGGGCGGGTTGCGCTCCCCGAACGTGCGAGAAACGAGACTGAAGGGCCAGGCAAGGGCTCGCGTCGCCGCGATGGCTGCTGCCAGGAGCGAAGCCGCCTCCCGCCACCTTGCCGGACCCCCGCCAGAACCCCCTCCAACGTCTGGGGAGAGTCACGACGACCTCGCGTGGGTTTATCCTCTTCCGCGTCTGCGAGGAGAATCCGAATCACCTGCGGCATATGGAGCCGGAGCACCTCCCGCCCTCTCCCGAGGGGCGCTCCTTCCGAGCCGCAGCGGAACGGGCGCCACGCTCCGGCTCCACCTAAATCACCAAGCTTCGGCACGTCTTACTCAGGTGCCGCCGCCGGTCTATGCTGACGTGCTCGGGGCCGAGCGGAGCCGTTGGGAGAGGGGCTCGGCTGTGGTCGCTTGGCTCCTCTAGCCGCTACTCGTCGCGAGGTCGTAGCTGTCGAGCAGGCCGCGCACGTGCTCGTCGTCGGCGAGGTAGGCCGACCAGCGCTCCTCGTCGACGGGCAGCCAATAGGCCTCGCACTCAGCGCAATGAGCGATGAGGGCAATCTGCTCGGCGCTCACGTCGTTGAAGTCTAAGACGCGCGTCCTCGAGAGGCTGGAGGGCCGCCGTCGCTCGGACCTACGACTTGACGTAGCCGGATGTGAGGTAGAGGATCGCTCCGCGCGAGCCCGGCTGCGGCCTTTTCTCCGGGTTGCGCACTAACGAGGGCGAGAGCGGTCACTTCTCCCCAGAGGGAGGGACGCGAC
>Ga0307320_10000563_pt1 | contig 13364 bp, 14 predicted proteins | sample ER_DNA_369_FD_194495 | JGI IMG/M metagenome (GOLD analysis project Ga0307320, IMG submission 194495) | Bulk soil microbial communities from the East River watershed near Crested Butte, Colorado, United States - ER_DNA_369 | ecosystem: Environmental > Terrestrial > Soil > Floodplain | place...
CCAGCGTGGCGGGCGTGCGCATGGCTTCGATGGTACAGGCCGCCCCTGCGGCACCCGACCTAGCCGCTCCGGTCGGGGAGCAGGACGCGGAACGAGGAGCCGCCGCCCTCGCGGGCCTGCACCCAGGCCCGGCCGCCGTGCATCTCGGCGAACCGCGCGACGAGCGACAGGCCGATCCCGGACCCGGGCTTGTGCACCGAATCGGGGCCCCGGAAGAAGGCCTCGAAGATCTTGTCGCGGAGCTCGGCCGGGACCCCCGGGCCGTCGTCCTCGACCGCGATCAGGGCGGCGTCGCCCTCGCGCCAGCAGCGGACCCAGATCCGCGTCCCCTCCGGCGTATGCAGATCGGCGTTCGCGAGGAGGTTCTCGAGGATGCGTTCGACCTTCGGCTGATCGACGTTGGCTCGGCATTCGCCGGCCTCGAGGTCGACCGTCCGATCGCCGAGGACCTTCGTCTTGGCCAACAGGTGTCGGATCAGCTCGTGCAGGTCCAGCGGGTACCGCCGCGGCGCCACGATGCCGTAGTCGAGCCGGTCGAGGTCGAGCAGGTCGGTGAGCAGCGCGTTCATCCCCTTGGATCGTTCCACGAGCGTTCGGAGCATGTGCCGGCGGACCTCGTCGTCGAGCTCGTCCCCCAGTCGTTCGAGCGTGCTCGCGGCCACCAGGATCGCCGTCAGCGGCGCCTTCAGATCGTGCGACAGCGTGTGGAGCAGGGTGTTCTTGAGCCGATCGAGTGAGATGAGACGCTCCTCCTCGGCCCGACGCTTGGTGATGTCGAACATCATCCCCTGCAGGCAGATCGGGCGGCCGTCCTCATCACGCACCGCCGTGGCCTCGTCGTGGATCCACACCCACGCGCCGTCGGCGCGGCGGATCCGGTACTCGACCTCGAGGGGATCGCCGCTTTCCATCGAGCGCGACTCCTCGACGTTCAGGCGCGGGAGGTCGTCGGGGTGGGTGAACGACCCCTGCGGGTGCGGGTGCTCGAGCCACTCCTTCTGGGTGTACCCGAGCACGTGCTCGATCTGGGGAGAGACGTACAGCCAGTCGCCGTTCGGCCCGTACTCGGCCAGGTAGACGACGCACGGGAGTCGCTCGACGAGGTTGCGGTACTTGGCCTCGGTCTCGGCGTGATGCTCGACGAGGGCCTCGTAGCTGACGCCGACCTCTTGTCCATCGCGCGCGAGCCCGCGTTCCAGGAGCTCGGCCGTGCCGGGCGCAGCCGTCGTCGGATCCATCCCCTCAGCATCGGTGGGAACACGCTCCGGGTTGACCGGTGGCGTGGTTCTTTCACATTCGGCCGGGGCGGCGCTCAGCCGAGCCGATCCTGCAAGATCGCGACGATCCGATCCTCGATCGAAGAGGCGGTCGACTTCGACATGCCGAAGGACAGGACCGAGAACTCGACCCAATCGCCCGAGCGGGACTTGACCCACCCCGAGAGCGCCGATACGTCGTCCAGCGTTCCGGTCTTGGCTCGGACGTCGACCCCGCGCAGGCGATGACGAAGGGTCCCCTGGCCGCCCGTCGGCAGCGCGCGACGCAGCTCCGGTCCCCACGGCTGGTCCTCGGCGAACCACAGCAGGCGGACGATGCCCTCGGCCGTCACGCGGTTCGCATACGACAGACCGGAGTTGTCGTTCAGCGTGAACCCCGTCCCGTGACCATCCGTCCATGCCTCGACGGCGGCGGCGCCCTTCGCGATCGTCCCGGGCACGCCGCGCGTCTCGACGCCGAGCCGCTTGCCGAGCATCTCGGCGATGAAGTTGTCCGAGGGCCGGAGCATCTCGGTGAGCAGCCGCTGCAACGGCTGAGAGGTGACGAAGGCGATCGTCTGGAGCCCGCCCGGCGGACTCCCGCTCCCGGGCCTGCCCTGGACACGGACGCCCAGCGCCTCGAGCCTGCGGGTGAGCAGCTCCGCCGCTTCCCGCTCGGGGTCGGCTCGGACGTTGCGTTCGAACACGAGCGCGGTCGGGCGGTTCACGGAGTCTCGCGCCTCCGCGTTCCACCCCGGCGCGTCCCAGTCGCGTCGGAAGTAGCTCGTGCTCCCGAACACGCGGCCACGGACTCGCTCGATCCCCGCGTCGGCCACCCTGCGCGCGAGCGTGCCGATCGTCGCCGCGGTCACGCCGGGGTCGCCCCGTCCGAGGATCCAGAGGTTGCGGACGACTCCCGACGAGCCCCCCGACGACGCGACGCTGGTCCGGATCCGGAAGTCGGACCCGAGGGTGTCGTAGAGGGTCATCGAGAGCAGGAGCTTCTCGTTCGACGCCGGGATCCGGGGCGCGGAGGCCGCCCGGTCGTACAGGAACGTGTCCTCCTCACCCACGGCGACCGAGACCTGTCGCGTCCCGATCGCGTGGTCGATCGCGAGCATCCACGGGGCCTTGGAGACCTCGAAGGCAAGGACGGGCGATGTGCCCGTCGCGTTGAGGGCGTCCTGGGCCACCCAGCGCACGCGGAGTCGCACCACGCCGGCGTCGTCGGACGCGAAGCAGGGAGACGCCAGCGCCTGCGACGCCGGGTCGAGCGTGAGCCGTTCGATCAGGCTCCAGCCCTGCTGCGTCCGGCGTTGCAGCTCGACGATCTGGCCGGGTCGCTCCGGGTGGACCGACATCGAGACGTCGACGCACGAGTCGGCCTCCACCGGGCCGGCGACGAGCGCGGCGTCCACCATCGCGCGAACGCGAACGAGTACCTGATTGGTGGTCGAGGCCAGGCACGACGCATCCGCCTGGATCGTCGCGCCGTAGCGACCCGTGTGGGGCTGCGTCTGCGCGAACGTGAACGAGCCGTCCGCCGCCGTCGTCCCGGTCGCGACGTTCGAGAACACGGAGGAGTCGGCCGACTGCCACTGCAGCGTCACGGCCCGGCCGTCGAGGCACCCGGGGTCGCCGGTGATCGATCCCGAGACCGTGACCGCCTGACCGAAGTTCACGATCGGGGCCGACGCGGAAAGCGTGGCCGTGGCGGTCTCGGCGAGCGCGGAGGGGACGAGGAGCGTGAAGAGCAGGGCGAGCTCGATGAGCGCGAGCCTTCGCAGTCGTCGGCCGAACGTGGAGCGGGCTCCGATCGCGATTTCCCCCCTGGTGCGAGCAGGGCATCGTGCCACCAGCCGTCGTCGTGGACAAGCACCTCGCTCGAAGCGCCCGGTCGAGGGCGGGCTCGGTTCGGGTGGGGCCCCGTGGAGGAAGATCCGATCCGGGGGGAAGATCCGGGAGGAGGCCACGCCGCGGCCTTGATCGGGTCTCGGTGAGGGATGACAGGCACCCCTCGAGACGACAGACTGTGCGGATGGGCCACGTGGAGTATCGGATCCGCCCGGAGCTCTCGCGCCCCGTGATGGTGTGTGCGTTCGGCGGCTGGAACGACGGCGGGGAGGCCGCGACCACGGCGGTCCGCACGCTCCGATCGCAGTGGGGCGCGCGTCGCTTCGCTGAGATCGATCCCGAGGAGTTCTACGACTTCCAGGTCCACCGTCCGACCGTTCGACTGGTCGAGGGCTCGACGCGGAGGATCGACTGGCCGGCCAGCCGTTTCTTCTCCGCCCGGATCAACGATCGCGATGCGATCGTGTTCGTGGGCGTGGAGCCGAACACGCGCTGGCGCACGTACGCGGAGACGATCCTGCAGGTCTGCAACGACATGAACGTGTCCCTGCTCGTGACGCTCGGCGCGTTCCTCGCGGACGTCGCCCACACGAGGCCGGCGCCCGTGAACGCCGCGAGCGAGGACGAAGACTGGCTCGCCAAGCCGGGGATCCTGCCGGCCCGGTACGAGGGGCCGACGGGCATCGTCGGCGTCCTGAACTCCGCCGCGTCGCGTGCCGGCCTGCCGGCCCTGTCGCTGTGGGCGGCGGCACCCCACTACCTGCCGCAGTCGAGGAACCCGAAGGTCGCGCTCGCGCTGCTCGAGGCGCTCCGCGACGTGACCGGGCTCGAGATCGACACGGGCGAGATCGAGCTCGCCGCCCGCGTGTTCGAACGCGAGGTCTCCGAGGCGATCGAGGAGGATGGCAACCTCGCCGCCTATGTGCGGCGTCTCGAGGAGGCATCGGAGCTCACTGGCGACGAGGACGACGACGTGTCCGCGCTGCAGGTCGCCAGCGGCGACGACATCGCCGCCGAGCTCGAGCGCTTCCTGCGCGAGCACAACGGCTCGACCGAGGACTGACCAGCCACCGGATCGGGTGGAGCTCCGGCCGTTCGGCGCGACGGGTCTCGAGGTTCCCGTGATCGGTCTCGGGACGTGGAACGTGTTCGATGTCTCCTCGCGACACGAGGCGGAGACGGCCGCGGTGCTGCGGACGCACGTCGACGGCGGGACGCGCCTCGTGGACACCTCCCCGATGTACGGGCGCGCCGAGGGCGTGCTCGGGCGGGCGCTGGCGGTCTTGGGGGCCAGGGTCGAGGTGGTGGTCGCGACGAAGATCTGGACGCCGTCGCCGGAGGAGGGGCGCGCTCAGCTCGAGGCCCAGCTCGGGGCGTTCGGTGGCCGCGTGGACGTGGAGCAGATCCACAACCTCGTGGCCTGGCGCGAGCACCTGGGGTGGTTGGAGGCCGAACGTGACGCGGGCCGGATCGGGCTGCTCGGCGCGACGCACTACCGGGAGGACGCGTTCGAGGAGCTCGTCGCCGTGATGCGGACGGGTCGCGTCCAGAGCATCCAGGTCCCGTACAACCCGGTGCAGCGCCGATGCGAGCGCGAGGTGCTGCCGCTCGCGGCCGAGCTCGGGATCGGCGTCATCGCGATGCGGCCGTTCGCCGAGGGCTCCTTGCTGCGCCGTCCGCCCGACGATCCCGCCGTGCTGCCGGCGCTGGGCGTGGAGACGTGGGCGCAGGCCCTGCTCGGGTGGTGCCTGTCCGATCGACGGATCGCCGTCGCGATCCCCGCGACGTCGCGGGTCGAGCACGCCGCATCGAACGTCGCCGCGGGCGATCCGCCGTGGTTCGACGACGACCAGCGTGCGTTGGTCGAACGCTGGGCGAGCGGATCGTGACGATGCGCGCGGCGGTGCTCGACGCTCCCGGGCGGCTCGAGGTGCGCGAGGTCCCGACGCCCGAGCCCGCCGCGGGGCAGGTCCTCGTGGAGGTCGCCGCGTGCGCCGTGTGCCGGACCGACCTGCACATCGTCGACGGCGAGCTCGATCGCCCGAAGCTTCCCCTGATCCTCGGTCATCAGGCGGTCGGGACGATCGCGGCAGTCGGCGACGGCGTCGCCGATCGGCGGCCCGGCGACCTCGTGGGCGTCCCCTGGCTCGGGTGGGCGGACGGCACGTGCGTGTTCTGCACGAGCGGCCGCGAGAACCTGTGTCCGAACGCCAGGTTCACCGGCTACGATCTCGACGGCGGCGACGCCGACTTCATCGTGGCCGACGCGCGGTTCTGCCTCCCGGTCCCGCCTGCGTTCGAGCCGGTCGCGGCGGCGCCGTTCCTGTGCGCAGGAGCGATCGGCTACCGTGCGAAGCGACTCGCCGGCGAGGTCGAGCGGCTGGGCCTGTACGGCTTCGGCAACGCCGCGCGGCTCGTCACGCAGATCGCGCGCTTCGAGGGCGGAACGGTCTTCGCGTTCACGCGGCCCGGGGATACCGAGACGCAGCGGCTCGCCCTCGAACGCGGGTGCGCGTGGGCGGGAGACTCCACCGCCCCGTCCCCCGAACCGCTCGACGCGGCGATCGTGTTCGCGGCCGCCGGCGAGCTGATCCCGCTCGCCCTCGCGGCGGTCGCGCCGGGCGGCTCGGTCGTCTGTGCCGAGATCCACATGTCCGACATCCCGTCGTTCCCGTACGAGCTGCTGTGGGGGGAGCGCGTCATGCGCTCGGTCGCGAACCTCACGCGCCGCGACGGCGAGGAGCTGCTCGAGCTCGCGGCGCGGATCCCGCTCGCGGCGACCACCCGGACGTTCCCGCTCGAGCGGGCGCCCGAGGCGTTCGAGGCGGCCCGCTCGGGCTCGGACGCGACGCCGGTGATCGTTCCGGGTTGAGCCGACCGGAGCCGGGTACCGGTCGCGCGGCTCACGCCGGCTGACCCGCACGGTTGCACGCCGAACGGCTCTGAGGGCACGATGTCCACTTCGCGGCGGGGAGGTCGGATGCTGAAGGCGTACGTGCTGATCCAGACGGAGGCAGGCGGCGGGTCGAAGGTGCGGAGCGAGATCGGCTCGATCACCGGCGTCCGCCTGGCCCAGTCGGTGACGGGCCCCTACGACCTCATCGTCCACGCCGAGGTGGCGGACATGGATGCGCTCGGTCAGATGCTGAGCGACATCCAGCTGATCCCCGGGCTGAACCGGACGCTCACGTGCATCGTCAAGGGGTAGGCGTCCCGAGACGGTCCATGGACGACGGCTACCGACGCGCGAGCTAGGCGAGCGTCAGCTCGCGCGTCGGATCGCTCGGATCAGATCCCACTTGCCCATGCGCGAGCGTCCGGGGATGTTCAGCTTCCTCGCCCGCTCGTACAGCTGCGTCCGGTTGCGATCCTCGAGGGCGACGCCGGCGCGGCCCCCGCGCGAGCGGCCGCGGGCCGCCTGCTGGCCGAGTGCGCGTCGAGTGCTCTTGGGCATGTGCGCGATCGTGCGCTTGGACCGGGCGGCGCGCTGCGCTTTGCGGATGTTTCGTTTCGCCGCCTGGGTCTGCTTGCGGGTCGCCATTCGGATCGCCTCCTCGAGGTCGTCCCTCGTCGTGTCCTTCCCCCGGATCGCGGCGAGGAAACGTCACGAGCTCGGCGCGGGAGGGTTCGGGTCCGGCGCCGGGACGCCCTCGACCGGTTCGCCCGACGCGAACCGACGGCGCTCCCCGCCCGCGATCACGGTGACGCCGCCGTCGCCGAGCGCGCGCCAAGCGCCGTCGACATGAAGGGCGGCCGTGCGTTCGCCGACGCCGAGGAGGACGACTTCGCTCCGCGGCGCGGCGTGCTCCGCGCTCTCCACCCAGCGGTGCCCGAACGTCTCGAAGTGCGGGAGCACCGCGACGCGGGGGACGAGCCCGAGCGCCGGCAGGTAGCGACGCCGGTCGTCCCCGGGCATCCGCTCCCGGACGAGCGTCCACTCGCCCAGCGCCATCGCCCCGGCCGACGAGCCGGCGAGGGCCGCACCCGAGCGCCACGCCTCGACGATGGCGTCCCACAGCGGCGTGTCCGCCAGGACCTTGGGCACGAGCCCGGGGTCGCCGCCGACGAGGTAGAAGAAGCGGCCGTCGCGGGCGCGTGCCGCGTTCGCCGCGTCCTTCGCGTCGGACCGACGCGTCGCGGGCAGCTCCTCGACCGCGAGACCGAGGCCCGCGAACCACCGGACCGCGTTCGCGACCGCCATCTCGGGGCGCTGGCGCCCGGCCGCGGTCGCGAGCACGAACGCCGGTCCGTCTCCCGCCGCCCGGGCCAGCACCTCGTCCTGGGGCTCGTTGCCGGGGTTGAGCTCGTCACCGCCGACGAGCGCCAGCGGCCCCCACGTCGACATCCGGACATCCTGGCACGACGCGTTCCGAGCCGAGGGCTCAGTCGAGGAGCGCGAGCACCTCGCCCATCGATCGGATCGAGCGCTCGGTGATGGGCGACAGGACGAGGATGACCTCGTCGGCGCCGGCCTGCGCCAGCGCACGCAACCCATCCGCGATCCGCTCCGTCGCGCCCTCGAGGGCCACGAGGCCCTCCTCGATCGGCCGCTCGCCGGCATCTCGGTCGAGCACGACGAGGGCGCACGCGCTCCGGGCGACCTCGCCCGCGGGCCGGCCCACCTCGCCGGCGAGCCGGGTGACCCGATCGTTCAACGCGGCGAAGCCCTGGGGCGTGTTGCCGTAGCCCGTGTACCACGTGTTCCAGGCATCCGCGTACGGGAGCGCGGTGCGCAGCACGCGATCGCCGGTGGACCCGATCATCATAGGCACGAGCCGGCCCGGCTCCGGGAGCAGCACGGCATCCTCCACGCGCGCGAAGCGCCCCTCGAACGTCACGCGTTCGCCCGCAAGCAGACGACGGACGATCGTGAACGTCTCCTCGAACCGCGACGACCGCTCCCCGAACGGGACGCCGAACGCGCGGAACTCCGTCTCGTTCCAGCCGGCGCCGATCCCGAGGACGAACCGTCCCCGGCTCACCTCGTCGATCGAGGCCGCCATCCGCGCGAGCATCCCCGGAGGATGGAAGGCCGAGCAGGCCACCAGCGGACCGAGCCGGACGCGCTCGGTCGACGCCGCGAGCGCCGCGAGCGTCGTCCACGCGTCCCACGGGCCGCGCTCCGGGCGGCCGTCGTCTCGGTACAGCAGATGGTCGCCGAGCCAGATCGACTCGAAGCCGACCTCCTCGGCCGCGCGGGCCATCGCGGCGAGCTCCGGCCAGCGGACGTCGCGCTCGACCTCGGGGAGCTGCACGCCGACGGACAGCGGTCGGGCCACCGGGCGGAGTGTACGCCGTTGCTTCCCGCGGGAAGGAGGTTGCTGGTGAGGCCTCAGACCTTCCCCGCGAGCGAGTCGAGGGCGGCCTTCATCCGCTGGATCGGTCCTTTCAGGGCGAGCTCGTCGGCGAGCGCATCGAGGCCTTCGTCGTCGCGCTCACCCCTCCATCGGTCGACCGGCGCGACCGCGTTCACCGGCACCAGCCGCTGCATGGTCGCCACGTAGTCGGCGCTCTCGACGAGCCGCGCTCGGAGCGCCGGCTTGCCCTTGAGCGGGCCCGGCCTCGGCTCCGAGGAGCGGGCGTCCTCCAGGAGCTCGTCGAGCGACCCGTACGTCTGCACGAGCGCGCGCGCCGTCTTCTCGCCGACGCCGCGGACGCCCGGAAGGGCGTCGCTGGCGTCGCCCCGCAGGATCGCGAACTCGAGATATCGGGACGCGGGAACGCCGTACTTCTCGAGCACGCCTGCCTCGTCCAGGTCGAGCAGCTCGGAGACGCCGCGCAGCGTGAACAGCAGCTTCACGCCCGGGTCGCGCACGAGCTGGATCAGGTCGCGGTCGCCGCTCACGATCTCGATGCGATCGCGTTTCGGGGCGCTCGCGCAGATCGCGCCGATCGCGTCCTCGGCCTCCCAGCCTCGGGTCATCGCCTGCGACATCCCCGTGAGGTCGAGGACCTGTCGCAGCATCGGGAACTGTTCGGGCAGGTCCTCGGGGTCCTCGGCCCGGTTCGCCTTGTAGCCCGCGTACATGTCCGTCCGCGCGACCGGGCGCCACTCGTGGTCGTAGACATGGACGACCTCGGCGGGCCGCCGCGTGACGAGGAGTCGGGTGGTCATGTCGAGGTATCCGTGCACGGCGCCAACCGGCCGTCCGCCGGGGGAGCGGAGCTCTTGGCCCCAGGCGAAGAACGCCCGGTACATCAGGCTCGAGACATCCAAGAGGAGTCGATGCATGGAGGAGAGCGTAGCCGGGTCTCGGGCTCGACCCCGGTCCGTGAGGAACGGAGCCCCCATCGGATCATGCGTCGCCTGGCCACTCCACGTGGAGCGCATCCAGGAGATCGATGTCGCCCGGCGAGTGCCCGCACTCCGTGAAGTAGCGCGCCAGCTCACTGCGATGCTGTGTCCCGTGGTTCACGACATGGGCGACGATCAACCAACGCGGGACGATGTCATCCGGGTCTGAACCCAACGCCATCGACTCGGTCAGCGCTTCGTCGTGCAGGGACTCCACGTAGCTCCGCAGGCGAGCGTCCTCTTCGAGGCAGAAGGCGTGGATGGCGGCGAGGTCGTCGAGCTCGAACCCGTGGTCCCACACGTAGGTCTTGCCGACGTCGTTCCCGATGCAGAGCTCGCGCCAGCTCCAGTCGACGTCCACGAGATGTCTGAGCGTGTGGAAGGCGCTGCCGTGGTCGAGAACCGTCTCGCGTCGGAACTCCTCATCGGGAAGGCCGGCCGCTGTCGTCAGGATGCGGTCGTTCGCCCACGCGTGGAAGCGGACGAACGCGAGGAGGCTGTCGACATCCATGGAGTCATCCTAGGTGCGGTCCTTCGGCGCTTGCTTTCGCTGCCTCTGTCGCTCCTGTTCCTCGCGTCGCCACGCCTCGACGTCCATCCCCTCCCACGGGTCGTAGTCGACCTCGAGCGCCTCCTGCGGCGGCCGCTCGTCCTCCGGCACGTTGCGCAGGTTCACGCGGATCCGATACCACGCGGTCGATCGGCCTCGCATCGGATCGATCATCACGTCGGCCGGTTGCAGCGACGCGGCCACCTCGGGGTGCCGCGCCTTCCATCGCTCGAATCCCTGCATCGCCTCGTCCTGGGTCGACGCGCGAGCGATCTCGATCAGCGGGGCCTTGGTCCGTCGCCGGCCGGTGGGACCGGTCCGCTTCCCCGGTGCGGGCGGCGGCACGACGCCTCCCTTCTCCGGCGTGCCGCGCCGGCGCTTCGACGGTTGGACGCGAGCCGGCTCGCCCTCTTGCTTCGCGTACTGCGGCGGCCACGGCGCGTCGCCGAACCCCGCCGCCTCGTGCTGCGCCGCGAGTTCGAGGAGCGGCCCGAGGGAGCCGGCCGCGTCGTCGATGCCCTCGGTCGGGTCGCCGATGTCGGCGAGGCGCGCCGGCACCGTGTCGATCGTGAACGCGTCCGGATCGCACCCGGGGACCTCGCTCCATCGCAGCGGTGTCGAGACGCGAGCGTCGGGCGTCGGGCGGACCGAGTACTGCGACGCGACGGTGCGGTCCTTTGCGTTCTGGTTGTAGTCGAGGAACACGCCGTGACGCTCCTCCTTCCACCAGCGGCTCGTGGCCAGGTCCGGCGCGCGGCGTTCGACCTCCCGGGCGACCGCGAGCGCCGCCCGCCGCACCTCGGGGAACGTCCAGTCGCGTTCGACCCGCGCATACACGTGCATCCCGCGCGACCCCGAGGTCTTCGGCCACCCGACGAGACCGAAGTCCTCGAGCACCTCTTTCGTGACCATCGCGACGTCGCGGATCTGCGGCCACTCGATCCCTGGGACCGGATCGAGATCGACACGCAGCTCGTCGGGATGATCGAGGTCGTCCGCTCGCACCGGGTGCGGATTCAGGTCGATGCATCCCAGGTTCACGATCCACACGAGCTGCGCGGCGTCGCGGACCACGATCTCCTCCGCGGTGCGGCCCGAGGGGAAGCTGAGCTCCACGGTCTCGATCCAATCGGGGCGCGATGCGGGCGCGCGCTTCTGGAAGAAGAACTCGCCCTCGGCGCCGTGCACGAACCGCTTCAACGCCATGGGGCGGCCGGCGATACCGCGGAGCGCGCCTTCCGCAGCCGCGAGGTAATAGCGGACGAGGTCGAGCTTCGTGTGCCCGGTCGTCGGGAAGAACACCTTGTCCGGGTTCGAGACGGTCACCTCGCGGCCGGCGACCTCGAGGATCTCCTTGCGAGCGGGCATATCGACACGATAGGAGGGCGAGCGGGGCCCCGCGACCCGCGCCCGCCGAACCGGTTATCCTGTGCGCGTGGACTTCTACCGTACGAGAGAGGGCAAGACGCTCCGGATCGGGGAGTCCGACGACGGGATGCTGAGCGTGGAGATCCTGAAGGACGGTGCCTGGACCGCCGCCCCGCTCGGCATGATCGGCCTGCGACTCTCCCCGGAGACGCGCCGGCTGAAGGCGTCGGAGATCAAGATCCTTCCCAACTGAGCGACCCGCACCGAGGCTGCACCGCAAGGGTGTCGTTCGCCGAGCGTCGAACGCGCTCGTCTAGCATCCCTCACGATGCGAATCCTCCTGTGGCACGGGTGGCTCCTCGAGGGCTCGGGGTCCAACGTCGCCACCGCGCGCGTGGCCGAGCGCTACCGCGCCGCCGGTCACGACGTGCTGTTGTTGTGTCAGGAGCAGCACCCCGAGCGGTACCCGTGGATCGACGCCTTCGGAGCCGTCAACGCCGACGGGCCGTCGATGCTGACATCGCAAGCCGTGCCAGGCGCGCCCGGGCGCTGCGTCGTGCTCCGGCCTCGGATCGGCTCGATGATCCCCGTCTTCGTCGTCGACCGGTACGAGGGGTTCGACGAGGTCCGTCGGTTCGTCGAGCTCTCCGATGACGACCTAGGCTCCTACCTTCGGGCGAACGTCGATGCGTTGCGTGCGGCCGTCGCGTGGCACGGTACGGAGATCACGTTCACCGGTCACGCGATCCCCGGCGCCGCGATCGGCAGGCGCGCGCTCGGCGCGGGTCGGTACGTCGCGAAGATCCACGGCAGCGACATCGAGTACGCGGTGCGGATCCAGGAGCGGTACCGCGAGCTCGCGCGCGAGGGACTCCAGGCGGCGCGCGCCGTCGTTGGCCCGACCGCCGACGTGCTCGCGCGTTGCTCGGCCCTGGTCCCGGGGATCGAAGAGCTCGTTCGGATCGTCCCGCCGGGCGTCGAGGTCTCCTCGTTCCGCCCGCGACCGGCACACGAGGCGTTGCTCGAGGCGGCCGAGCTGCTCGACCGGGACCCGGACACGGCGCGTGGACGGCCGTCGTCGATCGACGAGCAGGTGGAGCGCGCCCTCGACGATCGCGAGGCCGCGGCGCTCGATGCGCTCGCGGAGACCTACGACCAGGCGGTGCCCGAGCCGGATGCGCCGGCGCGGCTCCGATGGCTCGCAGGCACGAGCGGGCCGATCGTCGGGTACCTGGGCAAGCTGATCCCGCAGAAGGGCGTCGAGCTGATGCTCCAGGCTCACCGGACGGCGTACCACGAGGCGCGCGCGCTGGTGGTCGGGTTCGGCTCGAACCGGGAGTGGCTCGCCGCGCTCGCGATCGCGCTCGAGCGCGGCGACGCCGAGGCGCTCGCGTGGCTGCGCGAGGTCCGCGAGATCCCGATCGAGGCCTGGCCCGATGCGGGGCCCCGAACGGGTGAGCGAGCCGTGACGTTCACGGGCCGTCTCGATCACCGATATGCCCCCGACGCGCTCGCCGCGATGGACGTGATGGTGGTGCCGTCGATCGTGCCCGAGGCGTTCGGCATGGTGGCCGCCGAGGGCGCGGCCGCCGGCGCCCTCCCGCTGGTCGCCCGCCATTCGGGCCTCGGAGAGGTCGGCGCGGCCCTCGAGGCCGCCATCGCCCGTCCGGGTCTGCTCACGTTCGAGCCGGGCCCCGGAGCGGTTGCGCGGCTCGCGTCAGCGCTCGATCGCGTGCTCGAGCTCCCGGCCGAGGAGCGCGAGGAGCTCCGAGCGACCGTGAGCGCGTTCGTCGGTCGCGAGTGGACCTGGGACGGAACCGCGACCGGGCTGCTCGCCGCCGCGGGCCTAGACTCCCCGGATCGCCGAGCGCACGCTGACCCAACGTGAGCTGAACCGCGCGCTGCTCGCGCGGCAGCTGTTGCTGGAACGCTCCACGCTGTCGGTCCCGAAGGCGATCGAGCGGATCGGCGGGCTGCAGACGCAGTACGCGCCGTCCGCCTACCTCGGCCTGTGGTCGCGGTTGCGCTCGTTCGAACGCGC
>Ga0307320_10000566_pt1 | contig 13302 bp, 9 predicted proteins | sample ER_DNA_369_FD_194495 | JGI IMG/M metagenome (GOLD analysis project Ga0307320, IMG submission 194495) | Bulk soil microbial communities from the East River watershed near Crested Butte, Colorado, United States - ER_DNA_369 | ecosystem: Environmental > Terrestrial > Soil > Floodplain | place: USA...
CGTCCGTGGAGCAGTACGCCGTCGTGCTCGAACGCGAACGGCCGCTCGACGGTGGTGCCGTCCAGCCCCGCGATCCGCTCCGCGAGCTCCGAGCGGCAGTAGGAGTCGACAAAGGCGCCGATGCGCGCGAGCTCTTCCTCGGTGACGCCCGGGTACCACCCCCGCACCTGCTCCAGGTCGGGCGCCACCGGCTCGGCGAGGCTCACGAGCTCGAGGAGCTTGTGCACTGCGTCGCCGATCTCGGTCGCCGCCAGGCCCGTCTGGCCGGGGAGCCGGTAGGAGGCATCGGTTGGCCGCATTCCGACCACCCGCTCCGCGTAGTAGCGGTACGAGCAGCGCTCGAAGAGCGAGAGCGACGTGTAGGAGAGCGAACGAAGCGTGTGGAGCGGCGGAGTCGGCACGGGCGCGAGCTCTGGCAGGCGTGGCGCCGGCGGCGGCAGGGCCCCGCCGCCGTTCACCGCGAAGAGTTCGAGCTGGCCGGCCTCGCCGACCTCGATCTCCTCGGCGGGCCGCGGCCCCGTCTCGCGCGCGGGCCGGAAGCGGTCGACCCGGATCAGGATCCGGGCATCGCCGCGCTCGAGCTCGACGGGGTCGGCGCCCGCCGCCGCGATCGCCTCGTCGGCGTCGAGCCGGCCGAGGGCCCAGCCAAGCGGCGTCGACGCGTCGGCGGTGCTCTCGGGGTCGACGGCGCCGGAGACGATCAACCGGTCGATCGCGCGGGTCATCGCCACGTAGTAGAGACGCAGCCGCTCGGCGCGATCCTGCTCCTCCCTCGCCTGCCGCACCTCGTCGTAGCCGAAGGCGCCGCGGCGCTCGCTCGTCAGCGGATCGACGACGCGGAAGCCGAACCGGCCGTCGGAGAGGGCGAGCAGCTCGTCGGCCGCCGGCGCCGGCCGGTCCCGGCCTGCGTCGGCGACGACCACCACCTTGAACTCGAGGCCTTTCGCGGCGTGGATCGTCAGCAGGCGGACGGCATCGGCGCCTTCCTCCTCGGCGACGGCCTCCAGCTGCTTCGCACCGACGGCCTCCTGGTCGCGCATGAAGCGGAGGAAGCCCTCGATGTCGCGGCCCCGCAGCTCCTCATAGGAGCGCGCGAGCCGCGCCAGCTTCCGGATGTTCGCATACCGGCGCCGACCGTCCCATTGCGCGAGCACGGCCAGGTCGTAATCGTGCTCGACGAGGATCAGCTCGCAGAGACGCTCGAGCGAGATGCGGGCCGAAGCCTCGACCAGCCGCGCGTACCGCTGCTTGAAGGCGAGGAGCAGGCGCCCGTCCTGGGCGTTGATCCCTTCCGGGAGCGAGCGCTCGAGGCCGGTGTAGAGCGGCCGGCGGCCGGCAGCGCGGCGGAGGAGCAACAGCGCGTCGTTCGACACGCCGACGAAGGGCGAGGCCAGCACGCCGACGAGCGCCTGGTCGTCGTACCGGTTCTGGAGCAGCCGCAGGTACGAGAGCACGTCCACGACCTGCTGCTGGCCGAAGTAGCCCCGGCCGGTCGCGCGGTAGGTGGGGATGCTTTCGAGCCGGAGCTCTTGCTCGTACCACTCGGCATCGGTCCCGGCGGCGAAGAGCAGCACGATCTCGCCGGCGGTGGCGGCGCCCGAGTCGATCAGCTCGCGGACGCGCCGCGCGATGTGCCGCGCCTCAGCCCGACGCCAGTGGGTGCCGGTGTCGGCGTAGCTCGATTTGTCGGTGACGAGCAGCTCGACCGGCTGGCCGAATACCGGGTCCGGGAACTCGCCCGAGGCCGTCAGCGGCTGGAAGTCGTCGCCGAAGTCGCTCCGGAAGAGGTGGTTGACGGCGGCGAGCACCTCCGGGCGCGAGCGGTAGTTGCGGGAGAGGACGAGGCTCCCGTCCTCGGCCTCGCGCCGCTCGCGGAAGACCTGGACGTCGGCATGGCGGAAGCCGTAGATCGACTGGAACTCGTCGCCGACGAAGAAGAGGTCACGCTCGCCCGGCGCACCCGCCAGCGCATCGATGAGGTCGCATTGGAGGCGGTTCGTGTCCTGGAACTCGTCGACCATGATCGCGCGGAAGCGAAGGGCCTCCCGGTCGCGGATCTCCGGGTGCTCGCGCAGCAGGTCGCGCGCGACGAGCTGCAAGTCCTCGAAGTCGAGCGCCGACTCGCGGCGCTTGGCGGCCGCGTACGCGTCGGCGAAGCGGTTGAGGAGCTCCTGGACGAGGTCGCGGTCGCGCACGGCGAGCTGGTCGAGCGCCGCTCTCTGCGTCGCGATCCGGGCCTCCTCGTAGCTCGCCGCGCGCTCCCCGCTCGCGCGGTGCGCCTTCAGGTCGAGCAGGTCGTCGGGCCGCGGGTCGGACGAGACGAGCTCCAGCAGCGCCCCTGCGCTGGCGCGCTGGAGGTCGGTCGCGGCGCGGTCGTCGACGAGGCAGCGCGCCGCCGTCCTCAGCTCCTCGAGCCGCTCGGGCAGCGAGGATCCCTCCCCCAGCTCGAGCACGAGGTCGCGACCCGCCGAGCGCAGCGTCTCGTAGATCCCGGTGATCATCCGACGCAGGCTCCGCGCGCCGTACGTCGTCAGGAGCTGGAGCCGTTCCGGGTGCTCACCGGCGCAGAAGCCCTCGAGCGCCTCGTCGAAGGCCTCGCCCGAGAGCACCGGCGCCTGGGTCTCGTCCAGCTCGCGAAAACGCGGGTCGAGCCCGGCCTCGAACGGATACGCCTTCAGCAGCCGGTTGCAGAACCCGTGGATCGTCGAGATCCACGCGGCGTCGAGCTCCCGCGCGAGGTCGGCGCGGCCGCGGCTCCGCAGCTCCTTCCGGATCCTCGCCCGTAGCTCGCCTGCCGCCCGCTTCGTGTAGGTGATGACGAGGATCGAGTCGACGTCGACGCCCTGGTCGCACACGGCCTGGGCGAAGCGCTCGACGAGCACCGCGGTCTTGCCGGTGCCGGCGCCGGCGGAGACGAAGACGCGGCCGGTCGCCTCGACGGCGGCCTGCTGCTCGGGGTTCGGCGCCCAGCTCACGCGCGCTCCACGCGGCACATCGGCCACAGGTCGCACCAGGACGGGCACTCGCCGCCCTTCGGGTCGTGTCGCACGTCGCCCGAGCGGATCCGGCCCGCCAGCTCCCGGCCGGTCGCGCGTGCCGTCTCTACCTTCGCCCAGAACTCGTCCTCGTCCAGGTAGTCGTTCTTCGAGTACCCGGCGAGCACGTCTGCCTTTGCATCCTCCCGGAGCAGGCCACGCGGCTTCCGGCCGCCGGCGAGCGGGCGGTAAAGACCCCCGAGTGGCTCGATCCCGACCAGGTCGCGGAGGACGAGCATGTAGAGCGGGATCTGCAGGCGGAGCTCTTTCTCCATCTCGCGCGCGGAGGGCGCGTGCTTGCCCGCCTTGTAGTCCTGGACGATCCCGCGCGCGCTCAGCGGCTCGACGTCGATCCGGTCGATCTTCCCGGAGAGGACGACGCCGTCGCCGAGCTCGAGCCCGCGCTGCAGCTCCGGCGCCGAGCGCTCGAGGCCGAACGAGACCTCGAACTGGCGCGGCTCGAGCGGCGACTCGCTCTCCGCCTCCAGGCGGACGAGACGCTCCAGGTCGCGCGAGAGGGTCAGCTCGAGCTCCCGGCGCTGCAGCTCGGTCATCTCGAGGCGGACGGCGTTCAGCGCCTGGTCGAGGCACTCGCGCATGAAGCGGACCGCGTCCTCGACCTGCTCCGGCTGGATCCGCGCGCCTCCGAGCACCTTCGGCAGGCCGGTGAAGAACTTGTACAGCGCGTTGTGGGCGATCGAGCCGCGCAGCCGGGGGTCTACCTCTGGGTCGATCGTCTTCGGGTCGATCATCCGGTCGATGAACCAGGCCGACGAGCAGTCGGCGAACCGCTCGAGCTCCGTGACGTTGAAGACCGAGCGGCCCTGCAGCTGCTCGAGGACGAGCGGGTGCGTGAGGCGGGTGTGCCGGCGGGGGGCGCTGCGGGCACGGTCCAGGCGCCGCTCCCAGCCGTTCGCGTTCGCGAGTGCGTCGGCCTCGTCACGGCGGGTGTCGTCCGCGGAGAGGATCGCGAGCGCGCGGAGGCGCTCCCGCTCCGTCGGCGCCGACTCGAGCCGCCAGGTCAGCTAGGAGAGCGGCCGCCGGGTCGTCCAGCGTGCGAGGTCCTGAGGATCGAAGGCAGCGGCGACCTCCTCCCAGAACGCGCTCGCCTCGCGCGGGCTGCCGTCGTCGGTGGCGGCTTCCCGGACGAGGTAGAGACGCTCCGTCGGGCGTGTACAGGCGGTATAGAAGAGGTAGCGATCGCGGGTCACGGCGTCGGCGCGGCGCAGGCGCGGGCCCAGCCGGCGCCGCTCGTCGTCGTCGAGGAACGGCGTCGCCTGCGAGCGCCGCGGCAGGCTGCCCTCCTCGAGGCCGAGCACGAACACGTGCTCGAAGCGGCGGGTTCGGGCGCGCATCAGGTCGAGCACCGGAACCCGGCCGGCGTCGGTCGCGGAAGGCTGGCGGACGGAGTAGCGCTCGAGTGCGGCGACGACGTCCTCGCGCGAGACGGGCTCGGCGATCTGCTCCCAACCCTCGAGCTCGGTCAGTGCTCGCCGGCACCCCTCGTATGCCCGCAGGTCATCGCGGGACGACTCGTCGGCAGGCGGCTGCTCCAGACCGTAGGCGGCTCGCACCATCGAGAGGGAGAGCTCCCGCACGGCCTCGATCGGCGTCTCTGCCGCCTTCACGGCGTCGAGGGCAGGCAGGCGCGCCTCGCGCAGGGCCTCGAGCTCCTCCTCCACCCGGCCGGGTGTCGAGATCGCGCGGCCGCGGAGGCGTCCCTCGACGAAGTCGACGCTGCTCCGCTTCAGGCCCGAGTAGGGCGAGCGGAGGTAGCGGAAGAGGTCGGTGCGGTCGCTCCCGGTCCAGGCGAAGCGGAGCAGCGAGAGCAGCGCCTGGCCGAAGCCTGTTTGCGCCAGCCGGCGCGGCGCATCGACGGCGTAGGGGATCCCGAGCGTCCCGAACGCGGTCTCGACGGGCGCCCGCCAGCGGTCGAGCGACGGAACGACGACGCCGATCTGGGCGGGATCCGTGCCGGCCCGGAGCAGGGCGAGGACCTCCTCGCCTACAAGCTCGAGCGTGCCGCGCGAACCTGCGCCTTCGAAGAACCGGACGGCGCCTTCGATCGGCGTCTGCTCCTCGGCGCGGCCGCCGAAGAGCGCACGCTCGAGGTGCGCGAGCGCCGGGTGCGCCACGTCCTCGTACCGCGGCGCCAACTCCTCCACCGTGCCCGAGGCGAGGCGCTGGAGCTGCTCGGAGGTGTCGCGGAGCCACTCGAACGCCGGCCGTCCCGGCTCGTAGGGCAGGGAAACCGTGACGTCCGTTCGCCCGACGAACGCATCCAGGAGCGCCCACTCCGCGGCGGTCAGGTCCTCGAAGCCGTACGCGAAGAGGGGTTGCCCACGCCAGGAGGAGAGGTCGCCGGCAAGGCGTTCCGCGGCCGCCGCGCGGAGGAGGTGGGTGTCCCAGAGGTCGAGCCGGTCGAGCTCCTCACGGTAGGAGCCGTAGAGCTTCTGCAGCGGCCCCTGGAGCTCGTCGGCGGCGACGAGGCCGGATTCGACCTCGGCGATCGCGTCGCGCAGGGCATCCGCGAAGCCGGCGGAGCGCGCGGACTGGCCGAGGCCGTTGAGCGACGTGCGGGCGACGGCGGCGCGGAGTGCGAGCGCCCGCTGCGTCTCGGTCAGGACGCGCCGGTAGCCCGAGTGGTTGTCCGCGATCCGCTGGAACAGATCGGGGAAGGTGCAGATCCACCCGCCGAGGAGCGCGGGGCTCCGCGCGAGCAGCTCGCGCTCGGCCCACTCGACGTCCGGCCTGTTGGGCACGATGAGAATCGGATCCCGGTCGAGCGCGGCCAGGTACCGGTCGAGCAGGCGCTCGACCTTGCCGGCGTTCGCCGGCCCGACGAGGAGCGTCAGGGCCATCGGCCTATCGTAGACCTGGCTTCTGACGGCTCCCGAGGGCCGTTTCGAGCGCCCTAGTTGTCCACAGGAAGCGCCCTGCAGGGCCGTGTCGCGGTGCCAGGCACCAGGACACGGCCCGACGGGACGGTGGTTACTACGCCGCTGCGACGGCGGACTTCGGGCGCCGGCCTCTGCGGGCGACGGCGCGGCCCGCCGTCTTCGAGGCGCAGTCGTCGCAGAGATCGGCCTGCTTCGCGCCGCGACGGGCGTCGGCGTACGTCAGGCGCATCGTCGCGCCTTTGCCCTCGCCGACTTCCTTGCCACAGTTGTCGCAAACGAGCACGGTCTTTCGAGCCAAGTTCGACCTCCCATTTCCACAGCGAGTATCGCTGACGGTACAAGAATCAGCGATGAAATTCTATGCCGCCGCGCGCGACTGGCGAATTCGCCAGGAACGCAGCAGCGAAAGCAGCGCCTGCTCCTCGAAGTCGAGCTCGATATCCCGTGCGCCGACGACGCGCAAATGGCGTGGACGAAAGTCATCGACGGTTCTGCCGTCGAGATACTGCTCGACGACTGCAGGGCTGACGTAGGAGGCGCGTGCAACCGCAGGCGTATTTCCGAGCTTCGCCCCGACGGCGCGCATCGTGGCGGCGACCGTTCGTTTCGCCGCTGTCTCCGTCTCCTCCACGCCTTTCTCCGCCAGCATGATCGCCGCCGTCAGCGTGCCACCCCACGTGCGGAAATCCTTCGCGGTGAACTCCTCACCCATGTGCTCACGGATGTACTCGTTCAGCTTTCGGCAGTCGAGGTTGCAGGGCTCCCCGTCCACCAGGTAGCGAAAGAGCCTCCGCCCACCTTCCAGCCCACGGAGCGTCTTCATGTCGTCCGCCAGCTGTGGATCTACGACCGCGGTGTGTACCCAGATCTTGTGTTTTCCGCGGTAGCGGAAGCTGATCCGGCTCCCGCGGACCGTCACGTGGTTCTTGTTGAGGGTCGTGATCCCGAAGGTCCGATGGCGCTTTGTGTACTTCTCCGACCCGACGCGGAACCAGCCGAGATTGATCAGCCAGACGGCGAGGGCGCTTGTCCATTCGCGAGTGAACTGCTCGCCGTCCAGATGCTCCGCCATCGCCTTCCGGATCGTCGGCAGGCGCTCTGCGAACCGGATCAGCTTGTCGTACTTCGCCTGCTCTTGCTGGGCGCGGTACTGCGGGTGGTACAGGTACTGGCGCCGGCCAGCGGCATCGACCCCCGTCGCCTGCAACTTTGCGCCCGGCCGCGGAGAGATCCAAACGTCTTTCCAGGCAGGTGGGATCACGAGGGACTCGATCCGCTCCAGCTTGTCCCGGTCCGTGATCCGACGCCCCTTCGCATCGACGTAGCGAAAGCGCCGCGGCGAACCTTCGCGTGTCCACCCTCCCGTTCTCGCCATTGGGAGACTTCTGTCTCCGACTCGGCCTGTTTTCAATCCACACCTACAATCGCGCGCGATGAAGTCGGACACGATCGTCGTCCTCGAGGGAGACGAGACCGGGCAGGAGCTGCTCGAGGAGTCGCTGCGCGTCCTCGAGCCGGATGTGATCGGGCTCGAGCTCGACCTCCCGCGCTTCGACCTCTCGCTCGAATCGCGGCGGCGAACCTCGAACGCGGTCGTCCACGAGGCCGCGGCGGCGATCAAGGACCACGGCCTTGGCCTGAAGGCCGCGACGATCACGCCGGAGGGCGCCGGTGACGTCGGCTCGCCGAACCGGATCCTGCGCGAGGAGATCGGGGGCCGCGTGATCGTGCGAACGGGGAGGCGCATTCCCGGGGTCGTCCCGCTCGGCGGCGTCCACGCCCCCATCTCGGTCGTGCGCATGGCCGTCGGGGACGCCTACGGCGCCAAGGAGTGGCGCGAGGGCGAGGGCGACGACGAGGTCGCGTTCCGGACCGAGCGCATCGAGCGGAGCGTCTGCCGAGCCGTCGCCGAGTTCGCATTCCGCCTCGCCGAGCGGACGGGCGCGAAGGTCTTCGGCGGCCCGAAGTACACCGTCAGCCCGATCTACGAGGGGATGCTGAAAGAGGAGATGGACGCGGCTGCCGAGCGCCACCCCGAGATTCCCTACGACCCGCAGCTGATCGACGCCACGTTCGCCTACCTCGTCACCTCGAGCGGGGCGCCGCTCGTGATCCCGTCGCTGAATCGTGACGGCGACGTCCTCTCCGACCTCGTCCTGCCGCTCTTCGGGTCGATCGCCGGCGCCGAATCGCTCCTCGTCGCGTTCGACGAGGATCAGGTGCCGGATGCAGTGATGGCCGAGGCCGCCCACGGCACGGCGCCGGCGCTCCAGGGCAAGAACGTCGCGAACCCGATGGCGATGATCCTCGCCGCCGCCTCGCTGCTGGGCTACGGCGACGAGCGCGCGCAGCGCGCCGGCCGCGCGATCCGCGAGGCCTCGCTTGAGTCGGTGGCCGACGGCGTGCGCACCGCCGACCTCGGCGGCCACGCCTCCAGCTCGGAGTACACCGACGAGGTGATCCGCCGGACGAAGCAGAAGCTCGACGTCTGGGAAGCGCTCTGACGCGCCGGGCTAGTCGCGTCGTTCCGCGCTCGCCGAGGGTCGCGAGGGACGCCGTGAGGCGGATCACGGCGGCCTTCGCCGTGGCGTACTCGGGCGCGGGGTACGCGCCGAGACCTACCCCTGCCGTGGAAGCGATGTTCACGATCGCGCCGCCGCCCTCGCGCTCCATCACCGGCACGGCGAAGTGGATCGCCCGCAGCACCGAGCCGAGATTGAGCTCCATCAGCTGCTCCGAGTGCTCGAGCGGCACGTCGGGGAACACCGGCTCGGTGAAGCCGCCGGCGTTGTTGACCAGAATCGTCGGCTGGGCTACCCGGATCATTCGCTCGACCGAGGAGTGATCGGTGACGTCCACCTCGAGGAACTCGACGCCGTCGTCCTCGGGGCGATTCCGGTCGCCTACCACCTGGGCACCTTCGCGTAGGAGGCGTCGCGCGATCGTGCGGCCGATGCCTGCCGAGCCGCCCGTGACGAGCGCGGTCCTGTCCGGGATGTCCATCGCCTAGGCGCTGAGCCGGTGGTCCGGGAGGAAGCGGTCGAGCTCTCCCTTGGCCCAGGCGGCCAGGAAGGCGCGAACGACCCCCGGATCGAACTGCGAGCCGGCGTTGCGGTCGATCTCCGCGAGAGCGGTGCCGACGGGCAGCGGCGCGCGGTACGGCCGCCTCGAGATCATCGCGTCGAAGGCGTCCACCACGCCCACGATCCTTGCGCCGGCCGGGATCTGCTCCCGCGAACGCCCGCTCGGATAGCCGTGGCCGTCCCACCGCTCGTGGTGGAACAGGACGTACGGCAGGGCCGGCCGGAGCTGCACGAGACCGCGGATCATCCGCGCGCCCGCCTGCGGATGACGCTTGATCTCCGCGTACTCCCGTTCGTTCAGCGGCCCGGGCTTCCGGAGCACGGCCGCGTCGAGGTTGAGCTTCCCGACGTCGTGCAGCAGGCCTCCGAGGCGCAGACCGGCGATCCGCGAGCTGCGCCACCCGAGCCTGCGCGCGACGATCTCCGCCAGCGCGCTGACGCGCGCGGAGTGGCCGCGTGCGTACGGGTCCCTGGTCTCGATCGCCTTGGAGAGTCCGGCGAGCACCACGTGATCGTGTTCGCATCGACGGGCGGTCTTCCTCTTTAGAGTTCCACGGCCGTGAGGATCGCTGTTCCGAAGGAGACCGCACCCGGCGAGCGCCGGGTGGCGCTCGTTCCGGAGGTCGTGAAGAAGCTCGCGGCGTCCGGCTTCGACGTGATCGTGGAGAGCGGCGCAGGCGGGGAGGCGTCCTGGTCGGACGACGACTACCGCCAGGCGGGCGCCGAGGTCGGCGGCCCGTGGAACACGGAGGTCGTCGTCAAGGTGCGGAAGCCGACCGAAACGGAGGTCGAGCGGCTCCGCGACGGCCAGGTGCTCATCGCCTTCCTCGAGCCGCTCACCGACCGCGAAGGGGTCGAGCGGCTGGCGCGCCGTGGCGTCACCGGGTTCGCGCTCGAGTCCGTCCCCCGGATCACGCGCGCGCAACCGATGGACGCCCTCTCCTCCCAGGCGACGGTGTCGGGGTACAAGGCCGTGCTGCTCGCGGCCGAGCGTCTCCCTCGCTTCTTCCCGATGCTGATGACCGCAGCGGGCACGGTCCCTCCCGCGAAGGTGCTCGTGCTGGGCGCGGGGGTCGCGGGGCTGCAGGCGATCGCGACGGCGCGCCGGCTGGGCGCGGTCGTGTCCGGGTTCGACGTCCGCCCCGTCGTGCGCGAGCAGGTCGAGAGCCTCGGCGCCACCTTCCTCGACCTCGGCGTGATCGGAGAGGAGAGCGAGGGCGGCTATGCGCGGGAGCTGACCGAGGACGATCAGCGCCGCCAGCAGCAGGAGCTCGAGCGCCGGATCCCCGACTTCGACGTCGTCGTGACGACCGCGCTGATCCCCGGACGGCCGGCGCCGAAACTGATCCCGGCGGCGGCGATCGCCGGGATGCGGGACGGCTCCGTGATCGTCGACCTCGCGGCCGAGGCGGGCGGGAACACTGAGCTGACCGAGCCGGGCGAGGAGGTCGTCCGCGAGGGGGTCGCGATCATCGGTCTCACGAACCTTCCGAGCACCGTGCCGGTGCACGCGAGCCAGCTGTACGCACGGAACGTGCAGGCGCTCCTCGCGCACCTTGCGCCCGACGGCGACCTCGTCCTCGACTGGGAGGACGAGATCACGGCCGGCGCCTGTGTCACGCGCGAAGTGGTCGCCGCGTGAGCGCGCAGCTCGTCGCGGAGCTGACCGTCTTCGCGCTCGCCGTCTTCCTCGGCTTCGAGCTGATCTCGAAGGTTCCGACGATGCTGCATACGCCGCTCATGTCCGGCACGAACGCCATCCACGGCATCGTCCTGATTGGCGCGATGCTGATCGCCGGCACTGCGGACTCGACGCTCGAGCAGGTCTTCGCCTTCATCGCCGTCGTCTTCGGCACGATCAACGTCGTCGGCGGCTTCCTGGTCACCGACCGGATGCTCGAGATGTTCAAGGAGCGGCGGACGGGCGACGGCGAACGCACCGATGAGTAGAGCCTGGATCGACTTCGCCTACCTCGTCGCGGCGATCTGCCTGATCCTCGGGATCAAGCGGCTCTCACATCCGAGGACGGCGCGCTCCGGCAACTGGATCGCCGCCGTCGGGATGGCGATCGCGGTCGGGTTCACGTTCCTCATCAAGGAGATCGACACCTACTGGCTGATGCTCGCGGGGATCGCGGTGGGGACCGTGATCGGCGTCGCGGCGGCGCGGATGGTGCGGATGACGGCGATCCCGCAGATGGTCGCGCTCTTCAACGGCGTTGGCGGCGGCGCCGCGGCGCTGATCGCGGCCGCCGAGTTCCACCGCGCCGCGCCCTTTCCGGGGCATCTGGCAGGCGAGGAGCTCGTCGGGATCCTCTTCTCGGCGTTCGTCGGGTCGGTCAGCTTCTGGGGGAGCCTCGTCGCGTTCGGGAAGCTGCAGGAGCTCGTACCCGGCCGGCCGATCGTCTTTCCGGCCCACAACCTGACGAACGCGCTGCTCGGGCTCACGCTCGCCGGCGCGATCGCGCTGACGGCGATCACGGAGCAGGGGGGCTGGCTCGCCGTCGTGATGGTCGGGGCGCTCGTGCTCGGCGTGCTGTTCGTGCTGCCGATCGGCGGGGCCGACATGCCCGTCGTGATCTCGCTTCTGAACGCCTTCACCGGTCTCGCCGCCGCTTCGACCGGCTTCGTGCTGGACAACACCGCGTTGATCATCGGCGGAACCCTCGTCGGGGCCTCCGGAACGCTGCTCACGATCAAGATGGGCCAGGCGATGGGCCGGCCGCTCCGGCAGACGCTCTTCGGGGCGTTCGGCGCGGCGCCAGAGGGCGCGGCGGCCGTCGCGGTGACGGCCGCCGCCGGCGACGGCAGCGTCCGGACCGCGTCCGCCGACGACATCGCCTTCATGCTCGCGTACGCGCGGCGGGTCGTGTTCGTGCCGGGGTACGGGCTGGCGGTCGCCCAGGCGCAGCACGACGTCCGCAACCTCGCCGAGCTCCTCGAGCACAAGGGCGTCGACGTGCGTTATGCGATCCACCCGGTTGCAGGGCGCATGCCCGGCCACATGAACGTGCTGCTCGCGGAGGCGAACGTCCCCTACGACGAGCTGTTCGAGATGGACGAGATCAATCCCGAGTTCCCGCAGACGGACGTCGTCGTGGTCGTCGGCGCGAACGACGTTGTCAACCCGGCGGCGCGGAACCAACCCGGAAACCCGATCTACGGGATGCCCATCCTCGACGTCGACAAGGCGCACAACGTCGTCGTGATCAAGCGCAGCCTCTCCCCCGGCTTCGCCGGAGTCGACAACCCGCTCTTCTACGACCCGAAGACGGTGATGCTGTTCGCAGACGCGAAGGCTGCGCTCGAGCAGCTCGTGACGTCGGTCAAGGGCGTTTGAGCTCGGTCCCGGTCTTCGGGTCGCGGGACGTCGAGGCCGCGGTCTCGCCGGAGCGGGCGGTCGAGGTCGTCCGCGAGGCCTTCGTGGCGTACTCGCGCGGCGAGTGGATGATGCCGTCGAAGGTGTACGTGCCCGCCTACCCGGCGGGCGACTTTCGCGCGATGCCCGCACTCGGCGGTGGCTACGCCCTGCTGAAATGGGTGACGTCGTTCCCGGGCAATCCCGAGCTCGGGTTGCCGACCGTGACCGGGCTCGTGCTCGTCTCGGATGCGTCGAACGGGATGCCGGTCGCCGTGCTCGACGCCGGGGCGGTGACGGCGCTGCGCACCGGCGCGGCGGCGGTGCTCGCGGCGGAGACGCTCGGGCGGCGGGAGGCCGAGCGCGCGGCGGTGATCGGGGCCGGCGTGAACGGACGCGCGGCGGCGCGCACCTTCCTGGCGCGCGGGCGCGGGGTCTCGATCTGGGACGTCGATGCGGCGCGCGCCGAAGCTGTGGCGTCCGAGCTCGGGGCCGAGGCGGCTCCGAGCCGAGAGGAGGCGCTCGCGGCGAAGGTCGTGGCCACGGTCACGCCGGGCCACGAGGTGCTGTACTCGGCCGGGAGCCTCCAGCCGGGCCAGCACGTGAGCCTGATGGGCGCCGACGGGCCGGGGAAGTCGGAGATCGCCCCGGAGGAGCTGGCGCGGGTCCGGGTGTTCGCCGACGACTGGGAACAGGCGAGCCACAACGGGGAGCTCGTGCATGCGGTCGAGGCAGGTGTCCTGTCGCGCAACCAGGTGACGCAGCTCGGCGACGTCCTCACGGGTGCGGCGCCCGGCAGGCGATCGAGCGACGAAATCACCGTCTTCGACTCGACCGGACTCGCGATCCAGGACCTCGCGATCGGTATCGAGGTGGTGAGGCGCTTCGACGGCGGCGCCAACCGCGATAACTTTGCGACCGTCAAA
>Ga0307320_10000568_pt1 | contig 13286 bp, 14 predicted proteins | sample ER_DNA_369_FD_194495 | JGI IMG/M metagenome (GOLD analysis project Ga0307320, IMG submission 194495) | Bulk soil microbial communities from the East River watershed near Crested Butte, Colorado, United States - ER_DNA_369 | ecosystem: Environmental > Terrestrial > Soil > Floodplain | place...
CGAGCCGGCGGATGTGTCCGAAGACCGCGCGCATGTGCGTGACCGCGTTGACGATGTCGCCGGTGCCGGCCTCGCCCTTCGTGCGGATCATCGCCGCACCCTCAGCGATCCGCCGCAGCGCCTCGCCCAGGTTCGTGCACCCGCAGACGAACGGCACCGTGAACGCCCACTTGTCGACGTGGTGCGCGGTATCGGCGGGCGTAAGGACCTCGCTCTCGTCGATGTAGTCGACCTCGAGCGCTTCGAGCACCTGCGCCTCGACGAAGTGACCGATGCGGCACTTCGCCATCACCGGGATCGAGACCGCCTCCTGGATCTCGCGAATCTTGTCGGGGTCGGCCATGCGGGCCACGCCGCCCTCGGCGCGAATGTCGGCCGGGACACGCTCGAGCGCCATCACGGCGACCGCGCCCGCCTCCTCGGCGATCGTCGCCTGCTCGGCGTCGGTGACGTCCATGATCACCCCGCCCTTGAGCATCTCGGCGAGGCCGCTCTTGACCCTCATCGTCCCGGTCTCGGCCATCGCCGTGATTCTAGCCGCGAGCTTGACAACCGCCAGAGCGATGAGAGCCTTAGTGCGTGGCCGCCGTTCCCACGAAGGAGCTCCGTCTCGCGCTCGTCTGCTACGGAGGCTCCTCGCTCGCGGTCTACATGCACGGAGTTACGAAGGAGCTGCACCGGCTCGTGAAGGGCTCGGCGCTGCTCGAGGCCGCGAACGGCGAGGGCTCGCCCAGCGAGCGCGTGTACGGCCGGCTTCTGGACGAGCTGGCGCGGAAGAACGCCGAGCAGCTGAGGACGCGCGTCGTGGTCGACGTGATCGCCGGCACCTCGGCGGGCGGGATCAACGGCGTCTGCCTCGCCAAGGGGCTCGCGCACAACCGCTCGGTCGACGACTTCCGCGACCTCTGGTTCGACAAAGGCGACATCGACGGCCTCCTCAATGCGCCGCGCTGGCTCCCCGGCCGCAAGCTCAAGGTCGGCTGGGTCGCCCTCGGAGCACTCAAGCGCTCCCCGCTCCGCGGTGACCTGATGGCGCAGTGGATCTACGACGCCTTCCACAAGATGGACGACAAGGACTCGTCTCCCGCCGGGATCGGGACGCTGATGCCCGAGCGCCACAAGCTGGAGCTGTTCGTGACGGCGACGGACTTCTTTGGCTACGGCCGGCAAGTGCCCTACGCCGACCCGAACCCGATCCAGGACCGGCGGCACCGCCACGTGCTCGACTTCCGCTACGGCGGCGACGACGGCCGTGACGACTTCGACCGGAACTCGAACGGTGCGCTAACCTTCGCGGCCCGCGTGACCTCTTCGATCCCCGGCGCGTTCCCGCCGGTGAGCTTCGACGAGCTCCGAGGGTGGCTCGGGGACAAGCGGCCGGTCGACTTCGAGGATCTCGAGCACCGCTTCTTCCGGCTCTACGAGCTGGCCAAGTTCCCGGCCGGCTGGACGTGGTACGTCGACGGCGGCGTCCTCGACAACAAGCCGTTCGGCCCCGCGATCGAGGCGATCCGCGAGCGCCCGGCCGACGTTCAGGTCGACCGGCGCCTGCTCTACCTCGAGCCTGATCCGGGGGTCGGCCTGAGCCCGACGCGCCGTGACAAGCCGACGATGGTGCACGCTGCGCTCGGCGGTCTCACGGGGCTCCCCCGCTCCGAGCCGATCCTCGACGACCTCGTCGAGGTCGGCGCGCTGAACGAGCGCGTCCGGCGCATCCAGGACATCATCGAGACCAGCTGGGACACGATCGAGGCGCGCGTCAGGGAGATCGCCGGCCCGTTCGAGGCGGTGCCGACGGATCCGAACGACCAGAGGCTGGCGGAGATCCGGACGAAGACGACCGACGAGGCACGGCGCAACGCCGGCTTCAGCTACGCCACGTACGTCCGCCTCAAGATCAGCGGCGTCGTCGACCGCTACGCCGAGACCGCGTCCCTCGTCTGCGACCTGCCACCCGACTCGACGCACGCGTTGCTGGCCAGGAGCGTCCTCCGATGCTGGGCCGAGCAGCGAGGCCTGTTCGAGCGGGCGATCGAGCCCACCAAAGAGCAGACGGACTTCCTCGTCAGCTTCGACCTCGGGTACTCGGAGCGCCGCCTCCGCTTCGTGATCGACGGGCTCAGCCACCTGTACAAGAAGGCCGGGACCGAAGGCTTTCCGGAGCGGGCGAAGATCGACGAGGCCAAGGGGCGGCTCTGGGAAGCCGTCGGGACGCTGCGCGACGCCGCCGCGGGCAGGAACTTCGACGAGACCCTGCGCGGCCGCTTCGACGAGTGCTTCGCCGTCGACGCGATGCGCAAGTTCATGCAGGACGTGGGGTTCGACGAGGACGAGTACGTCAAGCGACACCGGGCCAATCTCGATGCCCTCGAGACGGCGCTACGCGACTACCTCCAGCAGCAGCTCTCAGGCTTCACGGCCGACCTCTACACCAGCCTGACCACGGTCACCGAGGGCTGGAACGACAAGCACCGCTGGGACCTGCTCGTGCGCTACCTCGGCTTCCCGTTCTGGGACGTGCTCCTCTACCCGATCCAGGCGCTCAGCGACGTCGGCGAGCGCGACTTCGTCCAGATCGTCCGCCTCAGCCCGCGCGACTCGGACCGGATCCCGGTCGAGGATCCGGACCAGAAAAAGCTGATCGGCGCGCAGAAGGGACACTTCGGGGCCTTCCTCAGCCGCCAGGGGCGGGAGCAGGACTACCTCTGGGGCCGCCTCGACGGGGCGGAGCGGTTCATCGGCATGCTGCTCGGGCCGCGCGCCGAGGAGGCGGACCGGAAGCGTTGGTGCGACGAGGCGTTCGCGGCGATCCTCGAGGAGGACGAGCAGGCGGTTCCGAAGGCCTCGGGCCTCGTGAGCCGCGTGCGCGAGGCGATCACGAGGTAGCCGGGTCTTGTCAAAGCCGCCGACTCGCCCTACTCTCGTCGTGCGGCCCAGCCTCTGGGGAGAGGAGGGCTAGATGGAAGCGGCGGCAGTGCCAAGCGAGGCTCGCGCGCGCAGGAGCCTGCGAAGTCGAATCCGGCGCAAGCACACCGCGAGGGCGGTGTCGTTCCCCGAGCTCGTGTGGCTGCACCACCTGCGCCAGCAGGAGCTGAAGCAGGGGCGGCACAAGCCGTACGAGGGACCGGCCGAGGACCGCTACCGCAGGGCCGTGCAGCGCTTCGAGGACGAGCACGGGAGGATCGTCGACGCCTACTGGTGCAGCAGCGACGCCTCGGCCGTCGCCCTCACGGTGAAGCGCCGGCCGCTGATGCTGCCGGACGTCGTCCGGCTCCACTGGGCGACCGACTGGGCGACCAAGGAGAAGCCGAAGCTGATGACGTTGCTCTACCGCTGCGAAAGCCTCGCGGTGCGCGTCCAGGAGGGGTTGCGCGATACCAGCCAGCGCCTGGCCATGCAGTCGCTCTTCACGGTGATCAGGTTCCTGCTGGGCTTCTGCGAGACACAGCGCGCGCACAACGACCGGGCCGTCGCCGAGATCGATCGGAAGTCGCGGGAAGAGTTGAAGAAGGTCGAGAAGTTCTACGAGCACGCCGCCGAGCGCTCGGGGCAGATCGTGTACGTCGCCGGGATGCTCCTCGGGATGGTTCCGGTCGCGCTGCTGATCGTCCTTGCCATCGTGCTGAGACTCGCCGACTCGAACAACCTGGCGGCGCGGCAGGGCTTGCTCTGCTTCGCGGCGGGCGCGGTCGGCGCGCTGATGAGCGTGATGTCGCGCATGAACTCCGGCCGGGTCCGCGTCGACTGGGAGTTCGGCAAGGACACGCTGCGCACCCTCGGGGCGCTGCGGCCGTTCGTCGGCGGCGTGTTCGGGCTGATGACGTTCTTCGCGCTCAAGAGCGGCGTCGTCGCGCTCGACATTGCCGACGCGAAGAGGAGCACCTACTTCTTCCTGCTCTTCGCCTTCGCGGCGGGCTTCAGCGAGCGGCTCGCGCAGGACATGCTGCTCGGCTCGCCGGCACAGGCGATTGGGCGGCTGAGGCGTCCGCGCGACCAGCAACTCGCGGACGAACACGGGGTACCGGACGAACAGCCGACGGTGGTCGACGAATCGCTGGGCGCGGCACCGTCGGCGGGAACGGGGTTGTGATCACATGGCCACGCTGACGAAGGCACAACGGCAGAACTACAACCTCCTCTACCAGTCGCTTCTGATCCGGCCGGCGCGACGGAAGGCAATCGACCAGATGGTCCGCCGCATCACGGCGAGCAAGGCGCGCTACCAGAAGGCGGCCAGGTCGCTCGGGATGCCGTGGCACGTGGTCGGGATCATCCACTCGCTCGAGGCCGGCGGCGACTTCACAAAGCACCTTCACAACGGCGACCCGCTGGCGGCTCGCACCACGCACGTCCCGGCCGGAAGGCCGAAGAAGGGCAAGCCGCCGTTCACGTGGGAGGCGAGCGCGATCGACGCACTCGATCGGTTCCGGAGCTGGAAGGACTGGACCGTGCCGGGGACGCTCTACCAGCTCGAGGGCTACAACGGCTTCGGCTACCGCGACCACCACCCGAACGTCCCCTCGCCGTACCTCTGGAGCTTCTCGAACCACTACACGAAGGGGAAGTACGTCGCCGACGGCAAGTTCTCGGCGAACGCCGTCTCCCAGCAGGTCGGCGCCGCCGTGCTGCTCAAGCGTCTGAGCGCCGCAGACGGAGCCGGACGAGGGAAGCTGCGGGTGGCTGTGCCGACGGGACCGCGCGTGCTCCAGCTCGCGAACCCGTCCCTGAAGGGGTCCGACATCAAGAGGGCGCAGCTGCTGCTGCTGAAGAACAAGTTCGGCTCGTTCAACCCGGGCGCGGCCGACGGTGAGTACGGCCCTCTCACGGCAGGCGCAATCCACCGCGCGAAGTGGGAGCTCGGTTTCCCAGAAACCGCGGTCGGCAGCACCTTCGGGCCCCAGCTGGAGGCGTTCCTCTCCGGCAAGAAGCCGCTGCCGGCGGCGTTCAAGAAGCGCCGGGCACAGCGGCTGAAGCAGGGCGGCTCGGAGAAGGCACTGCGGAAGCGGATCGTGCAGTGGGCCAGCTGGGGCGTGGCGAACAACGGCCGGATCGCCTACTCGCAGGACGGAAGCGTGCGCCTGAGCGGGCTCGGGTCCAAGGGCTCGCTGCCGCTTGCGACGGACTGCTCGGCCTTCGCGACGCTGTGCTACTGCTGGGCGGGAGCGCCGAACCCGAACGCCACGGGAGCCTTCAACGCACGGCAGGCAGCATTCACGGGCTCGATGCTCGCGCACTGCCGGCGCATCCCGAAGAGCGCGGCGCAGCCGGGTGACCTCGTGGTCTGGACGCCTCCGACCACGGGGCAGCACGTCTGCCTCGTCGTCTCGGGCGGAGCGGACCCGATGCTCATCTCGCACGGCGACGACACCGGGCCCAAGCGGCTCCGCTTCTCGGCGGAGGACGCCTACCAGCGCCGCAACGGGCACGGCACCGCTGTTTGGCTAACCGTGTTCTAGGTTCTGCCTTCGACCTCGTACTCGCGGAGGAAGCCCTCGAACAGGCGCCGGTGGCCCTCCTCGTCGCGGAGGATCTCGATCGCCATGTCCTGCGTGGCCCAGTCGACGCCGTCGCTGACCTCGATGATGCGGTTGTAGTGCTCGATCGCGCCGGTCTCGGCCTCGATCACGCCCTTGATCACGTGCACGACGTCGGTCTGCTCGCCCGGCGGCTGTAGGTAGGACTGCTCCGCGCTGAAGTCGAGGGAGCCCGGCACGATGCCGTGAAGCTCCTTGATGCGGCTTGCGAACTGCTGCGCGTGGCCGAGCTCTTCCTGGATGTCCTCCTCGAGCGCTTCGCGAATCTCCTGGGCGCGCACGCCGTCGGGGTTGACCGAGTTCGCCAGGTAGCTCATCACCGACTCGATCTCCATCCAGTAGGCCTGCTCGAGCAGCTCGAGGATCTCGCTCCGCTTTTCCTCGTTCTCGGGCGCGAGGATCCCAGGGCCGGAAGTCCTGGTCGCCATCTCCGCTCCTTTCCTCGTGTCAGTTTCGTTCTACCAGCTGTCGCCGGTGCGATAGGCGTCGTCGTGCGATAGAAGTCGCACGTGACCGTCGCCGAGACCCTGGGCCAGCTCGCCCTCTTCGCGGATCTGAGCCCGTCGCAGCTCCAGGCGATCGCCCACTCGCACGAGGAGGACGTCTTCGCCGCGGGCGAGCGCGTGCTGCGCCGCGGGCTCAGCGGCGGGAACTTCTACGTCATCCTCGAGGGCGAGGCCGCGGTCGAGATCGACGGCGAGGAGCGGCACCGGCTGGCGCGCGGCGACTTCTTCGGCGAGATCTCGGCGCTCACCGGCGAGCCGCCGACCGCGGACGTCGTCGCGGCGACGATGCTCCGCTGCCTCGTGATCCCCGCCGCGCAACTCGAGCGCCTGCTGCTCGACCGGCCGCAGTTCATGCTGCGGCTGCTGCGCATGGAGGCGCGCCGGCTGCAGGCCACGATCAATTGGCGGCCGTAGAGCGACCCTTCCCGCCCGGCGACTACGACGTCGTGGTCGTCGGCAGCGGGCCGGGCGGGCTGCAGACGAGCTACTGCCTGCGACACCTCGGCGTCAAGCATGCGGTGCTCTCGCGGGACGAGCAGCCGGGCGGGATGTTCCGGCGTTTCCCGATCTTCCAGCGCCTGATCACGTGGACGAAGCCGGATGCGCCGGTCGAGCGGTCCTCGCGCGAGTACGAGTGGTACGACCACAACAGCCTGCTCGCGGAGGAGCCGGAGCTGAGAGCGCTCGTTCCCGGGCTGATGGATCGCGCGTACGACCTTCCTTCCCGGGCCGAAATGGAGGCCGGCCTCGCCGCGTTCGCCGAGCGCGCGGAGCTGGACGTGCGCTACGGCTGCACGTGGGAGTCGACTCGGCACGAGGACGATTCGGTCGTGCTCGTCACGAGCGACGGCGAGTACCGGTGCCGGGCCGTCGTCTTCGCCCTCGGCGTGACGGAGCCGTGGCGGGCGGACGTGCCCGGCCTCGAGCACGCGGCGCATTACGTCGACACGCGCGAGCCGCAGCGCTACGCGAACCGCGACGTGTTCGTGGTCGGCAAGCGGAACTCCGGCTTCGAGGTCGCGCAGGGGATCCTGCCGTGGGCGCGCAGCATCGCCCTCGGCTCGCCGCGCCCCGTGCAGACCGACGCGCTCGCCCTCTCGGCGTTGCGCGTGCGCTACCTGCACCCGTACGACGAGTACGCTCGCGGAGGGCCCGGCACCTACGTCCTCGACGTCACGATCGAGCGAGTCGAGCGCAGGGGCGACGGCTTCCGCGTCGTCACGCACGGGACGACCTGGGACGGGACGCTCGAGTTCGAGGTCGACGACGTGATCGCCGCGACCGGCTTCCAGGCGCCGCTGCGCGACCTGCCGGCGCTCGGGCTCGTGACGGTCGCCGACGGCCGCATCCCCGCACTGACGCCCTTCTGGGAGAGCGTCTCGCTGCCGGGAGTGTTCTTCGCCGGGAACGCCTCGCAGGGCGCTCGCGGGATCGGGAAGCGCGGGGCCGGCGCGAGCTCGAGCTCGGTCAACGGCTTCCGTTACAACGCGCGCGTTCTCGCCCAGCACCTCGCGCAGAGGCTGATCGGCCACGTGCCGCGGCGGGAGCCGGTGGCGGACATCGTCCCGTTCCTGCTGCACGAGCTGAGCAGCGCACCGGAGCTCTGGGTCCAGAAGGGCTACCTCTGCCGGGTCGTCTCGGCCGCGGACGACGGCTTCGCCGACGAGGAGTTCATGCCGCTCGCACACTTTCTCGACTCCCCCGGTCCCGACGCCTTCGCCGCGAGCGTCGAGGTCGACAGCTCCGGGACGATCATCCCGACGCTCTATCTCCGCCGCGGCGGCGAGATCCACGAGCACCAATTCGAGCCCCACCCGCTGCACGAGTACGAGCGCGAGGAGTACCGCCGCGAGCTCACGTCTCTGCTCGGCAGGCGGTGACGGTTCGCCCGTTTCCGAACTCGGAAAGCGGGTACGCGGCACGTCGACGAAAGGAGGTGTCGACCGCATGGCTTATGCACCCGCAGCTACTACACGATCGCGGCCGGGCTTCAGCCTGCTCTTCGTCGTCTATCTCGTCGCCGGCGGCATCGTCGCGGCCACGCACCACTACTGGGATCACCTCAATTCGCTCAAGCAGGTCATCTCGGCCCTGCTCGCGACGGTTCTCTGGCCGCTGATTCTGGTCGGAGTCAACCTTCACATCCACTAGCCGGCGAACGACCGGCAGGCGTAGACGAAGACCGCCGGGGGCGGGATCACTGCCGCCCCCGGTTCGCCGACGCACAAGATCGGCGCGCCGAGGGCATCTGTACGAGTGGGGAGCCAGGCGGCACTGTTCCCGGGGGACTGGCGGCCTAGCCACCCAGGACAGCGAGGATCGTCCGGCTCCCCGTTAGGCGACGGCCGCGGCAGCCAACGTGACCCATCCGGGTCAGCGCATGCGCCTCTGGGCGTGAAGGAAGCTAACCGTTCGGCCCTGGCACGCAGCCCGCAGTGCGCGGGAGGATGCTTCGAGCCGGGTGGCTTCTTCTTCCCGCGCAACCAGGGCCGCCTGGGTGCGCGAGTGGCCAGGACCACCCGGCTCGTTACTTCTTCAGATGCGGTTCACGAGCCGAACTTGCGCGCCAGACGCGGTGGGTTCCACGCTAGCGCCTCGGGCCCTTGCCGAGCCAGAGGTTGACCCTGGCGCCCGCGGCCAGTCTCCTGCCGGGCGCGGGCGACTGGCGGACGACCCTGCCCTTCCGCTTCGTGGTCGACCTCACGTGCCTGACGGAGCCGACGCGACAGTGCCTCGGCGCGACGAGCCTGCGTGCCTTGGCGAGCGTCTTGCCGGTCACCTTCGGAACGACGCACCGGGGAGGCACGAGCGGCGGGCCGCCGCCGACGCGTCCCCACCAGGTGCCCCAGCTCCCGGAGTCGTCTCCCCGGCCGGACGGCGAGCGGGCGTACTCCTGCACCGTCCAGAGCGAGATGTCGTCCGAGTGCCCCGCCTGCGAGGGCGGCGGCGAGGCTCCGGCCGAGCGTCCGCTGCGTCGTTTCCAGAGCCTTCCGCAAGTGGGCCCGCCTGGATTCGAACCAGGGACCAACGGATTATGAGTCCGCTGCTCTGACCAGCTGAGCTACGGGCCCCGCTCGCCAAGCGTACAACCGCGCCGTTGACGGGACCTCCGCCGGAAGCAATGGTTCCTCCGTGTCACAATAGACGCTTGTCCGCGCTCCAGCGGCCGTCCACGAAGGAGGGTGGCGAACGGTGAAGGTCTTCCAGCACGAACGGCAGCTACGAACGACCGGGGGTCTGGCGGTTCGCGACATCACGGAGGAGGTGGCCGAGGCCGTTCGCGAGAGCGACGTGGTCGACGGCATCGCCTGCGTCTACTCGCCCCACACGACGTGTTGCGTGCGGGTGAACGAGTTCGAGAGCGGGTTCCTGGAGGACTTTGCCAACATGCTCAAGCGCCTCGTCCCGAGCGAGACCTACTACGCGCACGACGACTGGGACCGACGCACCGAGAACATCTGCCCCGAAGACATGGACTTCGGCAACGGCCACTCGCACTGCATGGCGATGCTGCTCGGGACGGCGGGCGAGTCGATTCCGGTGCGCGACGGCGAGCTCTGCCTCGGCACGTGGCAGCGTGTGCTCTTCCTCGAGCTCGACCGCGAGCGCGACCGCCGCTGGATCGTCCAGGTCGTCGGAACCTGAGCCCAGCGCCCCGCGCAGCAGCGTCAGTCTTGGGGAAGCCCCGAGCCGAGCGCGGCCACCAGTCGCTCTTGCAGCCACGAGAGGTAGCCGTAGGCGGCGAGTGCCGGCGCGCGTGGGTCGTCGGATGAGACGTCGTCCAGAAGCGTGTTCTCCTGCACGTCGAGGCGCGTTCCCAGCACCAGGCGAAGGTCGTTGAGCGCCCGCAGCCAGGCGTCGGCCTCCTCGGCGCTCAGCCGCTCCCGCTGTGCGGTACCTGCGAGGAGCTCGAGCGCCTCGCGCCGGCCGGCCAGCAGCTCGCCGCCCATCAGGTCGCGGTAGGCGCGCTCGTCCTCGTCGTCGTCGTAGGCCGGCGGGAAGAGCCGCCGCAGCGACGGGTCGCCTGACTCGCCCTCGAGGAGCGACCGGAGCTCGGCGGCAAGGCCGGCCAGCAGCGTCCGCTCCTCGCGGGAGAGCCGCAGCTCGAGGCCTCCGTCCGCCGTGCGCTCCATCAGTCCTGCCGCATCGTCGCCCACAGCCCGTGCGCGTGCAGACGGGCGACGTCGAGCTCCGCCTTCTCGCGCGTGCCGCTCGAGACGACCGCCTTGCCCTCGTTGTGCACCTGCAGCATCAGCTGCGTCGCCTTCGCGCGGCTGTAGCCGAAGAGCTTCTGGAAGACGAGCGTGACGTAGGACATGAGGTTGATCGGGTCGTTCCAGACGATCACGATCCAGGGCCGGTCGTGGACGACCTCATCCGCGCCGGCCGGCTGCTCGACCTCTACCTCGGCGGGCGCGACAGTCGTGCTCATACGTGACGTACCCCTGCGCCGTCGAGCTCGAACACGAAGAAGTCGCGGCCGAGCACCGGCACGGCCACGTTGTACACCGGCACATCGCCGACGGCGCCCTCGAACGCGCCCGCGTGCGCGTGGCCGTGGAGGACGACGTTCGGGTGGTGCTCGATGATCGGCGAGGCGAGGCGGTCGGTGCCCAGAAACGGCCAGATCCCGCGCGGCTCGCCCTCGAGCGTCGTGCTCGTCGGCGAGTAGTGGAGAAGAGCGATCCGGTAGTCGGAGCCGGCGATCGCGTCGAGGCCGGCGGCCAGCGCCTCCACCTCGGCGGTCGTCTCCGCGTAGACCTTGCGCAGCAGCGGCTCGCCGAAGTCCGGGAGCTGCTGGTCAGGAAAGCCGCCGACGAAGCCCTTCGCACCGGCGATCCCGAGGCTCGCGCCGTCGATCTCGTGGACCGCCCAGCCGCGGTCGACCATCCGCACCCCGGCGTCGCCGAGGGCGGCCACGATCTCGTCGACCTGGTTGCAGTGCCAGTCGTGATTGCCGAGGACCGCGAAGACCGGCGCCTCGACCCCGCGGCAGATCTTGGCCAGCAGCTCGCCCTGCTCGAGCTCGCCGTAGGTCGTGAGATCGCCGGCGAGCAGGATCGCGTCCACATCGCCCTGGACGCGGCCGAACGCGAGCTCGAGCGCGTCGCGGTTTGACTCGTCGCAGTGCACGTCGCCTGCCGCGGCGATGCGGATCGGCCTCGGCATAGCCGGATTCAAGCCGATTGACGCGCGGGCGTGCCGGGTACGACCGCGCCGTGCCCGGGTCCACGCCCAGCTTCGAGGAGCTGCTGGAGACGCTCAAGCAGGCCGCAGCCGCGTTGCGCGAGGCCGACGTGCGCTTCGTGCTCGGGGGCGGGCTCGCGATCTGGGCGCGGGGCGGACCCGAGACCGAGCACGACATCGACTTCTTCGTCAAACGGGACGACGCCGAGCGGGCGGCGAAGGCGCTCGAGCAGGCGGGCTTCCGCACCGAGGAGCCACCGGAGGGATGGCTTTACAAGGGCTGGCGCGGAGACGTGCTCGTCGACCTGATCTACGCGCCGATCGGCCTGACCGTCGACGACGAATGGCTCGACCGCGCCGAGGAGCTCGAGGTGCACGCCGTGCGGATGCCGGTGATGCGGGCCGAGGATGTGCTCGTGGCGAAGCTGCTGGCGATGCGCGAGCACCATCTCGACTACGACCGCGTGCTCGAGATCGCTCGAACGGTGCGCGAGCAGATCGACTGGGACGACCTACGGAAGCGGACGGACGGCTCCCCGTTCGCGAAGGCGTTCTTCACCCTCGTCGACGAGCTCGGGGTGAGCGACTGATGCGAATCGTGGTCGTCGGCGCCACCGGAAACGTCGGCACGAGCCTGCTGGAGGCGCTGGCGGACGAGCCGCGCGTCGAGTCGGTGCTCGGCCTCGCCCGCCGCCTTCCGGAGCTCGAGCTGCCCAAGGTGGAATGGGCGCGGGCGGACGTCTCCAGGGACGACCTCGTCCCCCACGTTCGCGGCGCCGACTGCGTCGTCCACCTCGCGTGGAAGATCCAGCCCTCGCGGGCGCGCGACGAGCTCCGGATGACGAACGTCCACGGCTCGAGCCGCGTCTTCCACGCCGCCGCGGAGGCGCGTGTGCCGGCGCTCGTCTACGCCTCGTCGGTCGGCGCCTACTCGCCGGGCCCGAAGGACCGGTGTGTCGACGAGAGCTGGCCCACGAACGGCATCCGCGCGAGCTTGTACTCGCGCCACAAAGCCGAGGTCGAGCGGATCCTCGACCGCTTCGAGCGCGACCGGCCGGAGACGCGGGTGGTGCGCCTACGGCCCGGGTTGACCTTCAAGCGCGAGGCCGCCAGCGGGATCCGGCGGCTCTTCGCAGGGCCGTTCCTGCCGAGCCCGCTGCTGCACCCTCGGCTCCTCCCGCTCGTGCCCGACCTGCCGCGGCTGCGCTTCCAGGCCGTGCACTCGCGCGACGTCGGCGAGGCGTACCGGATGGCGATCGTCGGCGACGCGAGCGGCCCGTTCAACGTGGCGGCGGAGCCGGTGCTCGACCCGCCCGAGCTCGCGCGCCTGCTCGGCGCGCGGCGCGTGCGAATCCCGGAGCCGCTCGCGCGCGGGGCCATGACGCTCACGTGGCGGCTGCGCCTGCAGCCGACGCCACCGGGCTGGCTCGAACTCGCGCTCGGCGTGCCGCTGCTGGACGCCTCGCGGGCAAGGATGGAGCTCGGCTGGGAGCCGCAACGCGGGGCCGGCGAGGCGCTGCTCGAGGTGCTGGAGGGCATTCGCCAAGGCGCAGGCGCGCCGACGCCCCCGCTCGATCCGTCCAGGAACGGTCCCGCGCGAGTGCGCGAGCTCGCCGGCGGCCTCGGCTCCCGCGAGTGAGGCGCGGGCCGAGCGGGTAGATCGCGCTCGTGGGGACCGCGCTCTTCGTGCTGCTCTGGTGGCTCGCGCTGTTCGGCTGGTGGATCGTTCTCGTCGGGACGAATGCGGGGCTCGAGCTCCTCGCCGGAGCCTGCGCGGCGCTGCTCGGCACGCTCGTGGCCGCGGGTCTGCGGCGGCAACGGCTGCTGCGGTTCCGCTTCGAGGCGCGCTGGCTCGCGAAGACGCTGAAGGCGCCGTGGAAGGTGGTGCAGGAGCTCGGGGTCGTCTTCTGGGCGCTCGCGCTCCACCTCGTGGGAGTGCGAGCCATCAACAGCGCCTACCGGGCTCTCCCCTTCCCGACCGGCAGAGCCGACGCGGTCTCCGCCGGACGCCGGGCGGTGGCGACGGAGGCCGACGCGCTCAGCCCGAACGGAATCCCGA
>Ga0307320_10000570_pt1 | contig 13280 bp, 14 predicted proteins | sample ER_DNA_369_FD_194495 | JGI IMG/M metagenome (GOLD analysis project Ga0307320, IMG submission 194495) | Bulk soil microbial communities from the East River watershed near Crested Butte, Colorado, United States - ER_DNA_369 | ecosystem: Environmental > Terrestrial > Soil > Floodplain | place...
GATGACGGTGATCAAGGGCTCACGCGTCCGCATCAACGTCTCGAGCGGCCCTGCGGAGGTGGACGTACCGTCGGTGATCGGCCTCACGTTCGACCAGGCGAGCGCGACGCTCCAGAACGACGGCTTCGCGGTCTCGAGGACGAACGTCGAGAGCGACCAACCGAAGGACACGGTGGTCGACCAGAGCCCGAGCGGGCAGGCGAAGCCCGGCTCGACGATCAGCCTCAGCGTCTCGAAGGGCCCGAAGACGTCGCAGGTTCCGGACGTGACGAGCCAGGACGAGCAGTCGGCCCGCTCGACGCTCGAGAGCGCGGGGTTCCACGTCGTCGTCCAGCGCGAGGAAGTGAACGATCCGGGGCTCGGCGGAATCGTGCTTAGCCAGGACCCGACGGGCGGGACGAAGGCGAAGCAAGGCTCGCAGGTGACGATCACCGTCGGCCACTTCACCTCCGCCGGCCCACCGCCCCCACCGCCGTGAGCCGGCGCGTCCGCGTCGCGGTCCTGTTGGGTGGCCGCTCGTCCGAGCACGAGATCTCGCTCGCCTCGGCTCGCTCGGTGCTCGAGGCGCTCGACCCGGAGCGCTACGAGGCGGTGACGGTAGAGATCGGCCGGGACGGGCGCTGGGAGCTCGGAACGGGCGACGGAGACGGCTCTTCGGTGGCCGAGACGCTGCCCGTTCCGACGGCGAAAGTGCCGGCGACCCTGGGCGAGGTCGACGTCGTCTTTCCGGTCCTGCACGGCCCGTTCGGCGAGGACGGCACCGTGCAGGGACTGCTCGAGCTCGCCGGGGTGCCGTACGTCGGCGCAGGCGTGCTCGGCTCCGCGCTCGCGATGGACAAGGACGTCTTCAAGGCGGTGATGCGCGACCGGGGCGTTCCCGTGACGCGGAATATCACCCTCCGCCAGGGCCAGCGGCCGGAGAACCCCTTTGGTTACCCGGCGTTCGTGAAGCCGGCTCGCCTCGGCTCCTCGGTCGGCATCTCGAAGGTGCGCTCCGACGCGGAGCTCGCCGCCGCGGTCGAGCTCGCCTTCCGGCACGACGAGAAGGTGCTCGTCGAGGAGTTCGTCGACGGCATCGAGGTCGAGTGCGGGGTGCTCGGCAACGACCGGCCGGAGGCGTCGCTTCCGGGCGAGATCGTCTCGCACGGCTTCAGCGGCGCCGACTGGTACGACTACTCGGCAAAGTACGACGAGGGTGGCATGGACCTCGTAGTCCCGCCGCGCCTCGAGCAGGAGACGATCGAGCGCGTGCAGGAGCTCTCGGTGCGCGCGTTCGTCGGCGGCGAGTGCGAAGGCATGGCGCGGGTCGACTTCTTCGTGCGGCCGGACGGCGAGGTGCTGGTGAACGAGCTCAACACGATCCCCGGCTTCACCGCCACGAGCGTCTACGCGAAGCTCTTCGAGGCCTCCGGCGTCCCGTATCCCGAGCTCGTCGACCGCCTCGTGCAACTCGCGCTCGAGCGGCACGAACGCCGCTCCCGTCTGCAGTACTAGCGACCCTTCGCCGTGACCTCGGTCACGTGCACCGAGCTGTTCGAGCCGAGGCTCGTGATCCAGACGACGTAGTACTGGAGCCGGCCACCGCGCAGCGAGAAGACCGTTCGGTCGCCGACGGTCTTGGAGTCGGAGATTGGCGCGAAGGGGCCGCCCGACGAGGAGCCGGCCTGGATCCGAGCCCTGAAGCCGGGCGTGTCGCTGCTGACGGTCATCTGCGTCAGCTTCTTGGTGCCGCTCGCGTCGAGGACGACACCCACTCCACTCTTCCCGAGGCCGCCGCTGTAGTGCTCCGTCGTCCAGTACGTCCCCGGGTCGCCGTCGGTCGCGAAGCGTGCGTCCTCGCTGTGCTCCGACCCGTTGTCGCCCTCCGGGTCGTAGGAGGTGATGCCGCTGAGGCGGACGGGCTTCGCCGGAGCGCCGCCGCCTCCGCTCGCCTTGTGAACGAGCTTCGTGAGCGTCGAGGTCGAGTCGGTGAACGTGAAGACCGCAGCGAGGATCCCGGCGAGGACCGCGAGCCCGGCGAGGAGCATGATCAGCGGCCACACGCTCGGGCGCTCGGCGGGCGGCCTCGGCGCGCGCCGGCCGCGGCCCGGACGGCGCTGCGGCGCGACGACCATCGTCTCGGCGCCCGCGCCCCACGACGGGTTGTCCGGCTCGTCGAGGGAGGCGCTCAGCTCGGCGCACAGCTCGTCCATCGACCCGAAGCGGTCGCTCGGGTCCTTGGCCATCGCACGCCGCACCGCCGCGTCCAGGCGTGGCGAGACGTCCGGCCGCCGGCCCCGCACGCTCGGCACGGGCTCGTTGATGTGCCGCAACGCGACGGCGACGAAGTTGTCGCCCGTGAACGGAACCTCGCCGGTGAGCATCTCGTAGAGCACCGCGCCGAGGGAGTAGATGTCGCTCTGCGCGTCGACGCGCGAGCCCCGCGCCTGCTCCGGCGAGATGTAGTCGCTGGTCCCCATGACCGTGCCGGTCTGCGTCAGGCCGCCGTGCACGTCGAGCGAGCGCGCGATCCCGAAGTCCGTCACCTTCGTCTCGCCGTCGCCGTTGAGGAGCACGTTCTGCGGCTTCACGTCACGATGGACGAGCCCGTGCTCGTGCGCGAAGCCGAGCGCCCGAGCGATCTGCAGCGCGACCTCGACCGCTTCCCGCACGGGCAGGGGCCCCTTCCGCGCGATCAGCTCCTTCAGGTTCTCCCCGTCGCAGTACTCGAAGACGATGAACTGCCTGCCGTCCTGCTCGCCGCGGTCGATCACGGTGACGATGTTCGGGTGCGAGAGCTGCGCCACGGAGCGCGCTTCACGGCGGAAACGCTCGACGTAGTCGCCGTCGGCCGTGAATTGCTAGTGCAGCACCTTGAGTGCGACGTCGCGCTCGAGCAGCTTGTCGTGCGCCCGGTAGACGCTCGACATGCCGCCGGTGCCGACAAGCTCCTCCAGCTCGTACCGTTCGGAGATCAGCTCGCCGACCACGCGCTGAATTGTGCCCGTCTCCGGCCGCGCTAAGCGCGGTTACGACGCGAGGGCGATGTCGAGCGCCTGTTCCCAGACGTCGAGCGCCTCGTCGACCTCGGCGTCCGAGATCACGAGCGGGACCAGCACGCGAATGCAGTTCGAGTAGATGCCCGACTTGAGCAGCAGCAGGCCGCGCTCCGCGGCGGCCTCGACGACCTCGGTCGCCAGCTCGGGGGCCGGGTTCTTGCTCGAGCGGTCGTGGACGAGCTCGATCGCCAGCATGGCGCCGAGGCCGCGCACGTCGCCGATCGCGTCCCAGCGCTCCTGCCACGCGGTCATCCGCCCGCGGATCGTCTCGCCGATCACAGCGCCGCGCTCGCTCAGGCCCTCCCCCTCGAACACGTCGAGGACTGCCAGCGCGGCCGCCTGTGCGACGGGGTTGCCGACGTAGGTGCCGCCGATCGCCGAGTCGCCCGGCGCGTCCATGATCTCCGCCTTGCCGAGCACCGCCGAAAGCGGCAGGCCGGCGGCGATCGACTTCGCGACCGTGACGAGGTCGGGCTCCACGTCGTAGTGCTCGATGCCCCACAGGCGCCCCGTGCGTCCGAAGCCGGTCTGCACCTCGTCGACGACGAGCACGATCCCGTTGTCGTCGCAGATTCGGCGCACGCCCTCGACGAACTCCGGCGGCGCGACCACGAACCCTCCTTCGCCTTGCACCGGCTCCAGCACGATCGCGGCGACGGTCTCGGCGGCGACCTGCGTCACGAGCGCGCGCTCGAGCGCCTCGAGCGCCTCGGCCGCGCTCGGCCCGCGGTACTCGTTCGGGAAGGGCACGCGGTAGACCTCGGGCGCGAAGGGGCCGAGCCCGGCCTTGTAGGGATGCGTCTTCGAGGTCAGCGTCAGCGAAAGCAGCGTCCGGCCGTGGAAGCCGCCCTCGAAGCCGATCACTGCCGGGCGGCCGGTGTACGAGCGAGCGAACTTGATCGCGTTCTCGACGGCTTCGGTGCCCGCGTTGAAGAACGCCGCCTTGGCCGGCTTGCGCACGGGCGCGAGCTCGCAGAGCCGCTCGGCGAGCGTGACGTAGACCTCGTAGGGGACGATCGTGAAGTCCGTGTGCGAGAAGCGGCCGAGCTGCTCCTGGGCCGCGGCGACGACCTCGGGGTGCGAGTGCCCGACGTTCAGGCAACCCACGCCGCCGGTGAAGTCGAGGAACGTGTTGCCGTCGACGTCGGTGAGCGTCGCGCCCCGGCCGTGTTCGATCACGACCGGCAGGAACACGGAGAGAGGATCGGCGACGACGCGCTCCTTGCGCTCGAGGACCTCCTTCGACTTGGGCCCCGGAATCGCCGTCCGAAGCTCGATCGCCCGAATTACCGCCACGGGTTGACGATAGCGCAGCGGCCGGTCAAATGCATAGCTGTATAGCGCTCATGCAGGCGGAAGCAGCGCGGGCGCGTCATAGAGCCCCTCGGCGTTCCAGAGCAGGAACCCGTGCGTGTGCAGCGCGCGCGCCGCGGCGATCTGCGCCCGCACGTCGTCGAGCGTGTACGTGCGGCCGAGCGAGAAGTCCTGCAGCCACGGCGTCAGCCGTGCTCCGCGGCCCTCGAGCGCGGTCTGGAAGTCCAGCAGCGAGCGCGTCACGGTCTGGCCCGGAACGGCGTCGGGATCCGCCAGGTTGTACTCGCCGGAGTTGAAGTGCGACGGGTAGACCATCGGGTAGACCGCGTCGACGTGGCCCGAGATCCGGCGCGGCAGCTGCCCGATCCCGAGGTCACGTGTGGCCGAGAGGCCGAAGACGTCGACCGAGACGCGGACGCCGAGCGGGTGCAACCGCTTTGCCGCGTACTGGACGAACGCGGGGATCGTCCAGGCCATCGGGTGCGGGCGCGGCCCGGGGTAGCGGATCAGCGAGAGGTCGCCGTCACTCGGGAAGCGGACGTAGTCGAACTGGATCTCGTCGAAGCCGGCCTTCGCGGCCGCGGCGGCCAGGTCGACGTTGTAGCGCCACACGCGCCGGTCGTACGGGTTCGTCCAGCCGAGCCCGGCGTCGTTGTGCCAGAGCGAGCCATCGGTCGTGTGAATCGCGAGCTCGGGGCGCTGCTCCGAGAGCACCGGGTCCTCGAAGGTGACGATCCGCCCGATCAGGTAGACCCCGTGCGCATGCACGAGTCGCGCGGCGCGCTTCGCCTTGTAGAAGCGCCCAGCCGCGCCCGTGCTGCGCGCGAGCGGAACGGCCGAGGGAACGAACCCGACGCGCCCGTTCTCGTCCTTGACGTCGAGCTCGATCGTGTTCAGGCCGGGCAGCGAGAGGTAGTCCTGGAGCTTGCCCGGCAGCGAGGCGAGCGCCATCGTGACGTGCACCCCTCGGATTTCGTCCGGCACGGCCGCGTGCCCGCTGTGCCGAGGCTCGACCTTGGTCTCCGCCGCCTCGCTGGCCTTGACTGAAGCGCTTCCTCCACCACCCCCGCCGACCGAACGCGCACCGACCGTGATCCCCGCCGCCACGGCAAGGAGGACGGCTCCCGCAACGGCCCGCCGCCTCCTGACCTGACGCCGGCGACGCCGGCGGCGTCGCTCGCGTGACCGAGGGTTCGGGTGGGGTTCCTCCATCGAAAGGGGCCCAAGCATATGGACTTTGGGAGGCCTCGACGAAACATCGGCTGTGCCCCCGGAACACACTGCACGCCCGGATGCTGCGTCCTCAGTCGCACCCGTAGCCTCCGGCCACGGGCACTCCCTGCGTCCTTGGCTCGGAACGAGCATCGCGCACGGCGACGAGCGAGGTTCCGTCAAGCCCTCTTACAATCACCCCCGTGGTCCTCTCCGACCGCACGATCCGGCGGCTGCTCGAGGAGGGTCGGATCGGCATCGACCCCTACGACGAGGCGCTGCTGCAGCCGTCGAGCGTCGACGTGCGCGTCGACCGCTTCTTTCGCGTCTTCCACAACGCGCGCTACCCGTTCATCGACGTCAAGCAGCCGCAGGAGGAGCTGACCGAGCTCGTCGAGATCGACGACGAGCGGCCGTTCATCCTCCACCCAGGCGAGTTCGTGCTCGGCTCGACCCTCGAGCGGGTGACGCTCCCGGACGACCTCGTGGCGAGGCTGGAGGGCAAGAGCTCGCTCGGACGGCTCGGGCTGCTGATCCACTCGACGGCCGGCTTCATCGACCCCGGCTGGGACGGCCACGTCACGCTCGAGCTGTCGAACGTGGCGAACCTCCCGATCACGATCTACTTCGGGATGAAGATCGGCCAGCTCTCGTTCGTGCAGCTGACCGAGCCCGCGGAGACGCCGTACGGCGCGGGCGCACTGGGCTCGAAGTACCAGGGCCAACAGGGGCCGACGCCGAGCCGCTACTGGCAGAACTTCTAGGGCGCCAGGCGGGCGCAGACGAGCTGAAGGTTGGCCCGGGCCGGCGCCACGGCGTCGCTCGACACCGACCAGCGGCCCCCGGATCCGACCGCGGCAGCACCGTCGGCCTGAATCAGCTTCCCCGGCAGCGCGAAACCGGCCGCTAGTGAGAACCAGCCGCGCCGGCAGCGACGGGTGAAAGCCCGGCTGCCGGGACGCACGTCGACCGAGAACGTCGTCACCTCGACGTGCAGCCGCTCACGCGGCGCTCCGGGGGCGCGCGCGAGCGTGACGCAACCGCCGTAGAAGACCACCGTTCGCGGCTGCGAGCCCGTGTTCTGAACCGAGAACGAGAAGCGGCTCAAGGTCGAGGTCTCGCGGCGGATGCTGAGGCGGAGACCGCCCCGGTACGCCTGCGCGGACTTCTGCCGGTTGGGGTCGAGGTCGGCTCCCGCGCCCGCCGGCACCGTGCCCGAGGGACACGCAAGCGAAGCCGCGGCCGACTTGCCTGCCGGCGCGGTCACCTGGGCCGGCTTCGGCGGCTTCAGCTTCAGCCTGTACTTCGCGCCGGCCGCGCCCGCGATCTTGCGGCACGCGACGGCGACCGTCACCCGCTGGCGGTCGTTCGTGACGGGATTCCCGAAGCGGAAGCGGTAGGCCCGGGCGCCGACGGGTACGACCGCGAGCAGCGTCGCACCCGCCGCGCGCTTGGTGACCCCGGCGCTCGTGGCGACGAAGCCGGGTCGGCACGTCGTGGTGAAGGTCGTGATCGCGTTCGCCGGGAGGTCGCGAGTGGCGAACACCGTCGGCGCGAGGACGCGCTGCTGGCTCTGCGCGCGCGCCGACGCAGCGACGAGCGCAATGCCCACCGCAACCAACGCAATCGCCCGCCTGTCCATCCGCCGCAGCCCTCGCAGGCGAGCGTACAACACCGCCGTCGTAGAATCGAGCGTGTGATCCTGGTCACCGGATCGACGGGGTTCATCGGGCCCCGGATCGTTCGCGCGCTAAGTGAGCGCGATCGGCCGGTGCGAGCCCTTGTCCGCCGGCCGGATGATCGAACCGCTGCAACGCTCGCGACGTGGGGCGCCGAGCTCGTGCACGGCGAGATGACAGACGGCGAGAGCCTGCGCCGGGGAGTCGAGGGGTGCGACGTGGTCGTGCATCTCGTCGCAATCCGACAAGGCCGCGAGGAGCAGTTCCGCCGCGTGATGGAGGAAGGCACGCGCGACCTCATCGCCGCGGCGAAGGACGCCGGCGTGAGGCGGTTCGTGTTGATGAGCGCGCTCGGGACGAGCGAGGCGACAAAGGATCTCGTCCCGTACTACCACGCCAAGTGGGAGCAGGAGCAGGCCCTCCGCGGGTCGGGCCTCGAGCACGTGATCTTCCGGCCGAGCTTCGTCTTCGCGCGCGACGGCGGGATCCTGCCCACGTTCCGCCGGCTGGCGAGACTCGCGCCCGTGACGCCGATCATCGGCTCGGGGCGTCAGCGCATCCAGCCGATCTGGATCGAGGACGTCGCCGCGCACTTCGCGGAGGGCGTCGACCGCGTCGAGGCGGCGAACCGCACCTTCGAGCTCGGCGGCCCCGACGCCGTCAGCTGGGACGAGTTCTGGGCAAGGCTCAAGCGGACGCTCGGGCTGCGGCGGCCGAGCCTGCACGTGCCGATCGGCTTGATGCGCGCGAACGCGGTCGTGACCGAGCGCCTCCCCGGAAACATCCCGCTGACCCGCGACCTGCTGACGATGCTCGAGCACGGCGACAACGTCGTCTCGAACGACGACGCGGTGACGACGTTCTCCCTGCCGCTGGTCTCGCTGGACGAGCAGCTTCGTCGAGCGGTCTAGCCCGCCGCCTACGGCAAGCGGTCGTTCCTGAAAAAGACAAGGGGCCGCACAAGGCGGCCCCTTGATCCGGTTCCCAGCGTCGAAGTGGTAGAGGCGCTTCCGGCCGGCTGGTAGTCACCGGCGGCGCGAAGACGCGAGCCCCCTACGCTGGCTAGGCGGTTCCCCGTAGGTCCCGGGGACGCACCTCTACCCGCTGGTACCTCCACTGCCCGTACTTGATGAAATCACTCTCGGACCACCTCCTTTCCGCGGTATGGCTCACTGTACACGTTGGTGCGAACGTCGCCAGCCGGCGGCGCGGGCGTCACCTGAGAGCGGCGCCTTCGGCTAGTGACTGCGCAGGACGACCGAGAGCTCGAGGCCACGATCGAGGGGAAGGGTCACGCTCTCGAGCGTCGGATCCGCTTGCCGGGCGCGGGAGTACGCGCCGAGCGTCTCCTGATGCGAGAGGACGTTGTCGGCGATCACGACCGCTCCGGGCTCGAGCTTCGCACGAACCTCTGCGAAGAGCTGCTCGTACTGCTCCTTCTCCGCGTCGAGGAAGACGACGTCGAAGACGTCCTCGATCCGAGGCAGCGTCTCGAAGGCGTCGCCCTCGATCAGGTCGGCCCAGTCAGCGACGCCCGCCTCCTCGACGTTCGCGCGCCAGGCCTCGACCTTGGCCGGGTCGCTCTCCAGCGAGAGCAGGCGGCCGCCGAACGTGCGAACGCCTGCGGCGAGCCAGATCGAGGAATAGCCGCGTGAGCCGCCGATCTCGAGCACCTCGCAGTCGGTCTGCGGCGAGACGAAGGCGAACAGAAACTGCCCGGTCGCGCGCGCGACCTGCCGCGCGCGCTGCTCGCGAGGGACGCCGCGGGCGCGCTCGTCCGCGTCCTCGGCCTCGAGCCTGGCGAGCACCGCGCGGACGCGATCGTCGAGCACGAGCCGGAGCGTAATTGTTCACGCGCACCCGCGGACCTACGGGTCCCGACCCGCCCCCTGCCACGGCGGTCAGCCTACCGGCGGGCGGCGCACGTGTCTGTGCCAGGAGTGCGACGGATACGTGTCAATTACCCGGGCAGCCGCACCCTGGTCCGCGCCTCCTCCGCCGCGCCTCGCGCCGGGCAGTCCGCCAGGTGGTCGTTCACGACCCCGCAGGCCTGCATCGCCGCATAGACCGTCGTCGGGCCGACGAACCGAAAGCCCGCTCGGCGAAGCTCCTTCGAGAGCGCCGCCGACTCCGGAGTGGTCGCTCGCCAGTCGGCCGGCGCGCGCGGCGGCTCTCCGTCGGAGCGATACGACCAGACGAGCGAGGGCAGCGGCGTCCCGGCTTCACGCAGCGCCAGCGTCGCGCGCCCGTTTGCGATCGCCGCCTCGATCTTGCCGCGGTGCCGGACGATCCCGGCATCCGTGAGCAGACGCCGCACGTCGCGCTCCCCGAACTCCGCGAGGCGCTCGGGTGCGAACCCCGCGAAGGCGGCGCGGAAGGCCTCCCGCTTGCGCAGGATCGTCAGCCACGAGAGCCCCGACTGGAAGCCTTCGAGGCAGAACCGCTCGAGCAGGCCGCGCTCCTCCACCACCGGCCGGCCCCACTCTTCATCGTGGTACCGCTCGTAGAGCGGGTCCGAGGTCTCCCAGCAGCGCTGCGCCAACTAGCTCACTGTGACCTTGACCATCCCGTCGACGACCCGCACGGGAAAGGTCTCGACCGGCAGCACCGCCGGCAATGACAGCGGCCTTCCGGTGCAGATCTCGATGCGGGCACCGTGACGCGGGCAGACCGCCACGCCTTCCTCGGCATCGAAGTCGCCTTCACACAGCGGCCCGTCGTCGTGGGAGCACCGATCCTCCAGCGCGCAGTAGCGCCCGCCGAGGTTGTAGACGCCGACCGAGATCTCGCCCGCATGGACGATTTTCACCGTCCCGGGCGGAAGCTCGTCGACCGGCGAAACGTCGATCTCGGCCAAGCTATTTGAGGTCGAGCTCGTCGAGGCCGGCCCATTCCTCGGGCAGCGGCGTCCCCTTCGCACGGTGCAGCGCGACCTTGAGCACGCCGAGCCCGAGCAGCGCGCACTTGAGCCGCACCGGCGTCAGCGGGATGCCGACCTCCTCGAGCAGGTCCTCCTTCGGCAGCCCGGCGATCTCGTCCGCGGTCCGCCCCTCGACCATCTCCATCAGCATCGACGTCGAGGCCTGGCTGATGGCACAGCCGCGCCCGGAGAACTTCACCTCGTCGATCGTCTCGCCGTCTTCCGCGAACTGCACGTAGATCGAAACCTCGTCGCCGCAGAGCGGGTTGAATCCCTCGGCCTGGGCGTCGGCGTCCTCGATCACCCCGTGCCCGCGCGGGTTCTTGTAGTGGTCGAGGATCACCTCGCGGTAGAGATCGTCACCCACGCTATCCCAGGATCCTTCGGGCCTTGTGCAGCCCCTCGACGAGCCGGTCGATCTCCTCCGGCAAGGTGTAGAGGTAGAAGCTGGCGCGATTGGTGGCCGCCACCCCGAGCCGCGTCATCAGCGGCTGGCAGCAATGGTGCCCTGCGCGAATCGCGACGCCCTCGGAGTCGAGCACCTGCGCCACGTCGTGCGGGTGGATGCCCTCGACGTTGAACGAGACGATCCCAGCGCGCCGCTCCGGCGGCGGCCCGTAGAGCGTGATCCCCGGAACCTCGGCGAGCGCGTCCAGCGCGTACGCGGCCAGGGCGTGCTCGTACTCCGCGATCGCGTCCAGCCCGACCATGTCCAGGTAGTCGATTGCCGCGCCGAGCCCGACGGCCTCGGCCGCCGGCGACGTTCCGGCCTCGAACTTGTGCGGGAGCTCGCCCCAGGTCGTCTTCTCGAAGCGGACCTGGCGGATCATGTGCCCGCCGAGCAGGAACGGCTCCATCGCCTCGAGGAGCTCGGCCTTGCCCCAGAGGAAGCCGACGCCGCTGGGACCACACATCTTGTGGCCGGAGACGGCGAGGAAATCGCAGCCGAGCGCCTGGACGTCCACGGCCCGGTGCGGCGCGGCCTGCGCGGCGTCGCAGACGTAGATCGCGCCACGCTCGTGCGCCCACGCAGCCAGCTTCTCGACCGGGCTGATCGTCCCCAGCGAGTTGGAGACGAGGTTCGTGGCGACGACCTTCACGTCTCCGTCGCCGACCGTCTCCTCGAGCGCGTCGAGCCGGAGCTCGCCGCTCTCGTCGAGTGGAAGCATCCGGAACTCCGCGCCGGCGCGCCCGGCGATGTACTGCCACGGGACGAAGTTCGAGTGGTGCTCTAGCTCGGTCACGAGCACCACGTCGCCGGGGCCGAGGTTGTTCAGCCCCCACGAGTAGGCCACGAGGTTGAGCGCTTCGGTCGCGTTCCGGACGAAAATCACCTCTCGCGCGGACGGCGCGTTCACGAACACGCGCACCTTCTCGCGGGACGCCTCAAACGCCTCCGTCGCGCGCTCGGACAGGGTGTAGACGCCGCGGTGCACGTTCGTGTACGACGTCTCGTAGAAGTGGGTCATCGCGTCGAGCACGTGGCGGGGCTTCTGCGAGCTGACCGCCGAGTCCAGGTACGCGAGCGGCTTGCCATGGATCTTCTGCTCGAAGATCGGGAAGTCGGCGCGCAGTTTCTGCGCGTCGAGCGCTGGTCGAGCCGTCACGGCCACATGGCTATCGTACCGAGGCACCGGGTCATGAAGCTCTGCGCCGCTACAGCGATTCTGCTCGCGTTTCTGCCTCTGTCCGCGGGGTGCGGAGGCTCGGGCGGCGGCGCGAGCTCGCCGGGCGCCAAGGTGTTCGCGAGCGCCGGCTGCGGTGGCTGCCACACCCTGAAGGCGGCCGGCGCGAAGGGCCAGGTAGGGCCGAACCTCGACGAGCTGAAGCCGGAGGAGTCGACGGTCGAGCACCAGGTGCGGAGCGGCGGCAACGGGATGCCGTCGTTCGGGAGCAAGCTCTCGGCGCGCCAGATCGCGCTCGTCGCGCGGTTCGTCTCCGAATCGGCGCGCTCGTCAGGCACGACCGCCGCGTTCAAGCCGGACAACCCGACCGTCTCCGGCTGCGAGAAGCACGCGACGCCCGGCTGCTTCCGCCAGGCTTTCGCGAACGTCGCCTACCGGGACGGGCCCAAGAAGGCGCTCAACCTGCTCGCCAAGGACGACGTCTCCGTGCAGAACGTCCACGCCGACTGCCATCAGATCGCGCACGCGATCGGCCACGGTGGGCTCGCGCACTACGACGGCAACGCGGCGAAGGCTCTGTCCCGGGGCGCGATGACCTGCAACTCCGGCTACTACCACGGGGTGATCGAGCGCGCCTTCGCGGGTGTGCCGCGGGAGCGCGTGATCCGGATCGCGCGCGGCCTCTGCACCGGCCACGCGGTGACGAAGGAAGAGTTTCTGCTCTACCAGTGCGTCCACGGCCTCGGGCACGGGCTGATGATCTACAGCGGGCTCGACCTGCCGTGGTCGCTCAAGGCCTGCGACCGGCTGCAGACCGACTTCGACCGCGTCTCGTGCACAGGCGGCGTCTTCATGCAGAACCTCATGCCCGGAATGGGCACCTCGCGTTACCTCCGCAAGAACGACCCGATTTACCCGTGCAACGTCGTCGCTGAGCGGCACAAGGTCTACTGCTACCTGATGGTCACCTCGCGGATCCTGAGCCTCGACGGCTACAACTGGCGCAAGACCGCGGCCTGGTGCCGCCGGAGCGAGCGCGCGTGGGTCAGGACCTGCTTCGAGTCCTACGGGCGCGACGCCTCCGGAACCGGGCAGTACGACCCGCGGCGCACGATCCGCCTGTGTCTGTTCGCCGGCCGAAACGCGGGCGACTGCATCTACGGGGCAGCGCGGGACTGGGGCAACAACTACGCGGGTGGGCCTCGGGCTTCGCGGCTCTGCGCCGCCTCGCCGGCGCGCTACCGGGGCCGCTGCTTCGAAGGCATCGGGACGATCCTCGGCACGCTCCACCGCTTGGGCTCGGAGCGAAAGGCTGCGTGCAACGCTGTGACGCCGAAGCGGTACCAGCCTGACTGCTACCGCGGCGCGGCGATCAGCTAGTGCCCCCTCAGGTGATGCTCCCCAGCTTCTGGGTCGCGAGCACCAAGCCAGGGGCCGCACTCGTCCGCGGCCAAGGCTGGTTGCCTTGGCAAGGAAGAGGGTGGTTCCTGGC
>Ga0307320_10000571_pt1 | contig 13272 bp, 8 predicted proteins | sample ER_DNA_369_FD_194495 | JGI IMG/M metagenome (GOLD analysis project Ga0307320, IMG submission 194495) | Bulk soil microbial communities from the East River watershed near Crested Butte, Colorado, United States - ER_DNA_369 | ecosystem: Environmental > Terrestrial > Soil > Floodplain | place: USA...
ACCGGTCGACTCGATCCTGTCCCCGCCGCTGCCCCGGCGAAGATCGAAGCACGCGACGTCCGTGTCCTCCCACGGCCCGACACAAACGTTGTGCACATCCCTGTCGATCGTGGTCTGGATCACGAACAGCGGAAGCCGCTCCGCCTCCTGATCGAGGTCATCGAGGAGCTCGAACCCGTTCATCGTGGCCCATTCGCCGATACGGATGCGGCGGTCTTCGTCGGGAGGGTCGCTGGCCATCGACCTGGATACTCGCACGACGGGGTGGACTCTCTCGCCACCGGGCGGGACCGTCGGCGCCCGGCCGTATCATCGTCTGGTGCCCCCGTTCAAGATCCACGCCGACCACGTCCCGACCGGCGACCAGCCCACGGCCATCGAGCATCTGGTCGAGGGGATCCGGGCCGGCGAGCCCCACATCACGCTCCTCGGGGCGACCGGGACGGGCAAGACGTTCACGATCGCCAACGTGGTCGAACGCGTCCAGCGACCCACGATCGTGATCGCGCCCAACAAGTCGCTCGCGGCGCAGCTCGCGAACGAGTTCCGCGAGGCCTTCCCCGAGAACGCGGTGGAGTACTTCGTCTCCTACTACGACTACTACCAGCCCGAGGCCTACGTCCCGTCGACCGACACCTACATCGAGAAGGACTCCTCGATCAACGACGAGATCGAGCGCCTCCGGCATTCGGCGACGGCCGCCCTCCTGACCCGCCGCGACGTCCTGATCGTCGCGAGCGTCTCGTGCATCTACGGCCTGGGTTCCCCCGAGGAGTACGAGGGCCAGATCCTGCGGGTCCACAAGGGCGTGGCGACGGACATGGAGTGGTCGAAGCAACGCCTCGTGGACATCCAGTACCTCCGCAACCAGGCGAACCTCGCGCGCGGGAAGTTCCGAGTCCAAGGCGACGTCCTCGAGGTCCATCCCTCGTACGAGGAGACCGCGGTCCGGATCGAGTGGTGGGGCGACACGATCGAGCGGATCACCCGGTTCGACCCGCTGACCGGAGAGGTGCTCGGCGACCTCACCGAGATCACGGTCTTCCCGGCCTCCCACTACGTGGCATCGGACGAGCGGATGAAGCGGGCCGTCGTCGGGATCGAGGAGGAGCTTCGGGATCGGCTGGCGCTGCTCGAGAGCCAGAGCAAGCTCCTGGAGGCAGAACGCCTGCGGATGCGGACGACCTACGACCTCGAGATGCTGCGCGAGGTCGGGTTCTGCTCCGGCATCGAGAACTACTCGCGCCATATCGACGGCCGCGCGCCGGGCGAGGCGCCCTACACGCTGCTGGACTACTTCCCCGACGACTGGCTCTGCGTGATCGACGAGTCCCACGTCACGGTCCCCCAGATCCACGGGATGTACGAGGGCGACAAGACGCGGAAGGAGACCCTCGTCGAGTTCGGGTTCCGCCTGCCGAGCGCGCTGGACAACCGGCCGCTGCGGTTCGAGGAGTTCGTGAAGAAGGTCAACCAGACCGTCTACATGTCCGCCACCCCCGGTCCGTACGAGCTCCGAACCTCGACCCGTATCGCGGAGCAGATCGTCCGCCCGACCGGCCTCGTCGATCCCGAGGTCCAGGTCCGGCCCACCCGCGGCCAGGTCGACGACCTCATCGAGGAGATCCGCAAGCGCGCGGAGGCCGGCCAGCGGGTGCTCGTCACCACGCTCACCAAGAAGATGGCCGAGGACCTGACGCACTACCTGCTCGAGATGGGGATCCGGGTCCGATACCTGCACTCGGAGGTCGACACGATCCAGCGGATCGAGATCGTCCGCGACCTGCGGCTGGGCGAGTTCGACGTGTTGGTCGGCATCAACCTGCTGCGGGAGGGACTCGACCTGCCCGAGGTCTCCCTGGTCGCGATCCTCGACGCCGACAAGGAGGGCTTCCTGCGTTCGGACACGTCGCTGATCCAGACGATCGGCCGGGCCGCGCGCAACGTCGACGGGACGGTGATCATGTACGCGGACCAGGTCACCGACTCCATGAAGCAGGCGATCGGCGAGACGCAGCGGCGTCGCAAGATCCAGATCGACTTCAACCGCGAACACGGGATCGATCCCCAGTCGATCCGCAAGAAGGTCTCGGACATCCTGCTCACGATGGCTGTCGACACGAGGGCTCCCACGCCCGAGAAGCGCCGCCGCAAGCGCGAGCACCCCGAGATGCCGACCGAGGAGCTCGAGCGGCTGATCCAGCAGCTCGAGGAGGAGATGCACGAGGCCGCGAAGGACCTGCGGTTCGAGTACGCGGCCCGCCTGCGCGACGAGGTCCTCGACCTCCGCAAGGAGCTGAAGGCCCTGCGCAGCGCCGGCGTCGGCGGCTGAACCGGCGCCGATGTCGCTGAAGGTCAAGGTCCCGGTCGCCTGGTTCGGGCCGGGGACGCTCGTTCATCACGCGTCCGTCGTCTGCGACGGCGGACGCGTGACGTATGCGGGCCGGAGCGCGGCCGCGCCGCACGCGGACGACCTCCTCGAGGTCGACGGGTTCCTGATGCCGGGTGTCGTCGACCGGCACGTCCACATCCGTCTCGCGGATCCGGGCGCGGTGCTGCTCGGAGGCGTGACGGCGGTCCGAGATCTGGCGTGGGTCCCGGACGAGATCTTCGAGCTCGCCAACGCCTCCGAGCTCCCCACGTTCACCGGACCGGTGATCCGCGCCGCGGGTCCCATGCTCACCGCGGCGGGCGGGTACCCGACGTTGTCCTCCTGGGCTCCACCCGGGACCGGGCGCGAGCTGGCGGGTCCCGAGGACGCGGCGGTCGCGGTCGCCGAGCTGGCAGATCACGGCGCCGCGGCGATCAAGGTCTCGCTGAACTCGGAGGCCGGCCCGACGCCGTCGGATGCCGAGCTCGCCGCGATCGTCCAGGCGGCGCACGAGCGCGCCCTCCCGGTGACCGCACACGTCCAGGGGCAAGGCCAGGCGGAGCGGGCCCTCGGGGCCGGCATGGACGAGTTCGCGCACACGCCGTGGACGGAGCGGCTCTCGGACCTCCTGCTCGTGTCGGCCGCGCGGTCGATGAGGATCGTCTCGACCCTGGACATCCTCTCGTTCGGCGACGTGACGCCCGACCTCCGGACCGCATGCGACAACCTCGTCCGTTTCCGGGCGGCGGGCGGCACCGTCGTGTACGGGACCGATCTCGGCAACGGGGCGATCCCTGCGGGGATCCACCTCCGCGAGGCGCTCCTGCTCCACGAGGCCGTACGGCTGACGCCCGAGGAGGTCCTCACGGCCATGACGGCGGGACCGCTCGCGGTCGACGGGCCGGCCGACCTGATCGTGCTCGGCTCCGACCCCCTCATGCGGCTCGAGGCGCTCGGCGATCTTCGAGTGGTCGTGCGCGCCGGGCGCGTCGTGTCCGGCTAGGTGAGTCAGCTCGCGGCCGGTGTGATGGGCTCTCGACCCGTGATCAGCTCGTAGAGCCGGGCCAGGGTCGGCCCGTCGACGGCCTCGGGGAGGAGGGGCGAGATCTCGCCCTCGCCGAGTCCCCAGGTGACGATCTCGGCGGCCTGCTCGGTACCCCGATGCTTCCAGTCGTAGCTCCGGTCGTTCCAGGCTGCGATGCCGCGGATGTCCATGAAGCGGTCCAGGACCGCCCCGTCGACGTTGGTCTCGATCCATCCGTGGGCCATCTCGTGGAGCGCGAACTTGCGCCGGTACGGCTCGCTGGATTCCGTCGTGCACAGGTCGATGCGTCCCGCGTGGTAGAGGCCGAGGCCACCGTTGCACTCCTCGTGCGTCCGGTGGAGGTAGACCTCGAGGTCCGGCATCCCTGCGAGGCCGGCCTCGCGGTAACGGCGGATCGACCAGTCGATCGCGCGCTCCTCGGCCACGTTGGCCCCGTGGATCACGAGCGGCTCGCGGGCGGGGGTGGGTCGCTGGCCGACGAGGATCGAGGCGGCGACGAGCAGGCAGAGGAAGGTGGCGATCCGGCGGCTGATGGTGCGGGTTGCCGTGTCCATGACGGCACCGTCGTCCCGCGCCTTCGCAGCTCGGCCGCAACCCGGTCGCAGACCGCTGGAATGTGTCGCGTGTCACCCGACCGGGTGCGTGGCTTCCGTTGAGCGAGGAGCCGTCGTACGGTTCGCGGCGATGGAGTTCCTGATCCTTGGTCCGCTCGAGGTCTCCGACGACGGGCGCAAGCTCGCCCTCGGCGGGCCGAAGCAGCGGGCCGTCCTCGCGCACCTGATCCTGCGGGCCAACCGCGTCGTCCCGGCCGACCTGCTGATCGACGGGCTCTGGGGCGAGCAGCCGCCCGAGAGCGCCCGCAACACCCTGCAGACGTACGTCTACCGACTTCGCAAGGTGCTCGGCGACGGGCGGCTCGAGGGCCGCGACGGCGGCTACCTGCTCGCCGCCGCCGATGGGGAGATCGACGCGGCGCGGTTCGAGACCCTCATGAAACAGGGGAAGGCGCAGGTCGCGTCGGACCCGGCGAGTGCCGCCGCGATCCTGTCCGAGGCGCTCTCGCTGTGGCGCGCCGACGCGCTCGCCGACGTCACGGAGGAACCCTCCCTCCGGGGCGAGGCGGCGCGGCTCGAGGAGCTGCGCCTGTCGGCGACCGAGCATCGGGTGGCGGCCGAGATCGCGATGGGCGGTCACTCCACCGTCGTGTCGGAGCTCGAATCCCTCACCGCCCGCTACCCGCTCCGGGAGCGGATGTGGGCGAACCTGATGCTCGCGCTGTACCGCTCGGGGCGGCAGGCGGAGGCGCTGTCCACGTTCGAGCGCGCTCGACAGATCTTGGCCGAGGAACTCGGGGCCGATCCCTCGCCTGAGCTCCAACGCCTGCACGAACAGATCCTGCACCGAGACCCCGCTCTCGGAGCGCCCGCACGCGGAGCACCGGAGGCCGCAAGGACGAACGTCCGCCCGAGCCGCGTCGACCTGCAGCCCGGCACCGAGGTGGCCGGCTACCGGATCGAGCGCACGCTCGGCCGGGGCGGCATGAGCGTCGTGTACCTCGCGGAGCACGACTGGCTCCAGCGGAAGGTCGCGCTCAAGGTCCTCGCACCCCAGCTCGCGGAGGACGAACGCTTCCGCGAGCGGTTCGTCCGAGAGTCCCGGCTCGCCGCGTCCCTCGACCACCCGAACGTGATCCCGATCTACGAGGCCGGCGCGTCGGGTGGCGACCTGTTCATCGCGATGCGCTACGTAGGGGGGACCGACCTCCGCACGTTGCTGCACGAAGGCGGGGCGCTGGAGCCGGGCAGGGCGGTCGCGATCGTCCGGCAGGTCGCGGCGGCCCTCGACGCCGCGCACGAGCAAGGGCTCGTCCACCGGGACGTCAAACCTGGCAACGTGCTCCTCGCGCGACAGCGCGGTTCGGAGGCAGGGGAACACGTCTACCTCTCCGACTTCGGCCTCACGAAACGCTCGGCCAGCGATTCGGGGATCACGGGGACCGGGCAGTTCGTCGGGACGCTCGACTACGCGGCCCCGGAGCAGTTCAAGGGCGGCACCTCGGACGCGCGGACCGACGTCTACTCGCTCGGGTGCGTGCTGTTCGAGTGCCTCACGGGGTCGCCGCCGTTCACGTCCGAGAACGACGCGGGGTTGATGTACGCGCATCTCCAGGAGGCGCCGCCGTCGGCCACGTCCCGGAACCGCGATCTGCCGGGCGAGATCGATCGGGTCGCGGGGACGGCGATGGCCAAGGATCCGACGGACCGTCAGCAGACCGCGGGTGCCCTGGCGGACGATGCAGCCCGAGCCCTCGGGATCGGCGCGGAGATGTCCGCCGCCGAGGCGCGCTCCCCGCTCCGCCGGCTCGCCCCCTCGCTCGCCGTTGCGCTCGCACTCGTCGTGGGGGTGATCGCCTCGTCCATCTTGCGTGATGGAGCGACTCCTGTGGGGGGCGAGGGTGGGCCCTCGATGCCGGCGGCGTCGCCGAGCCCGACGATCCCCCCCACATTCCGAACCGTAGAACGCGCCCTATCCGATGCGGAGGAGCAACTGCTCACCTACGTCCCGGAGGAGATGAGCTCCGAGTGCCGGCCGCTCGATCGCGCCGAGCCGCTCCACGGCGAACGTGCAAGCCTCGTCTGCCGAACCGCCGACCTCGAGGTGCTGTACGAGCTGTTCCAGACCAGGGACGAGATGAACGACGCGTTCCAGGTCAACGTGAACAACAAGGCGGCGCCCCAAGGCGAGTGCGCCACGGACCATCTCGCCGCCGAGCCCTACACGATCGACGGCGAGTCGGCGGGGCGGCTCCTCTGTTACACGGTGGTGCACGGGCAGTTCTCAGCCGAGTTGCCCGATCAGTCCCATCTCGAGTGGACCGACGACAACTCCTCGATCTACGCGCACGCGATCCGCAATGACCTCGGGGATCTGAACCTTTACGAATGGTGGCTCACGTCGTCGGGACCCGTCCTTCCGAGCGGGGGTCCGATCCCGCAGAAGGACGCACCGCTCGGGGTTGCGGATGTGCGCCCCCCGGACGGGATCTACCTCGTGGCCCCGCCGAAAGGATGCGCCGGCTTCGACGGGGAGACGTGTGCCATGGATCTCGAAGGAGGAACGTACCGGATCGTGTTCACGAACGCCCCGTCGGAGACCGCCGAAATTGGCGATCTCCTCCTCCAGAAGCCGGATGCGATCGTGTTCTCGCCGACGGGGGGCTACTGCTTCCAGGGTGAGCAGTTCGGCCCTCCTGGGAACGCTCCGCCCGCGACCTATCGGTGGAGTGGCGGCGGCGACACCTTCACCTTCGAACGGACCAAAGGGGGCAAGTGCGCCGGACCTCAGAAGCTCTCCCGGACCCCGGTGACGTGGACCCTCGCCCCCGACGGGGTGCTCGCCGTCGAGGACGGCGGCGAGATCGATCTCGTGAACATGGCGGGCTCCGTTGTGGGGTCCACGACGGAGACCGAGACCAACCCGAACACTTGGCCGGATTGGTCTCCGGATGGTTCGAAGATCGTCTACTCCGGCGCCGGCCACGACTTCGATCTGTATGTGATGAACGCGGATGGCTCAGACCTTCAGCGGATCACGCAGGAGCCCGGTGACGAGTACGCGCCGGCATGGTCCCCCGACGGGGGCCGGATCGTCTTCGGGTTCGATGATGGGGGCGAACCTCACTGGCACTCGGGCCTGGCATCGGTGAACCCGGATGGGTCGGGGCGGACGGAGCTGCTGGTGCGCGACCGGGAACGGGTCGAGGGCCCGGAGTGGTCGCCGGACGGCGACCGGATCGCATTCACGATCTTCGAGGACCGAGGACCGACCGCCTATGTCCTGGATCCCGATCAGCTCGATCTCGTGAGGCTGCGTGATGAACCCGGTGTCGTCCTGTCGTGGACACCCGACGGGCAGCGGATCCTGATCTCTGCGGACCGGTCGCTCGTGACCGTGCGACCGGATGGATCCGACGAACGCATGTTCCTCGCCGACCCGCCCGAGGACGGGGTCCTCACCGTCGACTGGTCGCCCGACGGGCGCTGGATAGTCCTGTCGCCGCTGACGGGTCAGGCCGGCCCGATCTACCTCATGCGGGCCGACGGGAGCCAGATCTTCCAGATCGGTCTCGGCTCGGAAGCGTCGTGGCGTTGAAACGGCAGGAGGTGAGCAGGATGCGTGAACGATCGACGGACCTGCCCGAAGGTGTGTCGGCTTCCGCGGAGGTGTCGATGGAGGAGCTGCAGCTCTCGCAGCGCAACCACGGGATGCATCTCGAGGGCCTCCGCTACGACGTCACGCCCGCCGGCATGCACTACCTGTTGATCCACTTCGACGTCCCGGAAGCGGATGAGAGGACGTGGACTCTCTCGATCGACGGACTGGTCCGCGACCCGCTCCGGCTCTCGATCGCCGATATCAAAGCGAGACCCAGCGAGACGACGCCGGTGACGATGGAATGCGCGGGCAACGGACGGGCGCGGCTCGCGCCGCGGCCGATCTCGCAGCCGTGGCTCACCGAGGCGATCGGGACCGCCGAGTGGACCGGCACCCCGCTCCGGCCGATCCTGGAGGAGGCCGGGCTCGAAGACGACGCGGTCGAGATCGTGTTCCGCGGCGCCGACCACGGGATCCAGAGCGAGGTCGAGCAGGACTACGAGCGCAGCCTATCGATTGAGGACGCGATGCGTGACGAGGTGCTCCTCGCGTACGCGATGAACGGAGATCCGCTGCCCCCTCAGCATGGGTTCCCGCTCCGGCTCGTGGTGCCGGGCTGGTATGGGATGACGAGCGTGAAGTGGCTCACGGCGATCGAAGCCGTCGCCGAACCCTTCCGCGGGTTCCAGATGGAGTCCTACCGCGTCCGCCAGCAGCCGGAGGACGAGGGCGAACCGGTCACCCGTATGTACCCGCGGTCGCTGCTCCTCCCGCCGGGGTTCCCGGACTTCCTCACGCGGCGGCGGTTCGTCGACGTCGGAAGGCACGTGCTCCAGGGACGCGCCTGGTCCGGGTGGGGGCCGATCGAGCGCGTCGAGGTGAGTTCGGACGGCGGTGCCTCCTGGGCCGAGGCGGAGTTCGGCGAGCCCGCGTCGCCGTATGCGTGGGTGTCCTGGACGTTCACGTGGGACGCCTCCGAGCCAGGCGCCTTCGAGCTGTGCTGCCGCGCGACGGACGCTGCGGGCAACACGCAGCCGCTCGAGCAACCATGGAACCTGAGCGGCTTCTCAAACAACATGATCCAGTGCGTGACGGTCGAGGCTCGCACGCCCCCGTAAAGCGTCAGAGCAACGCGCGCAGCTCGTCGAAGCAGCGGTCCACGTCCTCCTCCGTGTTGAAGAAGTGCGGGCTGATCCGAAGGCCGTCGCCGCGGTAGTCGGTGCACACCTCGCGTTCGAGCAGCGCGTGGCAGATCTTCTCGGCCTCGGGGCCGACGCCCACGTTGACGACGCCGCCTCGCGCGTTCCGATCGCGTGGGGTCCGCACCGCCAATCCCAGCCCGTCGGCGCGGGCGATCACGTGGTCGCCGAGCTCGCCCTGGCGCGTGCGGATCCGTTCGGGCGTGACCTCGCCGATCACGTCGAGGCCGCCCTGCGCGATGAAGAACACGGGCGCGGGCGGCGTGCCGTGCTCGAAGCGCCGGGCGGTCGGGTGGTACTCGAGGTGCTGGGTATCGAACGAGAACGGCTGGGCCGTCCCGAACCAGCCGGTCACCATCGGCTCGAGGGACGGGATCAGGTCCCGGCGCACGTACAGGAACGCGAGCCCGGGCCCCCCACACAGCCATTTCAGGACCCCCGCCGCGTACGCATCGCATCCGACGTCGTGGAGGTCGAGCGGCACGATCCCGATCCCGTGGTAGTCGTCCAGGAACGAGAGCGCGCCGCGCTCGCGCGCGATACGGCAGATCTCCTTCGCGTCGACGATCGCGCTCGAGCGGTAGAGCACGCGGTTCACCATGACGACGGCGGTGCGTTCGTCGATCGCCCGGTCGTACTCCTCGAGCGGGATCGTCAGGCCGTCGGGGGAGCGGAGCCACTCGATCTCGACCCCCCGCTTGGCGTGGGCGAGCCAAACGTGCCCGTCGGTCGGGAAGTCGAGCTCTGACATCACGACCTTGGTGCGCTCTGCGAAGTCGAGTGCCGAGGCGATCGTCGACATCGCGATCGAGATGTTCGTGGTGATCGCGAGCTCGTCCGCGTCGCAGCCGGCGAGGCGCGCGAACGACGTCTTCAGCGCGCGCATCCGGGGGAAGATGTCCTCGAACCAGACGTGGTCGGGGGCGCCCTTGGTGGCCCACGCGTCCAGGTACCCATCGAGGTATCGCAGCGAGCGATTCGAGACCGGTCCGAGGGACGCGCTGATCAGGTACGCCTTGCGTTCGAGCACCGGGAACTCGGATCGGTAGGACCCGAGGTCGCGGTCAGTCGTCGGGGTCCTCCTCGGGCCCGCCGAGGTCGGGGCCGTCGGACGCCTCGAGGTCCTCGGCCTTCTCGTGCTCCACGAGGTAATCGAGGTACAGCGGCCGCAGACCCTCGGCGAGCTCGCCCCGGTCCGCGTCCACGAGGTCGTTCAGCAGCGCGAGCGGGCGCAGGATGTCGATCTCGCTCCGGTCCTCGTCGCCGACCGCGGCCCGCGCTTCCGGGATCGTGCTCAGCAGGTGCCACAGGAACCCGACGTCGAGCCGTCGCCACGCGAGCCTCGTCGCGCGGTCGTGCAGCTCCGCTGCGGACAGGCCCTCGAGCGCCTCGCGATCGGTCACGTGTCCGAGCGTACCCCACCCGGGGAAGCCGGAGACCGTCACGCGAGCAGCGTCTCGACGAGGCCGACCAGTCCGGCGGCCGCGATCACCCAGACGACGTTGACTCGGAAGCGGCGGATCGCGACGAACGACCCGACCGCGACGCCGAGCGCAAGCAGGTCGGCAGAACCCAGGACGGGGATCGCGACCTCGTGACCGAAGGGCGTCCGGACGTCCACGTCGTCGAACAGCACGCTCGTCGCGAAGACGACGGCGAGGTTCGCGATCACCCCGACAACGGATGCGGTGATCGCGGTCAGCGCGCCTGCGAGCCGCTCGTTGCCCCGGAGGCGCTCGACGGAGGGGGCGCCCAGGAAGATCCAGAGGAAGCTCGGGACGAACGTGGCCCAGGCGACGACGAGGGCGCCGACGACCCCTGCCGCCACCGGCTCGAGGGACGCCGGCTCGCGGTAGGCGGCGAGGAACCCGACGAACACCACCACCATGATCAGGGGCCCCGGGGTGGTCTCGGCGAGGCTGAGGCCGACCGCCATCTCGGACGCGCTGAGCCAGCCGAACCGGATCACTGCCGCCTGGTTCACGTACGCGAGCACGGCGTAGGCCCCCCCGAACGTGACCAGCGATGCGATAGTGAAGAAGACCGCCTCCTGGGCCAAGACGCTGCCCGACCCCGCCGCCAGCGCGATCGCGGCGAGCGGGGTAAGCCAGACGGCGAGCCCGATCGCGAGCACCCGAACCGTCCGGCGCCACGAGGGCGGAACGCGTTCGGCCTGGCGGAGGTCCGTAGCACCCAGCTTCGAGCCGGGGAGCCGGGTCCCGGCGAACAGGCCGACCGCCCCCGCCCCGAGCACCACGACCGGGAACGGCACGCCGAACACGAACAGGGCAAGGAAGGCGCCGATCGCGAGGATCACCAGGATCGGATGCCCGAGCGCTCGGCCGGCGATCCTGAGCAGGGCCGCGGCGACGATCCCGACCACCGCCCATGAGAGGCCGTCGAAGACGCCCGAGATCCACGTGACGTCGCCGTGCACGGCGAAGACCCACGAGAGCGCGACCATCAGCGCGAACGCCGGGAGCAGGAAGAACACCCCGGCGGCGAGGGCCCCCGGTGTGCCGTTCAGGAGCCACCCCACGTAGATCGCCAGCTGGTGCGCCTCTGGGCCGGGGAGCAGCATGGCGAAGTTCAGCGCATGGAGGTAGCTGCCCTCGTCGATCCACCGGCGCCGCTCGACGAGCTCGGTGTGCATGAGCGCGATCTGGCCGGTCGGGCCCCCGAAGTTCACGAATCCCAGCCACACCCAGAAGCGGAACGCCTCCCCGAAGGGGACACGAGGGGAGCCGGGGGGGTCGCGGGGCGCCGGGCGTGGCTCGGTCACCCGCGCACCATATCCTCGCCCTGAAGCCCGCCCGAAGCCTTGTCGGCGCCTTCGGTACGATGCCTCCGTGGGAACCGACACGCTTGTCATTCACGGGGCTCGGGAGCACAACCTCAAGAACATCACCCTGGAGCTGCCGCGGAACGCGCTGATCGTGTTCACCGGGCTCTCGGGTTCGGGGAAGAGCTCCCTCGCCTTCGACACGATCTACGCGGAGGGCCAGCGCCGCTACGTCGAGTCGCTGTCCTCCTACGCGCGACAGTTCCTCGGCCAGATGGAGAAGCCCGACGTCGACTTCATCGAGGGGCTCTCCCCCGCGATCTCGATCGACCAGAAGGGGACGTCGAAGAACCCGCGTTCGACCGTCGGGACGATCACGGAGATCTACGACTACCTCCGGGTGCTGTACGCCCGGATCGGGCACCCGCATTGCCCGAAGTGCGGCCGGCCGATCGGCCGGCAGACGCCGGAGCAGATCGTCGACCAGGTGATGCAGCTGCCCGAGGGGACGAGGTTCCAGGTCCTCGCGCCGGTCGTCCGGGGCCGCAAGGGCGAGTACGAGAAGCTGCTGAAGGATCTCGCGGGTCAGGGGTTCGTGCGCGCCAGGATCGACGGCGAGGTCCGCGAGCTCGCCGAGCCGATCCGGCTGCCCCGCAACTACAAGCACACGATCGAGGTCGTCGTCGACCGGCTCGTGGCCAAGCCGGACATCCGGCGCCGGGTGGCGGACTCGGTCGAGTCGGCGCTTCAGCTCACGGAGGGGCTCGTCGCGATCGCGGTGCAGACCCACGAGGGCGAGGATGTCCAGAACTACAGCCAGGCGCTCGCGTGCACGTTCGACGGGCTCTCGTTCGACGAGTTGCAACCGCGGAACTTCTCGTTCAACTCGCCGTACGGCGCCTGCCCGACCTGCGACGGCCTCGGCGTCCGCCTCGAGGTCGACGCGGCGCTCGTCGTGCCCGACCCCGACCTGTCGATCGCCGATGGAGCGCTCGCGCCGTGGTCGAGCGGCCGGATCGAGTACTGGGACAGGGTGCTGGATGCCGTCGCGGACTCCCACGGCTTCTCGACGAGCACCCCGTGGAAGAAGCTCCCCAAGAAGGTCCGTGACGTCGTGCTGTACGGCTCGGACGAGGAGATCTACGTCAAGTACAAGAACCGGTACGGGCGGACCCGCTCCTACTGGACCACGTACGAGGGCGTGGTGCCGGTGGTGGAGCGGCGGCACGTCGAGACCGACTCGGAGAGCCAGCGTGAACGGCTCGAGGAGTTCATGCGGGAGGTCCCGTGCCGCTCGTGCGGCGGCGCCCGGCTACGCCCGGAGACGTTGGCGGTCACCGTCGGCGACCTGAACATCTCCCAGCTCACGAGCCTGTCGATCCGCGACACGCTGTCCTTCACGCGCGAGGCCCGGCTGAGCGAGCGCGAGCAGATGATCGCCGAGCGCCTGATGAAGGAGATCCGCGAGCGGCTGCAGTTCCTCGTCGACGTGGGGCTCGACTACCTGACGCTCTCGCGGGCGTCGGCGACGCTCGCCGGGGGGGAGGCGCAGCGGATCCGCCTGGCCACGCAGATCGGCAGCGGGCTGGTCGGCGTGCTCTACATCCTGGACGAGCCCTCGATCGGCCTGCACCAGCGCGACAACCGACGCCTGATCGACACGCTCGCCCGGCTGCGGGACCTCGGGAACACGCTGGTCGTGGTCGAGCACGACGAGGCC
>Ga0307320_10000575_pt1 | contig 13232 bp, 16 predicted proteins | sample ER_DNA_369_FD_194495 | JGI IMG/M metagenome (GOLD analysis project Ga0307320, IMG submission 194495) | Bulk soil microbial communities from the East River watershed near Crested Butte, Colorado, United States - ER_DNA_369 | ecosystem: Environmental > Terrestrial > Soil > Floodplain | place...
TGCTCGCGTTGCTCCTCGTTCTGCTACTCGCGCTTGTTCTCTTCGGGGTCGGGTTCGCGATCAAGTTCCTGTGGATCGTCGCGGCGATCGTCCTCGCCGTCTGGCTGATCGGCTTCCTCGCCCGAGGCGCCGAAGCCCGCTGGTATAGGTGGTAGGTCGCTAGACCAGGCCGAAGGTCAGGCCCAGCAGGAAGACGTTCAGGAGGGAGATCAACCCGGCGACGGCTGCCGCCACGACTGTCGTCGTTCGCCGGTTCGCCAGCGGGCCCATCAGGTCGCGGCGGCTCGTGAACCAGACCAGCGGGATCAGTGCGAAGGGAATCCCGAACGAGAGGATCACCTGGCTGATCACGAGCGTGCGCGACGGGTCGACGCCGATCGCCGCCACCACGAGCGCCGGCAGCATCGTCACCAGACGCCGGACGAAGATCGGGATCTTCCGGTCGATGAACCCCTGCATCACGACCTGGCCCGAGAGCGTCCCGACGGTCGAGCTCGAGAGGCCCGACGCGAGCAGCGCGAGCGCGAAGAGCGTGCTCGAGGCGCCACCGAGGATGGGCACCAGCGTCCTGTGCGCGCCCTCGAGCGAGTCCACGTTGAGCAGCCCTGAGCCGAAGAAGACCGTGGCCGCGACCACGAGCATTGCCATGTTGATGAGCCCCGCGATCGTCATCGCGATCACCACGTCGATCTTCGTGTACCGGTAGAGCCGCCGCGCCTCCTCGTCGTTCCGCGGCACGACCCGGTTCTGCGTCAGCGCGGAATGGAGGTAGATGACGTGCGGCATCACCGTCGCGCCGAGGATCCCGACTGCGAGCAGCACCGACTCGCTGCCCGCGAACTCGGGCTTGACCGCGTGCAGCGCGACCTGCCCGAGCGGAGGGTGCGAGTACCAGATCTCGGCGAGGTAGCAGGCCCCGATCGTCGCCACGAAGGCCGCGATCACGGCCTCGAACGTGCGCAGGCCGATCCGCTGCAGCCCGAGGATCGCGAAGGTGACGACCCCGGTGAGGAGGGCAGCGGGGAAGAGCTCGATCCCGAGCAGGAGGTGGAAGCCGAGCGCGGCGCCGAGGAACTCGGCCAGGTCGGTCGCCATCGCGATCAGCTCGGCCTGGATCCAGAGGCCGAACGAGGTGCGCCGCGAGAACTCCGCGCGGCAGACCTCAGGCAGGTTGCGCCCGGTGGCGATGCCGAGCTTCGCCGACAGCGTCTGGATCAGCATCGCCATCAGATTCGAGGCGAGGATCACCCAGCACAACGTGAGCCCGAACTTCGAGCCGCCCGCGATGTTGGTCGCGAAGTTGCCCGGATCGATGTAGGCGACGCACGCCACGAAGGCGGGGCCGAGAAACGGCAGGATGCGCCAGGTGCGGGGGTACCCCCGCAGCGCGTCTTCGGCGGCCTGGACGCTCCCGGAGGCGACCGTCGCTGACCGTGTCGCCATCACGGGATCAGTCTAGCCAAAAGTTTAGGCGTGACTAAACTTTGGCGAGGCGGAGGTCGGGCAGGTTCCGCCAGCGGCCGTCCACGTCGAAGCCGTAGCCGACGAAGAACTCGTCCGGGACGGTGAACCCGACGTAGTCGACGGGCAGGTCGTCGACGAGCCGCCGGTAGGGCCGGTCGAGCAGCGCCGCCACGTGCAGGCTCGTGGGCTTGCGCAGGTCGAGGAGCTTGCGCAGGTAGTTCAGCGTCAGGCCGGTGTCGACCACGTCCTCGACGATCAGGACGTCGAGGCCGGTTACGGGGATCACGCTGTCCTTGAGCAGCCGCACGCGCGAATGGCCTCCCGTGTCGGCGCCGTTGTAGCCGGCGAGCTCGACGAAGTCGATCTGGTGGGAGATCGGGATGGCGCGGGAGAGGTCGGCCAGGAAGACGAAGCTGGCCTTCAGCAGCGCCAGGAGCAGCAGCTCGCGCTCGGCGTAGTCCCGTGCGATCTGAGCGCCGAGCTCCCTGACGCGAGCCCGCAGCTCCTCGGCAGTGAGGAAGACCTCGCCCACGCGGGAGTCGGCGGCTAAGGCGTCGCTCGCGATCCCGACCTCAGGACGTGCGAGCTCTGCTCGTGCGTCCGCCCGAAACGACCGGTCGATGCCTTTGCATACATTCGGAACCGCTCTATGACGCCAGGTCGAGCCGGTAGCGCTTGGCCAGCCGCTCGATGTCGCGCTTGTAGAAGAGCTTCACCTGCACGTCGGGGTAGCGCTCTCGCAACTTGCGCAGCTTGCGGTTCTTACGCGTCACCAGCCGCTGCTTCATCACCGTGATCTCGAGGTAGAGGTTCTGCTCCGGGAGGTAGAAGTCCGGCCTGAAGGCCTCGACGGTGCGGCCCTCCTCGTCCTCCTCGAGCACGAACGTATGCGGCTCGTACTCCCACGGCACGCCGTAGAAGTCCAGCACCTTCGCGCACTCGCGCTCGGCCTCGTTGGCGAACCGCGGAGGCTTCTTCGCGGAATCTGCCTGGAAATCGGCGATTTCTCCCACCCGTCAAGCAGGGTAGCAGCGAGTGCGGACGCGGCCGACGGCGCGACGTGATACATACCGCCTCGCTCATGGCCCGGCTTCGCCTAACGCCCAAGAAACGCGAGTTCTTCGAGCTCTACACGCAGGCCGCCGCGAACGCCGTCGAGATCGCAGGCCTGCTCGTGCAGCTGCTGGACCGCTTCCCCGACGACGGCGAGGTTCTCATCGGCCGGATCAAGGAGCGGGAGCACGACGGCGACCGCCTCACCCACGAGGTCGTGCTGCTGCTCAACAGCACGTTCGTGACGCCCTTCGACCGCGACGACATGTACCGCTTGGCCGGCGCGATCGACGACGTCTGCGACCACGTCGACGAGGCGGCCGACAACCTCGGCTCGTGGGGTGTCGAGCGCGTTCCCGAGAAGGCGCGCGCGCAGGCGCGGGTGATCCTGCTGGCGGCGACCAAGCTCGACGAAGCCGTGAACCGACTCGACGGCTTCCGCGACTCGAGCGACCAGCTCGCCGCGCTGCGCGAGCTCGAGGACGAAGGCGACCAGCTGGAACGCGACGCCGTCGCGGAGCTGTTCTCCTCGACCGACGACGCCAAGGTGATCATCCGCTGGAAGGACATCCACGAGCGGCTCGAGGAGGCCGTCGACGCGCTCGAGAACGCCGCCGACGTCCTCGAGGCGATCGTGGTCAAGAACCGGTAAGGACCCAGTGGAGACCGTCCTGCTCGTGGTCGTGGTGATCGTCGCGCTCGGCTTCGACTTCACGAACGGCTTCCACGACACCGCGAACGCCGTCGCGACCTCCGTCTCGACCAGGGCCCTCTCACCGCGGCTCGCCGTACTCGTCGCGGCGGTGGCGAACCTGGCGGGCGCCTTCGTCACGACGGCGGTCGCGACGACCGTCGGCAAGGGGATCATCGACACCGGCCTCGCAAACGAAAAGACGGTTCTGGCCGCCCTGATCGGTGCGATCACCTGGAACCTGATCACGTGGCGGCTCGGCTTGCCCTCGAGCTCCTCGCACGCGCTGATCGGGGGCCTCGTCGGGGCCGCGATCGCGCAGTCGGGCCTCAGCGGCGTGCAGTGGCACGGCCTGGCGCACAGCGTCGCGATCCCCGCGCTGGCCGCGCCGGCGATCGCGTTCGTCGGCGCGTTCCTGCTCCTGTTGCTGATCTACTGGGTCTTCGTCTGGATGAACCCAGGCGTTGCGAATCGCAGCTTCCGGCTCGGTCAGCTGGTGTCGGGAACCTGGGTCGCGTTCACCCACGGCGCGAACGACGCACAGAAGACGATGGGCGTGATCGCGCTCGCGCTGTTCGAGGCCGGGCACCTCTCGCACTTCTACATCCCGACGTGGGTGATCGTCGCGTCGGCGCTCGCGATCGCGGGCGGAACCTATGCGGGCGGCTGGCGGATCATGCGCACGCTAGGCCAGCGGGTCATCAACCTCGAGCCGGAGAGCGGCTTCGCGGCGCAGGCCATGGCCGGAGTGACGATCTACACCGCGACCCGGCTCGGCTATCCGCTGTCCACGACGCACGTGATCTCCGGCTCGGTGATGGGGGCTGGGGCGACGAAGCGGCTCTCGGCCGTTCGCTGGGGCGTCGCCGGAAACATCGTCTTCGCGTGGATTCTCACGATCCCCGCAGCGGGACTCGTGGCCGCGGCGCTGTACTGGCCGGTGCAGGGCCTCTTCTAGACTTCGCTCATGCCGCAGGGCCAGAACGGAGGCGCGTTCACGATCGCGCAGATCTCCGACATCCATTGCGGAGGGCCCGACTTCGTCCCGAACCTGATGGAGCGGGCGGTGACGGAGATCAACGAGCTCGATCCGGACATCGTCATCTGCTCCGGGGACCTCACGACCTTCGGCTTCAAGCACGAGTACGCGATGGCCAAGGGGTACCTCGACCAGATCGAGTGCGACGCGGTAGTCGTGATCCCCGGCAACCACGATTCGCGCAACGTCGGCTACGTCCATTTCGAGGACATGTTCGGCGAGCGCAACTCGGTGCTTCGGCTCGGCGGCGTCAGCGTCGTCGCCGTCGACTCGACGGAGCCCGACCTCGACCACGGCCAGATCGGGAGGGGGCGGTACCGCTGGATCGAGGAGCAGTTCGCGGGCCCGGCCGACCTTAGGATCTTCGTCCTTCACCACCACCTGCTACCCGTCCCGGGGACCGGGCGAGAGCGCAATGTGGTCTACGACGCGGGCGACTGCATCGAGTGCCTCCAGCGCGCGGGCGTCGATCTGGTCCTCTCCGGGCACAAGCACGTGCCTTACGCGTGGCGGCTCGAGAACCTGTTCGTCGTCAACGCGGGCACGGTGTCGTCCCAGCGGCTGCGGGGCAAGACGCGGCCCTGTTACAACGTCATCGAGGTCTCCGACCGCCACGTCGACGTCTGGCGCAAGTACCCGTTCCACGGGCAGGAGCGGATCATCCAGTTCTCGACCGAGACCCGCGCGTACGAGAAGTACACGACGCGGATCGAGGACGAGGTCACGTCGAGGACCTGATGCGGGCGCTGGCGATAGCCGACGGCGAGCACTACGCGCCCGTGGTGCGCGACGCGCTGGCCGAGCTCCCGTACGAGTTCCTGGGCGTCTGGCTCGCGGGCGGCACGGAGAAGCTGCGCGGCGGAGACGAGTACGGCGTCCCGGTGGTCGACGAGCTCGAGACGGCGATCGCGGAGCTCGAACCGGAGGTCGTGGTCGATCTCTCCGACGAGCCGGTGCTCGGTCCGCGCGAACGGTTCCGGGTGGCGAGCCGCGTGCTCGCGCTCGGGCTGCCCTATGTCGGGCCCGACTTCCGCTTCGACCCGCCACGCTACGCGTCCTGGGATCACCCGATCGGCGCGATCTCCGTAATCGGGACGGGGAAGCGCGTCGGGAAGACGGCGGTCACCGGACACCTTGCGCGGTTACTCGCCCGCGACCGGGACGTGATCGTCGTCGCAATGGGCCGCGGCGGGCCGCGCGAGCCGGAGGTCGCGGAAGTGCGGCCGACGGTCCAGCGGCTCCTCGAGCTTTCGCGCGAGGGGAGGCACGCGGCGTCGGACTACCTCGAGACGGCGGCGCTCGCCGGCGTGGTGACGATCGGCTGCCGGCGCTGCGGGGGCGGCCTGGCGGGCTCGCCGGGCGCGACCAACGTGCTCGCGGGAGCGGCGGTGGCCGCCGAGCGCGAGCCCGAGCTCACGATCTTCGACGGCAGCGGTGCGGCGATCCCGCCGGTCGACACCGGCGCCCGCGTGCTGGTGACGAGCACCGCCCAGCCGCCGGAGGTGGTGACCGGCTACCTCAACGCTTACCGCATCCTCGTCTCCGACCTCGTGATCGTCACCGGGGGCGTCGACGACGCGCTGGTCGAGGCGATCCATGACGTCAAGGACGTGCCGGTCGTTCCCGTCGAGCTGCGACCGCGACCGGTCGAGCCGGTTGCGGGCAGGCGCGTCGCGTACTTCTCGACCGCGCCGGCACACGCCCACCGGGCGATCGAGCGGCACCTGCGCGAAGAGCACGGCGCCGAGGTCACGTTCGTCTCCGGCAACCTCGCCCGGCGCGATGCGCTTCGGGATGAGCTTTCGCGCGTCGAAGCCGACGTCTACCTCGTCGAGATCAAGGCGGCCGCGATCGATGTCGTGGCGGAGGCGGCGCTGGCGCGCGGGGTGGAGGTCGTGTTCGCGGACAACGAGCTCGTCCCGGCCGGCGTACTCGACCTCGACACCGAGCTGATCAGGCTCGCGGAACAGGCGATCGCCCGCGAGGCGGTGGCGCCGTGAGCCGTCGCTTGCGATGGCGTTTTCAGGACGCGCCGGCTCTGCCGGGGCGTCCGTCTGCAATGACCGGTCGACACCTCGTTCGTCAGAAGGTTGGCCTATGACCGACCGGCGGTACGGAACGCCGCTGCCGCTCGGCGGCCAGGACGGGCTGCCGTTCTCGAAGGGGCTGATGGCGCGCGCGCTGATGGGGGCGGGCATCTCGACCGACCGCGCCTACGAGCTCGCGCTCGCGGTCGAGGCGGACCTCGCAGAGAGCAAGCGCGAGGCGATCTCGATCGAGCGCCTCGAGCAGCTCGCCCAGCAGACGCTCGGGCAGGCCGACGGCGCGACCGCGATGCGGCGTCTACGCCGCTTCGAGGACCTTCACGAGCTCGACCTGCCGATCATCCTGCTCGTCGGCGGCGCAACCGGGACCGGCAAGTCGTCGGTCGCCACCGACGTCGCCTACCGGCTCGGGATCACGCGGGTCACGTCGACCGATTTCGTGCGGCAGACGATGCGCGCCTTCTTCTCGCAAGAGTTCATGCCCGCGATTCACCACTCGAGCTTCGAGGCCGGCCGCGCGACAGCGGATGAGGACGCCGACGGGACCGAGGCCGTCCTCGACGGCTTCCTCGAGCAGACGCGGGACGTCCTCGTCGGCGTGCAGGCTGCGATTGACCGCGCGCTCCAGGAAGGGTGGTCGATGGTGCTCGAGGGCGTCCACCTCGTGCCGGGGATGCTGCCGCGAGCGATCGAGGGCGCGCTCGTCGTCCAGTGCGTACTCGCGATCTCGGACGCCGAGGCGCACGCGGGCCACTTCTGGATCCGCGACACGGACTCCCAGGGCGTGCGCGCATACGAGAAGTACCTCGACGCCTTCGACGACATCAGGCTCGTGCAGGCTTACATCCTCGGCCGGGCGAGAAAGCACGACGTGCCGGTGGTCGAGAACGGCGACATCGAGGACGCCATCGGCAACGTGATGGAGCTCGTGCTCACGGCCGCCGAGCCGCTGAAGGCGGGCACATGACGCAGACCGAGCCGGAGACGCGCCACCCCCTCGGGCAGGAGGCGCGCTTCTGCCTCTGTGAGAGCTACGCGCGCGCGACCGAGCGGGCGGCGCTCTCGGGTGCGCGCTGGCTCGGACGGGCGGAGCAGGAGACCGCGGAGGAGGACGCCTCGACGGCGATGCGGCTGGCACTCGAGCAGCTCCCGATCGACGGGCACGTCGTGATCGGCCCCGGCGAAGAGGGTGGGCAGCTCGCGGGCGGCACGAACGTCGGGGCGGGCGGCATTCAGGTCGATCTCGCGCTCGACCCGCTCGAAGGCCGCGGCGTGGTGGCCCGCGGGGGCTACGGAGCGATGTCGATGGTCGCGGTCGGCGACCCCGGCGCCTTCCAGCAGCTGCCCGACATGTACATGCGCAAGATGGCCGTCGGCCCGAAGGCGCGCGGAGCGATCGACCTCGGCAAGCCGGTCGGCGACAACATCCGCGCCATCGCCGATGCCTTCGGGCGCATTGTCAACGACGTCACGACGATCGTGCTCGACCGCCCGCGACACCATGACCTGATCGAGGAGATCCGCGCCGCGGGCGCGCGCATCAAGCTGATCCAGGACGGGGACGTGACAGCCTCGATCTCGGCCGCGATCCGCGGCACGAACGACCACCTCGCGATCGGGATCGGCGGCACTCGCCAGGCCGTGCTGACGGCCGCGGCACTGCGTTGTCTCGGCGGCGAACTCCAGGCACAGCTCTGGCCGACCTCCCGCAGTGAGGTCGAAGCGGCCAAGGAGGCCGGCGTCGACGATCTCGAGCGGCTCTTCACGATCGAGGACCTCGCTCCGGGCGAGGTGATCGTGGTCGCGACGGGCGTGTCGAACGGCGACCTGCTGCGCGGCGTGCGCTTCCTCGCCGACAGTGCCCGCACGCACTCGCTCGTGATGTGCACCCGCTGCAACTGGGTGCGGTTCGTGGACGGCATCCACTTCTTCGCGCGCGAGCGTCGCGAGGAAGTGCGGCTGCTCGGCTACTGATGGCAGATGTCATAGGCGGAAGCTGCCTCTGTGGTGCCGTGCGCTTCGAGGTCGAGCTTCCCTTCCGCCGCGCGAACCACTGTCACTGCTCGTTTTGCCGCAAGCATTCGGGCACGTTCGGGCTCACCCAGGGCCGGGTGCCGCGGGGGCAGTTCCGCCTGCTCGCCGGGGAGGAGCTGTTGCGGGTTTTCCGGCCCGAGGGCGGAACGGCGGTCAAGGTCTTCTGCGCGGACTGCGGCTCCTCGCTCTTCGGCGGCCAGTGGCCCGACGGCGACGAGGTATCGGTGCGGCTCGGCTCGCTCGACCGCGACCCGGAGATTCGCCCGCAGTACCACTCGTTCGTGGACTCGCGTGCTGTTTGGGACGAGCTACCCGAGGACGGGCTGCCCAGGTACCCTGGGGCACCATGACGCGAGACGACGTGATCGAGGCGCTGCGCTCTGTCGAGGATCCCGAGCTCGGGATGGACATCGTCGAGCTCGGCTTGCTCTACGACGCGGAGGTGCAGGGCCCGCGGGTGAAGGTTCTGTACAGCCTGACCTCGATCGGCTGCCCCGCCGGCCCGCTGATCCAGCAGAACATCGAGGAGGTCGTGCGTTCGCTGCCCGGCGTCGAGGACGTCGAGACGGAGCTGACGTGGGACCCGCCGTGGACGCCGGAGAAGATGTCCGACGACGCGAAGTTCATCCTCGGCTTCGGCTGAGGCAGAGGAGGAAGCGAGCGCCCGAGGCCCGATCTTCGGGAGCTGGGCTCCCAGGGGAGTAAGAAGACCGGCGGCGATTCACGTGCGCGGCCTGCGCCTTCGCCCCGGACGCACTCCTCGACCGTACTAGTTTGCAGCGATCGCTACGAGCCCCGAGTCAGAGGTCGTGCCGATAAGACCGGAAAGTCCGGACGATTCAGCGCTAAGCCTCCGAGCGGTCCGATACTTCGCTCGAGCAGTGTCCACACAGAGTGCTGGCCCTGCGAGTCGGAACTCTGTTCGCCTAGGCCCATCGCCTCGCGCGCCAAGGGCGCATCGGTGGCCTTCGGGCTTTCGGCCGGGGTTCTGGCGGCAGGGCCAGTCCACCCAGTCTACTCCCTTTCAGCCTTCCTAACCGAGCGCGGGCCGTGCCGCTCGCGGCGTGGACACGTAAACTTTTCTCATCGAGAGCCAGGAGCCGCACCGGATCTGCCGAAATGCCGTGGCATCGGCCGACGCCCGACTCGGCCCCGGCTAGACGTCGTGGCCGCAGTCCTGCGGGACGTCTCAGAAGGCGACCTCGACGCGTTCTACGAGCACCAGCTCGACCCGGAGGCCACACGGATGGCGCTGTTTCCGCCTCGTGACCGGGAGAGCTTCGATGCGCACTGGGCGCGCCTGCTCGCGGACGACGCCCTGACGAAGAAGACCATCGTCTACGAGGGGGAGGTCGCGGGGAACATCGGCTGCTGGGAGATGGACGGGCGCCGTCTCGTCGGCTACTGGCTCGGGCGGGAGTTCTGGGGCAAGGGCCTCGCGACGCAGGCGCTGGCCGAGCTGGTCGAGGAGGTAACCGCCCGCCCTTTGCACGCGTGGGTGGCGACGTCGAACGTTGCCTCGATCCGGGTGCTCGAGAAGTGCGGCTTCGCCGTCGTCGCGTCGCGAACCGAGGTCGACGAGAAACTCGGCCAGCCGATCGAGGAGCTCCTGCTCGAGCTCGCCTGAGTCACTTTGGCCGCGAGCCCGAACGTGGTAGGACCTGCGGCATGGGCCTACTGGCTCGCTTGTTCGGCTGGCTCCGGCGCAGGCCGCAGCAGCCGGTGCTGGGCGAGCGCGATGCGTATGAGCGCTGCCACGGCGAGCGCGTAGCCGAGATCCGCGTCGTCCCGGCCCAGCCGCCGATGCCGCGGGTCTTGCCGCGCCTCGGCGGCGACTACCTCCGCCGCTGCTTCGAGGAGCGCCTCGAGTCCCGACGGACGGCCCACCTCTAGCGCCGGTACGGAACCGCAGACGTATCCTGCGATCGTGAAGGGACATGCTGAGCGGCTGGCCGTCAGTGCTGCGGCCGTCGCCGTCATGACCGGCGCGATCTTCGGGCTCAAGACCGTCGCTCCGGTCCTCGGCCTCGCGATCCTCTACCTCCTCGCGGTGCTGCCGGTGGCCGTCCTCTACGGCCTCGGTTATGCGCTGGCGGTCTCGATCGCGAGCATGCTCGCCTTCAATTTCTTCTTCCTGCCGCCCCTGCACACGCTCGCGCTGACGGACTCCGAGAACTGGGTCGCCTTGGCCGTCTTCGTCGTCACCGCCGTTGTGGTCAGCGAGCTGGCGACACGCGCTAGGAGGCGGGCTTTCGCAGCGGCCGAAGCGGACACGCTGCGGCGGAGCGACGCGGCCAAGACGGCGGTCCTGCACGCGGTCAGCCACGACCTACGCTCGCCGTTGACCGCCATTCGAGCCGCCGGCGAAGGCCTCGAAAGCGGCTCGCTCCAGCTCGGCGAGAGCGACCGGGCCGCTCTCCTCGAGACGATCCGCCTCGAGACCGCCCGGCTCGAACGGCTCGTCGCGAACCTGGTCGACCTCTCACGGCTCGAGGCGGGAGCCGCGCCGGCCCAGCGCGAGCTGTGGCCTGTCGACGAGCTCGTCTCGCGCGCCCTCGACGCGTTGGGCGCCGACGCCGCCCGGGTCGCGGTCACTCTCGACGGCGAAGCGCCGCTCGTCCGGGTCGATGCAGCCCAGCTCGAGCGCGTGCTCGCAAACGTGCTCGAGAACGCGCTGCGGTTCTCATCGCCGTCCGACCCTGTTGAGCTCGTTGTCTCGAGCACGGGCGACGACGTGCTCGTTCGAATCACGGATCACGGGCCGGGTCTCGAGACCGAGAGCCTGGAAAGGATCTTCGAGCCCTTCGAGCACGGTCGCGGAGGAGCGGAAGGGACCGGGCTGGGGCTGGCGATCGCCCGCGGCTTTGCCGAGGCGAACGGCTGTCGGCTGTGGGCCGAGCCTCATCCCGCCTCCGGTGCGTCCTTCGTGCTCGCGATGCCGTCAGCCGCGGCCCGGCCGACCCTCGTCCGATGAGCAAGGCGCTCGTGCTCGTGGTAGACGACGAGCCGCAGATCCTGCGGGCCCTGCAGACGAACCTGCGAGGAGCGGGCTACGAAGTCGAGACCGCGTCGACCGCCGAGGCCGCGCTCGCCTCGGCGGCGATGCGGCCACCCGACGCGGTCATCCTCGATCTCGTCCTCCCAGACGGCAGCGGCATCGGCGTCTGCCGCGAGCTGCGCTCGTGGAGCGACGCCCCCGTGCTCGTCCTCTCGGTGGTGGGCGACGAGGCCGAGAAGGTCGCCGCACTCGACGCAGGCGCGGACGACTACGTCCAGAAGCCGTTCGGGATCGACGAGCTGCTGGCGCGCCTGCGGGCCCTGCTGCGCCGAGCAGGTCCGTCGACGGAGCCGGTGCTCGAGATCGGGGAGGTCGTGATCGACCTCGAGAAGCACCTCGTCACCGTCGGCGGCCGGCACGTCTCGCTCACGCCGAACGAGTTCGAGCTCCTGCGCGTGCTCGCGCAGAACGAGGGCAAGCTGATGACCCACCCCGCGATCCTGCGAGAGGTCTGGGGCCCGGCCTACGGCGCCGAGTCGCACTACCTTCACGTCTACATCTCCCAGTTGCGACGTAAGCTCGAGCCCGATCCCGCGCGGCCGCGCTACCTGCTCACCGAGCCTGGTGCCGGCTACCGGCTCGTGAACCCGGTCGCGCCTTCTTGAGCACGTTCTGAGGCCTGCCCGCGCTTCCTTGAGACGGCCCTGAGCGGCGCGGGACTAGCGTCACCTGCGTGGCCACCCGAGCCGTTCGAGCGGCACGCGCGCATCGTGTTGCCTACCGACGCATCGTCGTCCCGCTGGCGATCGACGGTGAATCGGACGTGGGCATCTCGCTCGCGGCAGAGCTCGCGGCCGAGGCGCGCGCCTCGATCACCGCGGTGATCGTGATCGAGGTTGCGCCCGAGCTGCCCCTCGAGGCCCACATGGAGGACGAGGAGGCGGCGGCCAGGACGGTCTTGGAGAAGGCGCGCGCGATTGCGGCCCACTACGGCGTCCGCCTTCGGGCCCAGGTGATCCGGTCACGCGCCCGGGGCGAGGCCATCGTGGCCGAGGCGGAGGCCGCCGGCGCGGACCTGATCGTCGTCGTAGCGCCGCGGACGGGACGGCCGGGCCGGCACATGCCACTGTTCGGCAAGACGGTCGACTACGTCCTCAGGCACGCATCGTGCCGAGTGCTCGTCGCCGCACCCCAGCCTGACAGATGAGCGCGGTACCGCTGGCAGTGCGGACCAAGCGCCTGTTGATCGGGCGTCCGCGGGCAACCCGCGAGCTCGAGGACACACTCCTGCCGAAGACGCTCGCGCTGCCGATCTTCTCCTCCGATCCGATCTCGTCGGTCGCGTACGCGACGGAGGCAGCGCTGGCCGTCCTCGTGGCGACCTCATTGTCGTCGCGTCACCTCGTCCTTCCGATCTCGATCGCGATCGCGGCTCTGCTCGCAATCGTGGTCCTGTCCTACAGCCAGGGTGTGCGCGCCTACGCGTCGAGCGGCGGCTCGTATGTCTTCGCCAAGGAGAACCTCGGGACGCTTCCGGCGCTCGTGGCGGGAGCCGCGCTGTTGACCGACTACGTCCTCACCGTCGCCGTCTCGGTCGCCGCGGGGGTCTTCGCGATCACCTCGGCGGCGCCGTCGCTCGCTTCGCACCAAGTTGCGCTCTCGCTTGCGTGCATCCTCGTGCTCACCCTCGGAAACCTGCGGGGCGTGCGCGAGTCGGGTCTGCTGTTCGCGTTCCCGACCTATGGGTTCATCGCGCTCCTCTACCTGACCCTCGCCGTCGGCGTGGCGAAGTGCACCGTGGGGACGTGTCCGGTGGCGACGGTGCCGCACCCGCTGACGGCCGGCGTCGGAACGCTCGGGGTCTTCGTGCTGCTCAAGGCGTTCTCGTCCGGCGCGGTGGCGCTGACC